>CENU01072835.1_pt1 | contig 10288 bp, 9 predicted proteins | sample 361331 | NCBI WGS metagenome assembly CENU01 (sample SAMEA2619766, study PRJEB7988) | marine metagenome | isolation source: saline water (ENVO:00002010), including
CGTGAGCATCGGCTACCACAGCGCTGTCGTTGATCCCCGCTGGATCGACGTTGAATTCTTCGGGGGCTGGAACCGGGAGATGGACGCCAACGAAGACACCGATGCCCTGCTGTTCACGTCGGGGCCGACCTTTGCCCGCGGACGGGGCAACGGCGAGCTGGGGATGCGTCTTCACGGTGACCTGATGCTGGCCAACGGCACCTGGCGGGCTGGGAATCTCACAGCAGCCCGGGAACGGGCCTGGATGGGCATCACCCGGGACGGCGCTCTGGAATTCGGGTACGGCCCGCTGACCCCCGAGCTGGAACAGAACCTTCGGATGTTCATCGGAGGGCTCCACGCCTTCACCAACACCACCCGGGTCGCTCCCGAGACCTATGAAGGGGTCTACGGCGAGATGCATCTCGCTGATGTCCGGATCGTCTACGGGCTGCGGGCGGACGGGAAGCTGGAACTGGTGGAAACCGCCGATGGAGTCCACTTCCGGGACCTGAAGCACTTCGTGGAGCAGAAGGGTTTTCTGGCGGCCTATCTGCCGGATCACGCCTCCAAGTCCCGTCTGATCATTCCCGGGACACGGCCGTGGAGCCAGGAACAGGCGGTCTGGGTCAGCGGGGGCAAGCCCTCGATCACCCAGATGCCCTTCCTGCTGCGGGTCACGCCGACCCGGGAGTGGGTCGATCATCAGCTGCCGACGAGCAGCGAGCCTGAGCCAGCCGCCCAAACCAACTGACATAGGCCGACGGTCCCTCAGGCATCAGCAGATCCAGCCGCAACGGATCCTGCGGATCACTGATCCCGACCAGATGCCCATCGGCCAGGCTCGGACGGTCCACCTCACCATGACTGCTGTCCACCAGGATCACCCGGTTGTCCTGGCCGCTCCAGGCCCCCAGCTCCTGCAGCAGAGTCAGAAAGCCGCGGTCGCTGCCACCCCGCAGCCAGCCCGATCCGTCGGGAGACGCCGTGGACGTCACCGTGTCCCCCACTCCCACCAGGAGAGGCATCCGCTCAGGCGGGATCCGGGTCCGTGCCAGCTCGAGCAGTCCTTGATGGTCGCGAGGCGCCGTCCGCACATGGAAGTCATCCCCCAGGGGTGCCTCCCCCCAACGCGCCGCGATGTGTCGGTTCAGCAGCACCAGCAGCCCCGCTTCCTTCAGGGAACCGGTGAGCATGAACTGGATGTCGGTGGTTCCGACATCACCACGCTCCGCCGGTTTCAACCGTTCGCGACCAGCCGCATCACGGCCAAGGTTCGGCGCCGCATGCAGGAAGAAAGACCCCGCCAATCCGGCATCCACCGCCTCGTTCAGCAGCTGTTCCATCAACGCCTCAAGCAGGCTCTGCAGCTGCCGTTGCCGTGGCACGTCGTTCGGGATCAGACCGAACACCGCATTGAGGTTGACGGTCGGAGACACCTGGGTGTCCAGCACCGCCACATGGGCATACCTTTCGAGATCGCCTGAGCCCACCTCGGGCAGAACCGCCGGGAGCCGTTCCTTCAGCAGCGCTTCCATCCGTGCCGGTGCCGCGGCCAGAAAAGCCATCTCGGCATCGCTCACCCCTGGATGGCTGACGTTGCCGTGGCGATCCTGCAGCTGCACCCCACCCGCTGCCAGCCCAGGCAGGTACAACCCTTCACGCGCTGGTCGCGTCTGATCCTCAAGTGCCTGTTCAACCAGACGGTTCACACCACGGCGCCGCTCGTGTTCGCCGTTGGTGAGCACCACGAAGGCCCCCTCGAGGAGAGCCGCCGCCTCCACGTAGTTGCGATCCATCCGGCGGGTGAGCGGATCCTTCACCAACTGCATGCACACACCATCGAGGTCCTGCACGATCAGCAGGTCATCAACGACGGCCAGTTCCTGCAGCAGCTGATCCGGAGTGAGGCGCGGCATGGCGACGCGGCGGGCCGAAAACCTGGCGATCATGGCCCCCTTCCCAAGGCACGTCATGCATCCCACCTGGACCGAGCAGTGGTGGCCCGTCGCCTACCTGCAGGACCTCGATCCGGCGAAGCCCAGTCGGTTCACCCTGCTGGAACGCGACCTGGTGATCTGGTGGGACAGCTCCGGAGATCGCTGGCGTGTCTTTCCTGACGTCTGCCCGCATCGGCTCGTCCCGCTCAGCGAGGGCAGGATCAACAGGGATGGGCAGTTGGAATGCCCGTACCACGGCTGGAGTTTCGATGGAGACGGACAGTGCCGTCACATCCCGCAGGCCGAGGAGAGCACCCGTCCGGAAGGGCGACGCTCAAGCTGCGCCAGCTTGCCCACGGCCACGGGCCAGGGATTGCTGTTTGTCTGGACGGGTGCGCCCGAATCTGCAGACCAGGAACGTCTGCCGTTGGTGCCGGCTCTGGAGGAGACCCCGGACAGCTGGACCGTTCAGGACACCTTCCGCGACCTGCCGATGGATGCGGTGACCCTGCTGGAGAACGTTCTGGATGTGAGCCATGTGCCCTTCACGCACCACAAGACCGTGGGAAAACGGGAGAACGCTTCCCCGGTTCAGGCGGTGATCACCCGCGAAGGCGAGGACGGGTTCGAGGCCTTCTGGGAGGAGGGGCCACGCAGGGGAACGCTCGGTTCCCAGGCCACCAGGTTCGATGCTCCACAACTGATGTGGCACGACCTGACCGCGAAGGGATTCGCACGCATCCTCACGGTGGTCTACGCCGTGCCGATCCGCCGGGGGGAATGCCGCCTGTTCGCCCGCTTCCCCTTTCAGTTCCAGTCAGCGGTCCCGCGGCTGCTGATCGGATTGCGTCCTCGCTGGCTGCAGCACATCGGCAACCACAAGGTTCTCGAAGACGACCAGATCTTTCTGCATTGGCAGGAGCGCGTGCTGGAGCAGGCCGGCGGCAGCGCAGAAGCGGAACGGGCCTTCTTCCTGCCGACCAGCGCCGATGTTTACGTCACGGCGCTGCATCGCTGGCTGAACGGCAATGGCGGCGGACCCTTCGTCGGGCAACCTCTGCCGCCACGTCTTGAGACCGCAGCGCTGATGGATCGCTATCACAGCCATACGGTGAATTGCCGCAGCTGCTCAACGGCGCTTCGCCGCATCCGGGCCCTGCGTCCTTGGCTCTGGGGAGTTCTGTGGGGTTCAGCGGCCTTGATCGGCATCAGCCCGTTCAGCTGGATTGGCGTGCTCATGGCACTGATCTCAGCCGTGCTGCTCCGGCAGACCGCGCGCTGGCAGCAGGGACTGCTGGCCGGAGACGGACTGGCGCCTCGGAACAGCACGAGGTGATCCAGCACGCGGACAGATCGATCTGCGGTGAACAGCCTTGGCGCGTGAGCACGCGCAAGTCATGGCAGCGTCCAGCCGTCTGTTCTGGCGTCGTCGCAGCGATGCAGGATTTCAGATCAGATCCCGCATTGCTGCATCCACCCTCCCGGGTGCCGGAGACGGTCGTTTCACCCTGGAGCCGCTGAGCAGCGGCCAGCTGGTGCGACGCAGCCGAATGCTGCCCTTCACCGACTGCCTCGCCGCTGGAGGAGCCGATGGCGAAGGGGAGAACATCGTGCTTCTGCTCCGGGATCAGGAGGAGCTGGAGGCACTGATTTTCTACCTGGCCGCGGCCAGGGAGGAGACCCCGGCGGAGATCGCCCGACACCTCTCGTGGTTCGTGGCCGGAACCGGGGGCATCGCTTACATCAACAGCGTCAGCGCCTATTTCAACCACAACATCCCGGCCAACCTGCTGCACCGGCTCGATGGCCCCTGGATGGATCTGATCGCCAGCCGCGCGATCGCCCCAGGGGAGGAGCTGTTCACCGACTACAACCACAACGACATCGCTCCGTTCTTCCGGCACTGGTGCGCTGAAGCCGGGCTGACGGATGCACAGACGTTCCCCCGCGCCCTCTCCCGGACGAGCGAGATCTAGTCGAGCCCCATCACCCGTCGATAGGCCGGTCGATGTTGCGTCGCTGTGATCAGCTCCTGCACAGCCGGATACGGCGTCAGATCCTCCTGAGGGAAGAACATCGGCAGATAGGCCAGGTAAGCGGACACCGCACAGTCCGCTGCCCCCCATCGGTTCCCCACCAGAGGCCCGCCGGAACCCAGCTGACGGTTCAGTTCCTCCATCAGGCGAGGGAACTCCCGCTCCCGGTTGCTGGGCACGAACAGGGCGATCGCCAGCGTGGCGTTGGCGAACAGCAGCCACTGGCTGGTCAGGCTGCGTTCAGCAGCGGTGCGATCCTCGCCGCTGTGGTGATCCTCCAGATGCTGCAGGATCGCCCCCGACTCAAACAGCTTCAAAGGCCCACCGTCGGGCGCCTGGAAGCCGTCGTCCACCAGAGCGGGCAGCTTGCCGAAGGGATTGATCGCCCGGTAGGGGGGCTGACGATGTTCCTGGGCCGCGAGATCCAGCATCACCAGCTCATGGGCAATGCCCTTTTCCTCCAGATACCAGCGCGGCATCGAAACGCGTGTGCGGGGAGCGCCGTAGAGGGTCAGGGACATCAATGGGAAGCAGCACAACGACAGTCTCAGCAGAGGTGGGCTCCGTAGGCTCTCCCCATGCAGAACTCGTTCTTCGATTGCAGTGTCGACGCGGCGTCGATCCGGCGGCGGGTGCTGGAGCTCGATTCAGCCAAGGTGGGCTTCTACAGCGTTGGCCTGTATCCCGCCTCGCTGGCCTACAACTGCGCGATGCAGAACGCGGCCGGGCGTCTGATGCTCGCAGCCCGGCCAGGACGGGACCTGCTCGGGGCCTTCAGCCAGGACGCCATCGACAGCATGGACACCGGTCACGTGGAAACGGTGATCGGCATGGGCACCAGCTCACAGGGTGGCGATCAGGTGCCAAACACCCTCCGGGATCTGATTCAACGCTGCGAACTGGTGGTGCTCAGCGCCAACAGCAACCACGTTGAGGAGGACCTGCAGGAAGCCTGCCGGCTGCGCGATGAGCTGGGGCGCGACCAGGTGGTGCTGGCCTGTCTGGCGGGATCCTTCAACCACGACCCGATTTCCAACACCGCCTATGTGCTGTGTGAGAAGCAGCCGAACCTTGCCTTCTTCTCAGGCTTCCACCGCCATGGAGCTCTGCGCAACCCCTTCGACAGCTTCACCGCCAACTTCTGCCATCCCAATGCGCTGACGGCGATGCTGGGGGCGCAACTGCTGGATCGCCTCTCCCCGAACATCCAGGTTGCGGCGGGCGTTCACAACGTGGAAGGCCAGTACATCAAGGCCGCCAAGAACATGGCTTCGGTGTTCGCCGGTTTCGGCTACGCCTACCACCAGGACAACCCCGGCGTGTTGCCGACGCTGCTGACCCTGCTCCTTGATCAGTGTCTGGATCAGGCCGCCACGGTCTCCATGGCCCGCACCGATCGACAGAAGCTCTACCACCGTCAGCCGATTCCGCTCACGGAGCTCGGCTACGCCGTTCCCCGCATTGAAGCCACCCTGGTGCGCGACGGTGACTTCGAGAAGGTGCGCGATCACACCTTCTCCCAGCTGACCGCGATGGTGGCGGATGTCCGCGGCAGCATGATGCTGCCGGTGTCCGGCAGTCCCACCCGCAACTTCCAGGCTGGTCAGGTCCTGGCGGACAAAATGCGGGAATCGGGGCGCTGCCCCGCCTCCATGGAGGAGCTGGAAGCCTGGTGCGAGCAGGCCGGGCTGCGCAAGGGCGCCCTGGAAGGTCTGAAATCCCTCCGCTACTGGCCCCTGATCGCTCGCCAGTACGCCATCCCCATCCATGACGCGTCGATGGTGAACCTGCTTTACATGGCCGTCTACGGCCGTCCGGCCGTCAAGGAGACCGCTTACCGGGTGATGACAGAAAGCCGCGAACTGTCGAACTACTGCCAGGAGTCGGTCCGTCCCACCCACGCCCGTCGCTACGCCGAGGCGCTCCAGAACCTCGAGGTGCCCGAAGCCATGGATCTGGTCGTCAACGCCGTGATCGCGGACAACGCACGACGCGCCATGCGCGGCGAGGTCACCCTGGAGGAGGCGAACGCCGGGCTCCCCGCCTATCTGCAGCTCATGGACGTGATCGAGAGCCAGCTCGACATCTGAGTCGGCTGCTTTTCTGCACACCACAGACCGGACTCGCCCAGGAACAGCGCGATGGTTCGGGTCTGAGTGTGCTGCGATCGCTGATGACCGAGGCTGTGGAAGCCATCGCCGATCGCTTCCATCCCCGCGAGCGGATCACCGCGATCAGGGCCCTTGGCTCCGGCAATGTCAACGAGACCTTTCTGGTGACGCACGACGGGCATGCCCAGGGAGGAGCCTTCGTGCTGCAACGCCTCAACACCACGGTGTTCGAACGGCCCGATCTGGTGATGCGGAACCTGGTGGCCCTGGGCGATCACGTGCAGCGTCGGCTGGCCTCCCCTCCCCCGGAGCTGAGCGGGCGCCGCTGGGAGGTTCCCACCGTCGTTCGCTGCCGGGAGGACGCCCACTGGGTGGAGCAGGACGGCCAGTTCTGGAGGTCGATCACCTACATCGGAGCCGCCACGACCTCTGACGTGATCCGCGATCGCCATCAGGCCAAAGAGGTGGGCTACGGCCTGGGGATGTTTCACAGCCTGATCAGCGACCTGCCGGCCGAACACCTCGCCGACACCCTTGAGAATTTTCACGTCACACCGGCGTATCTGAAGCACTTCGACTCCGTGGCCAGGCCTGCCTGCCCCGAAGGATCCCTGCTTGCTCAGGCCATCGCCTTCGTGGACGGACGCCGCGGGGGCATCGACGTGCTCGAGGCCGCACTGGAACGGGGAGAACTCCGGCACCGTCCGATTCACGGGGACCCGAAGATCAACAACGTGATGATGGATGAGGCCAGTGGCAAGGCTGTCGGCCTGATCGATCTCGACACCGTCAAACCGGGCCTCGTCCATTACGACATCGGCGACTGCCTGCGGTCCTGCTGCAATCCCGTCGGCGAGGAGGAAACCAACCTCGACGCCGTGCATTTCGATCTCGGACTCTGCGAAGCGATCCTCGACGGCTACCTGACAGTCGCCAGAGGCTTCCTGAGCAGATGGGATCTTCACTACCTTCCGGATTGCATCCGTCTGATCCCCCTCGAACTGGGACTGCGATTTCTGACGGATCATCTGGAGGGGGATGTCTACTTCCGCACCAACCGGCCCGATCACAACCTGCACCGAGCCGCCGTGCAGTTCCGTCTGACGGCCAGCATCGAAGCCCAGATGGACGCAATCCGGGCCCTGGTGCGGAAGCTCGGAGCCGACATCGGGAACGGACACTGAGATGCCTCGCCCTGCCGTGATGCTGCGCCAGGCCTCGCGCCTGGTCCCCTTCGAGGGGGGGCTTCCCTCCGGACTGAAGGTGAGTGCAGAGATGATCTGGAGCCGGGATGGATGGCTTGAGCTCAGCTATGGCGTGCTCACGACCGCCTCCTCCGGTCTGGCGGATCTCGTGACTCCGGATGGGCTCATCGACGGACTGCAGACGAACGGTGAACGCCGTGATGGTCTCTGGACCACCACCTGTTTCGAAGCCTTCTTGGCTCTCCCGGGATGCCCGGACTACTGGGAGATCAATCTCTCGGCGAGCGGCGACTGGGCCCTTTACCGCTTCGATGCCTACCGGCAGGGACAGCACCCCCAGGATCTGGCGGAAGCCCCTCTGATCCGCCTGCGCCGCTGGCACCATCAGTTGCGGCTGGACGCAAGATTTCCACTGACTCCCTGGTGGCCTGAGCAGATCTGTCCTGACCTGGCCCTGAGCTGCGTGCTCGACCGAGGCGAGGCCGGGCTCAGTCACTGGGCTTTACGCCATCCGCAGCACCAGGCCGATTTTCACGACCGCAGCACATTCCTTCAGGCCTGATCTTCGCCGTAAGGTCCAGTCGTCACGCACAAGCGGTCATGCGACTCCGCCCAGCCCTGCTGCTCCCAGTGGTGCTAGCCAGTCTCGGCCTGACCATCACCGCTCTGGGGAACCAGAACAGAGCAGGCGACTCCGCTGCCTCCACACCGGCACCGGCCACAGAACCGATCGTGGCGTCGGCCCCCACCACCCCCGAGCGTCGTTACCCGCGGGTGCCTGCGGATGATCAAGCTGCGGCCGAGCTGCTCCTGAGCGTGGAGTCGGCTCTGCGGGATCCGGCCACGCCTGCCGATGCCCTGCCCGACCTCGGCCACCAGCAGCAGGTCATCTATCGGGTGCTGTCCAAGGACCGTCCGCGCTCGCAGAGGGTTGTGGCGGCTCTGCCCGCACGCTGGCGGAGCATCGCGGAACGGCATCTGGCGGCACGGCGGGAATTCCTGCGCATGAGCAGGGGCAGAGGGCCCTCCTCGCTTCCGGCCTGGCGGATCATCCAGCCCGAACCAGCCGAACAGCTGATCTCCTATTACCGCAAAGCGGAGGCGGCCACCGGCATCGAGTGGGAGGTGCTCGCAGCCGTGAACCTCGTGGAAACGGGCATGGGACGCATTGACGGCATCTCGGTGGCGAACGCCCGTGGACCGATGCAGTTTCTTCCCACCACCTGGGCGGAACCCGGCATCGGCGCTGGGGACATCCGCGATCCCCATGATGCGATCCAGGCAGCCGCCCGCTATCTGGTGAGACGGGGAGGCCTCAAGGACATCCGTCGCGGCCTCTGGGGCTACAACAACAGCGACTACTACGGCAAAGCGGTCCTGCTCTACGCCTCTCTGATCCGCGAGGATCCGCGTGCGTACACAGGCCTGTATCACTGGGAAATCCACTTCAATGCCGACGCAGGCGATCTGTGGTTGCCGGTGGGTTACAACGAATCGCGCCGCGTGCCGGTGCAGGACTACCTGCGCCGACATCCGCAGAGCGCACCACCGGCCGACTGAGCATCGCCACCTACGCTGACAACGAGCTTGAAGAGCAGCGCGTGCCCAAGGAAACCTCTCATCGGGGCGATGAACTCAAGGCCCTGGGCTGGACTGCCCAGGATGTCTCCCGCTATGTCGAGCTCTGGGAGTACCGGCAGCGCTGGGGCGCGATGAATCTGGAGCGGGAGGATCGCCTGTTCCTGAGGAAGGCGGAAAATGCTCTTCCCGCCATCCTCTCAGGCAGGGCCGCCGCCAAGAAACCCACCCAGGACAAGACCTACTACAAGTGGCTGAGCTTCCACCGCGATGCGATGCGCTCCGCTGAAGCGGAGATGAGCATCGCCGAGGAGGAACAGGGGGCCTGGCCGCTGATGCTGGAGACCGAACTGCGCCTGCTCGATCACTACGCCCCCGTGCTCGGTCTGCCGGACACCCTCAAGGCCAAGGGGCTGGGCCCGCTGCGCGAGACCCTGGCCGGGCAGGCAGCGGAACTGGGAACCATCAAGGACTATGACTTCGAGGCAGCCCTCAACACCCTGAAGGAGAAGGAACCGAACCGCTGGCGTCACCTGCGCGATGGCGAAGGCGCGGACCGCCGTTACCCGGTTCTCTCCGCCGACACGGCGGTGCAGTTCCGCAGCACCGCCCTCAGCGAAATCCAGGCTTTTCTGCGCGGAACCTTCCCATCCCTGGCCGAGACCGACAAACCCGAGCTACAGGACAACTAGATCGGAGCGACGACGCTCCCTCCCACGCACGATGTCCCCTCACTTCGAAACCCTCCAGCTGCATGCCGGCCAATCGCCGGATCCGGCGACCAACGCCCGAGCGGTGCCGATTTATCAGACCAGCTCCTATGTGTTCAATGATGCGGAGCACGGCGCCAATCTGTTTGGCCTGAAGGAATTCGGGAACATCTACACCCGTCTGATGAATCCCACCACAGACGTGTTCGAGAAGCGGGTGGCAGCACTGGAGGGCGGCATGGCAGCCGTGGCCACCGCGTCGGGGCAGTCGGCCCAGTTCCTGGCGATCACCAACTGCATGCAGGCAGGAGACAACTTCGTCTCCACCTCGTTTCTCTACGGGGGCACCTACAACCAGTTCAAGGTGCAGTTTCCCCGCCTGGGCATCGACGTCCGGTTCGCCGATGGCGATGACGTGGAGAGCTTCGCCGCACAGATCGACGACAAGACCAAAGGGATCTATGTCGAGGCGATGGGCAATCCCCGCTTCAACATCCCTGACTTCAAGGGCCTCTCCGCTCTCGCCAAGGAGCGAGGCATTCCGCTGATCGTCGACAACACCCTCGGGGCCTGCGGAGCCCTGCTGCGCCCGATCGAGCATGGCGCCGATGTGGTGGTGGAAAGCGCCACGAAATGGATCGGAGGCCATGGCACCAGCCTTGGTGGCGTGATCGTCGATGCCGGCACCTTCGACTGGGGCAACGGCAAGTTTCCACTGATGAGCCAGCC
>CENU01194007.1_pt1 | contig 10274 bp, 7 predicted proteins | sample 361331 | NCBI WGS metagenome assembly CENU01 (sample SAMEA2619766, study PRJEB7988) | marine metagenome | isolation source: saline water (ENVO:00002010), including
GAGGAAAGCGCATGGGGAGAGCGCAAAGCTAACAGAAAGCGTTTCCTTGTCAGATGGTCAGCGCAGTTCGATTTACGTACATCAGAACACCCACCGCTAACCGTGTCGCTAGGCAAGCAACATCAGTGAAACAAAACCTCCGCGTAGATGGTCGACAAGAAATAATTAGCCCTTCAGCTTTCGCCCCATCAAACCCGATACACGCGGGCCGCAGTCCCATAAAACAATTCATGCTGTTCGGCCTCAGAAAACTCTGCCGCGATCTTTTTCATTGCATTCCAATACACCGCATATGACATCGAGAGCTTATCGACAGGGAAGTTGCTCTCGAACATACATCGTGACGGTCCGAAGGCCTCTATGGTGTGCAGATAGTAATCGCGGTGCGCAGCAGCCACTAAGTCGGAAGTTGGCGGGATGTTTTGCAAATGCCAATTGAACCCATTAACTGGCATTGCGAGGCCGCCGATTTTCACCACAACGTTTTCACACTGTGCCATGCGGCTGATCTCTGTTTTCCATTCAACCAGCACTGCATCCATCTTGCCTTCGTATTCGCCAACACCGCACGGTGTGCCAAAGTGATCTAGGACGATGGTTGTGTCTGGCGCAGATTGTGCAAGATCCGTGTAAGCGTTGTTTTGGAAATGATAGTGCCACGAGTCATACGTGTAGCCGAGTTTCCCTAACAGTTCGACCCCATTTCGAAAGGTTGATTCGCTAAACAAGTTTGCGCGGGGCGTCGCATTTAACCAACCCAGATTCTTGCCGGGGTCGTGTGCACCCCCATGCCGAATCCCCCGAAAAAGGCCTTGGCCGGCTTCTTCATGTGCTGCCAGCGTTTCTTGTAACAAACCTAAATCTGTACTCAAATCCGCATGCGCCACGATGCCCGCAATTTCCGCCTTACCTTTGCCTCGACTCGCAATTGCGGCATCACGGACGAATTCGGTTTCACCAACTACACGCAGATGCTCTGGGCCCCAAGTACGGTACTCAGCGCCACACTCCATAAAAACGGTTTTTACAATATTATGACCGGACTCCGTGTCGTCCCATAAGTCTTCCAACAGATAGACAGGTAACCCGCTGGTTCGCCACATGTGATGATGCGGATCAATGATTTGGCGCTGCGGATCGATAATTGCTTCGGTCGTTTGATCTAACCACGCTCGTTGCTCTTGTTTATTCACTGCTGTCCTCGTCACCTGATGTCTAATGCTCTACCTTGCGTTACCCGCTTTCAGCCATCGTTTTTGCCGTTACTAGGAATGCGACGCTCACCCTTTGCGTTTGAGATGACGTTCAGAACTCACTCAAAAATAAAGGGTTCGAGTGTGGTTTGCGCCTGAGTTCGATATTTGTGCCAGGCGCCCCCACCGTAGTACGCCAAACTCCCTGGCTCTGCTTCGCCATGGCCGTTGTAATAGGTAATGCAATCACGAAGGGGTCTGGTTAGCTCATCGGCGGATCGACAGTGCTCAGCGTAGTGCTCTTCATATTCGCTTTTTACGTCGACCAAATCACTACCCTGCTTGCGCATGGTGTCGAGCATCCAAACCACATAATCGGCATGTTCCTCAATGGCATTGGTGAAATTAAAACTGCCGCCGCCACCCTGCGGGCCGGATATTACAAACAAGTTGGGAAAGCCTTTGCTATGGAGTCCGAGAAACGTCTTCGTTCCTTCCTGCTGCCATTTATCGCGCAGGGTGCGACCCTCGCGACCAACAATCATGTTAAAGGTAGAAGTAGCCATCCATTGAAAACCGGTGGCATAAATGATTACGTCCAGCGGATATTCCTCACCGTCGTGCACAACCCCGCGCTCATTAATGGAACCAACTCCGCGCGGCGCGGTGTCGACTAGATGCACGTGAGGCATATTAAAGGTGGGTAAGTATTCGTCGTGAAACGTCGGTCGCTTGCAGCCATACGGATAATAGGGTTTCAGCGCGGCGGCGGTAGCGGGGTCTTCAACAATGGCATCTACGCGAGCGCGAATTTGCTCCATGATCCGGAAATTGGTGTCGAGTTGTTTCTGCACCATCTCTTCTGGACTCAACTCGCGAGTATGTTGCTTGCGTTCCCGAAAATCCGGCACCCGGCCGGCGAGATAATCGTCATTCGCTTTCATCGCAGTACGGCCCTGGGAAATTTTCGCAAAGCGCGCACGCCTTGCCTTAGCCCAACCCGGCTCTCGCGACCACGCCGCAAACTCGTCGCTAGAGGTCTCACGTTGGTCGCGCACATCAATAGACGATGGGGTGCGTTGAAAGACATACAGTTCTTTCACCGTTTTCGCTAACTCGGGAATCGCTTGCACGGCGGTCGCGCCTGTGCCGATGATACCAACCCGTTTGTCGGCAAGATCAATGTTGTAATCCCAACGCGAAGTATGGAAAGACTCACCATAGAAAGACTGCATACCATCGATACGAGCGAGTTTAGGCGTCGTTAAAATGCCGTTTGCAAGTACCACGAACTTGGCACGCATCGCGTCGCCTCGATCCGTGCGCACCGTCCAGCGTTTGGTTTCTTCGTTCCAGTCGGTTTGCTCCACCGTGGTGTGAAACAGGCACTTGTCATAGAAACCGAACTTTTCCGCCATTTTCTGGCAGTACTCCATGATTTCGAAGCCGGCCGCAAATTTCATGGAGGGGATATATTCCATCTCCTCAAGCAACGGCAAGTAGCTGTAAGACTCCACATCGCAGGCGATGCCCGGGTACCGATTCCAATACCAGGTACCACCGACGTCGCCGCCCTTTTCGCAAAAACGGACATCTGCAAAGCCTGCCTGGCGCAGCTTGTACCATAGCAATAAACCAGCGAACCCCGCACCGACTACAACCACATCACATGCGTCGGTTAACGCTTCGCGAGCAATGGGTTCAGCAGAATAAACATCCTCTAGGTAACGACTGAACTCGCCTTCCATTTCCATATAGTCGGCAGCCCCCGCGCGGGCTTCTTTAAAGGCCTTGTATCTGGCTTGTTCTTCGGCATCAAACACCGCCCCGGGCGGTGCGGGAGGTAACGTTTTGAGCGCTTCATCAGTAACAACTGAATAGCCTTTGCCAGTGATTTTTTCTGATGCCTTGGCGGCACGTGTGTTAAAAACCTTGAGCCCACTGCTCGGATCCACCGTGATGGACATATCTACCCCCGATAATTTCCCCTATGCACAAATGTATCCGTCAGACAGCTCAAGAAGTCAAATATTTTCAGGATTGCACAGAGTTGTAGCTGATAAATCCCATAGGTTACGCGGGGTAGCTTGATACGACCCTAGTGCAATTGCTCTTTTAGAAAACGAGCGCAATCTAACACCGCTTCATTTGCCGCAGGTACAACCGCTGTTTGCATAACGAAGTTATGCATAAGCCCAGGATAGCAGTGATAGGTAGCCGTAACGCCAGCGGCAGATAAAAGCTGGTAATACTCCTCGCCCTCGTCCCGCAGCGGGTCATACTCAGCCGTAATAACATGAGCCGTCGGCGCTCCTTTAAGCGCCGGAGCGAGCGCAGGACACAGACGCGGATCGTTAGGGTCAATATCCAGTCCACCAACATACATGTCGTTGAAGTGGTCTATTGTTCGCTTATCCAGGGTGACGCCGGTTTCGAGTTGCTGACGCGATTCCGTCTGGAAGTCCACTAAGCGAACACCAGGATAAATCAGCAATTGGCAAGCCGGCAGCGCTTCGGCACTTTGATTCAATTCATTACACACCACTGCGGACAAGTTACCCCCAGCACTATCACCACCGATGGCAATCTTGTCGGCTCGCAGACCAAGCGCCTCGGCGTTACCCAAAATCCAACGCGTTGCCGCCAAACAATCATCCACAGCAGCCGGAAACTTATTCTCGGGCGCTAGCCGATAATCCAGCGCGACAACTGTAATACCGGCTTGTAAAGCAAATTGGCGGCAGAGGCTGTCGTGAGAATCCAGATTGCCTATGGTAAAGCCACCGCCATGAATAAAGATTAAACCCGGCTGGAGCGCAGGTGTCTGTTGAGCGCGATAAACTCGAACCGGAACGGAACAACCATCATTGTCTATCATGGAGTCGTAAACCTCTTCACAGATCAATCCCTGCAAAGCTTGCGTCTGTCCCTGCAGCACATAGCCCGCCCGAAACAGATCAACAGGTATGTCCGCAGGATGCGGCGGATTTGGGTTGGCTTGTTGTGCCTTTTCAACGACTATGGCCAGATGAGGATCGAGTTCGATTTCCAAGGTTTTCTCTCCTATAAAGGTGCATGGCCCGTGTCTTAACGGGCAACGCCATATACTTGACCTATCGGTTCCCGCTACACGGTCAACCGACAAGCTATTATTCGTGAACGGTCTACTGCTCGGTCTGTTTCGAAACTCTCACAAATACAGGGCTAAAACAACGTAGCCTTAGGCAAGGCATAACGTATATCAATCCGAATAAACCGATAGGACCGCGCGGATGTTAGCCTTTGCCAGCCGTTCTGTGCCGAGTGCCCTACGCCTTATGCTTCTCGCCCTAGGCTGCGGTGAAACCTCCATCAGCCAAATAAACTGCGCCGTTACAAAAGGACGATTCATCCGAGGCGAGAAACAACGCGAGATTGGCGATTTCTTCGCTGGTGCCGTAGCGCTGCATGGGTACATTCGATGACACCATTTCTCTGACAGCTGACGGATCGTCGCTGTTGATCTGCTCGCCTAACGATTCCATCATCCGGGTATCGGTAGGACCCGGCGCAAGCGCATTAACGCGAATGCCGTGCGCCGCATTCTCAAGACAAGCTGTTTTGACCATGCCACAAACAGCATGTTTGCTTGCTGAGTAGGGACACAAACCTGGAAAACCAACCAACCCGGCACCGGAGGAAATAGCAATAAAAGAACCCGCGCTTCGCTGTCTCATCAGCGGCAGACCATGCTTAAGATAGAGCCAAACACCAGTCACATTGACCATCAACGTTTGGTTGAAGTCGTTTACAGAATACGCTTCGAGCGGCTGCACAATGCCTTCAGTCCCCGCGTTAGCGACAATCACGTCTAAGCCGCCGAAAGCGGACTGACACACTTCAAGCGATTTTTTAACCGCGCCTTCGTCGAGCGCTTCAACAACACAACTCATCGCGTTATCCGGGTTACCTAGTGTTTCGAGCAAACTACTTAGTTTTTCCTGCGAGCGTCCGGTTAAAACAACTTTCGCACCCTCATCGAGAAACAGTTTAGCCATTGCGGAGCCGATCCCACCCGTTGCGCCTGTGATCAACGCGACTTTACCCTCAATACGCATATCAACCTCTTCTAGTTATTTTCGCTCTCGTTTTTTTGCTTTGATTGTTTTGCTGCATGCGACTCTAAGATATCGATAAACCTATTTTCTGAAAAGTCCGCCGTGCTGTTTCGCTCTTATGCTCTCTTCCTTTTCTTCGCTTTTTAGCCTTTTCCCTTTCCCCTTTCCCCTTTGCGCCGCGCTGCTCGCCCAAAAATCTTCGCACGCTGGTCCCGAAAAAATACCTAAAGCTAATTAAAACTCAGACGATTACTGCAGTAATGATTAGCATGATCCGATAACAATCTAACTTGTGTCGGCGATAGACGCTCCTGTCTGATCAATAAGGTAATGAAATGACGACATCGCGCTGCATAAAAATCGCCGTTTTGGTGCCCCTCTTAGCACTCTGTACTTCGACCTATGCCGATGCACACCGGGCAATCGTGGCAGGCAGCTTTAACGACCGGAACAACGCGGTCGCGTTTCAAGATCAAGTCGCTCAGAAACTGGGCGGCGTCGCGCCCGCAGCTCAGGTTGATATTGCAGCCACAACCGTACGCAACAAGCCATATTTCAGAGTCATCATCCATGAGCCGGGCAAGCAGAGTGATAGCGCTGTACACACACTGCTCGATGCTGTCAGAAAAAATGGTTTCCCATCTTCATGGGTGACCCGCCTCAATACAACAACAACTGCCTCTCAACCGATGCTAAGCGCCGCTAAACCCTCCCCAGCAAAGGCACCCATAACAAGCGCGGCTCAAACAAGCGCGACAACCGTTGGGCAGGGTCAACCCACTGAGCAACAAGCCACCGCAACCGAAGCTACCCAATCTGCGTCCGGGCTTTTATCCAACGCTGGTGATTCCTTAATGAACGTCGGTGATTCCTTCCTGAATGTGCTATCGAGTGATCTGCCCAGTCTATTTGACTCAGCCAAACTCGCCACCTTTGCGACGGTTTCTCATCACCGTTACGAGAAGACCCAAGAAGCCTCCGTTGGTGCCACATTAGAACTGGCTGGCGCAGACGACGTTCGCTTTATGGCGGCGATAAGGCCGGATTTTTTCGAGAAGCCTCTCGATAACCTGATGTTTCGCTCAACTGTGCGTGAGCCCTTGTTGCCGGACACGAGGCAACTGCTCATTACCGAAACAGAGAAACTTGGATTGGCTCCAAAGCGAGCCGACAAAACTGCCCTTTTCGAGAGACGGTTATTGAAATTAGAGAACAGCCAGGCGGCCAATATTCTCCCTGATTCGTTCATGCCGGAAATAAGCTCCTTCTATTCTCGACGCATCGGCGAGCGCAGCTATTACTCGATGATTGACAAGAACGGACAAGTGGCTGGACTAATGCAAGCGTATCCGACGCCCGTTAACGGAATCTATACCGGGAGTATTTCCAGTGAGTCACTTAGGTATAGCGCGCTGCTCGCTACTGAGAGCAACGGATCCAACTCCGCTTTTTCTAATCGTCCAAAACGATATCACCCTTCGTCCAATTTCTTGGTGCATTCATTGTCTGTCGGTGATGCGGATGAAACCGGCTTAAGACTCGCCTACGTCGGGGCCTTTCGAGATAGAAAGAGCTTTAACTCTGAGACCCATGAGATTCGACTCGATACGCAACACATGGACGGTTTGCTAAAGTCATCTACACAACTCTTTGCTTCCCGGCGAGCTGATTCCGAGGGCTTGGGCGGTCGAGTATTTGCGCAACTTGGCAGCGAAGAATCGTTTTTGCATGAGTTTCAGCTCACCGCGATGGATACATCCATCGACCTTAACGATACCGGTTATCTACAGCGCAACGATTTTGCGGACGTTAGCTACACTTTGAGATCTCACTCAAGCCGGCAACTGCAGCAATATTTGTATGCACCATTTGATACTTCACGTCGCCCTATCGGCCGACTATCCATGGACAAAATCGGCTTCGAACTAAACGCCTTTCAAAGACATAAGGTCAGCACCGGCCAGGTCTTAGGCCGCGGCATTACCGCAGGTGGGTTCATTCTTGGCCCCCAACAAGATTATTACTTTGCCAACGTCGGCTACTTTCCCAGCCAAACAGAAGATCTGGATACTCGGCGCGGCAAAAAGCTACGCGTGCCGGGAAGGGGTTGGCTAGAACTGGGCGCTGTGAATGTACCTCTCGCGAATGAGGATTTTCGGGCAGATCTCTCTATCGGGCAAGCTCAGGAACTGACTGGTGCATGGAGTCGCTATGCGACGCTCGGCTTGTCCATCGACACGTATCCAGAACTTTCCCTGCGCACGGGTTTGAATTTCAGCTGGCGCGACGACTCGATGATTTACAACGGGATCAATCTGGCCCAGACCGCCGACTACGCAGTGCTCCGTCCTTTTCTGGACGCTGAATGGACGATTTATCCCAATCAACAAGTCAGCGTGACCTATCAATTTCTGGGCTTACGCCAGAGTAATCGAGCCTTGCTTTTGAACGCACCAGAGCTCAATCACGCGCAATCGGTAGGCCAGATCAGATATCTGTGGCGCATTACCAATAACGCTAACCTGTCAGTACTCTATACTCACGGCGCCTTTGTTGCGGAAAACTCACAAAATTACACCGGCTCTCTAAGGTACATGTTGCGTGAAACCATGAATGCGCTCGCTACGGATGACTACTTTTCCGCAAAGCTGAATTATATGTTTTAAGGCGCGCTTCTTGCCTTCAAGTGCCTCGCCGCTGCATACAACAAGATACTTTTAACGCCGTTCGCTCTGCTTTAAACGCGGATGACGAATATGCCTTCGCTCTATCCTACAGGGGCTATTCCCCCGTCTAACGAGGCACCTTACGCATCAAAAAAAACATCAGAGGCAAGGTCAGTGGCATAGCAAGCACTGTACCCAGCAATCCCGCATAGAAAAAACTTCTCTGTAGACCATCGGCTGGTTCCGGCGCTGCAACTTCTGGTTGGAAGTAGTTTGCGGAAAACATTAACGGGTAGCCGTCATAGCGTTCCTGCATAACGCCGATCCAATGGCGTAAAGATTGCAGTCGCGGATCTTGACGCAGCGCTTTAAGCGGTGGAACCGGGATACTGGAGTGACACTGCACTAAACCGAATAGCAACATGTCGCGAATGCCGGGCTTCTCGCCATCCACAAACGGGCCGGAGGAAGCTTGTAGCGCACCCTCCCAATACAAAAACTGATCGCCAAAATTCTCTGGATCCTTCGGCTTTTGCGTGAACTTCACCGTATTGATGAGCGTAAACATGTAGGCGGGTATAAATCCCCTGATGAAGTTGACGCACGAGCGTTTAAACAACGACTTCGATTTGTCACCGGCGCGGCTGAAGCCCGCGAAAAAACGCGGCGGATTGTCGGGACGATGGAGCACGCCTTGCCAAGCCATGCGAATCGCGGCGAGATCTTCTTCTGATATCGGATCAAAACCAATATTGGCAAGAATGTCAGAAGATTCAACTTGCCAATCCTGGTTATCGATGGACACAGCTGGCATTAACAACCCCCATTTTTTAAACGTGGCATATGGAGGTAGCGCACGAAGCGAGTGATCAATGCCTTTTTCGCGGAGTCCGAGTAACACGGCCTGTACCCATGGCGAGTGATGGCCGCCGTAAACTTCAACTTTCATAGATTTTGCAACCTGTTAACTGAACCGCTTGAAAGTGTATGTTAACTGGTGTCCAAAAAACTACCCGCGTCACCAACAGACCGACCCTCCCATGAGTGCCTGGCAATATTTGGCCCGTTGCGATTTATCAGGTTATTGAGACGCAAAAAACCCTTCCTGCACAGGTACTAACTAGGCTCTGAGTAGGCATTGCTAAGGGCAATTGCTTATAAACCGTGAATAGAATAACGACTTTTTTAAGCTTCTTTTCGGATTCCTATTTGCATCGCTATTTGAGTTCTTATTTAAGTTTCTATTCTGCATTCTATGCAGGCTCCTGGTTCGGCGACCGTGCAAAGAGCTAGTGGAGCAGCTGCCAAGGCATCTGCGTGTTACGGTCTTAGCTAATGCTACCTATTAGAATCTGTCAGCTGTTGGTAGCTCCGCCTATCTCGCATTTCCTGGCGCATTAAATCTGTTCGAGACCCTGCGCCAGATCAGCGATTAGATCATCCGGATGCTCCAGCCCCACCGAAACCCGCATATCGCTCAAGTTAAGGCCCATCGCTCGAAACCGCTCCGGCGTTTGTTCTTTCAGCGCACTAATTGCTGGCGCAAAAATCAAACTCTCGTGACCGCCCCAAGATACGCCGCGACCAAACAACATCAGGCTATCAAAAAAACGTTTGATCGAATCGAGCTCGTCGGTATCCAGCTCGAAGGAAAAGAGACTGGAGGAGCCGGACATCTGTTGTTGGGCCAGCGCATACTGTGGATGGCTGGGTAAGCCTGGGTGGCGAACTTGCCGGATTTTCGGATGACCTTCCAACCACCGGGCCACGGCAAGGCCGTTTTCCTCATGTGCCTGCATCCGCCAAGGCAGCGTGCGCAGGCCACGGAGTAACAGCCATGCGTCCAAAGGCGCGGCGCGTGCACCGAGCAATTCGGCTTCATCGTTGGTAAGGCTTTCGATCAACTCGGCGCGACCCAGAACCACTCCGGCAATTAGGTCACTGTGGCCGCCGAGATATTTCGACGCGCTATGAATTTCCAAATCTGCGCCAAGTTGTAGCGGCTGCTGCTTGAGCGGAGTGGCCCAGGTGTTGTCAATGATGATGCGAATAATGTGCTGCTTACCGGCTTCTTTAACGAGCCGAGCGATAGCAGCGATATCTTGCAACTCGAACAGGCCAGAAGATGGGGTTTCCAGATAAATCACCCTAGTTTTCGCGGTAGAAGCCGCCAAAAATGCAGCTGGATCCATGCTTTGAACAAAGGTAGTCGTAACGCCCGCTTTTACCGGGAGCCAATCCGCCATAAAACGCCCGGCGGGACCATAGACACCATTAGCCGAAACTATATGATCGCCTGCGCTCACGCTTGCCAGTAA
>CENU01144987.1_pt1 | contig 10265 bp, 6 predicted proteins | sample 361331 | NCBI WGS metagenome assembly CENU01 (sample SAMEA2619766, study PRJEB7988) | marine metagenome | isolation source: saline water (ENVO:00002010), including
TGCAGGGTGGCGATCTCGGCAATCGCGCCAGTGCGTGACTGAAACGCGCCAAGCTGTACGACAAAACTGGCTTCCATGGCCGGGCTGTCTGCCGTCGCCGCCTGCTGCCCGCTGGAGGAAAGGTCCATTGCCGTTGCCGGAGCGGTATCCAGATCGCTGTCCAGCAGGGTCATGTCATCCGCAACTGCCGCAGTGTCTGTCATATTCGCAGACGCCAGCGTGGTGGCGGTGACGACCGGCGAGGGCGCGGCCTGTTCCTCGATCGCCGGTGGCGCGATCACTGTGGCGCTGAGCGCGGTATCGATGGCGGTCACCGCGTCATCGCGTTCGCTGCGCGTCCGGTCCAGCTCGGTGGTGAGCGTCTCGATCCTGCTGCGCGCCGCGTTCAGCTCTGCAGGCGTATGAAGCGATGCAATCTCGGTCTGCGCCTGTTCAAGACTGCTCTGCAGGTCCTTGACCCGTGCGTTCAGCCTATTGGTTTCGCTGGCAAGTTCGGTATTTCGGCTTTCCACCGCACTCATGTCCGTCACCAGCTTGTTCAGCCGGGTGATCTCCTCGCCAAGGGCGGCGATGCGGCTTCTCATCTTGTCATTCGACATGTTGAGTTCGACCGCGCGCGTTGCTGTATCGCGCGCCGCCTCGGCCCCGATCTGCAACGCACCAAGTTCGGCCTTCAACCCGGCCATCTGAGATTGCAGCAGTTCGGCCTCTTCCTGTGCCTCACGCCGGCGCGTCTCTTCCTCGCGAAGTCTCAGCATCATCTCGGTGACATCCTGTTCCGCTTTCTTTGCGGTGGCTGCTGCGAGAAGCGCGTCATTTACATCGCATTGAGCGGCGCTGTCGTCAGCCGCGTCTGCTGTGGGAGTCGGAGAAAGCTGCAGGGGCGACGGTGCAGAACCGGCAGGCGTGCATGAAGCAAGGGCAGGGTGCTTGGCGATGATTGCCTGGTCAGCCTGCTGATAGAGCGCGTTGCACACATCGGCGATCATGCTGCGTGCCGCATCGCGCGCATCAGAACTTAGAATTTCGGCGTTCTCTTCGGTCGCAAGATTGTTCAGCAGCCACATCGAATACCGGGCCAGCAGATCGTCGATGGCAGCGTCATCGACCTCGGCGCGGCCTTCCAGTTCAGCGGCGCGTCGAACCACAGAGCCGGCATAGTTGCGCCGCTCGTTCCACAGCCTGCCAAGCTTGGCATCGACCAGTTCCTGCATTGCCATGATATCGGCGAAGGCACCGCACACGGCACCCTGTTCAGCCATGGTGGCGTAGGTGTTCCAGGTGCCGAGATCAACTTCAGCCTGCGCGGCGCGAAACGGCGCCAGCGACAGTGACAGGACAAAACATGTGATCTTAAGACATCGGACCAAAGTCATCACACATGGTGGTCACTCGACACACCCTCACCAAAACTGGCGCGCAGTTTACGGTATTTTAACGAATTCTGTCAGGCGCAAAGCGCGCCGAGTGGCCAAAAACGCCGAGGCGTCTGTGGCCCCTCTAACGCGAGAATTGCAGGGCGTCGCCAGCGGCCCTGATCAGGGCCATGGCCTTGTTCTGCGTCTCTTCGAATTCGGCCTGGGGATCGCTGTCATACACAATGCCTGCACCGGCCTGGACATGAAGCTGCCCGTCTTTCACCAGCGCGGTGCGAAGCGCGATACATGTATCGAGGTCACCGGCGGCGGAAATATAGCCGATCGCCCCTGAATAGACGCCGCGCCGGTCGGGTTCCAGATCATCGATGATCTGCATGGCGCGTATTTTCGGTGCGCCGGACACGGTGCCTGCCGGGAAGCCGGCAATCATCGCGTCAACCGCGTCCAGGTCGGGGCGGATTTCCCCTTCGACCTGCGAGGCGATGTGCATCACATGGCTGTAATATTCGACCTCATAGTTGGATTTGACCCGGACCGTGCCGGGTTTCGCCACGCGGCCCACATCATTGCGGCCAAGATCGAGAAGCATCAGATGCTCGGCGCGTTCCTTGACGTCATCCATCAGATCCGCCGCGTTCGCAGCGTCCTCTTCCGGCGTTGCGCCGCGCTTGCGGGTGCCGGCAATGGGTCTGATGGTGACAACATCGTCACGCAGGCGGACAAGGATTTCCGGGCTGGAGCCGACAATCGCGAGATCATCGAAATCAAAGAAGAACAGGAATGGTGACGGGTTCAGCCGGCGCAGGCTGCGATACAGGTTGATCGCGGGAAGATGGAACGGGATGCTGAAGCGCTGCGAGAGCACAACCTGAAAGATATCGCCAGCACGGATATGGTCCTTCGCGGTATCGACCATGGTCAGGAAATCTTCCTGACGGATGTTGGATTGCGGTGTTGGCAATACGGCCTGGGCACCGCCAGCCTCGGTTGGTGGCATCGGCGCGTCCAGCGCATTCAGCGCGTTGGAGATCCGGCTCTGCGCGACATTCCACGCGGCTGCCGCATCATTCCATTCTGCCGGCCTGACCTGAACGACAAGGGTGATGCTGTCTTTCAGCCTGTCGAAGATGGCGATCAGCGACGGACGGACAAGCATGGAGTCCGGGGTGTCGATGACGGTTGGGTTGGCGTCGGGGATGTCCTCGATATGCCGGATCATGTCATAGCCGAAATAGCCGAACAGGCCTGCGGCCATCGGTGGCAAGGCACCGGTGTCGGTCATCGCGGATTCAGCCATCAGGGCGCGCAGGGACTCGATCGGCGCCCGCTCATCACTCACAAAGCTGCCATTGCCTGCCGGATCACGGTTGATTTCGGCGACGCTGCCGCGACAGCGCCAGACAAGGTCGGGTGCCAGACCGATGATCGAGAACCGTCCCCTGATCTCGCCACCCTCGACCGATTCAAGAAGGAAGGTGTTGCGGCTCCCCGATGCCAGCCGGAGATATGCCGAAACAGGTGTCTGGGTGTCAGCCACAAGCTCGCGCGCGACAAGCTGCGGCGTTCCTGTCGCAAACCCTGATGCGAAGGCCGCGAAGGCGTCTTCGGCAGCGGCGTCGATCATTGGGTGCCGACGAGAATCTGTTGCACACCACCAAGGCGCATCTGAAGGTCATGATCCTGCGAAAGATCACGTGCCAGTGCGGCCAGAACGTCCTGCCGGATCGCGTTGTCGATCATGTTGGCGACGAGATTTGAGGAATTGGAAAGCTCGTCTTCCTCTGCCGCAACAATCGTCTCGGTGCGCACGGCGATGGCTTCGCTGCCGGTCTCCACGACGCGGGCCTCACCGATGTCCTGGGCAAAGACGGCCGTCGCAATCAGCCGCGCCGCCTCGTGATCCAGACCGATGCCGTTGCGTCTGAAGTCGGATGTCGTCTCGACATCATCAAAGGCACCCGCATCGGCAATGCGGGCTTCCGCAGCCTCACGCGCATTCTTGATGGCCTCAACCCGCTTCCAGTCAGCGATGGCGCGTGTGCGCACCTCGTCAAGCGAGCGTTCGCGTGGATCGGTCTCGGCAGTCACCTCGACGATGAAGAACAGATCGTCAGCACCTTCCTGGATCACGCTCTGTTCATCTATGTCGGACGACCAGATGGTCTCGAGAACAACGCTGTCCTGGGCAAGGTCTGCGGCCTCTCCGGCAATCGGGTTGCCGTCTATGTCGTTGCCGCGGCGATCGATATCCGCGATGGTCACAAGGCGTCCGCTGACTTCGGCCATGGCTTCATCAAGCGTGGCGCCAGAGGCAATCCGGTCTTCGATCTGGTTGACCTTTTCATAGATCATGTCGGTGGCGGCCTCGCTCTGAAGCGTGGCCCGGATGGTGTCGCTGACATCGGCAAGGCTGGTTTCCCCGCCTTCCTGAATCTCGTCAACCACCAGAAGATGGACGCCGAATACCGACTCAGCCGGGCCGGCAATCGCGCCGGTCTCTGCCGCGAAGACAGCCTCGCCAACCGCACCGTCGAGATCACGTCTCGTCACAAGGCCGAGATTGGTGTCATCGCCGGTCCATCCCAGCATATCCGCTGCAACGGCCTCAAAATCCTCACCGCCGGCAACACGGTCGCGCGCGGTGTCCGCGCTTGCAGCATCCTCGAACACCATCTGGCGGACGCGGCGGCGTTCCGGTGTGGTGAATTCATCGATCCTGTCGGCATAGGCGTCGGCAATCTCCGCGTCACTGACCTCGATGGCACTGGCAAACATCTGGGGTGTCAGGCTGCCGACGCGCGCCGTGCGAAGCATCGGGGCGTCGTAGCGGCTTTTTACGTCGTCATACCAACTTGCCAGAGCCGCGCCGTCAGGGTCGGATACCGTATCTGTATCGACCGCGACGCTGACGAGACGGGCAGACCGGCGTTCCAGTTCGTAGGCGGTGAGGGCGCGTGCCACGATCTGTGGCTGACGGACACCATCGGCCACGGCGCCAACAATCTGTTCGCGGCGAAGTGCGGATTCGATGCGTTGCAGGTAATCGGCCTCACTCAGCCCGGCATTTGCCAGGACGCTGAGGAACCGCGTCTGCGAAAAGGCGCCGGTCTCGTCCTTGAATGTGGGCTCGGCGGCGACCTCGCGACGCTGCATCTCGCGGGTGACAGTCAGACCAAGCCGGTTTGCCTCGGCATGGAATACCACCTCCTGCGCCAGCATGCCGGCAACCTCGCCGAGAAGGCCTGCTTGCAGGGCTTCGCCGGTCGAGACATTCGGCATGTAGTTGCGACGGGTGCGATCGAATTCCACGGCCACCTCGCGTGGCGACAGACTTTCGTCACCTGCCTCGATGGCCTTGTCGCTGCCACCGATCAGGCCGGTGGTCATGTCGCCAACACCCCACAGCGCAAAGCCGGCGGCGAGAAAGACGAGAAAAACCTTCATAATGGGCGACTTGGCGCCGCCGCGTAGGGCCTGGAGCATGCTTGGTCCTTGCGTTTGCATGTGATGTTCGTGCGAAGCCGTCCCGGTGACGGCGCACAGCCATGAATTCTGCGGCGTAGTTTTAAACATTCAGGGATGACGGGGCAATGCCAAACTGGTCATCCGGAAAACCCGTGACCGCACCCGCCATCTCTCTGGATATCCGGCTTCCCCATCACTTTCCTGATAACGGCGCGGGGTGACATCCGCTGGCGCTGGATGTAGGTTCCGAAACAGTTACAAACCCCGGTCCGGACTGGAGAAGCGCCGCCATGATCATTGCTGCCAACTGGAAGATGAACCCACCTCTGGCAGAGGCCGGCGCGCTGGTGGCCGCCTATGCCGCGTCCAGCCATGACGGTGTGACCCGCATTCTGTTTCCACCGGCGCCCTATCTTGTCCAGATGGCGATGCGGCTTGACGGGAGCGGCATTCATCTTGGTGGCCAGGATTGCCATCAGGCAACGGCCGGGGCGCATACCGGTGATGTCGCCGCATCAATGCTGGCGGCATGTGGCGCAGACCGCGTGCTTCTTGGTCATTCCGAGCGCAGACAGGCGCATGGCGAAAGCGACGCGCTGGTTGCGGAAAAGGCGGCAACAGCACTTTCAGGTGGCTTGTCTGTGATGATCTGTGTCGGTGAGACCCTTGAACAGCGAGAGGCTGGCGATGCCGAGTCTGTGGTGATCGCCCAGCTGGACGGGTCGGTGCCGGAAAGCATCAGGGGTGAGCAGCTGATGCTGGCTTACGAGCCGGTATGGGCGATCGGAACCGGCAAGGTCGCTGGTGTCGAGGACATTGCCGCGATGCATGCCGCCATCCGGTCCTGGCTTTCCGGCAGAGGGCTGGCTGATGTGCCTGTTCTGTATGGGGGGTCGGTGAAACCTGACAATGCGGACGCGATTTTCGCTGTGGAGAATGTCGATGGTGCGCTTGTTGGCGGTGCCAGCCTGAAGGCGGAGGATTTTGACGCGATTTGCGCCGCTGCTGGCCGCCTGGTGGCCACGCGCTGACACCGGCTGCCTTGCCTCGCAGGCATCTGAGTGGTCGCCCGGTACCATGCCGTGGTCGGCTGGGGGGCGGCCCACCCTGAATTAACCTTGAAATGCGCGGGATGTGCCCATATAACAGCGCGGTTGAGAAAAAGGCGAACGCTTCATGCAAACTCTGGTCCTGACGATCCACATCCTGATTGCACTGGCGCTGATCGGCTCGGTGCTGCTGCAACGCTCTGAAGGCGGCGGTCTTGGTATCGGCGGCGGTGGCGGCGGCGCAGGCGGCGGCTTCATGACCGCGCGTGGGACGGCGAACCTGATGACGCGGGTGACCGCCATTCTGGCTGCCAGCTTTTTCGCAACCTCCCTGATCCTCGCGATCATGGCCGGGCATCAGCGTGAGCCGGTGTCGATCGTGGACGAGGTGATCAGTGAAACACCGGTCCCGGCAGCGCCTGCAAGTGGGCCAGCTGTTCCGACCACTGAATAGCACCCTTGGCGGCGTTCCGGATTGTCAAGCGACAAAAGCTGTTAAAAACACCATATGATGTGATTTTGGCACTTACGTCGGGCCGCATCTTGCGGTAATAAAATGGCCCATGCCGAACTATATATTCATCACAGGTGGCGTGGTTTCTTCCCTTGGAAAGGGACTTGGCGCCGCCGCCCTTGCTGCCTTGCTTCAGGCCCGTGGCTACAAGGTTCGCCTTCGCAAACTTGACCCCTATCTGAATGTTGATCCCGGCACCATGTCGCCGACCCAGCATGGCGAGGTCTTTGTTACCGATGATGGTGCGGAAACCGACCTCGATCTTGGGCATTACGAGCGCTTCACCGGCGTTCATGCCAAGCGGTCGGACAATGTCACCACCGGACGGATCTATTCGGATGTGCTGGCGCGCGAACGGCGCGGCGACTATCTGGGTGCGACCATCCAGGTGATTCCGCATGTCACCGACGCGATCAAGGAATTCGTGAAATCGAATCACGATGACGAGGATTTTGTGCTCTGCGAAATCGGTGGCACGGTTGGTGATATTGAATCATTGCCCTTCCTCGAGGCCATCAGGCAGCTTGGCAACGAGCTGGGTCGGGAGCAGACATGTTTCCTTCACGTCACGCTGATCCCGTTCATTGCCGCGGCCGGTGAGCTGAAGACAAAGCCGACGCAGCATTCGGTGAAGGAGCTCCAGTCCGTTGGTATCCAGCCGGACATCCTGCTGTGCCGGACCGAACATCCGCTTCCCGAAGAGCAGCGTGGCAAGATCGCCCTGTTCTGCAACATCCGTCCTTCGGCGGTCATTCTCGGGATGGATGTGAACAATATCTATGAAGTGCCGCTGTCCTACCACGCGCAAGGTCTCGATGCCGAGGTCATGCGCCATTTCGGTCTTCCTGACGAGGCACCCGATCTGAACGCCTGGACGCAGATCTGTGACGGCATCGCCAATCCGGACAGCGAAGTGACGATTGCCATTGTCGGCAAATACACATCGCTGCAGGACTCCTACAAATCCCTTGGTGAGGCGCTTGTCCATGGTGGCATCGCGAATCGCGCCAAGGTTCGTATCGAGTGGATCGACTCCGAGCTGTTCGAGACCGAGGACGCGGCCATCGAAGGGCTGCATCATGTCAGCGGTATTCTGGTCCCAGGCGGCTTTGGCGAGAGAGGCTCCGAAGGAAAGATAAGGGCCATCCAGTTTGCCCGCGAACATCGTATTCCCTATCTGGGGATCTGTTTCGGGATGCAGATGGCCGTGTTGGAGACGGCGCGCAACCTTGCCGGCATGTCCGGGGCAGGGTCGTCGGAATTTGGTGAGCCAGACATCCCGCTGGTTGGCCTGATGACAGAATGGACCTCTGGCAACCAGACGCAGCAGCGCAGCGCCGAGGATGATCTTGGCGGTACTATGCGGCTTGGGGCCTATCCGTGTCTGCTGGAAGCGGGAACGCTGGCGCGCGAGATGTATGGCGACGCCGAGATTTCCGAACGTCACCGCCATCGCTACGAGGTCAATATCGCCTTTCGTGATCAGCTGGAAAGCGCCGGCATGCGGTTCTCCGGCCTGTCACCTGACGGCAGCCTGCCGGAAATTGTCGAGCGGCCGGACCATCCCTGGTTCGTTGCCGTGCAGTTCCATCCGGAACTGAAATCAAAGCCGTTCGATCCGCATCCGCTATTTACTGGTTTTGTTGCGGCATCAATGGAAAAATCCAGACTTGTCTGATCACGCCAGACGGGGGTGAGGACGGAGAAGAGCCAGTCATGTCCATGCTTCACATTTCCGATGTTCCCTGCGGCACTGACAGCCCGTTGCTGCTGATTGCCGGCCCGTGCCAGATCGAGGGGCGCGATCACGCGCTGATGTGCGCCGAACGGCTCGCCGCGATGGCGGCTGAAGCTGGTATGGGCTTTGTCTACAAATCCTCCTTCGACAAGGCAAACCGGACCTCAGCCGGTGCGGCGCGCGGCGTCGGTATGGATGAGGGGCTTCGTATCTTTGAGGCTGTAAAGGATGCCATTGGCTGTCCGGTTCTGACCGACGTGCATCTCCCCGACCAATGCGCTGCCGTCGCGGAAGTGGTGGATGTGCTGCAAATCCCCGCCTTTTTATGCCGCCAGACCGATCTTCTTGTCGCCGCCGCCATGACGGGCGCCGTGATCAATGTGAAGAAGGGCCAGTTTCTGGCCCCCTGGGACATGAAACATGTCGCTGCAAAAATCACCGGGGCCGGCAATGACAGGGTGCTGCTGACCGAACGTGGCACCTCCTTCGGCTACAACACGCTTGTTTCGGACATGCGTGGTCTGCCGCAGATGGCCACCCTTGGCCATCCGGTGATTTTCGACGCCACCCATTCGGTGCAGCAGCCCGGTGGTCTTGGTGGCAGTTCTGGCGGGCAACGTGAATTCGTGCCGGTTCTTGCCCGCGCCGCTGTGGCGGTGGGGGTCAGCGGCCTGTTCATGGAAAGTCACGAGGACCCGGACAACGCGCCGTCAGATGGCCCGAACATGCTGGCACTTGACGCCATGCCGCCGGTGCTGGACATGCTGCAACGGCTTGACGCCGCGCGGCGGGGTTAGTGGGTCCGGTCATAAAATTGCAATATGCCGTAGCGAAGGTTTTCGCGTTTGCACCGGCCAACACCATGGGGAGACAGAGCAGATGAGCGCCATTGAAGACATTCAGGCACGGGAAATTCTTGATTCACGCGGCAATCCGACGGTTGAAGTCGATGTCATGCTTGAGGACGGCGCTTTTGGGCGTGCTGCTGTTCCCTCAGGGGCCTCGACTGGCGCGTTCGAGGCTGTCGAGCTTCGCGACGGCGACAAGGAGCGCTATGGCGGCAAAGGCGTCATGCAGGCCGTCGATGCGGTGAATTTCGAGATTTTCGACGCGCTGGCTGGCGCGGACGCCATGGATCAGGCCGGTATCGACCAGGCGATGATCGAGCTTGACGGAACCGAGAACAAGGGACGGCTTGGGGCGAATGCGCTTCTTGGTGTGTCGATGGCAACCGCCCGCGCCGCCGCAGACTCCGTCGGTATGCCGCTGTGGCGCTACCTTGGCGGTGTGCACGCCCACCTTCTGCCAACGCCGATGATGAACATCATGAATGGCGGGGCGCACGCCAACAACGCGCTGGATGTGCAGGAATTCATGGTGATGCCGGTTGGCGCGCCTGATTTCCGGGAGGCGGTGCGGATGGGGGCGGAGATCTTCCACGCCCTGAAATCACTGTTGTCGAAGGCCGGTCACTCCACGGCAGTGGGGGATGAGGGTGGCTTTGCGCCGGCGATCAACTCCACTGACGAAGCGCTGGACTATATCACCCGGTCGATCGAAACCGCCGGCTATGCCATTGGCAAGGACGCGCTGATCGCACTGGACGCTGCCGCAACCGAACTCTATCGCGACGGAAAATATCACCTTGAGGGTGAGGGGCGCAGCCTGACGTCTGACGAGATGGTCGATATGTGGGCCACGCTTGTTGGCAATCATCCCATTGTTTCGCTCGAGGATCCGATGGATGAGGAAGACTGGGACGGTTTTGCCGGGCTCACGGCACGTGTTGGCGACAAGGTGCAGATTGTCGGTGATGACCTGTTCGTGACCAATCCTGCCCGCCTGGCGCGGGGGATCGAAGCGGATTCTGCCAATGCGATCCTCGTGAAGGTCAACCAGATCGGCACCCTGTCCGAAACGCTTCAGGCTGTCGAAATGGCGCAGAAAGCCGGCTTTGGCGTTGTGATCTCGCACCGCAGTGGCGAGACCGAGGACAGCTTCATCGCCGATCTGGCGGTTGCCACCAATGCCGGCCAGATCAAGACAGGCTCGCTGTCGCGCTCTGACAGGCTGGCAAAATACAACCAGCTTCTTCGCATTGATGAAGAGCTTGATGCCTC
>CENU01005424.1_pt1 | contig 10249 bp, 9 predicted proteins | sample 361331 | NCBI WGS metagenome assembly CENU01 (sample SAMEA2619766, study PRJEB7988) | marine metagenome | isolation source: saline water (ENVO:00002010), including
CGGTTATTAAGAGCAAATCAGCTCCTAGACAGAAAAATGTACGTTAAAGAATAACGTGGACGAAATTCAAACAACTGGGTTCCAGCGCTCTTGTTGGAAGCACGAGGAAGAAAGGTTATGGCTAAAAAATATTCAACAGGAAAAATAAAAAAAGCAGGTATCCCTATGGTTTTTGAGAAGACAGTGAAGAATTATGCTTACGCCACACGGTTCAGAGCAATTGGTTGCACGGTCCTAGCCGGAATGGCTTTGATGGTGCCGTATTTTGGGAATGCGGCCGAATCTAAAAGCTGGAGCATGAATGCCAATGCGCAGACGGCTGCTGGGCCGACATCTGCAAATTCTGGTGCTTCGACGTCAGGTCAAGCGGCACAAGGGGCCGGCACCTCTGGAGCAGGCACTTCTGGAGCTGCTGCTAGTGGCGCTGCTGCTGGTGGCGCTGTTGCCGGAGGTATAGCTGTTTCCACTGCAATCGCCGTTGGTCTAGTTGGCGTTACGGCACTAGCCCTTCAGGACGATAAAAAATCGCGTTCTTTAGCGACGCCCAAACCGGTTACACCGACTACACCATCAACGACAACAACGACAGCGACAACGACCACAGCGGCGTCTACATCCACGTCTAGCGCAGCATCTACGGGTAGTAGTAATTAGAGCAAAGAAATGGCGAGCCTCTTGTTATCGTCAAAAGAGGCTATCGCCACCACGGGTCTCAAACAAAACAGGCTGCCAGCAAGATATAGCTTTATTGATAACACGCACCTGATCCGAACAGTGATTGTTATTAGCTTTTCTATATGGCATTGCGCAACCTGCAGCGATAAAGTCAAAGTCTCCTCTACAAAGTATGGGATATGACAAGCAAATTGCGAAAATAGATTAATTCGAAAAAAGTGGAAAGAAACGATTGTTTTTTCTGGCTTTAATTGAATCAGGCGTTATCGATGGATCTTGGGGGTGAGTGATGTTGGCGATCGCAAGCGCTCATCGGCTGGGCCTAGTCTTCTTCTGAGTCAGCAATCAGCCACGTGATCACATAAGCTGCGATTACAAGCTTTGTTAAGAATATTCCAACCAGCACGGTCAGTATCCGAACAGTCTTTGCTTTAAGCCCGCAGTACTGTGCGATCCCGCTGCAAACCCCAAAAACGATAGCATCCTTCCGGTTTAGCCGGAATTTTTTGCGTGTTGTATTTTCCATTTTTTGAATCCTTACTGTTTCGATGTTCCCTGGTTCGCTTGCGCGCCTCACCAAACTGTTATCCTTGGTTGAGAGTTTTCGTCGAAGTGGGTTGATGGTCGCTGACTAGTGGTGCCGCTAGCAGAACCGCTACGGTAGCCGACAGGGAAGGCCAATAATTGCTAATCCACTGCTCCATAGCCGGAAATGGGTTTCGTTCTTCATGACTTTTTTCTGCGCTGGTAAATCCCGCGAATACACCGGTCATGATCAGTATGACTGCTAGCAATAAATATACGGGGAATCTGGCGCGGGGCTGCTCCAGGCGTGAAATGCGCAGCCAACTAAAGCTTCCCGCACTATTTCTATTGACGTTGCTGGTTTTGGCTTGGTTTAAGCTTTGCATAATGTCTTCCTGATATTGTCTAATTCCGTCTGCGGCTAATTTCTGCAAAAGCCTCTTGTTGTTTTCATTGCACTGGCAGAGCCTCTGGCCAAATACGTTTTGTGCCGCTGCGAGTAATATGAGTCCGAACTCGCTTAGTTCCAGCTTCCTCGATAGATAACTAATTCATATCGTTATCTTTGTTCGAGCGTACGTGGCCGTCTTGTGGAAAGTAATCCAATATGCGTGCCAAGTTTTTGTGTTGAAAAGCTTAATGTCTGTAGGGCTTTTTCTTCGGTTTGTAATCGGGGAGCGGTTTAAGTGGTAAATTTTGCTAACAACTGGCGAAAAATTTAGAGTCGGGTCAGCGATGACGGTTTGTACTTTACTTCGGCCAATATTTCTAAGGGAGTTATGATGTGGTCGTGATCACAAGGGTGGCTGGCAACCAATAGAATTTCAGGTACGGTTGCGGGGAAATCACAGGCGATGAGATTAGGGGGATTGATGACACTGACTTTTGCGAGCGCGTGGGAAGCGATAGCGGACGCTTTTCCGAACAGGCCTGCGACCATCGCGGACGGTAATCGTACGACTTGGCAGCAATTTGAAGAAAGAGCTGCGCGTCTGGCTCAAGCCTTATCAGATCATGGGATTACTACCGACTCGAAAGGTGGCATTTATTTGCACAATAGCCACGAATATCAGGAGGCGCAGTTCGCGCTGTTCAAAGTTGGTGCCTGCCCTATCAATGTGAATTACCGCTATAAATCAGATGAGTTGGTTTATCTTTTAGATAACGCGGATGCCGAGGTTGTATTCTTTCAATCTTGCTACGCGATGCGAATTTGGGAGGTCAAGGATCGCCTACCAAAGGTTAAACTGTTCGTGCAGATTGATGATGGTACTGAGATTTTGATTAAAGGTGCCGTCGATTACGAGCGCACCATTCGGCAATGTGCGCCTTTGCCCAGACAGGCCCAAAACCCTGACTCGCTCTACATGCTGTATACCGGTGGCACGACAGGTATGCCGAAAGGGGTGATGTATCCTCAAGGGGAATTCCTACAGGCACTGCTAGGTATTGGCTTTGGGGCCGCCGGATTGGAGCTGCCGACAAACGTAGCGGATTACATCGCTCTGATTAAAGTGATTGAGCGACCGCCGATCACGCTACCGGCCTGTCCGTTAATGCATGGTACGGGTGTGTGGCTGGGCAGCTTTGTGCCGATGATGATGGGCGGCACGGTGGTGACGACTTCGAAGCTGGGTCTAAATCCGGATTTACTGCTATCTATGATCGAACAGCATCGTGTGAGTAATCTCGTTATCGTGGGTGACGCCTTTGCAAAACCGTTGTTGGGTGCGATAGAAGCAGCCGTCAAACAGGGGGACCCGTATCGCCTCGATTCTCTCGATCAAATCACTTCTAGTGGCGTCATGTGGAGCGCGGAGACTAAGCAAGGCTTGCTTGAATATCTCGATGTCACCTTGGCCGATTTTATGGGATCCACAGAGGGCGGCATGGGTAGTGCCGTTAGCTCTCGAGATAATCCCGTCGAAACCGCGCAATTTGTGCTCAATGAGGGGGTCCGCGTGATCAGTGACAGCGGCGCATGGATACAGCCCGGCAGTGACGAAATTGGTAAGGTGGCCGCCACTGGGTTGGTGCCGTTGGGTTATTACAAAGATGAAGCCAAGACGGCAGAAACTTTTAAAGTGATTGACGGGATTCGCTACAGTTTTCCCGGGGACTACGCGACCGTGGCGGCGGACGGATCGATTACTTTGCTCGGACGTGGCAGCGCCTGTATTAACACAGCGGGAGAGAAAGTTTTTCCTGAAGAAGTGGAAGAAGTCCTGAAGCGGCATTCGGCCGTATTTGATGCTCTGGTGGTGGGTTTGCCGGACGAGCAATTTGGTCAGCGGGTTGTCGCTGTCGTTTCTTGTGACGCGGGGCAGATACTCGAGGAGGGTGATTTGTTGGCCTTTGCCAAAGAACATTTGGCTGGTTATAAGGTTCCGAAGCGCACATTCTTTGTCGCCGAGGTGCGCCGTGCACCTAATGGCAAAGCGGATTACAAATGGGCAAAGCAGCATGCGGAGTCGCAAGCCTAGGAGAGCGATTCAACTACCGGGCCAATGTTGCCATTGCACGAGTGTAAGCAGGGCCATTGTGCTAGTGGTTTACTCTACAGAGAATTTTAACGGGGATATCTTTTAAGGGGGTAAAGATGAGCGGACCTTTGTCTGGTGTTCGAGTAGTCGACTTAACTTCAATGATTTCTGGCCCGGTAGCAACGATGATGTTGGCTGACCAGGGTGCGGACGTTATCAAGGTTGAGGCATTAGACGGCGATTTGGTTCGGGGCGCGGGTCCCAACCGGTCAGGTATTACTTCAACCTTTATCTCGTCTAACCGATCCAAACGCAGTTTAGCCGTTGACCTTAAGACGACTGAGGGTGTGGAAGTACTCAATCGCTTGCTGAGTACTGCCGATGTGTTGGTGCAGAACTTTCGCCCTGGAACGATTGAGCGAATGGGGTTTGGCGAGGGTGCAGTTCGCACAATCAAAGCGGACATCATTTATGTTTCGATCAGTGGGTTCGGCGAGACTGGTCCCTATGCCCATCAACGTGTCTATGACCCAGTGATTCAAGCTTTATCCGGACTGGCTGCAATCCAGGCGGATGGGGCAACCGGCCGTCCAAAGATGATACGCACGATTATCCCTGATAAAACAACGGCGGTAACGGCAGCTCAAGCCATCACCGCGGCGCTCTTTGCACGCGAGCGTACGGGCGAGGGTCAGCATGTTCGACTCGCGATGCTCGATACGATGGTATCGTATTTGTGGCCTGAGGGGATGTCCGGTTTAACCTTGGTGGGAAGGGAAGTTAAAGCAGCTCGGGCGCAGCTTTCGCCTGACCTCATTTTCGAGGCTACCGATGGCTATATCACCGCTGGCGCAGTGAGCAATAAAGAGTGGCACGGTATGTGTCGCGCTTTGGGTCATCCTGAATGGACTGAGGATGAGCGTTTCAAAACGGTCAACGACCGTGCCGTGAACGTAAACGAACGATTGGCGCTAACCGCCGCAGTGATTGCCACCAATACATCGGCTCACTGGCTGCAATTGCTTGACGCCGAAGGCGTGCCTTGTGCGCCGGTACTTGATCGTGAGGGCGTTCTGACACATCCGCAAATCGTAGCCAGCGAATTGCTCTCCGAGTCTGAGCATCCCATTGCTGGCCGTATACGGCAGCCTCGACCGGCTGCCCGTTTTGATAAAACGCCGTCGGGTATACAGCGGCATGCCCCTGGTTTAGGTGAGCACAGCATAGAGATTTTGCGTGAATTGGGCTTCTCCGAGGCCTCGATCGATTCCATGGTCACCACAGCGGTGCTAGGGACGTATCCGTTGCCGAAGTGACGCCGGATCCCATTGATTGTAGAAGTCGAGGTGATCTGGCGCGGCTGAAAAAAGTGTTTGTTATGAGATTTGGCGAAGGTTGTTGAACGGCACCGCATCCTAATAACGATCACGCAGATGACCGCTATCAGCAGGCGCGCTCTTGAAAGAGGCTATCAACATCTGAATTCGTTCTAACTAGAGCGCCGCTCAGCAATCAGCTTGCGTCTGGAAAGTGCACCGCCCGTGCGAATAAACAACGGGCCTGCGCAAGCGACTAGCATCAATGCAGCCAGGATCGTAAACGCTAATTGGTAACTTCCGGTTACGTCATGGATGTAGCCGGCCAAAGGCGATGCTGCCAACATGAAGGGCAGTTCGGTAAATCTGACGACGCCGGCGACGCTGGCGAAAGAAGGTGCGCCGAAGCTAGTAGAGATGGCAAAGGAGCGCAGCGGCGCCATTCCGGAGTAGCCAAAGCCGTAAAGTGTAGCGGCGAGTGCAGCACTGGCGAAGTCATCGACCATCGTGAATAAGAGTAACGCGGCCGCCTGGCAAACCAGCGCTACCCAAATGGTTATTCTGGCGCCGATATAATCCGACATCCAGCCCACGACGGGTTTACCAAAAGCCGCAAAGCCAGCGGTGATGGACATTAGCGTTGTTGCAGCGGTGCGGCTGAAGCCAATATCCAAAAAGTGGCTGAATAAATGCAGCATCATTGCCGTGAAAACGCAGAACATCGCGCCAAACACAAAACCGATCGCCCAGAACGCAGGTGTGCGAAACAATTCGCTTTGTTTCCAGATCTTTTGTTCTTCTTTTATCTCTACCATTTCGTCGGCATGCGCTGCAGTGTAGGCGCGGCCATCACGCACTTCGCCTACATCCTCAGGCTGATCACGCATAAAGAGATAAACAATTGGAAAAAGTACTACCAAAGTGATCCCGGCATAAGTCATAAAAGTCACTTGCCAGTCGTACTGTTCGAGCAGCCAATTTGTAAAGTGTGGCATGACCACACCTGCTAACGACGAACCCAGCACCGCGATAGCGATCGCGCGACCGCGCCAATGGTCAAACCATCGAATCACCGTTCGATGCCAGGCCATGCCGCCGATGCAGGCCATGCCGGCGCCGAGGCCCAGACTGACTAGGATTGCGAAGCCCAAAATCGAGTCGATTAGGGATAGCAGGGCATAAGAGGCGCTAACGATCAAGATGCCAACTAAAATGACCTGTCGCGCCGACTTTCCATCCACATAACGCCCAATAAAAGGCGCCAGAACAGCACCGGTGATTGCCGCAGCGGAAAAGGACATGGAGATTTGGAAACGTTCGCCGTTAGTAAGAGCCTCGGCGAGCGAAGGGAGCAGTATGCCGCGAGAGTAGGAAAAAAAACCGGTGCCGAGAAAGCCGAGCAAACCTGATACAGCGACGATAATCCAGCCGTAAAATAGCGGCTTAGTCGGTTGTGCGTCCGCATTAGACAAATGCTTGGCATCCTTGCCCGGCTGGTCAGATCGACCTGGTACAGACGTTCCCGCCTTAATGTTTTTGTTTTTATCGGTGATGGTTTTCCCCTGAATCGACCGCGCAGTTTGCCGGTTAGCCTGGTCCCAATAACCCCTCTGCAATGGTCTCGCTGTGGCTATCCTCGCAGATCCAGCATGCTTTGTTACACTGCTTGTCAGCACAGTGTAACTGAAGGGACTCGCTCATGATTGAATTGTATACGGCATCCACGCCGAATGGTTGGAAGGCTTCCGTCACCCTTGAAGAATTGCAGTTGCCATACAACGCGCACGCGGTGAATTTAAGTACTGGCGATCAGAAGCAGGATTGGTTTCTGGAACTTTCGCCGAATGGCCGGATTCCTGCCATCGTTGATACTGATGCGGACGATTTGGCGGTGTTTGAATCCGGGGCCATTATGATTTACCTGGCCGAGAAGGCGGGTAAGCTGCTGCCCACTGATGCTGCGGGGCGCACCGAGGTTATCCAGTGGCTAATGTTCCAAATGGGCGGAATCGGTCCAATGATGGGCCAGGCAAATGTCTTTTATCGCTATTTCCCGGAAAAGATCCAGCCGGCGATTGATCGTTATCAAAATGAGTGTCGACGTTTGTTTGAGGTTTTGGACAAACGTCTCGCACAATCCGAGTGGCTGGCACGGGACTTTTCGATTGCTGATATAGCTAACTGGTGTTGGGTACGCTCGTACAAATGGTCGGGTGTCGAGGCGGACGATCTTGTCCATCTAAAACGGTGGCGTGATGCATTGCGCGAGCGTCCTGCGAGTATCAAAGGCGTTGCGGTGCCTGAAAAAGTAGCCAATCTGGAAACCGAGAAAGACGCCAAAGACAAGTTTGTCGCGAACGCACGAAAGACCGTTCAGACTTAAACTACATCAACGAGTTACCGCGTAAGCTTGGGTGTTGGCGTGGTTTACTAGCCGACAGTAGGCAATGATAGACTAGTCCGCTTGCGGTGGGCGAAGCCCTGCCGAAGTAGTAAGAATCGCGCTAACGGATTATGAATGAAGCGCTAAAACATTGGAGGAGAGCTAGATCATGGCGATGCAACATACCCCTTTATTAATGTCCAACTTTCTTGATCGAGGTGCAACTGTCGCACCGAATGAAGAAATTGTGACCGCCACCGACAGCGGTGTTCGACGACAGACTTATCGGGAAACGCGCGACCGGGCTCATCAGCTTGCACACGCGCTAAGTGATGCAGGCATAGCTATTGGTGACCGAGTCGGGACGTTTATGTGGAATGGCTCGCGACACCTGGAGGCCTATCATGCCTGTGCAGGTATGGGCGCCGTCTTGCATACGCTGAACGTGCGGTTGTCTGAGAAGGATCTGGAATACATCATCAATCACGCGGAAGACAAGGTCATTATCGCCGACGCCGATATCTTGCCTTTGCTCGAGAAACTCAACGGCCGCATTCCAACAGTGACCCAGATCATTGTTGCCACCGAGGCAGGGTTCGAAGGTTGGTCTACTGAGTTACCCAACCCAATTGACTATGAAGCCTTTATCGCCGGCAAACCCACAAACTATGAATGGCCGCAAATCGACGAAAATTCGCCGTTGGGCTTGTGCTACACCAGTGGTACTACCGGCAACCCTAAGGGTGTTGAGTACGAGCATAGATCCCAGTATTTGCATACCCTGACGCAATGTATGACCGATTCGATGGGTTTGACAGGTGCCGATACCGTCTGCGGCATCGTGCCGATGTTCCATGCGATGGGTTGGGGCATTCCTTGGTCTGCGCTCATGTTGGGCTGCAAGCAGGTCATGCCGCATCGCTTTATGGATCCCGGTCGTATTATCGAATTAATGGCTAGTGAGGGCGTTACGGTATCTGCCGGCGTGCCGACTATTTGGCAAGGTGTAAAAGCGATATACGAGGCGAATCCTAGCAAATTTGATCTGTCGCAATTGTCCCGTCTGACTTGTGGTGGTAGTGCGCCGCCGCCTTCACTAATTCGTTGGTTCTGGGATGCGCTGGACGTGGAAATGATTCAGGGTTGGGGTATGACCGAAACATCTCCCCTCGCCACCCTGTCGCGTCGTGTTATGAAGCGCTCACAGCTCTCTATGAGCGAGGATGAGCAGTTTGAAAATGTTGCCAAGGCAGGCCAGCTAATGCCTGGTCTTGAGCTGGACATCTTCGACGAGGACTTCAATCGTTTACCGCATGATGGTGAAACCGTTGGCGAAATTCTGGTGCGCGGTCCATGGATCTGCTCTGAGTACTTCAAGAATCCACAGCCTGACAAATTCTATAACGGATGGTTGATTACTGGCGACGTAGGCAAAATTGATCCGGAAGAATATTTGATTATTTCTGACCGCTCCAAAGACCTCGTGAAAAGCGGTGGAGAGTGGATTTCTTCTGTCGACTTGGAAAACCACATTGTGGCGATTGATGGTGTGGCGCAGGCCTGTGTTGTAGCTCAGCCTCACCCGAAGTGGGACGAGCGCCCAGTGGCTCTAATCGTAACGGAACCTGGCAAAGAAGTGTCGGTTCAAACGGTGCTAGATCATTGTGAAACCGCTTTCGCGAAATGGCAGCTTCCAGATGATGTCCTCTATGTCGATAGCATACCGTTGACCGGCACCGGCAAAATGGACAAGAAAGTGGTTCGCGCGGATCTGGATGCGCAGGGCTATGAGTTGCCTAGCTTGCGCGCCTAGCGATTGGTGAAGCATTGTCGGCACCGGAGGGGTGATGGAATTTTCTAACCGCGTGACTGCAATGTTAGGAGTCGAGACGCCGATTGTGCAGGCGCCGATGGGTTGGATTGCGCGCTCTCAGTTGGCGTCCGCGGTATCCAATAGTGGCGCCATGGGCATTATTGAAACGTCTTCGGGTGAGTTGGATGTAATCCGCGCAGAGATTATTAAGATGCGTCAGCTTACCGATAAGCCGTTTGGTGTGAATGTCGCACAGGCGTTTGTGCGTGATCCGGATATTGTTAACTTCATCATTGATCAAGGGGTGACCTTTGTGTCTACCTCAGCGGGTAACCCTGAGCGTTATACCGAGCAGCTGAAATCTGCTGGATTGACGGTATTTCATGTGGTGCCGAGCCTCAGCGCTGCCCTCAAGGCGGTACAATGTGGGGTTGACGGTCTCATTGTTGAAGGCGGTGAGGGTGGCGGGTTCAAGAATCCCAAAGATGTCTCCACCATGGTGCTTTTGCCGCTGGTGCGTTCAAAAGTTGACGTGCCGATTATTGCAGCGGGTGGGTTTCTCGATGGGGCTACGATGGCGGCGGCTTTTGCTCTGGGAGCCGAGGGCGTGCAAATGGGCACGCGCATGGTTTCCGCGAACGAATCGCCGGTGCATATCAATTGGAAGAATGCGATCGTCGCTGCAGAAGAGACAGACACCGTGTTTTTGAACCGTGCGCATTCACCCGCCTTGCGCGCTATGCGCACAGAGAAAACGACGCGCTTAGAGTTTGCTGTTGAGACCAACGTGATGAGCGAGTTTGGCAACGCTCAGGACCTGTATTTTGGTGGCGATATGGAAGCCAGTATCGCGCTAACGGGGCAGGTATGCGGGCGAATAGATTCCGTACGCCCTGTGGCGGAAATCATCTCTGAAATCCGCGAGCAGTTTTTCGAGGTGATGGGTAACTTATCTGAGCAGTATTTATAAAGCCGAGGAGCGTACACCTGCTCGGATTTCGATCTGCTGGTCATTCTCAGTTTTAATGATGATCGACTATTCGCTATCCATCGA
>CENU01044756.1_pt1 | contig 10239 bp, 9 predicted proteins | sample 361331 | NCBI WGS metagenome assembly CENU01 (sample SAMEA2619766, study PRJEB7988) | marine metagenome | isolation source: saline water (ENVO:00002010), including
GAGGGGGCAGAGGACCGCTTCAAGCAGGTGACCCACGCGTACGAAGTACTCTCAGACCCAGAGCAGCGCGCGCGCTATGACCGCGGAGGTGATGAGGGCGGCTTTGGTTCGTTTGGTGACATCTTCGAAACCTTCTTCGGTGGTGGTGGAACGAGAGGCCCTCGCCCCCGCACCGAACGTGGTCAAGACGCCCTGATTCGCGTTGACGTTGAGTTGTCCGATGTGGTGTTCGGCACCACTAAGACCTTGGACGTCGATACCGCAGTGGTGTGCGAAAGCTGCCAGGGCTCGTGCTGCGCACCGGGTACCAACCCGCGAACCTGCGATATTTGCGGCGGCTCGGGTCAGGTGCAACGGACGGTGCGGAGCCTGCTGGGCAATATGGTCACGCAGAGTCCGTGTGGTTCGTGCCGCGGCTACGGCTCCGTGATCGACCAACCGTGTCCCACGTGTGCCGGGCAGGGGCGAGTGCGCTCCACCCGTCAGGTCGACGTGGAAATTCCGGGGGGAATTGAAACCGGACAGCGGATCCATCTGCCTGGCTCCGGTGAAGTGGGCCACGGCGGAGGGCCGGCGGGAGATCTCTACCTGGAGTTCCACGTCGGAGCCCACGACACCTTCGACCGTCAAGGCGATGACCTCATCGCCACGGTGGATGTCGATGTCACCGATGCGATTTTGGGGACAGAAACCACGCTGGAATCGCTCGATGGTCCGGTCGACATCACGATTCGACCCGGCGTGCAGAGCGAAGACGTCTTGACGATTAAGGGCCGAGGTGTCACCAAGCTGCGGGGTGCCGGACGAGGAGACCTCAAAATTGCCGTGCACGTGGTGACGCCAACAAAAATTGGCGCCAAAGAAATCGACCTGGTGCAGAAACTGCGAGATCTGCGGAAACCAGAGGCGCCGTCGTTTAAAGCCGTGCAGTCCTCGACCTTCCAGCGTCTGCGCGAGCGCTTCTTCGGCGGGTAATTCGTGGCGCACCTGTATCTGGTCGACCACCAGCGTCTCATTACCGGAGAGACGGTTCACCTCGCAGGCGATGAGGCCCGGCACGCGGCAAAGTCGGCGAGGCTTCGCGTGGGAGAGCGGATCCAGCTGGGAGATGGACAGGGTCTCATTGCCACCGCAGAAGCAATCTCCGTCGACGCTTCCGACGTTGCCCTGGTGGTAATCGAGGCGTCGCGGGTGGAGAAGGATGAGCCCCAGCTGTGGCTTGCGCAGTCCTTGGCGAAACAGGGGCGGGATGAACAAGCGGTGGAACAGGCGACGGAAGTAGGAGTGGACCGTGTGATCCCGCTGTCGTCCGAGCGCACAATCGTGAAATGGGATGAGGCGAAACGAGCTTCTGGAGTGGAGCGCTGGTCGCGGATTGTCCGAGAGGCAGCAAAACAGTCTCTGCAGCCCTACCTGGCCCCGGTGGAACCCCTGCACTCCCTGGCTGAGCTCATCGGCCGGTCGGATAGTCAACTGATCGCTCTTGATCACCGCGCGACGGCCAGCGTGTTGGATGTTCCCATCGAGCCATTGCCGGGCGCCTTGCCCATTGTGGTGGCGGTCGGGCCAGAGGGTGGCTGGAGCGACGCTGAGCGGGAGAGCTTTGATCGGGCAGGGATTCCGCTCGCGAGGCTTGGTTCTGGCGTATTACGTGCGTCGAGCGCCGGTCCAATAGCGCTCTCGCTTCTTCGAGCGAGGCTCCGGCAGTGGTAGGAACCAGGCAGCCACAGAGAGGAGATTTGTAGACTGTGGCCATGCCTGCCGAGCCCAGTGTGTTTAGCAAAATCATCCAGGGGGAAATCCCCGCGGAGATTATTCGCGACACCGAGCGACTGATTGCTTTTCGGGACATCGCCCCCCAAGCCCCGGTGCACATCCTGGTCGTGCCAAAAACCGATGAGTATCGAGATGTCGTGGAACTTGCGGCCGGTGACCCCGGCCTCCTGTCAGAGATGGTGGCACTCGGCCACGAGATTGCCGCAGAGCATTGTGGCGGCCAGTTCCGTCTGGTGTTCAACACTGGTGAAGAGGCAGGCCAAACGGTGTTCCATGTCCACGCCCATGTGATGGGTGGCGGTTTGGCTGAGGGGTCTCTTGCCTCCGGATAGTTCGCATCCTCTGGACCACGAGTCCGCTGGCCCTCGAGTGGTCGATGTCGACGACGTCGCCATGATTCGGGTCTTGGGCGTGCACGACCGTGTCCTGGGGCAGGTGGAAAAGCAATTTCCGGATGTGACCATTCACGCGAGAGGCAACCGGATCACGATTGAGGGCGCTCCCGACCGCGCTGATGAAGCGATGCGGCTTGTCGAGCAACTGATCGAACTGGCCCGCTCCGGAGTCGAGCTCGATGTGACGGAGGTGACGCAGGCCGCACGCATTCATGAAGAAACCGAGGCCGGGGCCACTGATGTGTTGGCCCAGCCGATTTTGTCTCGTCAGGGCCGCACGGTCCGGCCGAAGACTCTGGGTCAGAAAAACTATGTGGACTCGATTGATCGAAACACCATTGTCTTCGGCATTGGACCGGCGGGAACGGGAAAGACCTATCTGGCGATGGCCAAAGCAGTCGCGGCGCTTGAGCGGAAAGAAGTGGACAGGATCATCCTGACCCGCCCGGCGGTTGAAGCGGGTGAGCGCCTCGGATTCTTGCCCGGCACCCTTTCCGAAAAAATTGACCCGTACCTGCGCCCGCTATTTGATGCGCTGCACGAAATGATGAATCCCGATCTTGTGCCGAAGCTGTTGGCCAGTGGCACCGTCGAAGTGGCTCCGCTTGCATATATGCGCGGCCGTACGTTGAATAACTCGTTCATCATTTTGGATGAAGCGCAGAACACGACCCCGGAGCAGATGAAAATGTTTCTGACCCGGTTGGGCTTTGGTTCTCGGATGGTGGTCACCGGCGACATCACCCAGGTGGATGTGCCGGGAGGTCAGTCTGGGTTGCAGCGGGTGGTCGATATTCTCACCGACGTCGACGATATTCACTTCGAACGGCTGGGACCCCGAGATATCGTGCGGCACCGATTGGTCAGCGACATCGTCGACGCGTACGCCCGATTTGACCAGAAAGAGGGCAACCGGTGAGCGTAGAAATTGCCAATGAATCCGGCACCGACGTCCCCCTCGAACACCTGCAGGACTTGATTGTTTTTGCACTCCAGGAACTGCGCGTCCACGACGAAGCCGACGTGTCGGTGATCGCGGTGGATGAAGAGGCAATGGCGGAGCTGCATAAACAGTGGATGGGGCAATCGGGCCCCACAGACGTCTTGAGCTTTCCGATGGACGAGCTCCGACCTCCTGGGCCCGGCGACGAACCGGTCTCGGGAATCTTGGGCGATATCGTGCTCTGCCCGACCTATATCCAGGCCCAAGCGGAGCGCGCGGGCCATGCGCTCGACACAGAACTGCAGTTGCTCACCATTCACGGTCTTCTCCACCTGTTGGGCTTTGACCACGGAACGCCGAGCGACGAAAAAGAGATGTTCAGCCTGCAAGACGGGGTACTGGGCAAGTTCCGACAGTCGCTTGCTGGGGGATCGAGGTGACCGCGGTTTTCATTATTACTGCGGTTGTGCTGATTGTGATCGGCGGATTGCTCACGGCCCTGGATGGCGCCCTGCACGTGCTCTCCCGCAACGACCTGCTCGATGAAGCCGAAACGGCAAAGCGTCGCCGTGCGCTCCAGTCTGTCGCCACGGATGTTGCGGCCCATGTGACCGCGCTGGCGTTTGTTCGCGTCATCGTGGATGCGATTGCTGCGGTGCTCATCACTCTCGCTCTCACGCGTCTTCTCGATGAATGGTGGCAGGTACTCCTGGTGGCCAGCGCGATCGTCATCGCGGTGTTTTTCGTCGTTGTTGGCTCTTCGCCGAGGAGTGTCGGGATGACCCACCCCCGGCCGATGGTGCGGACATTTGCTCCGTTGATTCGCGCGATTCGTATTGTCCTGGGTCCTCTTGCCGAAGGGCTCATCGTGGTGGGCCGGATTGTGACCCCCGGGCGACCGGGCGGCGGCCCGCTTGCCAGTGAAGAGCAACTTAGAAGCCTCGTGGATGAGGCTGCCCACCAAGACGTCTTGGAGGCAGAAGATCGTGAACTGTTGCATTCGGTCTTCGAATTTGGCGACACGATTGTTCGCGAAGTCATGGTGGCGAGAACCGATATGGTCACTGCCGACTCAGACGATTCGCTCAAAGAGGCACTCGGCCGCTTTCTCGAGCAGGGAGTGTCCCGAATGCCGGTGGTCGGGAAAGACTCGGACGATATTGTCGGCGTGGTCTATCTCAAAGACGTGGCCCGTGCTCAGCTGGAATCTCCGCGAACAATGACTAGGTCGACAGTGGCGGGCCTTGCCAAACCAGCCCTGTTTGTCCCAGAGACCAAGAAGGCCGACGACACTCTTCGCTACCTCCAGTCCGAGCAAAACCATATGGCGCTCGTGGTCGACGAATACGGCGGTATTGCCGGGCTGGTCACCATGGAAGACCTCATGGAAGAGCTCGTCGGCGAGATCACCGACGAATATGACAACGGGGATGCAGGCGTCGCTGAACTCGGCGAGGACCGCTACCGGTTCTCTGTGCGCTTTCCGCTGGATGACATGGCGGACTTATTCGACATGGATATCGACGAAGAAGATGTCGACACCGTCGGCGGATTGATGACCGTCTCTCTCGGCCGTCTGCCGCAGACAGGCAGCCAGACCGAAATCTACGGCCTGATGATGACTGCCGACCCGCCCGTCAGTGCCAAAGCGCCGGTGACCACTGTCGTCGTGGAGCCGACCCCGGCGCTGCGCCGGCAGCTGCGGGAGCGCCGCGCCCTGGAGGGCACTCTCACCGGCGAGATTCCCCTGCCGTGACGGCTCCGTTTCGCGCAGGGTTTGTGAGCCTGGTCGGCAGGCCCAATGTGGGAAAGTCCACCCTGGCGAACGCTCTGGTCGGAACCAAGATGGCGATTACATCGTCCAAGCCACAAACCACCAGACGGGTCATCCGGGGCATCCTCACCACGCCGGAGGGCCAGCTGATTTTTGTGGACACTCCAGGCATTCATAAACCCCGGACACTGCTTGGCACCCGACTCAACGCCTTGGTCGAGCAAACCTTGGCGGATGTGGACGTCATTGTGCACCTTTTTCCGGCGACCGAAAAAGTGGGGCCCGGTGACCGACACATCCGAGCAACCCTCGACGAGTTTCCTCGTGCCAAGAAAGTCGCGGTCGTGAGCAAAGTGGACCTCGCGGATCGACACCAAGTGCTGGAGCGCCTCGTCGAGGTTGATCAACTGGGGGAGTGGGATTTGGTGGTGCCGCTCTCGGCGGTGAGTGGTCACCAGCTCGACACTCTGGTGACCGAGCTCTTGGCGCTGATGCCGGAATCTCCTCAGCTCTATCCAGACGGCCGGATCACCGACGATGACGAGGATGTTCACCTGTCGGAGTTGATTCGGGAGGCGGCACTGGAGGGGGTGCGCGACGAGCTTCCCCACTCGCTCGCTGTCGTCATCGACGAGCGTCAGAATGAGCCGGGTGAGGTAGAGAAAATCTTCGCCACGCTCTATGTCGAGCGAGATAGCCAAAAACGCATCATGATTGGCACCGGCGGCGCGCGCCTGAAAGACATCGGGTCCGCCGCGAGAAAAGAAATCGAAACGCTCCTTGGCCACAAAGTCTTCTTGTCGTTGCACGTGGCAGTGTCGAAAGAGTGGCAGCGAGATCCGAAGAAACTGGGGCGTCTCGGCTTCTAACCTGGCACGCTGTTGCCTCCAGTGTTACCCTTGTCATGTGGGTCACCTCCTTCTCCTTCACCGCCGCGGCGAGGCTTTGTCTTAAGGCCACCCTCCCCGCGGAGTTTCGCAGTGGCCCCACCCGCGAGTCCGGAATCTCCGGAGAAGAAGGATTAGACGATGGAAAACCGTCAGAAACCAAGTAGTTTGCCGATTCATCGGTATCAGCCCTACCACGACAGCTTCAGCGTTGACCTGCCTGACCGCACCTGGCCCGATGCCAGAATCACGACAGCTCCCCGCTGGTGTGCAGTGGACCTGCGGGATGGAAATCAAGCACTGATTGACCCGATGAGCCCGGAGCGCAAGCGTGTGATGTTCGACATGCTCGTGCGGATGGGGTTCAAGGAAATCGAAGTGGGATTTCCCTCCGCCAGCCAAACCGATTTCGATTTTGTGCGCTCCCTCATCGAGGAAAACCTCATCCCCGATGACGTCACAATTCAGGTCCTCACCCAAGCCCGGGAACACCTGATCAAGAGGACCTATGAGTCTTTGAAGGGTGTCAAGAGGGCGATTGTGCACCTGTACAACTCGACCAGCGTGCTGCAGCGAGACGTGGTGTTCCACACTGACCGTCAAGGCATTATCGACATGGCGCTTCAGGGGGCCAGGTGGTGCCTGGAGGCAGAAGCCATGGTTCCTGACTCAGAGATTTTCTACGAATACTCTCCAGAGAGCTACACCGGCACCGAGTTGGAGTTTGCCGTCGAGGTCTGCAACCAGGTGATGGAGGTCTTTGTTCCCAGCGCCTCGCGCAAACTCGTGATTAATTTGCCGGCGACGGTAGAAATGGCGACCCCGAATGTGTATGCCGATTCGATCGAGTGGATGTCGAGGCATCTGAATCACCGAGAGAACGTCATTTTGAGCCTGCACCCTCACAACGATCGGGGAACAGCTATTGCCGCTGCCGAGCTCGGCTATATGGCCGGCGCCGACCGCATCGAAGGGTGTTTGTTTGGCAATGGCGAACGGACAGGAAACGTTGACTTGGTGGCTCTGGGGATGAACCTGTTTAGCCAGGGAATTGACCCGCAGCTGGACTTGAGCGATTTGGATGAGCTCAAGCGCACCGCCGAATACTGCAATCAGTTGGCCGTTCACGAGCGCAGTCCCTGGGCAGGAGACCTCGTCTACACCGCGTTTTCTGGCTCTCACCAAGACGCCATTAAAAAAGGCTTCGAGGCGATGCAGAAAACCGCGGACGAGCAAGGGGTGTCCGTCGACGATCTCGAATGGGCCGTGCCCTATCTGCCCATTGACCCGAGAGATGTCGGTCGCAGCTACGAAGCCGTCATTCGTGTCAACTCACAATCCGGAAAAGGTGGGGTCGCCTATTTGATGAAAAACGACCACCATCTGGACTTGCCCCGGCGCCTGCAAATCGAATTTAGCCAGGTGGTTCAGCAGCGCACCGACACCGAAGGTGGCGAAGTCTCGAGTGGCGCGATGTGGCAGATTTTCCAGGACGAATACCTGCCCGTCGACGAACAGGCGGCGAAGTGGGGACGGTTTGAAATCTTTTCGACCGCGACCAGGTCAGAGCTGGGCAGCGACGTCTCCCTCACCGTCAAAATGCGAGACGGCGATGACACCCGGCAGTTCGACGGGGTCGGAAACGGTCCGATTGCCGCTTTCCTCAGCATTCTCGGACGAGACGGTGTGGAGGTGCGGCTGTTTGACTATGTCGAACACACGATGGCTGCAAGCGGCGACGCCCGCGCGGCGGCCTATGTGGAGCTTGAGGTCAACGGAAAGACGCTGTGGGGTGTGGGTATTGACCCGGATATCTCCACCGCATCGTTGAAGGCCATTGTCTCTGCCGTGAATCGTGCGCTGCGCATGGAGTCGGAGCATCCAGTGTTGGCAGGTGCCGCGGTTTAGACCTGCCGTGAGTGGGCGCCGGGTCTCGACATACTGGTAACTATGCCGAGCCTGCGCGACCACGCCATCGTGCTTCGCACCCACCTGTTGGGCGAAGCCGACCGGATTGTCACGCTGCTCACCCGAGAACACGGCAAAATCCGGGCCGTCGCTAAAGGAGTGCGAAAAACCACCAGCCGCATCGGCTCGCGCCTGGAGCCTTTTATGTTGGTTGACGTGCAGTGGGCGACCGGCAGAAGCCTCGACATTATTCAGCAGGTTGAGACCCTCGGCTCCTACGGTTCTGCCATCGCCGAGGACTACGACGTGTTCACCTCCGCCGCCGCGATGGCAGACACTGCCGACAAACTGACCGAACACGAGGCGACAACGGATCAATTCTTGTTGATTGTCGGTGCCCTTCGGGCTCTCGCTGCCCGGGAACACCCGGCCGAACTGATTGTGGATAGTTATTTGCTGCGGTCACTCTCGCATGCGGGATGGGCTCCCAGCGTGGATGTCTGTGCCCAGACGGGTACTCCCGGCCCACACCGGCATTTTGTTCCCTCGATGGGAGGGATGGTGGACGCGTCGATTGCGCCGCCGGGGTCTCCCACGCTCAGCGACGACGGTGTGTCGTTGCTGGCGTCACTCCTCGCCGGACAGTGGGATGTGGCGGAGGCGAGCGATGAGAAAACGAGGCGAGAAGTATCCGGGGTGGTCGCCGTCTACACCCAGTTCCATCTGGAGCGCGGGGTGAAAGCACTCGGGCAAATGTCGCGGATGCGCGCTGATCAGGCCGAGGAGGCCAGGAGATGACCGAGTTTCTCCCGGTGGACTGGACCGATCAGCATCCCCCCACATTTGCCGGTGAGTCCCTGCCACACCACGTGGCCATCGTGATGGATGGCAATGGTCGGTGGGCGAATCGTCAGGGCCTTCCCCGCGTGGAGGGCCACCGTGCGGGAGAACAAGCCCTGCTCGATGTGGTCGCCGGGGCCATTCAGGCCGGTGTCACCCACCTGTCGGTCTATGCCTTCTCGACAGAAAACTGGAACCGCTCGCCCGACGAGGTGCGCTTCCTGATGGGCTTTAACCGCGAGGTGTTGCGCCGCCGGCGCGACCAGCTCGATCACTGGAATGTGCGGATTCGCTGGTCTGGCCGGAGACCCAAACTGTGGTCGAGTGTGATTGCTGATCTCACGGAGGCAGAAAAGAAAACCCGGGGCAACACGGGCCTCACCCTGTCGATGTGTGTCAACTACGGTGGTCGTGCAGAAATTATCGACGCGGTGCGGGCCATCGGCGAGGACGTGAGCCGAGGTCGGGTGAAGCCCTCCGGCATCCGGGAGAGCACCCTGCAAAAACACCTCTATCTGCCCGATATGCCCGATGTGGACCTGTTTATTCGAACCTCTGGTGAGAAACGGACCAGTAATTTCCAACTCTGGCAGGCGGCATACGCCGAAATGGTCTTTCTCGATACGCTCTGGCCGGATATGACCAGGCTGCAGTTGTGGGAGGCCATTGAGGAATATCAGCGTCGTTCCCGCCGATTTGGTGGCGCCGTTGATTCCCCCTTAACGCCCCCGTCTGCTCCCGCCAGTTAGGCTGGAGCGCTGGGTGCCACACCCACAGTCTTGGCCGGAAGGGAGGGGTGATGGCTGCGCAATCCACACTCGACAAAGTCATCGCGCTTGCCAAACGGCGCGGTTTTGTCTTCCAAGCCGGTGAAATTTACGGCGGATCCCGCTCCGCCTGGGATTATGGGCCGCTTGGCACCGCCCTCAAAGAAAACATCAAACGCCAGTGGTGGCGCAGTGTGGTGCAAATGCGCGAGGACGTCGTCGGTATCGACTCGTCCGTGATTCTGCCCAAACAAGTGTGGGAAGCGTCGGGACACGTCGAAGTGTTCTCTGACCCGCTCGTGGAGTGCACGAGCTGTCACCGCCGTTTCCGTGAAGACCACCTGATTGAAGAGTTCGAAGAGAAAAAAGGGCGCTCACCAGAGGGTGGACTGGCGGGGATTAACTGCCCGAACTGTGGGGTAAAAGGTCAGTTCACCGACCCCAAAGCGTTTTCTGGCCTGTTGAAAACCTTCCTCGGCCCGGTCGATAACGAGGAAGGCTTGCACTACCTCCGTCCAGAAACCGCCCAAGGGATCTTTGTGAACTTCGCCAACGTCGTCCAGGTCTCCCGGATGAAGCCCCCCTTTGGTATTGCGCAGGTAGGAAAAAGCTTCCGCAACGAAATCACTCCCGGCAATTTCATTTTCCGCACCCGCGAGTTTGAACAGATGGAAATGGAGTTCTTTGTCGAACCGGGAACCGATGAAACCTGGCACCAGTACTGGATTGACGAGCGACACCGCTGGTACACCGACTTAGGGATTAACCCCGACAATCTTCGCCTGTATGAACACCCTCACGAAAAGCTCTCGCACTATTCCAAACGGACAGTGGACATCGAGTATCGATTCGGGTTCTCCTCCGGAGAGTTTGGGGAATTAGAAGGAGTGGCTAACCGGACCGACTTTGACCTCTCCACCCACTCACAACACTCCGGCGAAGACCTGTC
>CENU01074059.1_pt1 | contig 10234 bp, 7 predicted proteins | sample 361331 | NCBI WGS metagenome assembly CENU01 (sample SAMEA2619766, study PRJEB7988) | marine metagenome | isolation source: saline water (ENVO:00002010), including
CCCCGGGAAACTGACCATCGTCGGCACGCGCGAGGAAGTATCATAGAAGTTATCCTTGAAGAGCATACGGTGATACCCGTTCGCTTCGCCGTGGTCAGAGGTAAAGATAAGAACTGTATTTTCGTAATCGGGTGATTGTTCGAGTGTATCAAGTATGTAGCCGACATTGATATCGACCATCTCAACCATGCGGTAGTAGAGCCATTGATAATGGCCCCAGTTTTCTTCGGTCCATGGCTTTAGCCAATCAACTAAACCTTCATGGAAAGAAGCGATCTGCTCCGGCTCACGAGGATCGTAGTCAAAATTTGGCGGGTAGGGTGGCAACTGATCCTGCAAATGAGGGAAGGGGAAAGGATGCTCCGCAGTACGGGTGGCATTACCAATGTCGTGCGGGTTCATCAGGCCGACTTGAGCAAAGAAGGGACGCGATCGATCGCGGTTTTCGAGGAAGGCTTCAAAGGAGAGGGCAACGAGGTTGTCGCTGTACTCTCCCTGAGGGTGCGAATTGTGCGGTACTAATTGAAAAGACTGGTGCAGGGGGCGCCCCGGTACATGCCATTTACCAATGTGTACGGTTTGATAGCCGTTTTGACCCAGCCATTGACCATAATCCGGCAAGTCTTGACGCAATCTGCGATTATTGGCGGCCACGTTATTCTCGCTGGGAAATCTTCCGGTGCACCAGCTGGCACGTGCCGGGCAGCAGATCGGGTCGGGCGTATAACTCTTTGAAAAATCGATGCTTCGTTTTGCCAGTCGATCGATATGAGGCGTCTTGACATAGGGATTTCCGTGACAGCTCAATGCCATGTGGCTGAGTTGATCGAGATTTAGAAACAGAAGGTTTGGCGGATGGAGGCCGCCGGACAGTGGTCCTTTGGGCGCAGCAGACGACTGTTGGAAGAATGCACTGAGTGAAAGTGCGCTGCCCGCTTTGAGAAAATCACGCCGGCTGAAGAGGTTTGCTGGGCTATCCGAAATCATGAGACAGCCTCGTTTTGAATTGCGGTCAGGGTGTACGCCACATTGCGCCCGATCACCGCAAGCACATGATTGTGTTCGTTTTGCCAAAAATAGAGTGGCAACAGCGCCGGACCGACTAGAGCGAAGCCGTGTAACTCTTGTACCCGGTTTTCTATTTCCATCTTTTGCTTGGGCAAAGGGGTGATCTCCAGACCTGGCCGGAACATCGACAGATCATCGAGATAATCGACAAGCCCGGCATTAACGGCACCCGCGTGCAAACGTTCGATCAGCGTGTAGAGCGTGGTGGCAGGATGATTCGCTGTATATTTCCGGGTGGTAAAGTTAGCGCCGGTTTGGATACGGATTTGATCACCGCTGCGGGTACCACTGTGTTCAATCGGATCAAGTTTATTAAGGCGGAAGGATTTAACTGGAAGTATCGGATCAGAGCGATAACTGAAAATCCAGTTGCCGGGACTACCTACCGAGTTGGCTGCATAGTCGATAGATCCCTCTATCGTCTGCTTGGAAGCGTGCTCCTGATTCGTCCAGGTCGCCCAAGATCGAATGTGAGAGACATTCATCGAGCGGATTGAACTGCCGGATGCGGGTTTTTGACAGGAAAGCTGGAGGCTGCCTTCTTTTCGTACCTGAGGAAACGGGCCGACTCGTTTACCACCTTCATTTCGATATTCGTAGTTGCGCATGGCATGTATATCGTAGTGCAGGCTGTAGGCAGCAGTTGCTTGCATAGACTCTGTAAAGTCACGCAGGTAACTGGGGTAGAGATCAAAAGACAAGTGCATGTAAGCGTACTAAACAATCATCTTATACGATTTGGCGAATATTGCGTTCTTACAAGCTTGTGATTTGTTTTTCTACGGGTTTTTCAGGCCGTCTCATCTATCGTCGAATATTTTTCTTCTGTTATTGGCGGCCGGTGTTCTACAAAATGAAAGTCCGTCCTTCTGGGATTGATGAATCGGCGAAATGACTACAATAACAGGATTTGCGTGTTATCGACTGCTCGGCGAGAGATCCTGTCCGTCTTTTTGTTATTCGGATGCGAATGAATCTGACTTATTAGCGAACGCTTCTATTTCCATTTACTGTTTAAATAACAACATTCTGCGAATCCTTTATTGTGACCGTTGCCCGACTACCTTTAATAAGATCTGTATATGAATATACGTAACTACGTTGCCAACCAATGGCTGGATAGTGAATCTTCGTCTGCTGTGTTCAATCCGGCTACGGGCGAGTCTATTGCTCGTGTAGCCATGGCGAGTGAAGGAGACGTCACCCGTGCTCTGGAAAGCGCAGAGGCGGCCGCATCGGTCTACGGTGCGCTGACGATCAACCAGCGAAAGTCTCTGATTGATTGCCTGATCGCAAAACTCAAAGCAGCGGAGGAGGAAATCGTCGCTCTTCTGGTTGCTGAAACGGGTAAGACTCAGGACATCGCCAGCTATGATTTCAACATGTTGGTGGATTGTCTGGGATATTACGTTGAGGAGGTAAAGCGCCACTACGGGGAAACGATCCCGGATTACGATGATGGCCACTTCAATTTTCTTTCTTTTCAGCCCATCGGGGTAGTCGCCGGCGTGCTGACTTGGAATTTCCCACTTCTCAACCTCGGCTACAAGTTGGGGCCAGCCTTGGCCAGTGGCTGTGCTTCGGTATTTAAGATCAGCGAACGGACCCCCATGTCTTCGATGCGGGTGGCCGAGTTAATCGATGAAGTGGGTTTTCCGGATGGTACTGTTCATTTTGTCTGTGGTTCGGGTAGAGTGGTCATTCCAGCGATGGCGCAAAGTCGGATTCCCCGCTTATTGACAATGATTGGCTCGACTCTGGCAGGGAAAAAACTGATTGAACATTCACCGTCCAGTGTGAAGCGATTTTCCTTAGAATTGGGGGGCGACGCACCGGTTCTGGTTTTTCCTGATGCCGATTTGGATGCTGCTGTAGCGGATATCGTGGGACTCAAATTAGCGAACGCAGGGCAGATCTGTGTCGCTCCAAACCGTGTATTCGTGCACCAGTCAATCTATGATGTTTTCATTGAAAAGGCTACATCGTTAATGGAGAGCTATCGCTATCTTGGTGATCCCGGTGATGGGCCGGAACTCAGTCCACTCTGTACTGAAGCAAGTCTGGAGCAGATGGTTGCTTTCTGTCGCCCGGAAATGCATGGCGGTACCATTGTTACGGGTGGTCAAGCAGCGGATCGTCCGGGGTATTTTTTACAGCCCACACTGATTAAGGATGTTGCGAGGGGCTCAAAGCTGACCTGCGAAGAAATATTCGGCCCTATTATGCCGGTTATACCGTTTACTGATGCGGACGATATCTTTGCCTTAGCCAATGATACGCAGTACGGGCTTTCCGCCTACTTATACACAGAAAGTATTCGCCGTGCGATGGAGGCTGAAAAGCGTCTGCTCTTCGGTAATATTCTGATTAATGAAGTTTATTATTCGCTACAGTTGCCCCATGGTGGACTGAAGCAGAGTGGCTTTGGTAAGGACGTTAGCCGTCTCGCGCTGGAAGATTACTTCGATACCAAGCGTATCTCTATCAAACGATGATTCAGATGAAGATTGCCGACATCCAATGCCTTCCATTGCGCACTGATTTGCATCGTTCTATCGGTTTCTCTCAATGGTATTACACTGCCAAGAATAATTGTCTGGTCAAAATTACCTGTGAAGACGGCACCGTTGGTTGGGGAGAATGTTATGGGCCTAACGAGGCCATCGCGACGGCCATTGAACAGCACTTTGCACCACGGCTCCTAGGGGCGAACCCACTACAGAACGAGTATGTTTGGGATGTATTATGGCGGGCTTACCTCGATTTTAACCGCAGCGGTATTTTTATGGCGGCGATCTCCGGCCTGGATATCGCTTTGTGGGACATTAAAGGCAAAGCTCTGCAAGTTCCGGTACGGATTCTTTTGGGTGGCACCGACGAACCGATACCGTGTTATGCTACGGGCATGTACTACCGAGACGATAAGCCGGAAATTGAAATGCTCAAAGAGTTGCTCGAAGAGGCGGCTGGTTATGTCGCTGCCGGTTACACTTTTTTAAAGGTCAAGATCGGCAAAAATCCGGAATTCGACCGGGCTTTGGTGAAACAGTTCCGGGCTCGTTTCCCCGATACCTTTATCGCCGCTGATGCCAATCATGCCTACAACTTTAAAGAAGCCTTTGCTATGGCCCGTTTGTTGGAGTCGCTTAATTACAGTTGGTTTGAAGAACCGTTGGCGCCGGACAATTATGACGATATGGCTGCTTTGCGTGCTTCCACAGCTGTGCCCATCGCGTCCGGAGAGTGTGAACAGACTCGGTTCGGTTTCCAACGATTGGCCCAGACAAAGAGTCTGGACATTTTCCAGCCGGATATTGCCTATTGTGGAGGGCTTAGCGAATTCCAGAAGATTGTCGCACTTGCATCTGCCGCACATGCGGATGTCGTGCCCCATTGTTGGGGCTTAAAGGTGAACCAGGCCGTGGCAGCTTCGGCAATATCCATGCTGCCGCAGAATCCCGGTCGATTTGAGCGCCGATCGATTTATCTGGAGATGGATCAAACGGAACATCCTGTGCGGGATAGCATTTTCTCTGAGGCGCACGAAGTCAGGGACGGCAAATTGCACTTCAACGATTTACCCGGTCTGGGAGTCAGCGTCGATGAAGCAGCAATGGATCCTTTTATCCTGCGAGGAGACGGATAAAGGGGAAATCCAACTATAGATCCATTATGAAGTCACTATTTACAGGCGAAATACGCAGTCGATTAACAGCCAGTCGTGCCGTCGCAACGGTCACGATTGAAGAGGTCGATCAGGCCAAGCCTTTGGCCGAAGCATTGATTGCCGGGGGCATTGAGTGTGTTGAAATCACACTGCGCACACCGGCAGCACTCGATGCGATGAAGGCAATCGCCAATAGCTACCCGCAGCTCATGATTATGGCTGGCACCGTAATTACTCCGGAGCAAGTGAAGCAGGTGCAAGATGTGGGTGCGGTCTGTGCCGTCGCTCCGGGGCTAAATCGACGCGTGATCGAGGCTGCACTGACTGCGAAGATGCCTTTTGCTCCGGGGGTCGCTACCCCCAGTGAGATTGAAGCAGCGCTTGAGTACGATTGTGATATCCTCAAATTTTTCCCGGCCGAGCCGATGGGTGGCATTGGTTATCTCAAGAGCATGCAGGCGCCGTACGCACATTTGGGTCTGCAGTTTATTCCATTGGGCGGGTTGCATGCGGATAATGCCGAAAACTATTTGAAAGAATCCTGTATTCTGGCAGTTGGTGGATCATGGATCGCCAAAGCCGATGCAATTTCTACCGGCGACTGGTCGGGAATCAAGCAACGCGCTGCCGCCGTGATGGGCGTGTAACGGAAGAGTTTATCTATGAAAAAGGTTGTTACTTTTGGTGAAGTTATGGTGCGCTTGGCACCCTCAGGAAATTATCGCTTCGAGCAAGTTTGTCCGGGTGGGATGGATCTGACTTTTGGAGGAGCCGAAAGCTCTGTGGCTGCATCGGTCGCTATGTTTGGCGGCGCCTCGCGCTATGTTACGGCCCTACCGGAGAACGCTTTAACAGAAGCTTTCCTCCGGCAGATGCGGGGCTTTCAGGTGGATGTGAGCAGTGTACTGCGTCGACCTGAAGGGCGCTTTGGGGTCTATTACGTAGAGACCGGGGCAAACCAACGTCCCAGTCGGGTGATTTATGACCGGGAGCATAGCGCGGTATCGATTTGCCCCGGCGATGCCTACGATTGGGATGCTATTATTGCAGATGCACAGTGGCTGCATATTTCCGGCATTACTTTGGCCATATCGGAGGCAGCAGCAGCGGCTGCCCAGATGGCTGCAGAGAAAGCACAAGCGGCAGGGGTAAAAGTTTCCTGCGATCTAAACTTTCGAAAGAATCTCTGGCGCTGGCGCCCGGGCACAGATGCCCAAAGCTTAGCTCGCAGTGTTATGCCGAGCTTTCTGGAACAGGTGAATGTTGTCATCGGTAATGAGGAGGATGCTGCGGATGTTCTCGATATTCATGCCGGAGAAACGGACGTCCATGCAGGCAGCCTGCAGGTCGATCGCTATCCCGAAGTGGCCCGGCAGATTGCTTCCCGTTTCAGTAAGGTGGACACGGTGGCTATTACGCTTCGCGAGAGTCTTTCCGCCAGTCATAATAACTGGGGTGCCATGCTATATGATGGGAACCAGGATGCGGCTGTTTTTGCACCGATGAATGGCGAGCAGTATCAACCCTATGAAATTCGCAACATTGTGGACCGTGTCGGTGGTGGGGATTCGTTTGCCGCCGGTCTGATTTATGCAATGAGCTGCGGCGATTATAAGAGTCGACAAGAACAAGTGGATTTTGCGGTGGCAGCCTCCTGTTTGGCACACTCGATCAAAGGTGATTTTAATTACAACTCAGGCAAGGAGGTCGAGGCATTGATGCGTGGCAACGCATCGGGACGGGTGCAGCGCTAGGAAATTTTTAGGTATGATGAAATTGCGACTATTTTTTCTATTCTTTCTTTCGTTAGCAGCCCTGCCTGCTGCGGATTATTATCTGGATGCATCTAATGGTTCAGATAAGGCCAATGGCTTGAGTGAGGCAACTGCCTGGAAAAGCCTGCAACGTTTAAAAAAGGCTGTTTTAGAGCCGGGCGATACAATTTATTTACGGGCGGGTGAGACTTTTCGCGGGCAATTTTATTCTTCCGCTTCCGGTGACAAAGGTAACCCGATTCAAGTGACTCGTTATGGGGAAGGCCCAAAGCCGCAAATTGCCGCCCAAGGCCAGCATAAGTCCGCTTTTTTCCTGGAGAATGTTTCTCACTGGATTGTCGATGGTATCGAAATTACCAACACAGGAGTCGAGCCGGAAGCTAAGCGGCGAGGCGTGCTCGTACGGGCAAATGGCGGTGGCGTCTACGGAAACATCGTCTTACGCAATCTGACCGTGCGCGACGTCAATGGATCGGTAAGCAAAGCAAAAGGCGGCGGATCCGGCATTCGTTGGGAAGTTATTGGGAAAAACCAGGCCACACGGATTGACGGTTTATTGATCGAAAACTGCCACATACTGCGGTGTGACCGAGATGCCATTAAGGGTATGATGGATCCATGGGATGACTTATCTAATTTAAGCACCAACGTGGTGATTCGGGGAAATCTGCTCGAAGATATTGGTGGCGATGGGATTGTCCCAATTGGTACAGACGGAGCCTTGGTCGAGTTTAATCGCCTCTACCGTGCCCGGCAGCGCATTAATAATATTGGGGAACGGGTAGTGGCGGAGTATGCCGGTCCAAGTGTCGGCATTTGGCCATGGAGCAGTAAAAATACCCACGTTCGCTTTAATGAGGTATGGGGCTACGCGGGGGTCTTTGACGGTCAGGGTTTTGATTCGGATTTCAACTGCGATGGAACGCTCTTTGAGTACAATCTAAGTGGGAACAACGCCGGTGGCTTTTTTCTCATTTGCAATTGGTCCAAGCATCAGGACTCGGGGCAGTCGATCGGTAACCTGAACACGATCATTCGCCATAATATCAGTTTTAATGATCACGTTCGTGGATTTGTTTTCAATGGGCCGATCGAGAATGTGAAGATTCAGGGCAATATCATCTATAATACGATTGAGGATGAATTACAGTTGATCGTTGATACGCCTTGGGATGCCGGACGTCACGCCCAGTCGGTTGAAGTGACGGGGAATCTCTTCTACACAACCGGAGTAGCCCGGATCTACCAGGGCACTTGGGATAGCAGCAGTGTAGGTCTCTGGAAAGCGATGAAAGCAATCAACCGAGACACATTTACCTTTCGGGGCAATGGGTACTCGAAGGTCGCCGGTTACAAGGACCAACCACATGTAGAGCCCGGCATGCAAATGCTGGATGAAGAGGAGACACTGCGCTCGCTGATTAAGCGCTTTGACCCCTATCCGGAGATTCGGAACAATTTCGACAAGATGCATCAATTCCTCATGGGCTCACGCTACTGGTCTGAACTCGAGTCTGCATTATAAGCTGGGTTGTCTATTTGTCTGAACATGGACTACGTCAAGACAGCGATCCCTCGACAAGAGCGTCTTTTCTACGGGGCGGATTATAATCCCGACCAGTGGCAGGCATGCCCGGATGTACTGGAGCGTGATATCGAACTGATGAAGGAGGCCGGTGTTACTTCGGCATCTGTTGGCATATTTTCCTGGACTTCCTTGGAGCCCGAAGAGGGCATTTACGAGTTTGCCTGGTTGGACCGGGTGATGGATCGTTTTGCCGAGGCGGGAATGTTTGTTTTTCTGGCTACCCCGAGCGGGAGCAAGCCGATGTGGCTTTCGGAGAAATATCCGGAAGTGCGCCGGGTCGATAAAGCGGGTAAACGAGAGCCTTCCGGTTGGCGGCATAACCATTGCTTAAGTTCTCCGGTCTATCGCGAAAAGGCCCGTGCCATCAATACCCGCTTGGCTCAACGCTATCAGAAGCATCCGGCCCTAGCGCTTTGGCATGTCAGTAATGAATATAGCGGCGAGTGTCATTGTCAGAGCTGCCGGGCCGCATTTCAGGCTTGGCTGAAGGCACGCTATGGCACTCTGGATGCCTTAAATGAGGCGTGGTGGTCTGCCTTTTGGAATCATACCTTCACTGATTGGTCGCAGATTCAGACCAATGACCTAAGCATGGATGGTTTGCAGTTGGACTGGCTACGCTTTGTCAATGACCAGCATGTATCCTTTATGCGCGAAGAAATGGTGCCTCTGCGCGAACTGACTCCGGATATACCCTGTACGACAAATTTCATGGGTACTCATGAGGGGACAAACTATTGGCAGTGGGCGGAGCATGTAGACCAGATCGCAAATGATTTGTATCCTTTACCGGATGATCGTGCAAATACTTGGCAACATGCCATACGCGCCGATTTTATTCATAGTCTGATGCGGGGGATGAGCGGCGGGAAGCCGTGGATGTTACTCGAGTGTTCACCCAGTTCGGTCAACTGGGGCGGTATTAACAAATTGAAACGACCGGGAGCTCATCGGCAGGAAGTTTTACAGGCAGTGGCTAATGGAGCCAGTACGGTTCATTATTTCCAATGGCGCAAGGGTCGGGGTGGCTTTGAAAAATACCACGGTGCAGTCGTAGACCACGATGGTAGCAACCGTACAAGGGTCTTTCAGGATTGTGCGGCGATCGGTGCGGAACTCGCATCACTCCGATCTTTAGTGCAGGGAGATTGTCCTGTCGCAGAGGTGGCCATGATCTATGACTGGGAGAGCCGATGGGCGCTCAATACATCCTGCGGACCGAAAGAACTGGCGGGTACCGGACCCTTTCCCAGCGATCTGTATACCGAAACTTGTTTTGATCACTATGAAGCATTGACCCGCTGTGGTATTGCCGTGGATCTGCTCTCTACCCGTTCGGATTTCAGTGGCTATAAGGTTTTAGTGCTGCCTGCTCTTTATTTATTGAGTGAGGAATTGGGCGAACGAATACGCGCTTTTGTTCAGTCGGGTGGACAGGTCGTAGCGACTTGCTTAACGGCTTATGTAGAGTCGTCGAACAAGTGCTATCTGGGCGGGTTCCCGGGGGCTAGCCTGCGTGCGGTTTTTGGTATTTGGAATGAGGAGCTGGACAATCTGCCTGCGGATACCCGGGTAGAGGTGCGCGGTGCCGTTGAGGGTAGCGCAAAGGATGTGGTTGAGCGCATCCATTTGGACGGGGCTGTCAGCCTCGCTCAAGCCGGATCAGAGTTTTATGCAGGAGAGGCACTGATCACGGAGAACGACTATGGGAACGGGGTTGCCTCGTACCTTGCGGCACGTTTTGAAATGCCTGCTTTGTTAGCCTTTTATCGCCGCTTGCTGGAAAAGGCTTCGTTGTGCCGGAGTATCGATCTTGATTTGCCGGAGGGTGTTGTCTTTCGTTGCCGCGACTCATCCGAGGGTCGGGTGGGGTTTTTGTTCAATTACAGTAATCAGAGTCGAGAAGTCGAATTCGGGAAGCTAGCGATGGCAGCATATTTGGATCCGCAAACGACCTACAGCGGAACAATAGAGCTAGCGCCTTATGAGAGTCGTATCCTTCGAGTCTAAAACAGATAGCCCTTCTATGTGCGCCGCATGGGGAGGTAGATCAAGCGGCTTGATTGTGCCGGCCAAGTGCGGTGTAGGTAATGGCGGAGAAGGCGGGATTCGAACCCGCGGAACCCTTTTGAGGTT
>CENU01036111.1_pt1 | contig 10233 bp, 11 predicted proteins | sample 361331 | NCBI WGS metagenome assembly CENU01 (sample SAMEA2619766, study PRJEB7988) | marine metagenome | isolation source: saline water (ENVO:00002010), including
CACCGATGACGACAACGTTGGCCAAAGCAAGGGCGACTCAGGGCCGCTTCTCAAGACAATCCGCAAGTGTTTCAGATCACCGGGCCCTCCGTCAAAAAATCAGACCCGAACGGCGAATCAGCTGCCTCGAACGACGCTGAGCTCAGCTTTATGCAGTTCCTTTTCGAGACGGGCGCGCAGATTTTCCGGGATGGGGCGGTTGTTGTAGCTGGCGTAGTGACCAGCCAGTGAATTCAAGGCCGTCTGCATGGTTGTGAAGGAGGCCAGTCCGTTCACCGCGCTGTTGGGCCGGTAGAGCGCGATGTAGTCATTGATGAGCGCCCTGGCCTGCTCCTGCTGCTCGCTGCTGGCTGATCCCTCCTCGGGACTGATCGTGCTCAGCAGCGTGTTGACCACCGTCACGGTGTCATCGACGTAGGAACCAGACAGGCCGTTGGGAGTGCCTGAGCAAGCCGTCAACCCCAGCAGCAAGCTCGCCGTGAGCACCAGGGCCAGGCCATGGCGCAGCAGGGAACGGCAGAACGTGCGCAGAGCTGCAATCACTGAAACCTCGCCTTAGTGCTGAATCGGGTGGACTTTAGAGGTGTGGGTCGCATCTGCGCTTAGAGCCCGAGTCGCTGCTGCTGCAATCGTTCCTTCAATGCAGCCATGAGCTCAGCTGGGGCACCGTCGCGCCTGGCATTACCGGCGCGTTCTACAAGCTCCACCACCCCTTCAGCGGCTCCGCGACCCACCACAAGGCGCCAGGGGATTCCAATCAATTCAGCGTCCTTGAATTTGACCCCAGCGCGCTCGTTGCGGTCGTCGAGCAGAACATCCACACCCGAGGCTTTCAGCTCGCTGTAGAGACGCTCAGCCAGTTCCACCTGCACCGGCTCCTTGGTACTGGCAATCACGACCACCACCTCAAACGGGGCGATCGGCACGGGCCAGACAATGCCGGCCTCGTCATGGTGCTGCTCCACAGCCGCCTGGGCCAGACGCGAAACGCCGATGCCGTAGCAGCCCATCCACAGGGCCTCATCGCGGCCCTGTTCGTTGGTGAAGCGCGCATCCAAGGCTTCGGAATACTTACGCCCCAGCTGGAAGATGTGACCCACCTCGATGCCACGGCTGCTGCACAGGGTCTGGGTTGGCTCATCGATTAGCCCGTCACCTTCAAGGGCGCAGCGCACATCAAGCGCCATGGGCGCGGCGAGCCCGTGCTGGCCCCATTGCGCGCCGACACGGTGCTGATCGGCGCGGTTTGCGCCGCAGACAAAACAGTCCAGGGCCAGCGCGGTGTGGTCGGCCAAGCGAAGGAATGAAGACTCCAACTGGGGGCTTCCGCGCAGCACCGCATCGCCCAGGTCAGGGCCGATGAAACCCAGGGGCAGATAGCTGGCATCGGCAAGCTGCGTGGCCTCCAGGGCCTGCAGCGAGAGCAAGCTGCCCCAATCCTGGGCATGGTCTTGCTGCAATGCATTGCTCAATTTGACTTCATTGAGCTGCTGATCCCCCCGCAGGCTGACCAGCACGGGCTGGGCGCGCCCCTGCTCAAAACGAGCCACCAACAGAATCACCTTGATGATCTGACTGGGGTGGAAGCCATGGGCGTCACAGAGTGCCTCAATGGTTCCCTGCGCCGGTGTCTCCAGCAGCGTGCAGCGCTCCGCCTCAAGGGCCAGCGCGGGCTGCGCCACCGATTCCGCCCGCTCTTGATTGGCGGCGTAGGAGCCATCGGCACTGCGAAGAATCAGATCTTCTCCAGCAGCAGCGGTGACCATGAATTCCTTGCTTGCGGAGCCACCAATCGCCCCGCTATCGGCCTCCACCGCGAGAGCTTGCAGGCCGCAGCGCCGGAAGATCCGGCCATAGGCCTTCTCCATCACCCCGAATTCACGTGCCAGGTCCTCAGCACTGGCGTGAAAGGAATAGGCGTCTTTCATGATGAATTCGCGGCCACGCATCAGCCCGAAGCGCGGCCGGATTTCATCGCGAAACTTGCTTTGGATCTGATACAGGCTCACCGGCAACTGCCTGTAGGAGCGCAGCAGATCTGCAGCCAGGGCGGTGATGACCTCTTCATGGGTGGGGCCAAGGCCGAGCTCTCGTTCCTGTCGGTCCTGCAGGTGGAACATGATCCCTTCGCCTGCGGTATAGCCGGCCCAGCGACCACTCCTCTGCCAGAGCTCAGCCGGTTGCAGCTGCGGCAGCAGGGTCTCGAGGGCACCGGTGGCATCCATCTCCTCACGGACGATGGCCGACACCTTGCGCAGAACCCGCCACATCAGGGGCAGATAGGCGTAGATGCCGGACGCGACGCGACGGATGTAGCCAGCTCGCAATAACAGACGGTGAGAAGGAATCTCTGCTTCTGCGGGGTCATCGCGAAGCGTCACCAACAAAAGAGCGGAGACGCGCATGAGGCTTGAAACCGGGCGAGGCCGGAACCTATCACTGTGCGAATTGGCACAGTGAATGCAAATTCAGCTGAGCAGGGACGCTTTTACAACCTCCACACCGAAAGCATTATTTATGGAACAGAGAAAAACATCTGCTAAGGTCTGCGAAGTCCCGTCCGTCCCACTGCTGTCTCATGGTTGCCATGCCTCCGATGGGTTATTCCGGCACATCATCTGAAGCCGTTGGAAGCTCCGATAACGACAGCGGTGAAGCCCTTATTGGCATCGACGAAGTGCAGCGCGCGTTGAATCGTTCCCGCGCGTCTGTTTATCGCTACACCAATACTGACCCCCGTAATCTCAACCCACCCTTCAACCCTCGCAAGCTCAATCCTGAGTACCGAAGCGATCAAAAAGAAGCGCTTCTTTTTCACCCCAATGAAGTTGCTCGCTTCGCGCGGGATGTTCTCCGTATCAAGGAAGTCACGGTGGAGGTTCTCAACTCCCCGTATTCCGCTACGCAGCAACTGCTGAGCACCATTCTCGAAGAACTCAAGGAAATTCGCAGTCTGCTTGCCAGCAGCGGCGTCGAGCCCGCCACCGAGCTGACATCCCGCCGCGAAGCCAGCGAGCGAAAGGCAGCCTGAACCTTTTCCCCTGGCTGACGACAACCAGGTTTTCCGGTGGCATGATATGCGCAGCCCACGCAGTGACTCTTTCACTGCATCTCAACCGTCGTTGAGCGGGTTGTTCCTGTCCCTCTTCCATGACCCCTGCCCTACCCCAGCCGTCCTCCCTTGCATCGGGGCCAGACGCTGCCGGCAACGAGACAGGAACAGCCAGTGCTGAAGACCCCCACAGTCCTGGCTCCAGACCTCTAGATCAACTCACTGGACTGTTTATCGGCATCGCCGCGATTGCCGTGCCTTTAACGGTCGTCCTTGCGGACACCCTGATGCCGTTGCACCCTGTGCAGACGCCTTCTTGGACGGGCTCGATCATCCGTAGGCCCTGAACCAACCATCCGTGGATCTCCGCGCCATTCCAGCCCAGCCCTCACCTGGATTGATCCATGTTGTGGTCGAGGTGCCAGCTGGTGGACGCAACAAATACGAATACTTGCCGGCCCCAGGCCTGATGGCCCTCGACCGGGTCTTGCATCCTTCGGTGCAGTATCCGTTCGACTATGGATTTGTGCCGAACACCATGGCGGAGGACGGCTCCCCCCTCGACGCCATGGTGGTCATGGAAGAACCCACCTTTCCCGGCTGCATGATCCTCTCGAGGCCGATCGGATTGCTGGAGGTGATCGATCAACAGCGCTACGACGCCAAGTTGCTCTGCGTCCCAGCCAACGATCCCCACCTCGATCGGATGAGCAACCTCGGCCAGCTCTCAGCCCAGCAACTGGAGGACATCGCTGAATTCTTCCGCACCCACCGCGGCATGGATGGACGCATGACCGAAATTCAAGGCTGGCTGGAGGGGCAACCGGTGATGGATCACATCAACCGCTGCATCACTGCCGCCGCTGCACCAGAACTCCCTCAACCCCAAGAGCCTGATAAAACCGAATCGGATCACTGAAGCCCGCGGCGGCCAGCAGCGCTGAACGGCGCGCTTCACCGATGGGATGCAAGGGCACTTCATCCACACCTGGAAGGGGCAATTCGCTGCTGCGCTGGAAGCGCAGCAGCGCCTCTTGAAACTGCTGCTCAATGGCACTGTTGAGGCCACTGCCGCCCCCCATCAAATCGACCAAGACAAGAGGGGCTCCCGGTTGCAGCAATCGTGCCAACGCCGCCAAAAAGTCAAGTTTGCTGCCGTCATCGGCCAGCTCCTGCAGCACCAGCACAGCGATGGCCCCACCAAAGCAGGATTCCCCAGGCACGCTCTGCGCCGGCCCTTCGATCCACGACACAGCCGAGGCGGCCTGAGCGAGCCGCGCCTTGGCCTCAGCGACCATCTCAGCTGCAGGATCAACAGCGGTCAGCATCCAATCGGGTCGCTGACGTCGCGCCTCACTCAATTCAGCACCGGTGCCGCATCCCACCACCAGCAGCGGAGCACCCGCTGCCGCGAGACTTGGGAAACCAGCCACCAGCGAAATTGCCAGGCGCGCCAGGCTGCTGTAGCCAGGGATCCTGCGCTGGGCAGCGTCGTCATACCCCGCGCCGGTGACGGATGCAGCCATGGCAGCAGAGCGAACAAATTGGAAACTCTGATGTTAGACAGCGCGTCTTCTTTGACTCCAGAGCACAACCTTGTGCCCTCATCCGGTTAAGTTGGTCGGCGCCTGAGATCCGACCGCCGTGCCCACCATCCGTTTTGAGCAGGAAGGCCAGCAGGTCGGTTGCATCGAAGGAGCAAACCTGCGCAAGGCTGCTCTCGATGCTGGAGTCAACCCTTACCAGGGCCTCAACAACCTCAACAACTGCGGCGGTGTTGGCCAGTGCGGCACCTGCGTGATGGAGGTGGTGGAAGGGATGGAGAACCTTTCTGCCCGCTCCGATGTCGAAGAGGTCTACCTGGCTGACCGTCCCGCCAGCTATCGCCTCAGCTGCCGCACAAGCGTCAATGGTGATGTGACCGTCCGCACCCGTCCCTCCGACGGCGTCGGCTCAGGTTCCAACAGCCTGCTCGGTGCCATCAAGGCCTTGCTGCCGATTGGTCGTCGCTGATCTGGTCCAGCTCATCCATTAACCCCTCCACACCAGCCTGGTTCACCCCGACCAGGTAGGTGCGCTTGAGCTGCTCCAACAGCGCGCAGATCAAGTCCTGGCTGCGCTCGAGCGTGCTGGCTTCTGCTGCCACGGCAGCCAGTTCCCGCCAGAAGGCCTCGCTGGTGCGCTGCAGCAGATCCCGGCCTTGCTGATCTCGCTGGCGCAGCTCGTCTGCTGTACCGCGGGAGAGCTCCAAAACACCATCGACCATCCCACCAGCCAGTTGTCGACTGAGCTGCCGCTCCACCAGCAGCAGAGGTTTGAGTTGCTGCAACGCCGGCGGGAATGCAGTTGCCTCGAGGCTCCGCTGCAGAGCATGGGCTGCCAGATCCTGAAGTTCCGGCTCCAGCCGCGGCAGCACTTTCCCCAGCAGCAGCGGCAGCCACAGTCGCAGCAACTGCTCGAGCTCCCCTTGCTGAGCCTCCCCCTGCAGATCGGAGTTGAGCTGCAGTTGCAGAGGCCGCCCCAGGGCGCTCAGTCGATCCGTCACCTGGGGTGAGCGCACCAGACCTTGCAGTCCATCCACCAGCTGCAGAGCAAGGACTTCGATCAGCTCCACGGCCATCAGCGTGACCACACCGCGGCTGACCACAGCACGCACCGGCTCGGCATCCAACAAACCGCTGCTGCGCAACCGCACGGTCACCGGCACCACGCGGCTCAGGCGCCAGAACGGCAGCAGCAGGGGCAGGTCATACCAGCGCCTGAGCACCACATCCCGCCAGGGCATGGACGGGCGACGACGCTTCATCGCCAGCCAGCGCAGCAGGATGTCGATGGCAAAAACGCTCTGGAACCAGAGCAGATCAATGCGCCAGAAACGGTCGGTGGGACGGCCGTTTTCATCAATGGAGCGCCAGTAGTTGGTAGCCACCAAGGGGAGCAGCTCCCGCTGCCAGAAGCGACGTTCCTCCGGCCAGGGGTGCTGTTCCATCCACTGCGGTGAAAGCAGCATCGCCGCGGCCTGGCGTGCGGAGTCCTGGGGAGGCTCGGCATGCTGGCGCAACTGATTTTTGATGCGCTCCAGCGTCCCGGACTTGTTGGCCACAAGGAACGGGTTCTCATCAATCATCAGCTCGGTCAAGCGCAACTGTTCGGCCAGAAGCGACCGGCTCCGGGGGGTGCTGGGGCCGTGGCTGAGCAGCTGAGCATCGAGCTGCTGCCAGTGGCGCTGGTAGTGGGCGGTGTCGCGATGGGGTTCGATGCCCTTGATCGGATCCACCCAGACCGTGATGTCAGGCAGCACGGTCAAGGGGATGACCAGTGAGCTGCCGGGTAAGGGATAGAGGCGGCGCTGCAGCCAGAAGTCCCGCAACGGCACATAAGTGATGTCGAAAATCACCAGCGCCAGATTGAGGCTGGCCCAGAGCGCCACAAACTGCTCCCAGCGCCGGCCTGCCGGGACGCTGCCGAACGAGTCGCCCCAGTGCCGCGGCCGCAGCCAACGCGGTTGAACCATCCCAGAACCGCCGTCGGAGTCCGAGCTTCAGGGTACGGACGAGTACGTTGAGCCCACCCACGGGACAGCCATGGCCCTCGAGCAGCTGGATGCTTTCTTGGCCCACGCCAAGAACGACGAGCGCCTTGCTGGAGCGCTGCAACAGCCCCTGGGTCTGGAGGAGTTTCTCGAGCTGGCCCGAGGTGCGGGATTTGAGCTTGCCGAGCAGGACGTGCTCGAGGCCCAAGCCAGGCAGGACAGCCTGCGCAGCGACGCCGAACTTCAGGCTCTTGCTGGTCAGGAGGCCCGGCGTCTGCGCTCCTTCATCCCAGGCTGATCCGGGGGTGGTCGAGCTGGCAGATCCTCTTAAGGTGTTTGAAATTCAAAATCAGACTTGAACGCGGCGCAGAAATCCCGCTCGACTTCCCCCTGGGGCTTCTGGCGCAGTTTGGTGGTCACCCTGACTGTGGCCCTGGGCATACGCCATTTCATCGTTGAGGCCCGCTACATCCCATCGGGCTCCATGCTGCCTGGACTGCAACTGCAGGATCGGTTGCTGGTGGAGAAGCTGACCTACCGGTTCCGATCACCCCAGCGCGGTGAAATCGTTGTCTTCCGTGCCCCCCAGGCCTTTGACCCGGCCCTCAAGCAGGACTACGCAGCTGGTCCCTTGCGCTGCTTTTTGGTGAATCTCCCCTTCATTGGAGGGCTTCCAGGTCTGCAGGAACCCGCCTGTGAAGCCTTCATCAAACGCGTGGTGGCGATCCCTGGAGACAAGGTGGTGGTGGACCCCAATGGCCGCCTGAGCATCAACGGCAAGGCGGTCGATGAGCCCTACGTAGAGCGTTTCTGCGCCAGCGATCAGGGCAAGGGATGTCAACCTCTGCGCGCTGTCGTGCCGCCTCGATCGGTGCTGGTGCTTGGCGATAACCGAGCGAACAGCTGGGACGGCCGATTCTGGCCTGGCACCCACTTCTTGCCGGATGATCAGATCATCGGCCGGGCCCTGTTCCGCTTCTGGCCTGTGGCCAGCGCAGGTTCCCTGGTCAGTCCAGATCCCACAACGCAGGCTCCAGCAACCCCGTCGCCAGCACCTGCCCCTTAAGCGGGCTGCTGCGGAGCGGGCAGTTGGCGGCATGGGACCCCTGGCGCGGCTGATGGGGGGCATCAGGATCAAACAGCAACCAGCGGCGGCCGCCGCATTGCAACTGCTCTGGCGCCAGTCCCAGGAAGCGGGAGCCGCCCCAACTCAAGGCCTGCCAAAGCTCATCCGCACGCCAGCCCTCACCATCGACCAGGGCCTGCCAGAGGGCCGGCAACACCTGCTGATATCCCGCCACTCCTGCAGGCCGTTGGTCCCAAGGGAGCAGGTGCTCTTCATGGTCAAGGGGGCTGTGATGCACAGCAGCAGCCCAGAGCAGTCCATCGCGTAAGCCCTGGCGCAGGGCAGCACGATCTTGCGCGCCGCCAAGGCTCGGGTGAACAAGCCAGCCATCGGCCAGTGGATCAAGGCTGCTGTGATCCACCAGCAGATGCCACCAGCTGGTGCTGGCGGGCGGCGGCGATGGAGCATCAGCCAGCAAGGCAATGCCGGCCGCCGTGGAGAGGTTCATCAACCGCAGCTGCGGAGCCCGCGGCGCCAGTGCCATCAGGCTGTGAAGCGGCAACAGCTCGCTGTTGACAGGATCAGGGGGCCATCCCATTCGCAGCGTGTCGACGCCTTCTCGCACCAAACCGGCTTGGGTCAAGGCCGGATCCCGTGGTGCCACCAGCAGAGGAGCAGCATCGGCTTCCCCCAACAGCAGCACACGCTCCAACAGGGGCAGCGGTGGCATGGTGTCGCCATCGCTGAGGCCGATGGCCCCGGCATTGAGCTGATCCCCCAGAGGAGCGAGCTCAACGCCGGTGCCCGCTTTGGTGATCGAACCCCAGAGCTGCACATCCAGCCCAGCAGAGGAAAGCGGGTTGAGGTGTTCGGGCCGGTCGCGCCAGGAAGCTGCTTTGGGTAGCAGCGCCACCGTGCCGTAGCCAGCGGCCTTGGCCTCCTGACAAAGGCTGCTGAGGGTCTCCGCCCGTCCGGTTTCTGGATCCTCAAGATGGCTGTGGGGATCAATCAGAAGCGGGGCCAGCAGGGCCCTGGCAGGAGTATCGATGACCTGATCAACCTCCGGCTCAGAGGAGAGCTCCGGACCAAAGGCAACCAGTTGATCGCCATCGAGAAGGGCATCGCCGCGCTGCACGGTTGCCCCAGGGCCCTGCAGCAGCTGCAAGCCCTTAAGCAGCCGCTTCACAGGGCGCCAGCTGCCGTGCGATCCAGCACACCACCGAGATGGCCGGTGAGGTTGAGGCTGGCGATCACATGGTCGCCTTCACCACCGGGGGCGTAATCGATGACGCTCACACCACCATTGCCCTGTTTGACAGCCCAGATGTCCTGCGGACCAAGACCAAGCAGGTGGCAGAGGATGGTCTTGTTCACGGCGTCATGGGCAACCACCAGAGCGGTCTCCCCATCCTCAAGGCCATCAATGATTTCCTTCCAGGCCGCAACGGAGCGCTCCCAGACCTGCTGAATCGTCTCGCCACCCTCACCGGGCATCTCGACGGTGTGGGGCTCGCTCTGCCAGGCCGCCAGCAGCTCAGGCCAGCCATCGCGGATCTCCTGCTCAAGGCAGCCTTCCCAGGCGCCGTGACCGATTTCCACCAGGCCGGGGCAGCTGGTGATCGGCAGATCGGCAGCCTGCTGCTTCAAGATCGCTTCAGCGGTCTGCCGGGGGCGCGCCAGCGAGCTGGCGAAAGCCCGGTCGACGGCCACATCACTGAGGAAATTGCCGGCAGCTTCGGCTTGGGCCCAGCCTCGCTCGTTGAGAGGAATATCGATCTGGCCTTGAAAGCGACCTTCCTTGTTCCAATTCGTTTCGCCATGGCGCACCAGCAACACGCGTGGACCGCTTTTGCGTGATGGAAGGCTTTCCCCCAGGTGGGTAATGGTGTTGAGCGACTCGATTTGAACCTGACCGCCGCTCTTGAGGTTCAGAACCGACAGGGAGGCATTGTTGATGCGGTAGCGGTTGAAGTGACTGGCGGGCAGTCCCAGAGCCGCGAGCAACAGACAGCGCAGGATGCCGTTGTGGGCCACCACCAGGACGCTGTGATCTCCTTCAGGAGGAAACCGCTGTTGCAGCTCATCCCAGAAGGACTGGGCCTGCACCAGCAGGTCACGGACTGGGAAGTAGCTGCTGCCATCAGCGCGCTCCAGCTGCAGCGCATCGGGGGCGGTGCGCCAGAGACGCTCCTGTTCCGGATGCAGCCGCGCCACCTCGCTGTGGAGCAGACCGCTCCACAGCGAGAGATCAATTTCAAGCAACTGTTCAGTGCTGTTGAGGGCCACACCGCTGCCCTGGCGACTGAGCAGTAACTCCGCGGTGCGCTGAGCCCGCTGCAGCGGTGAGCAGAAGGCTGCGGTGAGCGGCACATCCTTGAGCGCATCCCCAAGGCGTTCGGCCTGTTCACAGCCGGCGTCACTGAGCTGGGAGGCATCCTCACGACCTTGGATACGGCCTTCCTGGTTGAAGCTGCTGAGCCCGTGCCGCACCAGCAAAATCCTCGTGGCCAAGGGGGGTCTACGCGGTTCGGGGCGCCATCGTACGCACCCTGGCCCCGGCCAGCAGTGACAATGCCTTGCAAC
>CENU01059008.1_pt1 | contig 10226 bp, 8 predicted proteins | sample 361331 | NCBI WGS metagenome assembly CENU01 (sample SAMEA2619766, study PRJEB7988) | marine metagenome | isolation source: saline water (ENVO:00002010), including
CGATAAAAACTAAGCGTGCAAGACACCTTCTGAGACACACATACTAAAGTGCATTTGGGGTTATCCAACACGCACCATCGGAGTTCTCCAACCTGAGGTTTAGATAGATCTAGTATTGTTTCAATTAAGCGGGATGATACTATCCTGTCGATGAGTTGCCGGCGCTCTTCCTCATTTGGACGAGCATGTGAGCAATAAAAAATGGCCCAATCTGCGGAGATGGTATCTGGGAGACGTCCCTCTAAAGGTTCTAACGCAGCAGCCAGAATCTTTCTTAGCAGAGAATCCATAAGGCCTCGGTGCGTCGTCTGCGAAGCGCCTCAGGGTTCGCAAGCTAGTTTAAATCTTAGGTGCCTCGAAAGATTTGATCAAAATTAAGACAGAGGCTCTATCTGTCTTGCTTAAGTTCTGAATCCTTCTCGCCAGCCGCTGGGTTTCCGCATCCGCTGGTTCAAAACCGAAGGCCAACCAAACTTCGGAAACGTTGAAAAAAATCGCTAACAACGCCCTGTGCTTAGTCGCAGGCTCGGTGCGCCCTGATTCCCATTTGGCAATAGATCCGTGCTGTATGCCTAAATGCGTCGCAAGTGCTCTTAATGTTAGGCCGCGCTCTGTTCGCAAATGCTTGATGCGATCGCCGATAGAGGTCACAAGCGATCACACACGCTAGCCCGGTTGATACAAAAGTAATACCAGAACAGCATGAACCCTGCAGAAGAGAGCCAAAGCGAGGGGCGGTAACGAGTTATCGTTTGAGTTACCTGGATGTCCACGCAGCGTACAAGCTTTGTGTCGTAATGGGAACCAAAATAGCTACAGTAGTGGGGGATACTCGAACTTGAGTAAGTCGGAAGTTCGCAGAACAGGCTGTCGTAAGGCCTGATATTTGCCTCCTGGTTAAAAAAATAACTCAGTTGGAAAAAATATGGTGGCCAGAGACAGAATCGAACTGTCGACACGAGGATTTTCAGTCCTCTGCTCTACCAACTGAGCTATCTGGCCGCTAAGCGGATCACGAATTAAATAGGCGAGTGAGCAGGCAGTCAACACTTGAATTTGGATAAAGCTAAGCCAAGGTGCCCGAGTCCAAGCCGCCTCAGTGCTGGCGGCTAGAAACTACTCCTCCTGTGGCTCGTAGCCGTCGATTTGATCGGTCGGCTCGTTGCTGAAATAGCGCCACATCTGTTCTGAGAGATAAGCCCGAGCGGTAGGCTCAATCAAGCTGAGGCTCTTTTCATTGATTAACATCGTTTGCAGCTGTTGCCACTCTTCCCAGGCTTGTTTCGAAACGGTGCTATAGATTTTCTTTCCCATAGCGCCTGGCATGGGAGGAGCAGCCAAAGCTTCCATATCTTTCTGATAGCGTGAGCAATACACCTGCTTTACCAATTTATATCTCCAAATGTTGGTCTGATAACGACGTTGCTGGTGTAATTTTCGGACAAAAGTCGCTTATGCGGCCAGCCTGAATAAAGGAACCTCAGTTTACCCAAGTGATTCCTTGGTTTTGCTCTAGTCATTGTTCAGCCTCGAAGCCAGGTCTGTAAGCATCATCACGGCCGGTTTAGGCAGACCAATCTGTCTAGGCGCACCGTTTCGGCTCAACAAATCCTGCAAACTGTGCCAACCTCTATCGTGTTCAGCAATCATTAGCGGATGTCTCGTTACGGTAACGTAAACAGGCGTGGCGATAAGATGAAAGTGGGTGAAGGTGTGCTTAAAGCTCGCTGCTGTAGCAATGTCGCCTATCTGTGTTTCTGAAAAACCGAGCTCAGCTAGAACCAGCAGCGGATCGCTATCTTGAGGATATTGCAGAGGCGCCCAAAGTCCTCCCCACAATCCCATTGGCGGGCGTTGCTCTAGCAGGACTTCTTCTGCCGCGTTCATGATTAGAAAAAACTTTGCGCTGCGAGACGGCTTGGCCTGTTTCGGTTTTGGCGTAGGCAGCGTCGCTACTTGGTTAGCCGCAAGACCTTTGCACGTGGTCTGGACCGGACATTCACCGCATTTAGGTTGTTTGCGTGTACAAATCATCGCGCCCAGATCCATGATGGCTTGAGTATAGGTCGCAACATTTTTTTCTGGTGTTAGGGTCGTCGCGACTTCCCAAAGATGCTGGCTCACCGACCGTAAACCAGGAAAACCATGTACTGCCTCGTGACGAGCAAGTACTCGCTTCACGTTGCCATCGAGAATCACTCCGCGTTGATTCTGACTCAGAGCTCGAATAGCGCCAGCAGTAGAAGGTCCGATTCCCGGCAGCGCTTCTAACTCATCTTGTTGGGTAGGTAACTCGCCGTTGTATTGTTCGACAATCGCCTGCGCGGATTTATGTAAATTGCGCCCTCGCGCGTAATAGCCCAGGCCGGTCCAATGGTGCAGAACATCGTCCAGCTCTGCTGCAGCCAACGCGGTGACTGACGGGAAAGCTTGCATGAACCGTTGATAGTAATCGATAACTGTCACGACTTGAGTCTGTTGCAGCATGATTTCGGACACCCAGACTCGGTAAGGAGTCGGTTCTAACTGCCAAGGTAGGTCTTTGCGGCCGAATTGACGCTGCCAGCGGACTAAGGCCGCTGCAAATTCGCTCATTCTTATTATTGATCCTGTGGTTGTTTACTTTTCTGCTTCAAATCACGTTGTTTTTGTTCAAGTGCTTTTTTGAGGTCTTGTTTGTGCGGAGCGCCGTTGCGCCTTCTTTCAAATAGATCGCTAAGCCTTGATTTCGTCTCGCGCAGGCGTTCCGGTAGAGCGTCATTCAACTTCTCTCGAAGAGAAACGATTTTTGCGTCTGTCATGCCGTTGATAGACCGTTTAATTGTTTCACCTATATCGATTTTGGGTTTGCAATTCGGTTCTTTAAGCGACCCGTCGCAGGTGAACTTTAACGGTATTCCCTGCAAAAATTTTGGAAATTTGATGCCAAGGTTGTTCGTAACAGGCTGTTTATTTTCAGGCGCCACTTCTTCTTTATAGGCCGCAGCGCTCTTACGAGCCTCAACAATTATCGAGCCGTTCAAAGACATATCTCCTGAGGTTAAATCGAATTGCCCTCCAGCATCCAAGAGTAAGTTATCTGCGCGCATCTTTAGGGTGCCTTGTTCACCCTTTTGAAACCAGCTCGCGTTCAGCTTGGCATAGCCCAAAGGGTTGGTTAGTGGTGCTAACTTTAATTGCGCCAGCCCCTGCGCCCCGATTTTCTCGATGATGGCATTGATCCCGCTGACATCCATACCACCATCGATACCATTAAACTCAACTTCTCCAGTTAAATTTTTGATGAGCGCCGCGAGGGTAATACCGGTTGTTTCATGCAAAGAGTTGAGATTCAAGGAACCGCGCCAATCTAGGTCTGATTCAAAGCTTCGTAAAATCTCAGCCACGCCAATTGCGTCCGCCTTAGTCTTTAAACGCCACACAGGACTCGCCTGGTTGCCGTCTAAATTAAGATTAAAGCGTGCGGGTGGCCCGGCGCCGTGCTTTGCTTTTCCATCGACCAGAATTACTCCGTTACTGAGTGAGGCGTCTACCGCTACAGATTCGACGAGGTGAAAAGGGTTGGTGAATTTTAGTAATTTACAGGTCCCACTGCCCGACAATCCCAGCAACATGCTTGGATCGAATAGCGCTTCGGAGGCCAGCGCATTGGCCTCTACTTGTGCAGAGATTAGCGCAGCATTTTTCTCCTTCTCCTTTATTGCTTGGTTCGCGAGCATTTTGTTGTTTGCGACAAGCTCCGGCCCACTAAACGCAATTGCTTGGGGATTCGAGGCTCCTGTAGTTATTGACCTCGCTGCGCTATAGCCAGTCGAAGCAGCAAAAAAGGCTGGTGTTATTTCCCCTGTTCCAGAGCAGTTTGCGTTCAGCCAGGGGGAATTGATCTCCGAGTTGTGCAACGTCACGCCATACCCTCTTCCCGTCTGAGGGTACGGGTCTCTACCTCGCAACTGGTCAACGCTTAACCTGGCTTCAAAATGCACTTGTTCGGCGTTGGAATTATCCAGGTTCGAGCCTTCTCCCTTTAAGGGGGATAGACGCAAGGCGCCTGTTAAATTCATAGCATGGCCAAAAGCCAGTGGCGCTAGTGTGAGGGACGGGAAGTCATAATGGCTGGTGTCGCTTACTAAATAGAGCCCTTTCAGAGCGATCTCTTGAATAACCCAGTTTTCGGGTTGGCTAAGCAAATCGATCAGCCGTGTGCTAACGGTTGCCTTATGAATCTCGACGCTGTGTAGCTGGCTGGCTTTCGTCCCGCCTGTCATCTCGGTTTTTGTGTCGGCTACGGCAATGTCCTCTAGAACTAAGGTAATGGAAGGAAAAAATTGCCAGCTTAGTGAGCCTCGAATCATTACTGGGCGCGCAAGCTCGGCGCTCGCGATTTTTTCTATGTCGTTGCGTAAGACCTCGGGGTCGCCGAGCATATAGACGACGGTTCCAATTGTGAGAATACCGAGGAGGAAAACAGCCAAGATTATTTTGCGAATCCACTTCATCTGATCAAATTCCTTTAAACTGGAAGTACCAAACCCGCTCCTAGTCGAGGCGTGTGGGTGAGATTAATGTAGGAAGTGAATAGATGGCTGTCGATAGTTTTGACCCGAAAGCGGTTAATGCACCGCTCACCGGTAGCATGATTACCGAGTTAAGTGCGTTGGCCAAGGCAGCGGCGCCCCCAAGTTGTGAAGAATTGACATTACAACCTGAACAAATCACTCGCTTTGCGCCTTACGCTGCACACAACGATTGGTCTGTCCATACCGGTACCTTAAGTGAGGCTGAATTGCTCAGCTTGATTCGTTTGTTTACCCTCGGTGAACGGCAGTACGCAACGTGGGCTGCGGGTGCCAAGTCGCCAGTGGTGGCAATGGTTAGTGAGCTCAAATCCAGAAACGCGCTACCCGCCGATCTCAACAGCTGGATCAAGCAACATACCAAGAATCGTTTTCTACCCTATGGCGACCTGATCCAGCGGCTGTAATTGTGAGCCGTGGGCATTACACTGCGCCCGCAAACGCCTCGAGGGCCAGACATCATATCAATCGAGTCTTTGGCTACTTTTTTCGGCTTCGTTTTTCGGACTTGGAAACAAGATGGATATAGAACACCGCACCAGTACGGTCACTCGCGATACTAGCGAAACGCAGATTAACGTCACCCTCAATCTAGACGGTCAGGGTACGGCAGAGCTTGTCACTGGCGTGCCCTTCTTTGACCACATGCTCACCCAGATCGCGCGCCATGGGCTCATCGACCTGCATGTGATTGCTAAGGGTGACTTAGATATCGACGCACATCATCTGGTCGAGGACGTGGGCATTGTGCTCGGGCAGGCTTTGCGGGAGGCCGTTGGCGATAAAAGTGGCCTAACCCGCTACGGCCATGCTTATGTGCCTTTGGATGAAGCTTTGTCACGCTGCGTAGTCGACTTGTCTGGCCGTCCGGGTCTGCATTATCGCGTGGACTATACGCGTGGCCGAGTTGGCGAGTTCGATGTCGATTTACTGCGCGAATTTTTTCAGGGATTTGTTAATCACGCCATGTTGACCCTACATCTCGACAACATACATGGTGACAATGCTCACCATCAGGCCGAGACGCTGTTCAAAGCCTTCGGTCGCGCTCTGCGTATGGCAGTAACCTCAGACCCTCGCATGGCGGGCATTGTGCCGTCTACGAAAGGTAGCCTTTAGCCCATGATCCTTATTCCCGCGATCGATCTGAAAGAAGGCCAGTGTGTTCGGCTGCGTCAAGGTCGTATGGATGATGCGACAGTGTTCTCGAACGATCCGGTTGCTACCGCCGAACATTGGCTTGCTGAAGGCTGTCGCCGCTTGCATATCGTTGATTTAGATGGCGCGTTTGCTGGCCACCCAAAGAATGCTGAGTTGATCTCAACAATGGTCACGGCTCTTGGCGAGGTTCCAGTGCAGGTGGGTGGCGGCATTCGCAGTACAGATATTGCCGCAGCTTATTTCGACGCTGGCGTGGCGAATGTGATTATCGGAACTCAAGCGATCCGAGAGCCGGCGTTTCTAGCCGAGTTAGCGCAGCGCTATCCCCAACAGGTTACGTTAGGCATTGATGCGCGCGGCGGTCGCGTGGCGGTATCCGGGTGGGATGAAGAAGCTGCGGTCGACGCTATGGATCTTGCGCGCAGCACCGCTGATTTGCCCCTCGCTAGCATCGTTTATACCGATATTGACCGCGACGGTATGTTGCAAGGCCTTAACGTAAGCAGTACCCGCGCGTTAGCGGAAGTGGCTGGCGCACCTGTGATCGCTTCTGGCGGCGTGACGAACCTGAATGATCTAAAGCAACTTCAAAGTGTTTTTGCCGATGCGCCGCATCTGCTTTTGGGCGCAATTACCGGGCGCGCCATTTACGAAGGGGAATTGGATTTTTCCGCCGGACAGAAGTTGTTAGATGAGCTTAACGCGCCTCGGTCAACAGGGTAACCGCCGCAGCTAAGGTTCGCGCGTCGTCGCCGTCGGTAACAATGTCAGGCAAAATTCCTCGGTTATGAATTCGTTCACCGTTCTTGTCCAGATAATAGGCTGTGGTCAATTTGAGTCTGCGTTGTTCATCAAACGGCGGTAGCAGCGTTTGCACCGATCCTTTGCCAAAAGTGCGAGTGCCTATCAAGGTTGCTCTCTCATTACGTTGCAGCGCCGTGGCAACTACCTCTGCAGCCGACGCCGAGGCACCGTTGACTAAAACCGCTATTGGCTTACCGGCTAAAATATCGCCCGATTGCGCAACGAACTCGTGATTTTGGTGCGGATGACTGACGTTCTCGGGACCACCGCCACGTGTCACCAACAGTTGCCCTTGATCGACAAACAAATCGGCTACTGCGATAGCTTCTGTCAACAAACCACCGGGATTGTTGCGCAGGTCGATGATCAGACCAGCCATCTCTGACTTTTGTAGATCCGCCAACGCCGCCGCTGCGTGTTCGGCCGTGCCGTAGGAGAACTCTTTTATCCGCAACAAGCCGATCGCATGTTCAAGCTCGCGATGGCTGACGCTTTGAATCGCAATGGCAGCTCTGGTCAGGGTCGAATGAGCTGCTTGCGTAGCGGCCGGACTGATTGTCGCCAACGTCACTTTAGATCCAACAGGGCCGCGTAGCCGTTCCAGTAGCTGGTTAAAGGATTGACCTGCAACGGCTAACGAATCGACCTCAATAAGCTGGTCGCCGCTGTTTATCTTTGCCTTGGCGGCTGGACTGGTCGGCACGACGGATTCTACGAAAATGCCTTTGGCTCGTTGCTGCAGGCGCAGCCCGACGCCGCCATAATGCCCTCGCGACTGCGCTAAATAACTTTCATACGCCAGCTGATCGAGCAGCATGGAATCCGCATCTAGCTGCGTTAACAAGCCATCTATGGCTTTGTTGGTCAGCGCCGCGTGATCCATCGGTGCGACGTAGTGGCGGTTAATTTGCGTGATGGCGCGATATAGGGTCGCGATACTGCGCTGCTCGGCTGAAAAAGAGTATTGGAATAGAACAGCGCCCAATAAGACACCGGTAAGCAAGCTGACGGCCAGGCATATGGTAAATAGAAGCGGACTGCGCATGGATAATTAATCTACGGTAGCGGCATGGCTATGCTGTCCTTGGTTCGTGCCTGAATAAAGTTGGCCTGCGGCGTTGCTGAGCGCACTTGTTCTAACCAGATGACGCCATCGTAGGGCTCGCTGTTGCCACGGGTGCCAATGAAATCAATGTCGCCATCCCCGTCCATATCCCGAGCCAACCATTTATCGTACATCCCGCGCTTGCGCCGCGAGATGTCGTGACGAATCCATCGCGCAGTGACGTTTTGGCTGCCAGGATTTTCGAACCAGACAATGCGTCCTAGCGGACTTGCGGCGGTTACGTCGGCACCGTCTTCGGCTCTTGGGCCGCGGCTATAGCTCCCGGCAAATGCGTCGAGATCGCCGTCGCCGTCGATATCTGCCATGCGCACCGAAACCAGTTGATCTGGGTCGATGGTACCTAAAACGTGCGTTTGCCAGACTGACTTCGAGCCGGACTTTTGCGAGGTGGGTGCAGCGAGCCACAAAAGATAGTGCGGCCACGCAGTGCTGATGATGTCGAGACGAGCGTCGCCGTTGAGGTCTGCATACGCCATATTAAAACCGGTTAGCGCGGATTGTTCAGGCTGATCTTTGGCGTCAATGGCATGCTGTTTAAACACATTGTCACCTTTATTTTCGAGCCAAAAAATACGTTGCTCGCGACGACTACCAGCAACGATGTCCAGGTCACCATCGCCATCTAAATCGACTGGTTCCGCATTGATGGGAATGCGAACCTGCGCCAGTACCTGCTCTTGCCATAGATTGCCATCCAAGGCGTTAGCTGGCAGATGGAACTGAGAAATATTGTTGATGTCCTGATCAGCGTCGGTGGTGTTCTGAGAACCCTTGTTGGTCGCAATCACCTCCGGGCGACCGTCTGCATTGGTATCAGCAAAAAACACCCTGATAAACGAGCCACGATTTTGCGTGATCATGGGAATGGTATTGGCCCAGCGAGCGGATCTCGCTGTTTCACCGGGATTTTCAAAGTAAATGAGATGCGCGAGTTCACAGGCTACAACAATATCCGGATATCCATCTTGATTGACGTCAGCGATGCTGACATCTTCAGCCGCTGCCGCTTCAACGCCGGAGGCCAGGGTTGTCAAGTGCCAGGTGTTCGGGTCTACACTACCAAAAGCGATGCGCACATGGCCGATGGGTTTGCCGTCATAAACCGTGTCAGATTCGTGTACGGAAACGATATCGAGATACCCATCTTGATCCAGGTCCGCCATGGCTAATCCGTCGCTACCGGTTAGATCCAGGCCGCCAATTGCTGAGTCATCAATGATGTGTTCGCGCCAGCTGATAAAAGCGTTTGTCTGATCTTTTACCCGCGCCTGGCTGAGCTGATCGGCGACACTGACGATTGACTCGGCTTGACTCGCTGGTATAGCGATGCTGAGCAGCGCAGCAATACAGTGAACCAAAAGCGTTCGATTGGGTGGGTGTCGCTGCCAGCCAAGTAGCGTTAGTGGCATTTTCATCTCTCCGAAAGTCTTCACTGAGTAAAGTTGTAAACGCATCAGACCGCGAAAAGCTTGTTGGTTCAACGGCGCACCCAAGTAATGGGGTCTTTTGGCACGCCCTTGTGGCGCAGTTCAAAATACACGCCAGTGCTTGTGGCCCCGCCGCTATTACCTGCGGCGGCTATGATTTCGCCCCCTTCCACCCAGTCCCCAGGCTGCTTTTCTAGCGTGTCGGTGTGCCCATACAGGCTCATATAATCGCCGCCATGGTCGATGATAGTAATGAAGCCGAAGCCTCTAAGCCAATCTGCGAAGACCACTTTGCCGCGATAAATTGCGGTGATGGGATCGCCCACGTTGCCACTGATTTGTAGACCCTGCCAGGACATAAGGCCCGCTGATCGCGTTTGTCCAAAGGCCGCGCGAATGCTGCCTCGCAGCGGCAGAGACAAAGACCCTCGAGCCGCAATGAAATCCTTACCGTCAAGAGTACCCAGGCGTGCTTGCAGCGTGCGCAAGAGCGCCTCTAGCCGCTGCTGACTTGCGACAAGTTGGGTACGCTGTTTTCTCTGATCTGCTGTTTCTCGCTGCAGTTGCTCAATAGACTTTTTGCGCTCCGCACGAACTGTTGCAAGGCTGTCTACCTCGCGCTGCAAAAGCGCCACTTGGTTTAGCTTCAGTTGTTGGCTGTCGAGTAATCGCGCGTTGGCGAGCTCCAGTTGATTGACCGTTATCTGATATTGGTTAACCACTTCCAGGCGAGCTTCACTGAAATAACCGTGATAGCGCACGAGCTCGGGTAGTTGCTCGGCTTTTTCACGATTGAGCAGCCGTTTGAGAAAGTCGTCCCCACTGAGTCGATAGGCAGCTCGGATGTGTTTTTCTACGGCGGCCAGTTGAATCTGCTGGCGCTCTTGTAGGGTCTCGCGTTCTGCAAGCGCCTCTTCGAGCTCGTTATTGATCAGATTCAGATTGGCATTCTCTTTGCCTATGACTTGGTTGAGGTCTGCTATCGCGAGGTCTTGATCACGTAGGCCAGTTTGCAATTCGTTGCGCTTTTTTTCTGCATCTGACAGCCATTCGTCCAACGCGTTCAGGGCTTTCAGAGTGTCGGCTAGCTCAGCTTGAGTTTGCGTTACCTCCACTATGCCGCCACTTGGTTGA
>CENU01167517.1_pt1 | contig 10225 bp, 10 predicted proteins | sample 361331 | NCBI WGS metagenome assembly CENU01 (sample SAMEA2619766, study PRJEB7988) | marine metagenome | isolation source: saline water (ENVO:00002010), including
TTATCAGAGATCAGCAGCGTGCCATCACCCCAGTGAAACGGGTCTGATCCGGGCAGATCGGGGGTGAAAAGAGCCTGCTTTTCGGCCTTGGCCTCCTCAGCCTGCAACACGGACTGGGCCGCCGGGCTGTCGGCGATAATGATCGGCAGAAAATACACGCCAAGCCCGAACCCGATCACCAGACCGGATAGAAATTTCACCGTCATTGCCAGAATAAAGCGCTTACGCCACCATTCGATATATGCTCTCAGCATGGGAACAATCTCCTGCAAAAATAACAAAAACACGATGTCGATGCGCCTTTGGAATCAAAACGCATGACGGTGGCTAACCTTAAAGTAAAAAAATTAATAAAGAGTTAATGTGGGAACCTAAATCACGCCACCCTTCAGCACCCAGAGCAGGACCATGCCGGTTGCGATGGTCGCCAGCACGTTCCGGGTCCAGACAGCGATGACCGCCGCCCCGATAAAGGCCAGAATGCGGGGGTTATCCATGATCGCCAGCTCACCGCCTGACAGCATCACCTCAGGGGTGATGATGGATGCCATCACCGCTGGTCCGGTATAGGTCAGCAGCCGCCGCAACCGTTGCGGGATCGGGCGGTTGCCGATCAGCCCGATCATGCTGAAGCGGGATGCAAAGGTCATCAGCCCCGAGGCGATCATCACCAGCCAGATCATGAGCCTCTCCCAATTTTGTTGGCCCCATTTTTGTTGTCCCCATCCTGATTACCAGCCCGGGCGGTTTCGGTGATGTAACCCGCCGCCATCCCGGCAAGGGAGGCCGTGATGATCCACAGGTTCCACGGCATCTCATAACAGACGAGCGCCATCACAGCAGAGGTGATAAGGGCGGCGGCGGCTGGCCAGGATTTGATCTGCGGGGCGGTAATCGCCAGAAAGGTCAGCGGTATAGCAAACCCGAAACCGAGGGAAGGGGGAATAGCCTCACCGATCATGATCCCGGCAAGGGTTGCAAACTGCCAGCTGACCCAGAGTGTCAGCCCGGTGCCGAGCAGGTGATAGTGCATGAACGGCCCGGCGGGGCGGTTTTCCATGCGGTTGAGCGAAATGAAAAACGCCTCATCCGTCAGCAGGTAGGACAGGATGATTTTCCAGCCCCGCCCCAGCCCGCTCAAATATTCGACCATCCGCGCTGAATACAGCATGTGGCGCAGGTTGACGATCCCGACCGTGCTGGCGATCACCAGGCTGCCGGCACTGGCGGCGGCAAGCTGGGTGACGATCACCTGGCTGGCCCCGCCAAAGACGATTGAGGACATGAAAAACACCACCAGCGGGTCCAGCCCGGCCTCCACCCCCAGAACGCCGTAAATCATCCCGAACGGCACCACGCCCAGCAGCAGGGGCGATTCTTCCTTCACGCCGGTGAGGAATTCGTCCCATGCGGAGGGAGCGCGTGTCATCGGGTCCTGTTCTGTCATGAAAAGTCTTGCCTGAAACGTGTTTCGGTGGGGGCTGTCGTCTTGCCTCGACAAGGGCACTGTGATAGTCACCAAGTGGTATTACCTTCTCGGATGTTCCCATGTCTAGCCTGTCTCTTTCGCGTTTGCAATCCCGCCAGATTGATCGCCTTGATGCGGTCTCCAGACGGGTTTTTTTCCGCGCTGACCTGAACGTTCCGATGATGGATGGCGGCATCACCGACACCACCCGGATTGACCGTTGCGGGGAGGGGATCAGGATGCTGGCCGAAAAGGGCGCTCGCGTCATTGTCGCCTCACACTTTGGCCGTCCCAAGGGCAAGCGGGTTGAGGGCATGTCGCTGGCCCCGATTGCGGATGCGCTGGCAAAATCCATCGGCCGCCCGGTTCGTTTTGTCAGCGATTGCATCGGCAGTGAGGCTGAAAATGTAGCCCTGTCCATGGCGGATGGTGATGTCATTCTGCTCGAAAACCTGCGGTTTCATCCCGGGGAAGAACAGGGCGATGCTGATTTCGCCGCCTCGCTGGCGCGGCTTGCTGAAATTTACGTCAATGATGCGTTTTCAACCAGCCACCGGAACCATGCCTCAATGCAGGCGCTGGCCCGGTTGCTGCCTGCCTATGCAGGCCCGCTCATGGCCGGGGAACTGGCGGCGCTTGCCGCCGCGCTTGAGGAGCCTCAACGCCCCCTGGTTGCGCTGGTGGGCGGAGCCAAGGTTTCAACCAAGCTCGATGTATTGAGCCATCTGGTGGAAAAGGTTGATAGCCTGATCGTTGGCGGCGGCATGGCCAACACGTTCCTGCTGGCCCGGGGGGTTGCCATCGGATCATCGCTGGTTGAGGCGGATATGACCGATAAAGCCGCTGCCATCAGCCGCCGTGCCGGGGAGGCGGGATGTTCGATCATCCTGCCCGATGATGTGGTGCTGGCGCGTGAATTTGCCGCCGGGGCCGCCTGCCGAACCCTCAGCCTTAATACGACAGAAAAAGCTGACGCGATCAGTGACGATGAAATGATCCTCGATGCTGGCCCGTCCACGATTGAGCGCGCCAAGGCCGCCATCGACACCGCCCGGACCCTGATCTGGAACGGCCCCATGGGTGCCTTTGAGCTGGAGCCATTCGATGCCGCCACGGTTGCGCTGGCCCGGCATGTGGCCGAGCGCACCCGAACGAATGGGCTGATTTCCGTTGCCGGGGGAGGGGATACGGTTTCAGCCCTCAATACCGCGGGGGTTGAGGGTGATTTCCATTATGTCTCCACGGCTGGCGGGGCGTTCCTCGAATGGATGGAGGGCAAAACCCTGCCCGGTGTTGCTGCCCTCCTTGATGACGCATCATGACGGATCGCGGTGTAATTTTTGACCTTGATGGTACGCTGGTGCATTCATCACCTGATATTGCGCATCACCTCAACTCAGCGCTGGCCCGCATCAGCCCCGGGGTTGAGGCGCTTTCGGTGGGTGAGGTCGAAACCCTGATTGGCAGCGGCATGCAGGAGCTGGTCAGGCGCGGGCTGAACGCCATTGGTGTTGACGCCAATGCTGGCCTTATTGAAGAAACGATCCGGCATTTTCGTGAGGCCTATTTGGCTGAACCTGTTGTTCATACCCTGCCCTATGAGGGGGTTGAAGCCATGCTCCACCGCCTCATTGAAAAAGGCTATCGGATCGGTCTCTGCACCAACAAGAGTGAGGCCACCGCCCATCTGGTGCTGGATCATTTCGGCTGGTCCCCGCTGTTTAATGCGGTGGTCGGCGGTGATACGACCGCCCATCGCAAGCCCATGCCCGACCCGTTGGTGGAGGCGGCAAACCGCCTTGGCGTGGCAAGCGAAGATGCCGTCATGGTGGGTGACAGCAAGGCTGATTTCGGCGCGGCGCGGGCCTGCGGGATGCCGGTAATCCTGGTTGACTGGGGGTATTCAGGGGTGCCGATCAGGGGGCTGGGCGGTGATGCCGTCATCGCATCCTATGCTGAATTTGATGATGCCCTCATGGCTGTTTCCAGCCCTGATCTTGAATAAATCGCCCTTTATCACGATATCTAGTTCATAACCCGACGATGGAGGTCTGAATGTTTTCCATGCTGATGAAATCCATTTCCATGCCCGGCCGCAAGGAAGCCCTGCCCGGACGTGATGAGCCTGTTCTGGAGCCTATGCCCCATGCTGTTCTCGGCAACCCGATTGTCCCGCCTTACCCGGAGGGGCTTGAGCGGATTGTGCTGGGGCTGGGCTGTTTCTGGGGGGCCGAGCGCATCTTCTGGCAAACCAGGGGTGTCTGGACAACGTCGGTGGGGTACGCCGGCGGCTACACCCCCAACGCCACTTACCGTGAAGTGTGTTCCGGCGGCACCGGCCATACAGAGGTGGTTGAGGTCGTGTTCAACCCTGATGTGATCAGCCTCTATGCCATCCTGCAACTGTTCTGGGAAAGCCATGACCCGACCCAGGGGATGCGTCAGGGCAATGATGTCGGCACCCAGTACCGGTCGGCGATTTTTACCGATAATGATGATCAGCTCAACGCCGCTCTGGCCAGCCGTGATGCCTATGAGGCAGCGCTGGTGAAGGCTGGACGCGGGGCGATCACAACCGAGATTGCGCTGGCAGAGGATTATTATCTGGCTGAGGATTATCACCAGCAATACCTGCATAAAAATCCAGGCGGGTATTGCTCGATTGGCGGTTGCGGTGTCTCCTTCCCGGCCATTGAGGACTAGGCCGGATTTTATGGGCGGTGGGGGTTGACCCATGCCGCCTGTTGACGGTATATACACGGCTTATTCTCGCTGTGGTATACACCCCGGCACCAAGAAGAGAGAGTTTTTACCATGAAAGTCGCAAGTTCGCTGAAAACGCTGAAATCCCGTGACCGCAACTGCCAGGTTGTGCGCCGTCGCGGCCGTCTCTATGTCATCAACAAGAAGAACCCGCGCATGAAGGCACGCCAGGGCTAAGGCGTTCCGGGGCGGGGCTTTATTCTCGTCAGGGCAGATTTTGATCCACGATTTTCACGAAACCCGGCAAAAGCCGGGTTTTTTTATGGAAACATCACCGAACCTGTACTATCTATAATAATTCCAATTAATATTATTACATGAGGTTCTCGGGATGGAAATGCCAATCCCCAATGCTGAAGTTATTGAACGCCGTGAGGCTATCGCTGCCGATCTTCTGTCTATTCTTGGCCCTGAAGGGGTGATCGATGATAAGAACGCGATGAGCCCGTTTGAAAGTGACGGGCTGAACGCCTATCGCCAGAGCCCGCTCGTGGTTGCGCTGCCAGCGACCACCGAAGAGGTTTCACGGGTGCTGAAATATTGTCAGGAAAACAGCCTCAAGATCGTTCCCCGCGGCTCCGGCACCTCGCTTTCGGGCGGGGCGCTGCCCCTGGCTGATGGTGTGCTGCTCGGGTTGAGCCGGATGAATCGTATCCTCGAAATCGATTATGAAAATCGCGCTGTTGTTACCCAGCCCGGCGTGACCAACCTGGCCATCACCAACGCTGTTGAGGGCAAGGGGTTCTATTACGCGCCTGATCCGTCCAGCCAGATCGCCTGTTCAATCGGCGGCAACGTGGCTGAAAATTCGGGTGGTGTGCATTGCCTCAAATACGGGCTGACCACCAACAACCTGCTTGGCCTTGAGATGGTGACCATGGATGGTGAAATCCTGCGGCTTGGTGGCAAGCGGCTGGATAACCACGGCTATGATCTGATCGGCATCATGACCGGTTCCGAAGGCCTGCTGGGTATCGTTACCGAAGTCACGGTTCGCATTTTGCAGAAACCGGCGATCCGCAAGGCCCTGCTGATCGGTTTTGACAGCGTGACCCGCGCCAGTCAAAGCGTAGGGGATATCATCGCCAAGGGCATTATCCCGGCGGGCATGGAAATGATGGACAGGCCAGCCATCCAGGCGGCCGAGGATTTCGTCAATGCCGGTTATCCCCGTGATGCCGACGCGCTCATGATTGTGGAGCTTGACGGACCCGAAGCCGAGGTCCTGTCACTATGCGGCCGGGTCGAAGAAATCGTCCGGGGTAATGGTGCAACCTCCATCCGCATCAGCGAGACCGAGGAAGAGCGCGTGCTGTTCTGGGCAGGGCGCAAATCGGCATTCCCTGCAATCGGCCGGATTTCACCGGATTACCTCTGCATGGATGGCACCATCCCGCGCCGCCAGCTCTCTGAAATCCTGACCCGCATGGAACGGATGAGCAATGAGTTCGGTCTGCGTGTTGCCAATGTCTTTCACGCCGGTGACGGCAACCTGCATCCGCTGATCCTGTTTGATGCCAATAATGAAGGTGAGTTTGAACGCGCCGAAGCCTTTGGTGCCGCGATCCTCAAGGCCTGTGTTGAGCTGGGCGGTGTCCTCACCGGTGAGCACGGTGTCGGTGTCGAAAAGCGTGATCTGATGGGTGAGATGTTCACCGAAGTTGACCTGAAACAGCAGCAACGCCTGAAATGCGCCTTTGATCCTGATCATCTGCTCAACCCGGGCAAGGTTTTCCCGACCCTGCATCGTTGCGCTGAACTCGGCCGCCTGCATGTTCACAAGGGGCAGATGCCGCATCCTGACTTGCCGCGGTTCTGAGCATGATGAATACCGGGGATGATATTATTATCAAGGTCGGTGATGAAACCGAGCTGCTGGAGGCCGTGACCCAGTCTGCGGCTGAAAGCCTGCCAATTGAGGTGACCGGAAGCGGGAGCCGCAGGCAATTCGGCCGTCCCGTTGATGGTGGCCGCAGGCTTGATCTTAGCGGCCTTGACGGCATTACCATGTATGAACCCGATGAACTGGTGCTGACCGCAAAGGCGGCAACACCGCTGGCCACCATCTTGCAGGAACTGGACAAGCATAACCAGATTCTGGCCTTTGACCCGGTGCTGGGGGGCGATAGCCTCGCCAACGCGATGGGGACAATTGGCGGCGTTCTGGCCAGCAATCTTTCAGGGTCCCGCCGCCTCACCGCCGGGGCGGCGCGCGATTACCTGCTCGGCTTCAAGGCTGTTTCGGGGCGTGCTGAACTCTTCCAGTCGGGCAGCCGGGTGATGAAAAACGTCACCGGATATGATCTGTCCAAACTGATGGCAGGGTCATGGGGGACGCTGGCGATCATGCATGAAGTCACGATCAAGACCATGCCAAAGCCTGAAACTTCCGCCAGCCTGCTCTATGCCTGTGCCGATGCGATGGAGGCACGATCGGTGATTGAGGCGGCCTTTGCCAGCCCGCATGAACCGTCCGCAGCGGCAATGATCCCGGCATCACTGGCGGTTTATTCCAGCCATCAGCCCTTCAGCGATTTTGCCCGCACCGGCATGGTGGCGGTGATCAGGCTGGAAGGGTTTGAAACATCGGTCAAGGCCCGCAGTGATGCGCTCTACGCCATGACGGAAAAGACCCCTGTTGTGACGGATCATGCCCTGTCGGATGCGCTTCAGGCAGAAATTCGTGAAACCCGCCTGATGCCGCGCCAGAACAACCGGGTGATCTGGAAAATCAACTGCCCGCCCGCTGAGGGGGGCGAGCTGCTGGATAAACTGATCGCCCGCCCCAATTGCCGGGGCTATGCCGATTGGGGAGGCGGGCTGATCTGGCTCAGCAGCCCATCGGGCCAGCAGGCCGGTGCCACGGCCATCCGTGCGCTGGTGAGTGATTACGGGGGTGAGGCAATGCTGCATGAAGCCCCGGAAGGGATGCGCCGGACATTGCCTGTCTTCCACCCCCAGCCCAAGCCGCTTGAGGCATTGACACGCCGCATTAAATCCAGTTTTGACCCGCTCGGTATCCTCAATCCCGGGCGCATGATTGCAGGGATCTGATCATGCAGACACGTTTTACCGAAGAACAGCTTGCAACGCCTGATATTGCCCGGGCTGATGATATTCTGCGCAAATGCGTGCATTGCGGGTTTTGCACCGCGACCTGCCCGACCTATCTGGTTACCGGTGATGAGCGCGACAGCCCGCGTGGCCGTATCTGGCTGATCCGTGAATTGCTGGAGGGCAAGGCCGAGGACCCCGAGGTTGCCGGCCATCACCTGGACCGTTGCCTGACCTGCCTGTCGTGCATGAGCACCTGCCCGTCCGGGGTCGATTACATGCATCTGGCCGATATCGGTCGCCGCCATGCTGCCCAAACCCGCAAGAGACCGTATTTTGACCGGCTGATCCGCAAGGTCCTGGTTGAGGTTCTGTCCCGGCGGATGCTGGCCTATATCATGCTGCTGCTGGCCAGTTTCATCCGGCCGTTTTCCGGTATTCTGCCACGGCGGATCGCAGCGATGCTGAAAGTCGCCCCTGCATCCTTCCCGAGGCTGGATCGCACCGGCGCAAAGGACAACATCTTTTACACCACGAAAACCCCGGCCCGGGCCAGGGTGGCGATGCTTGCCGGTTGCGCCCAGCGTGCCATCGACCCTGATATCAACGCCGCCACCATCAGGCTGCTCAATCGGCTGGGGGTTGATGTGGTGGTGCGAAAGGGCGCGTCCTGTTGTGGTGCGCTGGCCCATCACGGCGGTGATGAGACCGCAGCCCATGACCGGATGAGTGAGACTATCCGCGCCTGGTCAAACGAATTGCGCTACCGCAAGCTGGATGCCATCGTTGTCAATGCCTCCGGTTGCGGGACAACGGTCAAGGATTACGGGGACGCCTTCCGGCATGATTCCACCCTGGCTGAAGAGGCCGCCAAGATTTCCAGCCTGGCGCTCGATATCACCGAATTTATTGACCGCATCGGGCTTGGCCCGATTGACCCTACCGTGGGTGAGGGCAAGACCGTGACCTATCACAGTGCCTGTTCAATGCAGCATGGCCAGCGGATACGGTCGCTGCCTAAGGAATTGCTGGGCAAGGCAGGTTTTTCGGTGCGCGAGCCGGCGGAAAGCCATATCTGCTGCGGTTCAGCCGGTATCTACAACGCCCTGCAACCCGAGATTTCGCAAGACTTGCAGAAGCGCAAGATCGCAAACCTTGATGCCAGTGGCGGGGATATCGTGGCGGCAGGCAACCTCGGCTGCATTAACCAGATGGCCGGGGCCAAAGCGCCGGTGGTGCATACAATTGAGCTGCTGGACTGGGCCACAGGCGGGCCAAAGCCGCGCAAGCTGCGCTAACCCCCCGCTCATTACAGCGCATCATCTATAACTGAAAGAAATCGTTGCCCTTGTCGTCGATGATGATAAAGGCGGGGAAATCCTCAACCTCTATCTTCCAGACGGCTTCCATGCCCAGTTCAGGGTATTCATGAACCTCGACCTTGCGAATGGCATCGATGGCCAGCTTCGCCGCCGCCCCGCCAATCGACCCAAGGTAGAACCCGCCATGTTTCTTGCAGGCCTCACGCACGGCGCGGCCCCGGTTGCCCTTGGCCAGCATCACCATGGATCCGCCAGCCTCCTGAAAACGTTCAACATAGGCATCCATCCTGCCCGCGGTGGTCGGCCCGAAACTGCCTGAGGCCATGCCATCGGGTGTTTTGGCCGGACCCGCGTAATAGACCGGATGGTTCTTGAAATAGTCGGGCAGGGAGCCTTCGGCCTCAAGCCGTTCCAGCAATTTGGCATGGGCGATATCCCGCGCCACAATCAGGGTGCCGGAAAGGCTGAGCCGGGTTTTGACCGGATGCTTTGACAGTGTGGCCAGGATATCCGCCATCGGCTGATTGAGGTCGATGGTGACAACATCATCACTATCATCATCACTGACATCAGGCAGGAAGCGGGCGGGGTCGCGTTCCAGTTTTTCGATAAAGATGCCTTCGGGGGTGATCTTGGCCATGGCCTGACGATCCGCCGAACACGAAACACCGATGCCGATGGGGCAGGATGCACCATGGCGGGGCAGGCGGATGACGCGCACATCATGGCAGAAATACTTGCCGCCGAACTGCGCCCCGATCCCCATTTCCTGCGTCATTTTCAGGATAGCGTCTTCCCATTCAAGGTCACGGAAAGCGTGGCCCAGCTCACTGCCCCTGGTGGGCAGGCTGTCCAGCGCCCGGACCGAGGCCATCTTGACCGTCTTCATGGTGGCCTCGGCTGAGGTGCCGCCAATGACAATCGCCAGATGATAGGGCGGGCAGGCGGCGGTCCCGAGGGTGCGGATAGCCTCATCAATAAATTCACGCAGGCCTTCGGGGTTCAGCACAGCCTTGGTTTTCTGGTGAAGGAAGGATTTGTTGGCGGAACCGCCACCCTTCTGGATGAAGGTGAAATGGTATTCATCACCCTTGCCGGCATAGAGATCAATCTGGGCGGGCAGGTTGGTGTTGGTGTTGACCTCTTCAAACATTGAAATCGGCGCCATCTGCGAATAGCGCAGGTTGTTGTTGAGGTAGGTGTTATAAACCCCCCGCGACAGGGCCTCGGTATCCGTCCCGCCGGTCAGCACCCTTTCGCCCCGAGTGCCGGTGATGATGGCGGTGCCGGTATCCTGGCACATTGGCAGCACCTGATCAGCCGCAACGACAGCGTTTTTCAGCATCTCAAGCGCAACGAAACGGTCATTTCGTGTTGCCTCCGGGTCATCCAGAATAGCCCGCAACTGGGCCAGATGGCCCGACCGCAACAAATGGGAGATATCCTTGAAGGCACGTTCGGCCAGCAGCGTCAGGCCCTCAGGCGCAACTTTCAGGAAATGCTCGCCGCCAAGCTCAACCCGCTCGACATGCTCGCTGGTCACCAGATCCCACTCGGTTGTGGCACCGGTAGTGGGGAACATCGGGGTATAGTCAAAATTCATGGCTTCAGCAATTCA
>CENU01013569.1_pt1 | contig 10218 bp, 13 predicted proteins | sample 361331 | NCBI WGS metagenome assembly CENU01 (sample SAMEA2619766, study PRJEB7988) | marine metagenome | isolation source: saline water (ENVO:00002010), including
GCCCAGAAGATTCAGGTGGCCCGCCATCCCCAGCGCCCCAGCTGCCTGGATTACATCCAGCTCATCAGTGATGAGTGGATCGAGTTGCACGGTGACCGCGCCGGCTCCGATGACATGGCCCTGGTGGGTGGTCTCGGACGGATCGAGGGCAGGCCGGTGCTCTTTCTCGGCCACCAGAAGGGGCGCGACACCAAGGAGAACGTGGCGCGCAACTTCGGGATGGCTTCCCCGGGGGGCTACCGCAAGGCGCTCAGGCTCATGCAGCATGCCGCGCGTTTTGGGCTGCCTGTGGTCAGCTTCATCGATACCCCCGGTGCCTATGCGGGCTTGAAAGCCGAAGAACTGGGCCAGGGGGAGGCCATCGCGGTCAACCTGCGCGAGATGTTTGGGTTGCAGGTGCCGGTGGTGGCCACCGTCATCGGTGAAGGGGGCTCCGGTGGTGCACTGGGCATCGGGGTGGCCGATCGATTGATGATGTTTGAGCACTCCGTCTACACGGTGGCCAGCCCCGAGGCCTGTGCCTCCATCCTTTGGCGTGACGCGGCCAAAGCCGCCACCGCTGCAGAGGCCCTCAAGATCACCGCCCGCGATCTCAGCCAGCTCGGCATTGTCGATCGGGTGTTGTTTGAACCCTCAGGCGGCAACCACTGGGCGCCCTTGGAGGCGGCTGAAACGTTGAAAGCCGCCCTTGCTGAGGAGCTTGGCGCCCTGTGCAATCTGCCGAGTCGGGAGTTGATGGATCAGCGCTACGCCAAGTACCGTCGCATTGGTCAGTTTCTCGAAAGCGGCGAAGTTGCTGCCATCTCATCGACTTGATCGGGATTTCCTGACGGAAGCTGTAGTATTTCTTAAGGAGTTGGTTCGCCGGCTCCTTGCATCAACGCCAGGAGTTCTTGTCTTCTACTGCCTTGATCACCGGGGCCTCCCGCGGCATTGGCGCCGCCACTGCCCTGCGCTTCGCTGCAGCCGGTTGGGATCTCCAGCTGGTCGCCCGCAATGCTGAGCAGCTGGAGGCTGTCGCTGCCGAATGCCGCGCCAAAGGCGTCACGGTGTCCGCCACCAGCGCTGATCTCAGCGATCCCACGGCCGTTCATGCCGCGATCGCTGATCTTCAGCAGCAGGGGGGCTGCCCTGGTGTTGTGATCAACAACGCCGGTGCTGCCCTGACGGCCCCTTTGGCTGATGTGCCTCTGGAGCAGTGGCAATGGCTGTTTCAGCTCAATGTCACCAGCGTTTTTCAGGTCTGCCAGGCGGTCCTGCCTGGGCTGCGCGCCCAGGGGGGTGGTCTGATCATCAACATCAGCAGCCACGCCGCACGCAATGCCTTTCCCACCTGGGGGGTGTACTGCACCACCAAGGCGGCTCTTGAGGCCTTCACCCGCTGTCTGGCAGAAGAAGAGCGCTCTCACGGGATCCGTGCCACCACCCTCACGTTGGGCTCGGTGGACACGCCCCTCTACGACACCCCAACGGTGCAGGCCGATTTCGATCGTTGTGCCATGCTCCCCGTTGCCCAGGTTGCCGACACCCTGCTGCACATCGCGCAGCAGCCCCGCCAGCTCCTGCTGGAAGACCTCACCCTCATGCCCGCTGCCGGCGCGCTCTGAGTTTCATGACTTCACTCGACGACCTCAGCCCCGCCACCGCCGCAGAGGCCAGCGCCTCTCCGGTGCTGAACGGCTCCAGCCTCGGCCGCATCACTTCCAATGGCAGTGCAGCCCGCAGCATCAGCAGTGTGATCCGAGCGCGCCTGGAGGCGGCCTCAGTGCCCTACTTGGCCAATGACAACGTGGCCGAACACCTGCTCGATGGCGAGCTGGATCTGCTGCAAAAGGAGGTGGCCGATCGCGTTCGTGATCTGCTCCGCTCGCTTCTGATCGACATCGATCGCGATCACAACACCGAGGAGACAGCTGAGCGGGTCGCCAAGATGTACCTGCATGAGGTGTTCAAGGGCCGCTATCACAGCCAGCCCAAGATCGCCAGCTTCCCCAACGTCAAGCAGCTCGATGAGATCTACACAGTGGGTCCCATCAGCGTGCGCTCCGCCTGCTCCCACCACCTGGTGCCCATCCTTGGCAACTGCTGGATCGGCATCAAGCCGGGTGACCGTGTCATCGGTTTGAGCAAGTTCGCCCGTGTCGCTGACTGGGTGTTCTCGCGTCCCCACATCCAGGAGGAAGCGGTCATGATCCTGGCGGATGAGATTGAGCGTCTTTGCGAGCCCCAGGGTCTGGCCATCCTGATTAAGGCCCAGCACTACTGCATGAAGTGGCGCGGCGTGAAAGAGCCCCAAACCAGCATGGTGAATTCCGTCGTCCGCGGTGACTTCCGCATCGATCCCAACCTCAAGGCCGAGTTCTTCGAGCTGGTGAAACAGCAGGAGTCCGTGCTGGGCTGAGCCTTCAGCGCTTCTGCACCGGTCCGATGGCCGGTGATGCCACCCGTCGGTGCCCCTCTGGTGTGACCACGATGGCCACCGCCATCAATTCCAGTCCGACATCGCGCTCTGCTGGCGTGTAGGTCACGCTCTGGCGCTCCGCGATCAGCACCCAGCCATCGGCACTGGATCGATACCAATGCACGGCGCTGGGCGCCAGTGGCGCCTCGCTGGCGTTGCGCCACTGGGCCCGAATCAACGCTCCCTCCAGGGCTTGGCCCTGCAGCACCAGCGAGCCGAGCCTGTTGATGCTGGATTGGATGCGATCCGCTTGCTGGATCGACGCATCGGTCTGCTGCTTGAGCACCTTGATCTGCTGTTGCGGGGTGAGGTGATTCATCCCCGGGACGCACTCAAGCTGGCCGCCGATCAGTTGGCAGCCGAACAGCATGCCCTGGGCCAGCAGGGGCGCCATCGAGAACGGCAGAGGCATGGCAGGGCGGTTGCTATTCGGATTCTGATTCGCTCAGCCGTGCAGCGCCGCAACAAGACGGGCCACCGCCGCAAGATCCTTGTCCCCAGGCCCATGCTCCACCGAGCTGGAGGCATCCAGGCCCAAGGGCGCTACGCCGGCCCGGGCCAGCTCATCAAGAACTTCCCTGGCATTGTCTGGGCCGATCCCGCCGGCCAGCCACCACGGCACATCCGGTGAGAAGCGCTGCAGCCACTCCAGCGGCAGCCTCTCGCCGGTACCTCCATGCTGGGTGGCATTCCAGGCATCCAGCAGCAGTGCATCGACGCAGCCGCTGTAGCGCGATGCCAGCTCAAGATCCTCAGGCCCACGGATGCGCAAGGCCTTCCAGATCGCCACATCAAGCTGCTGCCGCAGTTGCAGGCAGCGCTCGGGGCTTTCTTCTCCATGCAGCTGCAGCACCTGATGACCGCAGCTCGGCTCCAGCTGATCGCGCTGGTCTTCGCCTGGGTTCACCAGCACCAGAACGCGCTGCACGGTCGGATCGCTCGCGGCAACGGCTTGCCAGAGGGATGGGCGCTGCGGCGGCGGCAGGAACCGAGCTGAGCGCTCCACGGCAATGACGCCGATGGCGCTGACGCCTAACCCTGCAACCGCGCTGGCCTGCTCCGGCTGGGTCAGACCGCAGATTTTGAGCTGTGCTCCCATGCTGGCGTTTCTAGGATGGGCTGAGATCAGTGGGGGCAGGAAGTGAGCAACGCCCCAAGTGGCCAGGGTTGGCGGGTCTTCAAACTGGCGGGAATTCCGCTGTACATCCATCCCAGTTGGCTGTTTGTACTGCTGCTGACCACGGTGTTGTTTCAGCGGCAGCTCGAGGGCAACGTGCTCCTCGGTCTGCTGACAGCCCTGTTGCTGTTTTTCTCGGTCGTCCTGCATGAACTGGGTCACTCGTTGATGTCCCAGCGCGTGGGAGTCAAGGTGCGCAGCATCACCCTGTTCATGCTCGGTGGTGTGGCGACGATGGAACGTGATCCCGCCACACCCGTTGGCGCCTTGCTGGTTGCCGCTGCAGGCCCAGCGGTCAGTGCTCTGTTGGCCATTGGTCTCGGTCTTGCCGTCCATCCCCTCGGCCAGCTCCAGCCTCAGCTGGGGCAGATGGTGTTCTTTCTGGCCAGCCTGAATGCCTTTTTGGCCCTGTTCAACCTGCTGCCCGGTTTGCCACTCGATGGTGGTCAGATTCTCAAAGCTCTGGTGTGGAGATCCAGCGGCAGTCGCGAAAAAGGGGTGCGCATCGCCACCCGCAGTGGTCAGGTGCTGGCATGGCTTGCCATCGTTTTTGGCATTTACGCCTTTCTGCAGACCGGCTCATTTGGAGGCCTTTGGCTGGTGCTGATCGGTTGGTTCTTTCTGGGCTCCTCCCGCAACCAACTGCAATTGCTGGCGCTGCAACGGGCCCTGCAGCATCTGCAGGTGCGTGATGCGGTCAGTCGCCGGCTGCGGGTGCTGGAGCCCACAGCCTCCTTGCGGCAGCTCAGTCAGATGCGTCTTTCCAGCGATGAACCCCGTCCCGATTGGGTCCTGCTCTGTCAGGGGGGACGCTGGAAAGGGTTTGTCGATGACGGTGCCCTCAAGCAGGTGCCCGTGCAGCGCTGGGATGTTGAAACCGTTGCGGAGCACCAGCGCCCCTTGAACGATCTGCCCGCCATCAAGGAGACCGCTCCGTTGTGGCAGGCCGTGCTGAGCCTGGAAGAAGCTCCGCAGGCGCGTTTGCTGGTGCTCAATCCAGCCGGCCTGCCCGTCGGCACGCTTGAGCGGCCTGAGCTCTCAGAAGCCGTGATGGGGCGCTTGTCGGTGCGCTTGCCCCAGTCCTTGCTTGAGCAGGCGCGGCGCCAAGGCGCTTATCCGCTGGGGCTGTCGCTGGGGCCCATCGCCGAGACCGTCGCCGCATTGCCTGAGGTGCGCGCCGCCGCCGGCGGCCAGGGGTCTGGCCACGCCAACTGATCAGGCGAGCAGCCGAACAACCAGCGCTTGGCCTCGAGCAGCAATTGCTGCTCGAGCATCACGCCGCTGCCCTGGGCCAGAGGTGGTGGTGGAGCTTCCTCAAACAGGGCTTTCCATAGCGCTGGATCAGGATCCAGTTGGATCGAGCCGTGCTGCAGCAGCTGCCCTCGGCGCCAGAGCTGGGCGCTGCCGATGCGTTTGCGGCCGCTGCGGTCCACCAGATCCGCGGCGGTGGCACTGGCAAAGCAGTGGCGCTCCTGCCGGCGCTGGGGCTCTTCTCCAGCGCGCAGCACCGCGCCGAGACGCTCAAAACCGCACTGCAGCCAGTGGTTCAGATCCAGGTAGGCCCTCCGGCCACCGCGCGGTGGCTGGGCCAGAGCAACGGCATAGCAAAGGTCACCGCCGTGCAGCACTGCCGCACCGCCGCTGGGGCGCCGCACCATCGGTAAATCCGCTGTCGCAGCCCGATCAGGAGCGCTCTGGTGATGGCCAAGGGAGAGTGTCGGCTCGCTCCAGCGGTAGAAGCGCAACAAGGCCATAGGGGTCTCCCCAGCGGGCCGGGCGAGTTGGTCGAGCATCCAACGGTCACGCTGCATTTGCTCCTCGCCGCCGGCTTGCAGGCTGGGCAGCACACCCCACCGCTGGCCAGACATCAACGAAGCTGGTGCCGATATCAGATCCCCTTGATGCTCCAGCTGTTCGTGCTGCTGCCTCTCGGCATCCTCGCCGGTCTGCTCTCCGGCCTGCTGGGGATCGGCGGTGGACTGATCTTTTCACCGCTGCTGCTTGCCATCGGCCTGCCGCCCCATCAAGCCCTTGCCACCAGCACCTTGGCCATCGTGCTCACCACCGCCGGTGGGGCCTGGGCCCACTGGCGTCAGGGGCGCTTGCCCCTGCAGCCGAGCCTTGCGATTGGTCTGACGGCTTTGATCAGTGCGCCGCTCTTTGGTGGTTTGGGCCGCCTGCTCTCAGGCTGGGAGCTGCTGGCCCTGCAAGGCTCGATGTACGCAGTCGTGGCCTTCAGCATCAGGCCTCGGCAGCAGGGGGAAGCGGCTGAGGAGCTGGTGCCTCCGATCCCTTTGACCGCCCTGGTGCTGTTAGGGGCACTGGCCGGCCTCTTTGGTGGCCTGCTGGGCCTGGGCGGCGGCCTGGTGATGGTCCCGTTGATGGTGGGGCTGCTGCAGCTGCCGATTCATCTGGCCATTCGCCTCAGCACGGTGGCGGTGTTTCTCGCCTCCATCGGCGCCGGCACCCTGTTCCTTGTCGAGGGGCGCGGTCTGCTGCTGCCGGCGGTGCTGTTGGGCAGCTTGGCATCGGTCTCGGCCCGTTGGGCGGCCTCGCGATTGCAGGCCATCAGCCCGCGCAAACTGGCCTGGTTGCTGCGTCTTCTCGCCCTGGCCCTGGCAGTGGACAGCAGCCGACGGGCGCTCACGTTGTTGTTGCAAAGCTGATCCCCGTTGCTTCAAGCGACGGGCCAGAAACCAGGCTCGACACTGAAGCCCAGCACCGCGGCCATCTGCGCCAGGCGCCCGCGCAACTGGAGCTGATGCTGCTGGCCCCAGTCATCCAGCACAAAGAGCCGGTGGCTGATCCAGAGGCTGAGGGCATCGTCGTCAAAGCGCAGCCCCTCACTGCGGCTGAAGCGATGCGGCACCACCATGGCCACATGGCGGGCCAGCTGTCCGCTGCTGCGCTGCAACACCAGCGGCAGCCAGGGGTAGCAGGCATCGGCCCGCAGACTCCAGAGGCGGCATTCACTCACCTCACTGAGTTCGCGGGGGTCATCCGCTGCCCTGGGCCAGTCCAGCTGCAGCTCGAGGCGATCCTCCAGCTGCAGCAGCCCGCTGGGCTCCGCTGCCGCCATCCCCGTCAAGGGGGCCAGATCCAGGCTGCGGATCTGGTCAGCACTGATCTTGATCAGCAAGGCATCGCTCATGGTTCGCGGCGGGCCACCCGCTGGCTGACGTTGACCGCATGGTCGGCCATCCTCTCGATGCAGCGCAGCACCAGCACGATCAGCAGTTGGTGTTCCTGCGACTCGGGGGCCTCATCGCCAATGTCGCGCAGCTGCTCCACCAGGCGCTCGTAGTCGCGATCCACCAAATCATCGAGGGCCTGGAGCTTCTCCCCGGCGCTGCTGTCCTCTTCGCTGACGCAGTCCAAAGCCAGGGCCAGGAGGGATCGACAGCGATCCAGCATGGTCAGCACCGCATCGCGCTGACTGACCGGCTGGGCTGGAAGCAGCTGCTCCCCAAGGCTGGCGAGCTCTTTGCAGTAGTCCCCGAACCGCTCGAGATCGCGCAGGCAGTGCAGGTAACTGAGCACTTCCCGCACCTCGCCTGAACTGAGCATCCGCTCGGTGAGCAGAACGGCACAGCGCTCCTCCAGCTGGCGGTAGAGGAGGTCAATGCGGTCGTCACCTCGGCGGATCTGAGGGGCGGCCTCCATGTCGGGGACGGCCAGCACGGCCCTGGCGAGCACCGCGGATTCCTCCACCATCGAGCCCAGCAGCAGCAGCTGCTGTTTGAGATGGCTGATGGGATCCTGATCGGCCTCCAGGCCGCGGCGGTCCCCAGCTAGACGGCGCCAGGCGGTGAGCAGCACAGGCATTGATCCACTGGCTACACGCTACGAAGCATCAGCCATCAAGACCTGTGACAGCCGAGCGCCAGGGGGAAGAGAGCAGAGAAAATGGGCAGTGTTGCTTTGGCTCATCCATGTCCCAAACCGAGATCTTCATTGCTCTGGTGGTGGCTGCCCACGCAGCGGTTCTCGCCCTGCGCCTGAGCATCAGCCTGTATCGCGCCTGATCTCATTCCGCCTTGGCAGTGGCGGTGACGTGCGCTACAAGCGGATGTCATCGTGCTCCGCAGTGCGCCAGGTCTCCCGTCCACCAGCGCGTTCCGCGGCCGCCCATCCGGCTTCCCTGCGCCGGCAGGGTTCCCATCTCCGCCCTCTGGCACCGGACACGACGCCCGTCGTGCTCGCCTCATCTGGCGCTATCGCCCGTGAGGAGATGGTCTTTGCAGGCCTGGGCCTTGCGCTGAAGACCGTGGGTTTCCTGCTGGCCCTGATCACCCTCACCAAGCTCGCCTTAGCCCATCAGCAACGGCTCGAGCGCCATGGCGAGATCAAGGCGGTCCTGCAGCTCCAGCTCGATCGTCTTGATCGCCAGAAGCATGAGCTCGACCGTCTCTTCTCCAGCGACGGTCATCAAACCCTGTTCCGTCGTGAGGAGCAGTGGATCGCTCCGAACCGCCGCCGCATCATCTGGCTGCCGCCAGAGACCACGTCCCCTTCAATCCAGTAGTCCGTCCCATGACCAGTGCCACCACTTCCGCTGCGGATCGGCTGGCCATCGTCACCGGCGCAAGCTCCGGGGTTGGCCTGTGGTGCACCAAGTCCCTGATCGATCGCGGCTGGACCGTGGTCATGGCGTGCCGTGATGTGGCCAAAGCCCAGCGGGCTCTCGATGAACTGGCGCTGAACCCAGCGGCGGCGCCGATCATCCTTCCGCTTGATCTGGCGGACCTCGATTCGGTCAGGGCCTTTGTGGCTGCCTTTCGTGGCTTGGGCCGGCCCTTGAGCGCCCTGGTCATCAATGCTGCGGTCTACAAGCCCCTGCTGAAGGAACCGGAACGCAGCGCCCAGGGCTATGAACTTTCGATGGCCACCAATCACCTGGGCCATTTCCTGTTGGCCAGGCTGCTGCTGGAGGATCTGCAGGCGTCACCCCATCAGGACAAGCGCCTGATCACCCTGGGCACGGTGACCGCCAATTCCAAGGAGCTGGGCGGCAAGATTCCCATCCCAGCCCCTGCTGACCTTGGTGATCTCTCCGGCTTTGCCGCAGGGTTCCAGACCCCCATCTCCATGGCCAATGGCAAGCCCTTCAAGCCAGGTAAGGCCTACAAGGACAGCAAGCTGTGCAACATGATTACCAGCCTGGAGCTGCACCGACGCTTCCATCACGCCACAGGCATCTGCTTCAGCTCGCTGTATCCAGGCTGTGTTGCCGATAGTCCGCTGTTTCGCAACAGCCTGCCGGCGTTCCAGCGGATCTTCCCCTGGTTCCAGAAAAACCTCACCGGTGGCTATGTCAGCCAGCCCCTCGCTGGTGAGCGGGTGGCCCAGGTGGTGGCCGATGCGGAGTTCATGGCCTCAGGGGCGCATTGGAGCTGGGGCAATCGTCAGCGCAAGGACGGGCAGGAGTTTCAGCAGGAACTCTCCGATAAAGCCACCGATCCGGCCACGGCGCTGCGGATGTGGGAGCTCTCCAGCCAATTGGTCGGCCTGCCGGCCTGAGCTCACTCCTGCGGCAGGGCGGCCAGGGACTCCTTGCTGCCCATCACCACGAGCCGTTCGCCTTCCTGCAGCACCTGTGAGCCAGGCGGGTTCACTGTGAAGGAGTGCTGGGGACCAGCGGCCAGCACCGTGACGTGATGGTTGCGGCGCAGGTTGAGCTGCCGCAGCGACTGGCCGGCGAAGGTGGAGGGCACCAGGATTTCTTCGATGCTGTGTTCGGCGTCCAGCTCCAGCCGTTCGAGCAGGTTGGGTCGCACCAACTCCTCCCCAAGGCGCTGACCCTGCATCTTGAGGGGATAGACGACGCGATCGGCACCGACGCGTTGCAGCATCTTCATGTGGATGTCGCTGGTGGCACGGGCAATCACCTGTTTGACTCGGCTCCCGGGTGCGTCCTTGGCGATCAAAGTGGCGGTGATGCTGGCCTCGATGGACCCAGCGATGGCCACAACAACGGTGTCCACCTGCAACACGCCTGCTTCCCGCATCGCCTCCTCATCGGTGCAGTCCACCAGTCGGGCTTCGATGGAGGGCTCAAGTTGCCGCAAATCATCAATGGCCCGCTCGTTGTCATCGAGGGCCAGCACTTCCGCTCCCCAGCGGACCAACTCTTCACAGACCGCCACCCCAAAGCGACCCAGGCCGATCACGGCATAGCCATCAGCTGTGCCGCGGCGTTTGCTCTGCGGTGCCCAGATCGAGGTGTAGGAGGGGAACTGGCCCATGGTGAGGCGCTCGCTTTAGAGAATGATCTCCTCTTTGGGGTAGCGCACGCGACTCGGGGGGCGGCGGCCAAAGAGGGCGGACAACAACAACAGGATGCCGAGTCGCCCGACAAACATGCCCACCAGCAGTACCAATTGCCCCCAGCGGTCCAGCCGTGCGGTGATCCCGAGATCAAAACCCACCGATGCAAAGGCTGACACGCAGGTGAACAACTTCTCGAGAAACGTGAAGCGCTCTTCACCGAGCAGGCCCACGCCTGTCTGTCCCAGCCCAAGCAGCAGGGTCATCAGCACCACCACTCCGGCGGAAGCCAGGGTGATCCCCACGGCCCGCA
>CENU01081629.1_pt1 | contig 10215 bp, 10 predicted proteins | sample 361331 | NCBI WGS metagenome assembly CENU01 (sample SAMEA2619766, study PRJEB7988) | marine metagenome | isolation source: saline water (ENVO:00002010), including
GAAAGAAATGCAGGAATTTGAAAATACAGTTGAGAAAGCTCTCAATTATGCTCAAGAAAATAGTGATACTCTTGTAATAGTTACAGCAGATCATGAAACTGGAGGGCTTCTTATTGAGCAAGATGATGCACGTTATAGGGAGACAGGAAAAATGAAAATTTCATGGAATACAGCGATTGGGAGAGGTACTCATACTGGAATTATGATTCCAGTATTTGCTCAAGGACCTGGAGCAGAAAATTTCTCTGGTGTAATGGATAATACCGATGTATTTTTTGCAATGAAAGAGGCATTAGGAATAGAAAATTTAGAGGGCTATCAGTGCAAATAGGCATTTCATTATGACATCATATTTTTCTAAGAATACTATTTTCTCAGGCTTATTTTTCTTTTTCGTTCTTTTTTCATTGTTCGTGTTAAGGCCATTTAGAAACACAATAGCAGCAAATATTGGAACTAGTGATCTGCCTTTTTATTTACTCATGATTGTTATTGTTATGTTGCTAGTAAATCCAATCTATTCATTGATAGTTTCTAAAGTTCGCCTTTCAAAACTTGTGCCATATATTTATGGTTTTTTTATTATATGTTTGTGTGGTTTTTACTTCACTTATAATTATTTTTCAGAAATTCTTGCTGTTAAAACATTCTTTTATGTTTGGTACAACATATTTAATTTTTTTGTAGTAGCTATTTTTTGGGCAATGACTGTTAACTCTTTTGATATTGAAGATGGAAAAAAATTCTTTGGAATTATTAGTGGATTTGGATCTTTAGGTGCTTCATGTGGAGGTGCTTTAGTTGATGGATTTCTTTATGACAAAGAGAATCTTTCTCTTCTCATAGCAGTATCATCCTTATTGCTAGCAATTTTCTTTTCATCTCGCGTTCAAAGAGAAGAGATTGTTCTTAACACATCAAGAGATAACACACTATCGAGCACTCTTGAGCAGTTTTCACAAATAAGAGCAAATTCTTTGATTAGACAATTCGTTCTTTATGCATTCGTTTGGACATGTCTATCAACAGCACTTTGGTTCTTTCAACTTGAAATTATCAACAATTACACAAACGATTCAGCTGAAAAGACTAGGATATTTGGAAGAGCAGACTCAATTGTTCCTTTAATCACTTTATTTGTCCAAATATTTCTTACTGCTTCAATTCTAAGATCCAAAGTTCTTGGGATAAAGTTTGTCCTTACAGTCTATGGTTTGATATTCTCTTTGGCCTTCCTAGCAGTTTCAGGATATTTCTCTGATTACTTATTGGCATCTTCCGCAGTACTTATTTTTCTAATCTTACAAGGAGTGATGCGACCATTTGAGTATGGGCTAAATAAACCAGCCCGTGAAGCTGTTTACACTACACTTAATTCAAAAGAAAAATATAAATCTACAGTTTTCATTGATACATTCACTAACAGATTTGGCGATGCCTCAGGAGGTTTGCTTTTTAATATGTTGTTTTCTTTAGGTTTGGTTGCCTATGTAGCTCCACTTGCAATTATCCCTCTTGCAGTTTATCTAATGTATCTGGGTCTTGGCATTTCTAAAAGTGTCAGTGATGTGAAATCTAAGTAATTAATCTAAAGAATTAGTTGAATTTTTTAAATTCAAACCTAAAATATCCACTTCATATTATGCTTACCAAAGAAAAAATTTTAAGAGCACCTAAGAAAAACTATATGGACAAAGATCAACTGTCCTTTTTCAAAACTCAACTTAATGAACTAAAGAAAGAGACGTTGAAGCATATTAAAGACGCTAAAGATAGACTTAGCAATCCTCCTGCTTGTAGTGATGAAGTAGACCGTGCTCAACATGAGATTGATTCTATGCTTTTTCTTAGAATAGTTGAGCGTGAATCTAAGCTTCTGCCTAAAATTGATAAGGCTCTGTTAAGAATAAAAGCTGGTGATTATGGCTACTGTTTAGAAACTGGTGAACCTATTGGTTTGGAGAGGCTTATTTCTAGGCCAACTGCAGAATTTTGTGCAGAAGTAAAATCAATAAACGAAGAAAAAGAAAAGCATTTCGCAGATTGATACTTATATAATAAGGGTTTAACCTTTGTTTATGAAAAATTTCATTTCTATTCTATCCATATTCATTATTGTCAGTTGCTCTAATGGAAAATCTCCAGTTGAAGAGGGGCTTGAAAATCAAATCTTGCACTGGGGAAATGGTAGCGAACCACAAGGTATTGACCCACATATTGTTACTGGTGTTCCGGAACATCATATTTTAATTGGTGTATGTGAAGGTCTTACAATAACTGATCCAAAAGGTGGGAGAGACAACCTCCCTGGAGTAGCAGAAAGCTGGACTCTTAAAGAGGATCAAAAAACGTATGTTTTCAATTTCAATCCGAATGCTAGATGGTCGAATGGTGATCGTGTCACACCTGAAGACTTTGTTTGGTCTTGGCAAAGAGCATTAACTCCAACACTTGGCTCACAGTATTCAGAAATGCTTTTTTATGTGAAAAATGCAAAAAAGTTTTATGACGGTGAAATTAATGACTTTTCTGAAGTTGGTGTGAAAGCAATTTCAGATTACGAACTTGAAGTTGAACTAGAGAACCAAACACCATTTTTTGTAGGTCTACTTGCTCATTACTCGACATGGCCTGTACATAAAGAAACGGTTTTGAAATTTGGGGAAATGGATGATAGAAGTATGAAATGGACAAGACCTGGCAATCATGTCTGTAATGGTCCAATGAAGTTAAAAAGTTGGGAACTTAATAAAAAGATTGTTGTAGAGAAAAATGAATTTTACTGGGATGCGGATAGAGTAAAATTAAATGAAATTCATTATTACCCAATCCAAAATGAATCTACCGAAGATAGAATGTTTAGGGCAGGCGCTCTACATATCACAAATGTAGTGCCACAAGAAAAATGTCCTGTTTACCTTGAGAATAAAAATCCATCTTTGAGAATTGATCCTTACATGGGTACTTATTACTACAGAGTGAATACCACTTTGCCTCATTTATCAGATTCAAGGGTAAGAAAAGCATTAGCGATGGGAATTAATAGGAAATTAATTGTTGAAAAAGTATCTAAATGTGGACAAAAAACTGCTTATTCATTTACTCCTCCAGGAACTTCTGAATATTATCCTGATACAGTAGTTGAATTTAATCCAGAAAAGGCTAAAGAATTATTAACAGAAGCAGGATATCCAGATGGAGATGGATTTCCAACAATTGAAATTCTATTCAATACTCAGGAGGGCCATAGAAAGATTGCTGAGGTAATCCAACAAATGTGGAAAGTGAATTTGGGTATAAATGTTGAAATCTATAATACTGATTGGAAAGTTTATTTAAGCAGACAGGATAATTTAGACTATCAAGTTTCAAGAGCTGGATGGATAGGAGATTACCAAGATCCAAACACTTTTCTTGAAATAATGAGACCAGGAAGAGGCAATAATCAAACAGGCTGGGCTAACTATGAATATGAGAAGTTAGTTGCAGAGGCTAATAAAACTTCTAATCAGGAAGAAAGATATAAAAAGTTGATGGAGGCAGAACGAATATTAATAGATGAGATGCCACTTATTCCAATTTATACCTATGTGAAGCAATTTCAAATTCACCCTGATGTGAAAGGTTGGGACGCAAATATTCTTGATCATCATCATCCAAAGTTTGTTTATCTAGAGAGAGACTAGTTTAATGATTGGAATAATTCTTAGAAGAATTCTAATCGCAATTCCAGTATTAATAATTGTCGCGAGCATAACTTTTTTTCTTACGAGGTTGGCTCCAGGAGGGCCATTCGATGCAGAAAAAAAACTTCCTCAAGAAGTAATTGATAACCTTAATGAGGTCTATAATCTGAATGCACCTATTTATGAACAATTTTTTGATTATTTTTCAAATGTAATAGTTGGCGATTTTGGTCCTTCTTTTAGATATCCAGGAAGAACTGTAACTGAAATGATATCTACAGGACTACCTGTAACTTTTGAGTTGGCCTTTTATGCAATATTATTTGCACTTTTTATAGGTCTTTTATCAGGAACAATTGCCGCTTTAAAAAGAAATACCTTTCTTGATTATTTTCCGATGGCTGTTGCCATGCTAGGAATATGTGTGCCCACATTCTTATTAGGACCTTTCTTAGTTCTAATTTTTGGAATTAATTTTGAGCTTCTTCCAGTATCAGGTTGGGATACACTTCCTGGTGATAAGATTCTTCCTTCTATTACTCTAGGTGCTGCTTACGCTGCATATATTGCCAGACTAGGAAGAGGGGGAATGATAGAAATATTAGGTCAAGATTTCATCAGAACAGCAAGAGCTAAAGGACTTACTGAGAGAGAGGTTGTGATTAATCATGCTTTGCAAGGTGGTATCCTGCCGGTAGTATCTTTTTTAGGACCAGCTATTGCAGGCCTTTTAGCTGGTTCTTTTGTGGTAGAGACAATTTTCCAAATTCCTGGTTTAGGGAAATTTTATGTAGAAGCGGCTTTCAATCGAGATTACACAATGATACTTGGCACAACAATATTTTTTTCCGCAATGATTATTTTTTTCAATTTAGTTTCAGATATATTAGTTTTAATTTTGAACCCTAGGGCTAGAGATTCATGAGTAATTCTTCTTTATGGTCTGATGCTCTAAGAAAGCTTTTGAAAAACAGGGCAGCAATGTTTGGGGTATTAATTCTTGTATCTCTAATTATTTTAGCTATTTTAGCTCCAGTTATATCTCCATACCCATATGATTATCAAAATTTAGAACTTGGAGCATCAGCTCCTTCAAGCGCACATTTATTGGGCACCGATACTTTAGGAAGAGATCTTCTAAGTAGGCTTCTTTATGGTTCTAGAGTATCTCTAATGGTTGGTTTTGTCGCAACAGCTGTAGCTTTGGTTATAGGCGTTACTTGGGGTATTGTTTCAGGCTACTACGGAGGGAAAGTAGATGCTGTAATGATGAGAATAGTTGATATTTTATATGGCTTACCTTTCATAATTTTCATCATTTTGTTAATGGTTGTATTTGGTAGAAACATCTGGCTTCTTTTTGGTGCTATTGGAGCAGTTGAATGGTTAACAATGGCAAGAATAATAAGGGGACAGGTGTTAAGTATAAAAAACCAAGAATATGTCCTCTCAGCAAAAGCAATGGGGGTATCAAATTTTTATATGTTTAGAAGACATATTTTTCCAAATGTTCTGGGACCAATTGCAGTCTATGCTACTTTAACTATTCCACAAGTTATGCTTCTAGAGGCTTTTTTGAGTTTCTTAGGATTGGGGATTCAACCACCAATGAGTAGTTGGGGAACGCTAATAAGATATGGTGTTGAATCTATGGAAGAATACTGGTGGTTATTAGTTTTTCCTGGAATTACTTTTACCATCACATTATTTTCTCTAAACTTTTTTGGTGATGGCCTTAGAGACGCTTTAGATCCAAAAACTTCTTCAGATTAAAATTAAGAATATTTGATTGCTGCAGATAAAAGCTCTCTTGTATATTCTTCTTTGGGTTTTTCAAAAATTGATTTGGCATTACCTTCTTCAACCATTTCGCCATTTTGCATTACAAGAATCCTATCAGACATTGCTCTAATTACTTTTAAATCATGACTTATAAATAAATAAGTCAAACTGTATTTCTCTTGAAGTGATTTTAGTAAATCAATAATTTGAATCTGAATAGACCTATCCAAAGCAGAAGTTGGTTCATCTAAAATAATAAATTTAGGTTTAAGTATTATTGATCTAGCTATAGCTATTCTTTGTCTTTGACCTCCTGAAAACTCATGTGGATATTTGAATCTATATTTTGGATCAAGCTCAACTTCTTTCATAGTTTGTTCTATCAAATCATTTCGTTCTTTTTTACTCAGGTTCATATGAATATCTAAACCTTCTCCGATAATATCTCCTACAGTAAGTCTTGGGGAAAGTGATCCATAAGGATCTTGAAAAATAATTTGGATATCTTTCCTGATGCTGCGATCATTAATAGATGAAATTTCCTTTCCATCAAAAATAACTGAACCCTTATAAGGAAGTAAATTGGCAATAGCTCTTCCAAGTGTAGATTTGCCCGAACCTGACTCCCCAACAAGACCAATAGTGGTTTTTTTATTTATTTTTAGGTTTACATTTTTCACTGCATGAAAATAATTTTCTTTAAATATATTTTGAGACTCGATTCTATAAAAAACATCAAGATCACTTATTTCAACAAGAGGTTTGGGCTCTGATTTAATTGTAGTTTTTTCTTGTGGAATTGATGCAAGTAGAAGTTTAGTGTATTCCTCTTTAGGATTAGTGAAGACTTTTTTTGTTTCACCTATTTCAACAATCTTTCCCTCTTTCATTACTGCTACTTTGTCAGAAAATTTATCAACAAGACCAAGGTCATGAGTAATGAAAAGAATAGACATACCAAGTTCTTTTTGAAGTTTAGACATTAAATCTAGTATTTGTGCTTGAATTGTTACATCTAAAGCAGTTGTAGGCTCATCTGCAATAAGTAGTTTGGGATTATTTACTAAAGCCATAGCAATCATAACTCTTTGTCTTTGACCTCCTGAAAGTTCATGAGGAAAAGATTTAAATCTTCTTGAGAGATCAGGGATTTCAACAAGCTCTAATAATTCAAATGCTTTATTCTTTGCTTCTTTTTTAGAGGTTTTGCTATGAGTAATAATAGCTTCAATAATTTGGTCACCAACTCGATGAAATGGATTCAATGATGTCATAGGTTCTTGAAAAATCATTGTTACAATATTTCCCCTTACTTGCCTTAAGCTTTTGTTATCGAATTCTAAAATATTTTTTCCCTCAAATATTATTTTTGAATTCTTAGGATGCATTGCCTTTGGATAAGGAAGAAGTTTTAGAATCGACATTGCTGTTACAGATTTTCCAGAACCTGATTCACCAACTAACGCCAAAGTTTGATTCTTATCAATCTCAAACGAAATATTATCTACTGCTCTAAAAATATTTTCTCGTAACTTAAAATCTACAGATAAGTTTTTTATTTCAAGCAATTTAGACATAACAGATAAAGCATTTTAACTCTAGGATGTTGTAATTAACAAGAATGCTATATATTATTTGTGTTCTTGTGGGGCTGTAGCTCAGCTGGGAGAGCACCTGCTTTGCACGCAGGGGGTCAGGAGTTCGATTCTCCTCAGCTCCACCATTTTAAAATGAATCAAAAAGTATATTTTGTAGATACATTTACTGAAAAAACTTTTTCAGGTAATGCCGCTGGTGTTGTTTTCCATAAAGGCGAAATAGATGGAAACACAATGCAAAATATTGCATTTGAAAATAATCTTTCCGAAACAGCATTTATAAATACTGCCAAAGGAAATGAAATTAAATTTTATAGTCCGACAATAGAAGTCGATTTATGTGGACATGCAACATTAGCTTCAGCATTTATTTTCTTCAATTTTATAGAGAAAAACGCAACAGACACCATTTTTAAATCTAATAGAGGCGAACTAAAGGTAATCAAAAAAGACGATTCATTAGTAATGTCACTTCCTAAAGATCATCCAAAAAAGGTAGATGATGTTGAGAGAATTTCCAATGCACTAAATTGTCAGGTAAGTGAGGTTTTTAGAGGTACTGATGATTTTCTTGCGATTGTAAAAGATGAAAATATTGTTGAAACAATAAATCCGAATATAGAAAAAATTGCGGAATTAGATTCGAGAGGTTTGATCGTCTCTGCTAAAGGCGAAGCTACTGATTTTACCTCAAGAGTATTTAGTCCAAATGTAGGGGTTGATGAAGATCCAGTGACTGGATCTGCACATGCTTTACTAGCAACTTATTGGGGTGGTGTTCTTAATTTAAAAAAAATGAAAGCGAGACAAGCATCTAAAAGGGGAGGTGAGTTAATCTGCGAAGTTTTAGAAAATCATGTAGAAATAACTGGTAAGGCAAAACTTTATTTACAAGGTGAGATTTATTTTTAATTATAAAAAAACAATAAATGGTAAAATGTACAGATGATGGGATATAGTCCAGTTCAAAACCTAGAGGCATTATTTGAGATGCCAAATTTCTTATACTTCTATATTCCAATAATAATCTTAGCAACAATATTAAAAGCTTTTGCACTGTGGATATCAGCTAGAAGAGGTGAAAAATTTTGGTTTGCATTTTTTATTCTGGTGAATCTTATTGGGATTCCAGAGGCAATTTATATTTATTTAAAAAAACGAAGGAGCATCAAAGATGATTAAAGAGGGAATTGTTACAGTTCTTTTAACTACTTCTCTTGGAGAAATAAAAATAGAACTAAATAAAGAGTTAGCACCTATTACAACTCAAAATTTTGTTAAATATGTTGAATCTGGTTTTTACGATCAAACTATTTTTCACAGAGTAATAGAAAATTTTGTAATTCAAGGTGGCGGACATAATGAAGACATGTCAATGAAAGATAGAGATCTTGAACCTATTCAAAATGAAGCAAATAATGGCTTAAAAAATGAAAGAGGTTCTATTGCAATGGCTAGAACTGCAGAACCTCATTCAGCTTCATCACAATTTTTTATAAATTTACAAAATAATTTCACTTTAAATCATACTTCTGAAACATCTAGGGGATGGGGATATACAGTTTTTGGAAAAGTTTCAGAGGGAATGGATGTTGTTGATAAAATAGCAATGACCGAGACAGGAGTTTTTCCACCCCACACAGATGTACCAGTAGAACCTATCTTAATTTTAAAAGCTTCAATAGTTGAATAATGGAAATGAGATTAAAAGATAAAGTAGCACTTATCACGGGAGGAGCCTCTGGGTTTGGGAAAGAAACAGCTCATTTATTTAAAGAGCATGGTGCAAGTATTTTTATAAGTGATATAAATTCTGAACGTGGAAAGACTGTAGCCAAGGAATTAGATATAGATTTTTTTGAGCATGATGTAACTGATTCGAAAAGATGGGAGGAAGTCATAAATGGAATTGAAGCTAAGGCTGGCAGTTTAAATATTTTAGTAAATAATGCTGGTATAGGTTTTATATCTGATGTTGAGTCAACTAGTGAAGAAGATTGGGAGCTTGTTCATAAAGTAGACTTAGATTCAGTATTTTTAGGATGTAAATATGCCTTGCCATTAATGAGAAAATCAGGGAATGGCTCGATCATAAATATTTCTTCCATATCTGGTATAGTTGCTGGGCATAATTTTGCTGCTTATAACAGTGCTAAAGCAGGGGTAAGACATTTATCAAAGTCTGTGGCTTTGCATTGCGCAAGAACAACTGATCTAGTGAGGTGTAACAGCATACACCCTGTATTTGCTAAAACAGAAATGATGCAAGCTTTTTTTGAAAATGCTAGCGAGGAGTTATTAGGAAAGTTAGAAAAACAAATACCTATAAGAAAATTTGCAGAATCAATAGATGTTGCTAATGGAATTTTATTTCTAGCATCTGACGAATCAAAGATGATTACAGGCACAGAACTTGTTATCGATGGAGGCTTGTCAGCTCAATAATGGATCAAGAAAAATTAAAGAAAATAGACAATCGATTCCAAAGCGTTCTTGATAGACTCTCTCTTGAAAAACTTGATACCTATTTATACAGATTCAAAGGTAAAAATGCTGGAATACAAAGAATATATGGTGGACAAGTCATAGCGCAAGCGTACATAGCTGCCAACTTAACACTTGATGAAGATGTTCATCTCCATTCATTACATGCTTATTTTCTTCGTCCAGGAGTTATTAAACAACCTGTATTATTTAGTGTTGACCCTATAAGAGATGGCAGAAGCTTTTTTACTCGAACAGTAAAGGCAATACAAAATAATGAAGTTATTTTTACAATGTCAGTCTCATTTCATAAACACGAAGAAGGTTTTTCACATAGCATAGATATGCCAGATATACCTGGACCCGAAGAATTAAAAACAGAAATTGAAATGCGAGAAGAAAATATAGATTTAATTCCTGAAGATTTAAGACCGTTTTTCTTAAAGGAGAGAGAGATATCATTAAAAATTGTTGAATGGAATGATGTTTTTGACCCACAAAAACTGCCTCCGGTAAGAAATCTATGGATGAGGCCAAATGGAAAATTGCCTGATAAAAATGAAATACATCATGCATTTTTATCATATGTTTCTGATTCGGGTTTACTTGCTCCTTGCCTGTATCCACATGGATTAAGTTATATGTCACCTAATTTAATGATGGCT
>CENU01204946.1_pt1 | contig 10209 bp, 6 predicted proteins | sample 361331 | NCBI WGS metagenome assembly CENU01 (sample SAMEA2619766, study PRJEB7988) | marine metagenome | isolation source: saline water (ENVO:00002010), including
CTTATAACTAACAAGTTTTTTCAAAAACAGATTTCTTTAGCTGCTCTCTATTGCGTCGCGAGCAGCGTAGACCACACATCAGGCAAACGTTATGTATAAGATCCTAGAAGCAGCGATCACTCGGTCGCGCACCACCCTGCTCATCTTGTTCATGATTTTACTCGCCGGAGTAATGTCCCGTTCCGCCATTCCCGTTGAAGGCGACCCGGAAATTAATGTGCCCTTCTTCGTGGTGACCGTGGTTCACGAAGGCATATCGCCAGAAGATGCCGAGCGTTTGCTGGTGATGCCTCTCGAAATTGAGCTACGCCAGGTTGAAGGCGTCGAGGAACTCACAGCGTATGCCTCCGAAGGCGCCGCAACCCTTATGGTTGAGTTCGACGCCGACTACGATCTTGACCAGGCGATGCTCGACACCCGTGACGCCGTAGACCGCGCTAAGGTCGAGTTCCCCTCAACGGCGGAAGAACCCGTTATTCAGGAACAATCGACCAGCGATTTCCCTATTGTGCAGGTAAATATCGTAGGCGATGTCCCTGAGCGAATGCTCTACAACATTGCCCTGGATCTGCGCGATGCCATCGAGAGCCAACCGGGTATTCTGTCTGCCGACGTATTCGGCCAGCGCGAAGAGCTCCTAGAAGCGATCATCAACCCGGAAGAGTTGGCCACCTATGGTTTGTCCAGCATCGACCTGATGAACGCCATCAGCTCAAATAACCGCCTGATTCCTGCGGGTAGCTTAGACGGCGGCGAAGGCCGCTTTTCAGTCAAAGTGCCCAGCATCATTGAGGGCAGCGAAGACATCTTCGACATTCCAATTAAAGCCAAAGGCGATGCCGTAGTTACCATCCGCGACGTCGCCGAGGTGCGCCGCACTTTCAAGGATCGTACCGGTTATGCCCGCATCAACGGACAAATGGCACTCGGCATCAATGTAATCAAGCGAGCTGACGCTAACATTTTAAGTGCTATTGAACGCGCCAAGGCGGTTGTCGAAGAATATCGCAGTCAGTTGCCTGGCCAGGTCAATGTGTTCTATTCCATGGACCAGGGCCCGATGGCCCAGACGCAAGTTGTCGAGTTAGAAGGCAATATCTTTACCGCACTGGGCTTGGTGATGGTGATTGTCGTCGCCGCTATGGGCCTACGCAGTGGCCTGATCGTTGGTATTGGCATCCCCGCATCCTTTTTGTTTTCACTTATTTTCGTCTACCTCCTCGGCTATTCATTCAACTTTATGGTTATGTTTGGCATGTTGCTTGGGCTCGGTATGCTCATCGACGGTGCGATAGTGGTGACCGAATATGCAGACCGAAAAATGGTAGAGGGGCTCAGTAGGCAGCATGCTTATATTGTCGCTGCGCATCGCATGTTCTGGCCGGTCACCGCATCTATTGCCACCACTTTAGCGGCCTTTTTACCGCTTATGTTCTGGCCCGGCGTCTCCGGCAAGTTCATGCGCTTCCTGCCGGTTACGGTGTTCACCGTGTTGAGCGGCTCGCTGCTTTATGCGTTGGTGTTCGGTCCCGCCATTGGTTCGATCATTGGCCGCGCAGGCAGCCTTGATCCTAAAGCGCTTCGAACGATGAAGGTTTTAGAGGAAGGCGATCCCCGGACGCTGCGCTCATTAACAGGCGTGTATGCCCGTGTTTTAGGCATGGCAGCGCGTTACGGTATCGTGACCATGTTGCTGACTGTCACCGTGCTAACAACCACTTTCTGGGCGTACGGTAAATACGGCGGCGGCTTAATATTCTTCTCCCAGGGCGACTCGAAATTTGCTCAGGTCAGCATACGTGCTCGCGGCAATTTAAGCATCGCCGAGACTAATGCCTTGCTAACCGAAGTCGAACGCGAAGTGCTAGAGGTCGAGGGCATCGAAAATGCGCAGGCCTACACCACCATGTCGGGAAGACCTTCGCGCAGCGGTGGTATGGACAAGATTGGCGGTATTTTTCTCGAGCTGTACGACCGCGCTGAAAGACGCTACCACAGCGATGACGTTCTCGAACAAATACGCGAACGCACGTCTAAGCTAGCCGGCATTATTGTTGAGATGCGAGCGGAAGATATGGGGCCACCGGTCGGTAAACCGATCAATATCGAGCTGTCTTCTTATAACCGGCGCTTACTGGAACCAGCCACTAAAAAGATCGTGGACCATATGCGGGAAAATGTCGCCGACCTGCGTGACATTGACGATACGCGCTCGCTCCCAGGCATTGAATACCAAGTGAAGGTCGATCGCGCTAAGGCAGCCGTGTACGGCGCAGACGTGAATCAGGTCGGCGTTGCAGTGCAGCTGATCACGAACGGAATTAAAGTCGGCGAATACCGTCCCGACCGCGCCGATGATGGTGTAGACATACGCATACGCTATCCGTCCGCCTCCCGTGGTCTGCTCGCTATGGATGAGCTGCAAATTACAACGCCTACCGGACTCGTACCTCTATCGAATTTTGTTACTTTTGAGCCTGCACCGAAAGTCGACACGATACAGCGTGTCAACGGCATCCCCATTAAACGCATTTTTGCTGATGTGGCGCCGGGCGTCTTGGCCGACACCAAGGTTAAAGAAATAGAAGCCTGGATTCAGACGCAAGATTGGGCATCTGAGCTAAATATTGAATTCCGCGGCGCAAACGAAGAGCAAGCCGAATCGATCGCCTTTGTGACTATCGCATTCAGTATGTCTCTACTGCTAATGTTCGTCCTGCTTGTTACGCAATTTAACAGTTTTTATCAGTCAACTTTGATCTTGTTCGCAGTGATTCTGTCTACCGCCGGGGTATTGCTGGGACTATTGATTACAGGCAATCCGTTCAGCGCGATCTTGACCGGCACCGGCGTTGTGGCGCTGGCGGGCATCGTGGTGAATAACAACATTGTGCTGATTGATACCTATAACGAAGTCCGCCGCAAATACCCCGATCTACACTACGTCGACGTCATCGTCCGAACCGGTGCACAGCGTCTGCGGCCGGTGATGCTAACCACTGTGACGACGGTGTTTGGCTTGCTGCCACTAGCGAGTAATGTATCGATTGATTTGGTTAACCGCACCATCGAGGTGGGCAGCATGATGAGTTCGTTCTGGGTGCCGCTGTCGCAGGCCATTGTGTACGGTCTAACTTTCTCTACCCTACTGACCTTGGTTACGACCCCGGCGATGCTTGCGCTACCACACCAGATCAAATCGTTAGCGAAACGCGTACCGGTGCTTAAGAAACTCAACAAGAACTTAGGCAAGGACTCTGACAAGAAGCCGTTTGATGAGCCGGTGGCAGCAGGCTAACAACCCGCGGATACTGCTCTACCGGGAGCCGCTCATTCCCGCTGTACCGCTGTTCCGGTGTTCCGCCGCGCTGCCTGCTCGCGCCAACCGACTGCCCGAGAACAATCAGCTTTTCGTGAAGCTCGGCTAACCTAAGCGGACGGCAGATTACCAGACACCAGAAGGCCGATCGTAGATGCGATCTTTAAACCGAATATTGATCGTTATTTTTCCTCAAAACCACAAACAGATGATCCAAGCATCTACGCAGCAAACCGCTTATTTTGGGTACTAACGGGTCTGAAACTACTCTCTGTTGCGACGGCCATGCGTAAAAGACCCTCCCCCAAAGGGGCTTTAAGCCCCGTGACCGGCATATCCGCGCCGCAACAAGTCCTCTCTTCGGTCAAAATACTCCCTTGAGGGCAATCATGCCCCAATCTAAATCTGCATTATCATTGCTAACCAAAACTCATTCGCTGTAAAATCAGTCGAGGTGTTTTACCGGTAGACATCATGATCAAAAGATTTTCCGAACCAGAAATTGAGCTTGAAGCTCGCTCCGCGAAAGGATGCTTTGCCATCGCAGGTATCACCTTAGATGGAGCATCTTTGGTGCGTTACCGCCAGATACTCGAAGGCGATGATGCGCCAATTGCGGAATTGCTAACGCGATACAAAGCTTGTCCACAGCCACCAGAATAGTTGTGCCTTTTAGCAAAAAAACACTTCTCACAGGTTCGGAAACCGATCCGTATCTATTGCCGAACTCCAACACCCTCAGAAACAAACTTGGACTAACAGACGTTTGGGACCTGCATCGCGCTGAAGGTGAGTTAAGCGGTGCGCGAAAAGCTCAGCTAAGACGAGACCCTCCCACCGGCGAATTGTCTCTGCGGCTCCTCAAGCAGGTACACCGACATCTTTTCCAAGATGTTTACGAGTGGGCGGGCAGTCTGCGCAAGGTCAACGTGGCGAAAGGCGAGAGTGTTTTCCCGCCTAAAGAGTTTGTCGAGCAAAGCACTGCAAAAGCGCTGCGACGCTATAACGCCGCAAACGCCAGTTTCGACCGAAATAACGCGAGCAACTTTATAAAGAATGCCGGCCGGTTACTCGGTGAAATCTATGCAATACACCCTTTCAGAGAGGGTAATGGCCGCACCCAACGCGCACTCATCTGCATTGCGGCAGACCGCTCTGGCTTCTCGCTAGACTGGTCGCAAACTTCGCCGACACTCATGTTAACGGCATGTGTGTACTCGATGAATAACGACAACTCGTTACTCGAATCTATTATTGAGGGATGTTTGGCAAGTGCCCGATAAGTGCAGCGAATGTTCTGGCTCTCGCTGAAGTGTTCCTGCTAACAATAAACTCAAGCAAACCGCTCAGGCGAGTCATGCTGACTCGGATAGCTTTAACAACCGAATTGGCAACTCTAAAAATATAATCGCGGAATCTGGTCTTATCTACACCGCCTTTCTTAGGCGTCGTTTGTGGTTTCTTTTCACCTTAGCTTTTAGTTCGTCTTTCGCGTTTCTTTTAATTAAACCTGGCGACCAAGTTAGCGACGCAAAGCGTATCCGAAGCGGGTGCCATGTCACTTTTACGTTATCCGGCTTTTCTCTAAACCAGTTTTATGAGAATCCGATCTCTGCAAGCCACGCACCGCTTATTACCGCCTGGCAATCGCCTCGGCGTAGGCCACCACGCGCTCCGCTTCCGCAGCATGCATATTTTCCACCAGTTTGCCGTCCAACACAGCAACGCCTTTACCGGCTTGTAAAGCCGCTCGCCAGACCGTAAGCACCTGACGCGCATGCTCTACTTCTGCGGCACTGTAGCCAAAGGCTGCATTAGTGATTTCTAAATGACTGGGATGTATCAGGGTTTTACCGTCAAAGCCCATGTCTCGGCCGCTTTCGCAGATCAATTTGAGGCTCTCGAGGTTGCGGAAATCTAGGTGCACGCCATCGAAAATCGGTTTTCCGAAGTGTCTGGCGACCAGCACGCAGCGTTGCAGGGCATAGTCCAGGTTATGGCGATGTAATGTATGGCGTCCGTGCATCTCTGTCACCAGATCACTTGTGCCGATGACCAGCGCTTCGATACGCGGATGCCCCGCGAATGTCGTTAGGTCGAGAATTGCGGTTGGACTCTCAATCATTACCCATATCGGTCGCGCGCAGCCGTTAGCATCTAAGGCCGCGACAAGGGCATCCACCTGAGTAAGTGATTCAACTTTGGGAAACAGCAAAGCGCTGATCGGGGCCTGCGCGAATGCGGCAATGTCAGCGCTACCCCATGGCGTTTCTAATGCATTACAGCGCACGACCAATTCGCGGTAGCCATAGCCACCTGCTTCAACAACCGCTGCGACCGCATCGCGAGCGGCGGCTTTCGCATCCGGTGCTACCGCGTCTTCCAGATCAAACAGGATGGTATCGCAATCCAGTTGTTTGGCTTTTTCCATTGCCCGAGCGTTCGCGCCTGGCATAAACAGAAGTGAACGTCTTGGTCTTATTTGTGATGCATCGCCGGTCATACGCCCTCCTTATCCATCGCTTATGAACGCTATCGCGATTCGACGCGGGCATAGTTTGGTGGAACGCCGCAGGCAAAGCAAAAGAACCCTTATTTTCGCGGCTTCTGGCCTCGTCCTCTTATCCTCTCGTGATGTTTTTAGTCCGCATCTCTTGACTTGTCTGCTTGCCTTGTCTGCTTGCCTGTCTGCTCTTTGCCTGACCGGGTAAGTTAGTTCCACAAAAGCGGCGACTTAAGCGGACCTATAAAAAACGCTAAAGGGATACGACTGGCTTCCCATCAAGCCTTGCTTTACCTTTGCGTTCTCAAATTTGGAGGCAGGGAAACCCTATGCAAACGCCCTTTAATATGCAGGACAAAGTTGTCGCCATTACCGGCGCTTCCTCCGGTTTCGGCCATCACTTCGCCGGCGTGTTGGCGGCAGCCGGTGCTACGGTCATTCTAGGCGCCCGCCGCGAGGACAAATTAGCCGCACGGGTTGCAGAAATTGAGGCCGCTGGCGGTAAAGCAATCGCAGCGTCGCTAGACGTGCGCGAGCGCAACAGCATTTCGGCGTTCTTAAACATTGGCTTTGAGCGGTTTGGCCGCCTGGATGTCGTCATTAACAACGCGGGCGTGGAGGCTGGCGCCAAAACCTACCACACCATCGACGAAGACGATTGGAACTATGTGCTGGACACAAACCTTAAATCGGCGTGGTTGGTCTCCAAGCTTTACACCGACGGGGTGCTCGCTCACAAACAAGGTGGCGGCAATATCATTATGGTGTCGTCGATTACCGACACCCGCACCATCAAAGGCCAATTTCCATACGCTGTCTCAAAAGGCGGGATGACGCGCATGACTGAAGTCATGGCTTTAGAAGCGGCAAAATACAAGATTCGGGTTAACGCCCTAGCGCCTGGCTATTTTCTAACTGATGTCAGCCGGCTGCTGCTGGAATCTCCTGCTGCTGGCGACTTTGTAAACGGCATTCCTATGCGGAGAACCGGGGAATTTCCGGATTTGGATGGCCCCTTGCTGTTGCTGGCAAGCGACGCATCAAACTACATGACGGGGTCAGTGCTAACGGTCGATGGCGGCCACGTTTGCGCATCGCTGTAACCGCTCTTTCTCTAGTTAAGCAAGGCGCGGCCGACGCGACTCGCCGAGAGGTAGAGTCTAAGCAATACCGCCAATACAAATGTATTTAATCTCAAGGTAGTCGTCCAAGCCGTACTTGGAACCTTCTCGCCCGTTGCCGGATTCCTTAACGCCTCCAAACGGAGCCATTTCGTTAGATATGATGCCTTCGTTAATACCCACAATGCCGAATTGGAGCGCTTCTGCAACACGAATCATGGTGTCACTGCTTGTGGTATACACGTAAGCCGCAAGCCCCGCATTGGTGCTATTCGCAAGTCGAATCGCATCTTCCTCATCTTGAAAGCGCATCAGCGGTGCTACCGGTGCAAAAATCTCTTCATCAGATATCGCCATGTCGGCTTCGATATCGGTAAGGATCACCGGCTGCACGAAGTTACCACCCGCGTTAACCGGCAGCGTATCTGGCCAGTAGACTTTCGCTCCCTCATTTACGGCAGCAGCGAGTCGCTCATGTGTTTTCTCTGCAGCCGCAGCATGAATCAAAGGTCCCATGGTGGTTTCTTGCTGCAGGCCATTTCCTAGCACCAACTTCGCAGCCGCTTTTTTTAACTCACCGGCAAATTCATCATAAATCGCATCCGCTACTAATATCCTGTTGGCGCAGACACAGGTCTGCCCGGAATTTCGGAACTTAGACGCAATCAATCCGTTGATTGCTGACGAGATATCAGCGTCCGCAAAAACGATAAACGGCGCGTTGCCGCCCAGTTCCATGGTGGTCCGTTTCATGGTCGCGGCACAGTCTGCAGTTAATTTTTTACCGACAGCGGTCGAACCGGTGAAAGTCAATTTACGCACGGCGTTACTGCCGGTAAGCGTCTCACCGATTTCACTGGTTTTACCGCAGAGCACGTTGATGACGCCATCGGGAATACCCGCTTCCTGGGCGTAATACGCCATCGCCAGAGCTGATAGAGGTGTTTCGTTAGCAGGTTTACACACAACAGTACACCCCGCGGCAATTGCCGGTGCAATTTTTCGCGCAAGCATTGCGTTGGGGAAATTCCATGGTGTGATACAAGCTACAACACCGACCGGTTGTTTAATTGTAATAATGCGTTTGTCTGGCCCGGGCGAGGGAATGACATCGCCATAGATGCGTTTGGTTTCCTCGGCAAACCATTCAATGTAGCTCGCGCCATAGGCAATCTCGCCTTTGGCTTCCGCAAGGGGTTTGCCTTGCTCCACGGTTAGTAGTCTTGCCAGATCTTCAGTATTGGCTGTCACGAGATCGAACCACTTCCGCATCAAAATTGCTTTTTGCTTGGCCGGCAGCTTAGCCCAGGCATCTAGGGCAGCACTTGCAGCGGCAATAGCCTGCTCTGTCTCTTCACGACCGCAATTTGCGACTTGCGCTATGACGCTATCATCTAGCGGATTCGTTACGTCAAACGTTGTACCGTCGTTTGCAGGCAGCCATGCACCATTGATCAACGCTTTGGTTTGAAAGCTTGCTACGTTCTCATTCACGGCTTGGCCCCCTAAAATACCGACTGATAAATTTCTAGTGCGTCTGTTTCGCTGATCTCAACCGGATTGTTGACGAGCAAGCGCTGCTGGAGCATCGCATCTTTTGCCAGAATCGGAAGATCCTGCTCGCCTATATTTAGTTCCGATAAACGACGCGGAATACCGACCTGATCGATCAGACTGTCCAGTTCCGCTACAAATAACTCAGCTTTGTGTCGCTCAGATTCACCAATACGCGCGACAGAGATGCAATCGAGCAGCTCCGCATATTCTTGGTAAACCACCTCGCTGTTGATTTTCAAAACCGGCATTAAAACCAACGCATTAGATAGACCATGCGGAATATGAAAGTGCCCGCCGAGGGGATAGGCCAGCGCGTGTACTGCTGCAACCGGTGCGTTGGCGAACGCTTGTCCAGCCAAACACGACCCTAACAACATATTCTGGCGAGCAATGACGTTGTCGCCATCTTCAAATGCTGTTTTGATATTTCTCGATAACAGCGTTAGCGCTTGGCGCGCAAGCATATCGGAGTAAAAATTTTTCTTATGTTTGGAGGTGTAGGCTTCGATTGCATGCACCATCGCGTCGATACCGGTGGCCGCGGTGACATGGGGCGGAAGCTTTAGGGTTAATTCCGCATCTAAAACGGCGTAGTCGGGTAGCAACTGTCTGGAAACCACTCCGGTCTTCGTGGTTTGGCCGGTTGTAACAATAGAAATTGGCGTCACTTCAGAACCTGTGCCCGCCGTTGTGGGAATCAAAATCAAGGGCACTCGGTTGACCTGAATTTGGTCGATGCCGTAACAATCGGCTAGTTTTGTTTTTCCCGTCGAGAGGACCGCGATGAGTTTGGCGACATCCATCGAACTGCCGCCCCCTAGGCCGATCACGCCATCAATTGCTTTGCTTTGCGCCACTTGCGCAGCCGACTCCACTACATCTTCCGGTGGATCAGCGATGACCTCGGAATAAAGCGTCACATTGATGCCGCTTGCTTCGAGACTTGCGACGACTGGATCGATGATGCCAGCCTCTAGCAATCCTTTGTCGGTAACCAGCATGATGTTGTTCGCGCCAAGAGAGGCGCACAGCTCTGCTGTACGGCGGGAGGATCCGCTACCACAGATAAGCGTCTTGCTAGTCGAAAACTCAAAATCGGTCATTGCAGAAAGTCCTTAAGGTATAGATCGAACAGAACCTTTTTGTTGGCGGGTTGAGGTGCCGTTGGCGCTCGCCACGCCTGCCACGCTCGTGTCACTGAGTTGCTGAATAACCTCGTCAAGCTTAAAACCAACGATGGTCGAATTGCGGATACGCTCAACGTGCGGCCAGGTATGCTCTTCCCCATCCAAAACCAGTTGCATGGCTTTTTCGGGTTTTATTTTTTCGAGCATTGCCATCGGATCGACAAAGCGCTGGGTAGGAATAATGTTCACATCCGCCGTGTAGTCCTGGGTAAAAACACTGAACCACATGCGGGTAAGAATATTCGCTGGATAGAGGTTTTGCACCATGGACTGGGTGTAGGGATAAACTGCCTTTACCCACTCCTTGCTCGCCCCCTGCCAGAAGTTGGCAAAGTCTTTCACCGGCCCATCGAATTTCTGCTCCTGCAGACTCCACAAAATTAACGGGTTGGTTTGACTGGTGATAAAAAAGTTACACCCGAAGACACGACGCAGCCGGCTTGCCGGCAAGTCATCTGTGACCGATCCATCTACCCAGGATCGCGAGCGAACGTAAGGAACGCGATCGCCATCTACCCCTCG
>CENU01043210.1_pt1 | contig 10205 bp, 12 predicted proteins | sample 361331 | NCBI WGS metagenome assembly CENU01 (sample SAMEA2619766, study PRJEB7988) | marine metagenome | isolation source: saline water (ENVO:00002010), including
ACTGGTGGTGGAATCTGAAGCCACCGCAACCGTTATGGTCAATGGTGAGCAGTTTCATGAGGCCGCCGTCGGTAATGGCCCTGTTAACGCTGTTGATACCGCGATCCGCAAGGCCCTCGTCACTGCCTATCCTGAACTGGCCGGGGTTGAGCTGGTTGATTACAAGGTTCGTATCCTCAATGGGGATGAACATACCGGCGGCACCGGTTCGGTCACGCGGGTGCTGATTGAATGCCGCGATGATACCGGCATGAGCTGGATTTCGGTCGGGGTTTCCACCAACATCATTGATGCCTCGGTGATGGCGCTGGCTGATGCCATGGCGTGGAAGCTGATGAACTCGGCAAAGGCGGCTGGCGCAGCCTGATCATGGCCGGTACCGATATGACCACCTCAGCAAGGGATGGCGACTGGGCCAGGCTTCTGCCTGCGGTGATCCTGATGGAACCCCAGATGGGTGAGAATATCGGTGCCTCTGCCCGCGCCATGAAGAATTGCGGGCTGGAGTGCATGCATATCGTCAACCCGCGTGATGGCTGGCCCAACCCTGCGGCGGAGGCGATGGCCTCAGGCGGCAGTGATATTCTTGACCATGCCGGATTGCACCAGACCCTGGATGAGGCGGCGGCACCCTATACGATGATCGGTGCCACCACTGCCCGCAAGCGCGGCATGACCAAGCCTGCCCTGACCCCTGATGAAGCCGCCCGCCGCATGGCCGAACACGCCCGTTCCGGCGGCAAGACAGCGCTCCTGTTCGGTCCTGAACGTGCCGGGCTGGATAACGATGCGGTGGCGGTGGCGGATTTCATCATCACGGTCCCGCTCAACCCGGCGTTTGCGTCATTGAACCTTGGTCAGGCGGTGCTGTTGATGGGCTGGGCCTGCCGAAGGGAGCTGATGGCCGATGCGCCTCCGGTGATGGCTGAGCCGCCCGAAAGCCCGCCCGCCGCGGCCGGGGAAAAGGCCTATTTATTCACCACCCTCGAAAAGCATCTCAGTGAGGGCGGGTTTTTCACCAGCCCTGATATGCAGCCTGTGGTGATGCGCAATATCATGGCCCTGTTCCAGCGGGCTGATCTGACGGAACAGGATGTTCGTACCCTGCATGGTATCATCAAATCGTTGCGCCGTTCGGGTGATGCTCAGGCTTGACTTTCCGGCGATGATCTGCCAGAAAATCCTCACTTTCCCGGGAAAGTGGACAGGCTGCATCGGTATCCTGTCCCGGCCATCAGGCACTACCGGGGCAAAAACAACAATGGAGTTACCCAATGGCTGCAAAGACAGACCACAAGCGAAAGCATTCCAAGCACAAGATTGACCGCCGTCTTGGCGTTAACCTCTGGGGCCGAGCAAAATCCCCGGTTAACAGCCGTGAATACGGCCCTGGCCAGCACGGCCAGCGTCGGTCCAAGCCCACCGATTTCGGTGTCCAGCTGATGGCCAAGCAGAAGCTCAAGGGCTACTATGGCAACATCGGTGAGAAGCAGTTCAAAAAATACTATCAGGATGCCGTGCGCCGCAATGGCGATACCGGCCAGAACCTGATCGGTATTCTTGAATGCCGCCTCGATGCGCTGGTCTACCGCATGAAATTTGCCCCCACCGTGTTTGCCTCCCGCCAGCTGGTCAGCCATGGCCATGTGCTGGTCAACGGCCATCGCTGCACCATCCCGTCACGGATGATGTGCCTCGGTGATGTTATCGAACTCAAGGAAAAGTCACGCACCATCCCCGCTGTGATGGAGGGCATGGCCTCAGCCGAGCGTGATATCCCCGAATACCTCACCGTTGATGAAGCCTCCTTCAAGGGCAGCATGAACCGTGTTCCTGAACTGGGCGATGTGCCATATCCGGTTCAGATGGAACCCAACCTGGTGGTCGAATTCTACTCCCGTTAAAGGGACAGGTTATTTTCAGAAAGGGCGGTGCTTCGGTGCCGCCTTTTTTATGCTGTCCTGGAATACGTTCAGCGGGGTTTCAGCCCTGGTACCGGAACCCGGCCGCTCAGAATCAGCAGCCCGATGGCGATAATGCCAAAGCCGATCACTTCCCGCATGCTGATAACCTCACCAAGGGCGAAAGCATCCAGCAGCAGTGCCGATACCGGAACAATAATGGTCACCAGCATGGTGTTGGCCGCCCCGGCACGCCTCAACAGATTGAAATAGAGCAGATAGGCCACACTGGTAAAGGGGATGGCATAGGCCAGAATGGCGAGGATTGAGGTCGTATCCATCGCCATGACGGGAACCCCCTCTACCATGAGGGAAGATACCAGCATCCAGCCGGATGAGCAGATCAGCATCCCGGTTGCGGAAACCTCAACACTGGTGCGCCCCATCTGCAACCGGCCAAGCACGCTGGCGATGGCATAACTGATCGTTGACAGCAATACCAGAAACTGCCCGATGCTGGTCAGCGACAGTTGCATCAGGTGATCCAGCCCCATGGTAACCGCAACCCCGGCTACCCCCAGCATGGTGCCGATGGTGCGCGGCCAGGTGATGCGCTCATCACTCAGGAAAATGGCCCCTGTCACCACCGCGATAAAGGCCGTGAAGGAATTGAGGATTGAGGCCAGCCCGCCGGTAATATACTGCTGGCCAAAAACAATGCAGGTAAAGGGGAAGGCATTGTTAAAGAACCCCATCATCAAAAACCATCGCCAGTTCTGCCAGTTTGTTGGCAGGCGCTGGCCACGCAGATGGATAAAGACCAGCATGGCCAGTGCGCCCAGCGATACCCGGAAAAACACGATGTGAAACGGGGTCATGGTCAGCAGCAGGATTTCAGTGCAGAAAAACGTTCCCCCCCAGATCGAACCAAGGCTGAACAGCAGTATCCAGGATGTTCGGGTCATGCGTATCCTTAAGGAAGCAAAGGCATTTCAGCCGGGGTTAAATAATGCTGTCCAGTTTCTGGCTGGCCATTTATCATCTTGATTGGACTGCTAAAAAAGGGGGAAATATTTGATGGCTGATATCACCATAAGGCCGATTATTGAGGCCGACAAGCCTAAATGGGAAAAACTCTATCATGGTTACGCCGACCATTATCAGGTCACGCTCACCGAAACCGGGCTGAATTGCACATGGGGCTGGTTGATGGATAGGGGCCATCCGCTGCAAGGGCTGGTTGCGGAAGGCGAGGGGGGCAGGCTGGTTGCGCTGGCGCATTTCAGGGCTATGCCCAGCCCCCTGCGCGGGATGGATATTGGCTTCCTTGATGATCTTTTTGTTGATCCGTCAGCACGCGGCCAGCGGGTCGGCGGGCAAATGCTGAAACAATTGCAGGGGATTGCCGGGCGCAACGGCTGGCCCGTCATGCGCTGGATCACACGCGATGATAACTACCGCGCCCGGACGCTCTATGATCGCCACGCGGTCAAGGCTGACTGGAACACCTATGAGATGACCCCGGATTTTGAAATGACCCCGGATTTTGAAAACACCAAGGATTGATCAGGATCAGCCTTCGACAGGCTGGGGGTTGACGTTGATGCCGCGGCTGTTCATCAGCTCAATCAGCTCACCGCTTTCATACATCTCCCGGATAATGTCACACCCGCCGACAAATTCACCCTTCACATAAAGCTGAGGGATGGTTGGCCAGTTGGTAAATTCCTTGATGCCGTGGCGGATATTGTCATCATCCAGCACGTTGACACCGCGAAACTTGACGCCGAGATGCGACAGCACGCCAACGATCATGGCGGAGAAACCGCATTGCGGGAAAACCGGAGTGCCTTTCATGAAAAGCACGATTTCCTGGCTGGAGATTTCGTCTTCGATGCGCGTTTTAATCTGTTCGTCCATTGGTCAAATCCTTTATCAATCATCGTCGCGTGGTGTTGTCTGGAGGGCAAGGGCATGCAACTGCCCGCCCATGCGGCCACCGAGGGCTTCATAAACCATCTGGTGCTGCTGTATCCGGGTTTTGCCCTTGAATGCTGCGGAAATAACATGGCATCCGTAATGGTCGCCATCGCCGCGCAAATCAGTAATGGTCACGGTGCTGTCGGGGAGGGCATCCTTGATCAGTTGTTCAATCTCACTGGCTTCCATTGCCATGGTCGGTTCTCCCCTTCAGGGTCGTTTCAGCGTTGAGGGCTTTTTGCCATCAGGTCCGGCATCCAGCCTTCATGCAATGTCTTCAACTCTACTATTGAGATACTATCGCCGCCCGTCAATTTCAATGCTTTGCCGCCGCTTGTGCCGATCAGGGTAGCTGCAACCCCGGCTGATGCGGCCGCGTCTTTCAGCTGATCGGGCTGATCCGTGGCGACAAGGTAGCGTCCCTGATCCTCACCAAAACACCAGCCGTGGCTGTTGCCGCCAGCGGGCAGGCAGATATCAGCCCCTATACCGCCAGCCAAAATCATTTCCGCAAGGGCAGGCAGCATACCGCCATCAGCGATATCATGGGCAGCGTTAATCACGCCTGCGGTGATCTGGTCACGAACAAAGGTGCCGTTGGCCAGTTCGATGGCGCAATCAACCGGCGGGGGTGCCGCATCGGGGTTATCGGTCATGATATCAGCATAGACCGAACAGCCGAGCCAGCCATCATTCGTCTTTTCATCCTGGCCGATAATGAAAATGGCCAGCCCTTTCGTATCAAGGGCGATACCGGCGGATTGGGCCACGTTATCCATCGCCCCCACCATGCCGACCACCGGGGCCGGGTCAATCGCCTTGCCATCGGTTTCGTTGTAGAGCGAGACATTGCCCGAAACCACGGGCGTTCCCAGCGCCTCGGCAGCCTTGCCCATGCCGGTCACGGAACCCGCGATCTGCCCCATGATCAAAGGCTTTTCAGGGTTGCCGAAATTGAGGTTATTGGTAATGGCAATCGGGGTTGCGCCAATGGCACTGATATTCCGGTAAGCCTCAGCCACCGCCTGCATGCAGCCCATTTCGGGGTCAGCCTTGACGTAACGGGGGGTGCAATCGGTGGTGACCGCGATACCGCGATCAGAACCATGGACCCGGACAAGCGCGGCATCACCACCGGATGAGGCGATGGTATCCGCCATCACATCACGGTCGTATTGCTCCCAAATCCAGCGGCGTGAAGCCAGATGATGGGAGGCCAGCAGGGTCTTCAGCACCGTGATGACACTATCGCCGGTGCTGATCGTCCCACTGTCAATCACGGGCAGGGCAGGGGATTGTTCATGCGGCCGGTCGTATTCAGGGGCATCATCCACCAGGGGGGCCAGCGGGATATCCGCGGCGAGCGCACCATCTTTCATCAGCACCAGCCTGCCGGTATCGGTTACATGGCCGATTTCAGCGCAGTCGAGGTCCCATTTGGAGAGGATTTCACGGGCCGTTTCAGCAGCCTCGGGCTTCAGGATGACCAGCATCCTTTCCTGGCTTTCGGACAGCATGATTTCATACGCGCTCATGCCGTCTTCCCTGACCGGAACCTGATCAAGGTCGATTTCCATGCCCAGCCCGCCCTTGGCGGACATTTCCACCGATGATGAGGTCAGCCCGGCTGCCCCCATATCCTGAATGGCCACCACGGAATCGGAATCCATCAGCTCAAGGCTTGCCTCAAGCAGGAGCTTGCCGGCAAAGGGGTCACCAACCTGCACCGTGGGCCGTTTTGAGGCAGCGTCTTCATTAAACTCGGCCGAGGCCATGGTCGCACCGTGGATGCCGTCACGCCCGGTTTTGGCCCCGATGTAATAGACAGGGTTGCCCGCGCCCGATGCCGCCGAATAGAAAATCCGGTCAGCGCGGGCCAGCCCGACAGCCATGGCATTCACCAGAATGTTGCTGTTATAGGACGGGTTGAAATTGACCTCACCGCCAATGGTCGGGATACCGATGCAGTTCCCGTAACCGCCAATACCGGCCACCACGCCAGAGACAAGATAGCGTGTCAGCGGATGATCCGGCGCCCCGAACCTGAGCGCGTTGAGCAGCGCAACAGGCCGCGCCCCCATGGTGAAAACATCACGCAGAATACCGCCAACGCCCGTCGCCGCCCCCTGATAGGGTTCGATGAAAGACGGGTGGTTATGGCTTTCGATCTTGAAAACAGCGGCCCAGCCATCACCGATATCGACGACACCGGCGTTTTCCCCTGGTCCCTGGATCACCCTGTCACCGGTGGTCGGCAGGGTCTTGAGCCAGCGCCGGGATGATTTGTAGGAACAGTGTTCGGACCACATGGCCGAAAACACCCCCAGCTCGGTGAGGTTCGGGATACGGCCCATATGGGCGCAGACCCGGTCAAATTCCTCAGCCGAAAGCCCCATTTCTGCGGCGTTCTCATAACTCATTACAGTGTTGGTCATGACTGGCTCGCCTCAATAATAGCGGTCAGCATCCGGCGGCCATCGGTCCCGCCAACGGCTTCACTCATCATCCGCTCGGGATGCGGCATCAGCCCCAGAACCCGCCCGTTTTCTGAGGTTATGCCCGCGATATCCAGCGCTGATCCGTTGGGGTTGTAATCATCCTCGCCATGGGTGGCGGCATAGGTAAAGGCGATCTGGCCGTTATCCTGAATTTTGGATAGCGTGTCCTCATCAGCGAAAAACTGGCCTTCGTTGTGGGCCACGGGAATGGTCAGCTCTTCCCCGTCTTCGAGCCTGCCCATGATGGCCTTGCCGGTCTGGCTGGTTTTCAGGCGAGTGTTGCGGCAGACGAATTTCAGGCCACTGTTGCGGATCAGCGCACCTGGCAGCAAGCCGCATTCGATCAGTATCTGGAACCCGTTGCAGATACCCATGACCATGCCGCCTCGGAGCGCATGATCATAGACAGCATCCATGGCGGGTGAACGCGCCGCAATGGCCCCGCAGCGCAGATAGTCACCAAAGGAAAATCCGCCCGGAACCAGCACCAGATCAGGTTTGCCGATATCGCTGTCCTTGTGCCAGATCAGCTGGGGCAGGCGGCCGGTAATGCTCTCAACCGCGGTGATAATATCACGATCGCAATTCGATCCGGGAAAGGTAATGACCGCAATATCCATGGATCAGGCCTCATCCCCTTCATCAGCCACAAGGCAGTGAATGTCGTAATCCTCGATGACCGTGTTGACCAGCAGGGTTTCGCACATCTTGGCGACTTTCTGGCGGGCGCGGTTTTCATCATCTTCATCGATATCGAGGGTGATCAGCTTGCCGGTGCTGACCTCCTTTGCGTCCTGATACCCCAGGCTCAGCAATGAATGCTCAATGGCGCGGCCCTGCGGGTCCAGCACGCCAGGCTTTAGGGTAATGGTAACGGTAACCTTCATCAGTCTTTCCTCTCCTGATCCAGGGCGCTGCAATCCAGCCCGAGACGATTGGCGATATCCCTGTAGGCTTCAACCAGTCCGCCCAGGTCTTCACGGAAACGGTCCTTGTCTTTCTTGTCCCCGGTTTCGATGTCCCACAACCGGCAGTTATCGGGGCTGATCTCATCCGCCAGCACGATAGCGTTACTGCCCTCCAGCCGCCCGAATTCCAGTTTGAAATCAACCAGCGTGATGCCGACAGATTTGAACATACCCTGCATCAGGGTGTTGATGGTCAGCGTGTGTTCAACGATGGTATCCAGCTCTTCCCCGGTGGCCAGCCCGAATGCAAGGGCATGATCACTGGCCATGATCGGGTCGTTGAGCGCATCTTCCTTGAGGTAGTATTCCACCAGCGGCTGATCCAGAACGGTCCCCAGGCTGATGCGGATATGATCACCGGCCAGCCGTTTCACCAGTGACCCCGCCGCGATGTTGCGGACAACGACTTCGAGCGGGATGATGCTGACCTTGCGGATCAGCTGTTCACGCTCATTCATGCGTTCGATGAAATGCGTCGGGATACCCTGATCCTTCAGGTAGAGCATGATATGCTCCGAAATCAGGTTATTCAGGATGCCCTTGCCAGCCAGGATAGCGTGTTTCTGGGCATTATAGGCCGTTGCGTCATCCTTGAAATATTGGATCAGCGTATCGTCGCCGGGGCCAGTGAAGATTGTCTTCGCCTTGCCGTCATAAAGTTGCTTTCGCAGTGTCATTGTTGTGGGTCAACCGATAGATTTGGGCAGGTGATTAAGCCTAATGAGCATAGCCCCCAGACCACCCTAAGTAAATAGCATCAGCTGTCCTGATCGAACACCCGGCTGAAGATTGTTTCCACCCTTGAGAAATGCTGATCAAGGTTGAAGAGGGCTTCCAGGTCTTCATCGGACAGCGCGGCGCGGATCCCCTTATCGGCCTTGAGCCGCTCGAGGTAGGAGCCTCCCTCACGCCACGTCTGCATGGCGTTTTCCTGAACCATTTTATAGGCATCTTCCCTGCTGACACCGCTTTGGGTGAGGGCCAGCAGAACCTGCTGGGAATGCACCAGTCCGCCAAGCGCATCGAGATTGGCCTGAAGCTGTTCCGGATAGACCACCAGGTTTTCCACCACCGATGCCATCCGGTGCAGCGCGAAATCGAGCGCGATGGTCGCATCGGGTGCAAACACACGTTCCACCGATGAATGCGAGATATCGCGTTCATGCCAGAGCGCGACGTTTTCCATCGCCGGGGTAACGGCGGCCCGCACCACCCGGGACAGACCGGTGAGGTTTTCGGTCAGAACGGGGTTGCGCTTATGGGGCATGGCGGATGAACCTTTCTGCCCGGGGGAGAAATATTCCTCGGCCTCACGCAATTCGGTGCGTTGCAGGTGGCGGATTTCAACCGCCAACCGTTCAATCGATGATGCCACCACCCCGAGGGTTGCAAAATACATCGCATGGCGGTCACGCGGGATGACCTGGGTGGAATGGGTTTCGGCCTTCAGCCCCATGCGTTCGGCAACGTAATCCTCAACCTGGGGGTCAATATGGGCATAGGTTCCGACAGCGCCCGAAATCTTGCAGGTTGAAATATCTTCCCTTGCGGCAATCAGGCGATCCCGCGCCCGGGAAAATTCGGCATAGAACCCCGCCAGTTTCAACCCGAATGTCACCGGTTCGGCGTGAATGCCGTGACTGCGGCCGATGGTCGGGGTGAATTTGTGTTCAATCGCCCTTTTCTTGAGCGCCTCGAGCAGTTTGTGGACACCATCAATCAGCAGGTTGGTGGCCTTGCGCAACTGCACCGACAAGGTCGTGTCCAGCACGTCGGATGAGGTCATGCCCTGATGGATAAAACGGCTTTCCGGGCCGACAAAGGCGGCAACACTGGTCAGAAAGGCGATCACGTCATGCTTGGTTTCGCGTTCGATACGGTGGATTTCCTCAATATCGAAATCAGCTTTCTCACGGATGGTATCGGCGGCCTCCTGAGGGATCACGCCCAGTCTGGCCTGGGCATCGCAGGCGTGGATTTCAATATCCAGCCAGATTCTGAAACGGCTTTCATCAGACCAGATCGCGGTCATCTGCGGGCGGGAGTAGCGTGCTATCATTGAAATATCATCCAGAAAATTGATCGGGTATTCTTTAGCATCACAGTAGAGGAATTTCTACTGTTTGCGGATCATTCGAGTAAGCCAAGTGTCTTGAAACTGGTTTCTCCACCCGGGCTGATGATCAGGTGATCGTGCAGGGTGACATCAATGCCCATCAGAACTTTTCTGATATTCCGGGTCATCTCAATATCCTGTTTTGAAGGTGTTGTGTTGCCGGATGGATGGTTATGCACCAGCACCACCGAAACGGCATTGTTTTCCAGCGCAAGCCTGGCGATTTCTCTTGGATAGGCGGTAACCTTGTTGACTGTGCCTTTGGCAAGAATCTTGAAGATGATCAGCTCATTCAGGCTGTTCAGCAGAAGAACAGCGAAATTCTCCTGATCCTCGAAACCGATCTTGCTGCGGCAGTAATCAATCACCGCCTGCCAAGAGCTCAACACATTGCTGCTGGCAATTTCGGTTTCGATCATCCGTTGCCTGAGCCGCCGGATCATCTGCAACTGAACGACAGTGGCCTCACCAATACCGTCAATCGCCAGCACCTGATCAGGGCTGGCATGGATCAGGTATTCAATCGACTTGAACTTCTCCAGCAAATGCTTTGCCAGCGGTTTCGTATCTTTTCGGGGGATAGAGTAATGCAACAGCAATTCAATCAGCTCATAATCCGTTTTATCGGATTTTCCAAAGCTCTGAAACGCAGTAAAATCAACGCTTGTAGCGTTTTTTGACCTGTAAAAACTGCTTACACACCACTTACACACTTTTCCTGCTTTTGTAGGTAGGTTTTGTG
>CENU01030183.1_pt1 | contig 10200 bp, 11 predicted proteins | sample 361331 | NCBI WGS metagenome assembly CENU01 (sample SAMEA2619766, study PRJEB7988) | marine metagenome | isolation source: saline water (ENVO:00002010), including
TTTTTTTATAGGATTGGGAATGTTGATAAAAAAAATCATAGTATTTCGAATTCCATAGTACCGATAGGCTCCGTATAATGGTTGCGATACGGGTCGGCTCGTTTGGGATCCTAAGCGATAACAGCGGACTTTTTTGTTGGTCTTTTTAAAAGGAACGAATTACAAGGAAGCATTGCAATGTCTAACCATAACGCTCTTCAAACTTTTGGTCGCTCTGGAAACCCTGCTCTGAGTGACGCTACGTTTAGTGATGAAGCTAAAAATTTTCGCCCTCACGTTAAAGATCTGGGTGTGATGACCCTAGAGGGGACGGTGAATAAGACCGGGGTCCTTCTTTTTCTTGTGGTGCTTTCGGCCTCTTACACATGGAATCTTTTTTTTCGAAGCGGTGACGCCTCAAGTGTCATGCCCCTCATGATGATTGGGGGGATTGGCGGATTTATCATGGCGCTTGTCACAGTTTTCAAGAAGCACTGGTCCGGTACGACAGCACCAATTTATGCTTTACTAGAGGGTCTTTTGTTGGGCGGTATATCTGCGATTTATGAGGCGCAATTTCAGGGAATTGTGATACAGGCAATTGGATTAACTTTGGGAACCCTTGCGTCACTACTTTTTCTTTACAAAACAGGAATTGTGAAGCCAACCGAAAATTTTCGACTGATGATCGTTTCAGCGACCATGGGTATCGGTGTGTTGTACTTTGTTAGCATGGTTATGAGTATTTTCGGAGCTGGAATTGGCTTTATTCATTCAAATGGTATTTTTGGAATTGGCTTTAGCTTGTTCGTGGTAGCGATCGCTGCACTCAACTTAGTACTTGATTTTGATTTTATCGAGATGGGAGCCGAGCAAGGAGCACCAAAATATATGGAGTGGTTCGGTGCGTTTTCATTAATGGTGACGCTTATTTGGTTGTACCTAGAGATGTTAAGGCTGCTGGCTAAATTGAGAAGCCGTTGATGGACTTAAATAGCCTCGTTTTTGGTATTATTTCTGCATGCTCATTGGCGATTTTTTTCTATATAGGACGCTTTAAAGCCTCGAGAAGCCAGCTGGACCGTGAGGATCGTATTGATTGGTCAACACGGAAATTTTCCGTTTGGAAGATTTTTCTTTATAGTGTCGGGGGAGTTTCGGCACTGATATTGTTGACATACTTTTTATGATAAAAATCAACTTGCCGTGATATTCAGAAACATCTGACAAAGGAAATGTGTTGGAAAATATTCCTATATTATTACATGGAGCCGTTGCTGGATTGATTTTATACCAAAGTGCTATTGTGGCACCTAACGTATTTCTGCTACTGCCACCAGAGAATAGTTCACTGATTCTCAGAACAGTTTTTCCAAGTTTTTTTCTTACAATCTTAGTACTATCGTTGTTAAGTAGCTTGTGTTCGCTCCTTTATTTAAATTGGTCAACTGCAGTTATCGGTGGAGTTTCTGCCTCACTGTCAATGGTGGCTTATCTTATGATTCCCATCACCAATAGGAGTCGCGATGAGGGGAATAATGAGCAATTCAATCGTCTACATCTCTTGAGTGTAGTGATAACTCTGATAATCCTATTACTTAGTATCTCAGTAGCTTTGCTATAAAGAAGGTTTAGAAATTCTGCTTTGATGCACACCGGACCGGTAAAGTACATACATATCTCTTTATGATAGTACTCCTATTGATAATTATTGATTCAAATGTGAGCACATCAAGAGTACCTCGGTATCGAGCTTTTGGAGCACCATTGTAGAATAAAAGGTAAAGTCTGACGCCTCCAAACCAAGGTATTCCTATGTTTCCTTCAGTTCTATTGATCTAATGCTGCCCTCATATTTTCGCTCTAAAAATATGTTGATTTTTAAAACATAAAAATTTGCGGCAATTAATAAAAAGCTTACACCGACAGAGGAGTTTGTGAAAGATATCCAACTCCAAAGCTTGATCGAGCATTGATTTAAGTCAGCTCCAAATGGATGAACCATGGAGTATTAAATGGGATCTGCATCTAAACTAATAGGTAGATTTGGTCTGAAGAAGGAAAAAATTTCCTCACCATTTTTGCTTTTGATAGCTATTATGACTTGTATTAAGCGTAAACCATCGCTTAACGCTGTCAACCGAGTTTATCTTGAATACAAGCGCATTGCCGTTATATAGAGCTCCCACTCCACTAATATTTTCCATATGGTATGTGACTGTCATTAAACCGAGTGGCTTTAAGAGTTGCACTCTCGAGCTTGTAAAAAATAGGCTAACGGTACGGTCTTGTTAAAACAATATGCGATGTGTGGATTAATTTTTTATATTTTTATTTAAAAATACGTCTTATTTACAGATACGCATTTCATCAAAAAGAAGTTTTTTATTTATTAGTACGGATTGGAAATCAGTGACCAAAATTTTCTCTATCAATCCTAAAATATCTTTTAAAATAAATTTTTAAATAATTGTTTTTTATACATTTTACATCCCTGAAATGGGATTCTATCGTAGTACTCCTCATCCCAGAAATCACTACTTTGAAATGAAAACAGGAAGGCTCGTGCATACTGTTGACAACGCTGATACTGGTCAAGCTCCTTTGAAAATAGCAGAATGCGACTCTTAAGGTCTTCTATTTTTAGACGCCTTTCATACATTCTAGCACCTCCTCCATCTTCGCTATCAAGCAGCATGGTATTATCCCCATCTGGCGACCACGCTTTCCAATGAGGTTGGTTCATATTCCTACCCTCGTTTGGAGATCCAGAATATGCAAAGTTTCCCCAGTAATTCATCATTAGCTTAGACAATACATCACGGCTATATTTGCTTAAAGGGTCATAAAGATTTGGTATTGATAGCCCACTTATAAACTCTCCGAACACAAATTCAACCTCGACACCCTGGCCAGCGCCGATCACTTCCGCTAAGTTCCAAACTGAGTTGGATTGTAGTTCGTCCCAATCAAATCGATAGGTAAATACATTCATCGGCGCATCTACATCTAGACGACTTTTTGTAAATAATTCAGCCGGTTTTTCTACAGCCAGTGCGTGAGTTTGTGCTGATCGTATGATTGCGTTAAGAGAGTACTTTGTTCGATCACGTATCCTTGGAAAAATGTTCGCATACCAATAAACATTCTCTTTTTCAAAGGCCATTTGAGATTTGGCATTATCACGGTTTGACCCGAGTATTATTGGAACGTTGTTGTAATTGGTAGGGTAGGCCAATAGGGTAGGTATAGATTCACTAGGCAGAATAATTTCGTCTCTTATTAATTGCGGGATTTGGTGTACTCCTGAAGTCACAAATGGGTTGTGTAAATCTGCAAGGACTATCTGACTTGCCTCTTGATTCCGCAAAATGCCAGCAAGATTTTCGTCATCAATTGATTGAATATCACGCTTTGCCTCCCTCCTATTGGATGCTATACCAAGGTCCTTAAAGAGTTGTGTAATTAACTCGTTACTGCTTGAGAAGTAACCATCAACAGTATCATCGCTAAAGTTCTCCGCCCGGGCGATAGACTCGGTTCTCATTGACCCACTTTGAATGATTGCTTTATGAAACAAACCCTCGGCGAGGGGTGAGGCAATCATTGCCATAATATTTCTTCCGCCAGAAGATTCACCAAAGAGAGTAATATTTCCATTGTCACCACCGAAATTTGCTATATTTTTTTTTATCCATGAGAGGCCTGAGATGATATCTAATAGGCCGAAGTTTGCGGAGGCGTCTAGTCTAGTCTCTGCTGTGTTTCTGAGCGCTCTATGAGAAAAATTACCAAGATGTCCTAATCGATATCCAATGGATACAAAAACTACCTGCTGTGTTCCGGCTAGCTTGTGGCCACTCAGGTGAGTTGCTGATCCGACAACATTGCCTCCGCCGTGGATCCAGACCATGACGGGCAGCTGCTCTTCTGTTTGCGCTGAGTTAACCGCCGCAGACCTAGGTGCCCAGATATTTAGGTATAGACAATCCTCATCTCCTACCACCATCCCTTCAGAACCATCGACCCCTGATAACCTTGACCAGGGTTGTGTGCAAGGTGATTCTGGATATAGGGCCTCTAATGTCTCCTCCCAACTTTCGGATGGCCTTGGTGCTAGCCAGCGCAGAACCCCCATTGGTGGACTTGCATATGGGATTCCGAGCCATACGTGAGTGTCTTTTAGTCCATTAAATCCAATCACGGGTCCGGACTCTGTGGCTCTTAGGGTTGCAGGATCAGCTTTCTGAGGAATGAAAATGGGCGGCGTATATTGGCGAATGCCATATATTTGGCGATCGAAAATCCCGTAAACCCATACAATAATTACGGTACCGAATATCAAGATTAGTATGGTAAAGGCCCATTTGCTTTTTACCAATTTGTCTCAGCCCCACTTGCAATTAAATTTAGCTGACCTCATGAATTGACTTAATAGCCTCAGTTTTTAAAACTTTGTATCTCAAGCTCCAACATATTGCATTTGTAAAAGTGTGTTAGCAATTGCCAAAGATCTTTATTTAGTTTAATACTTGCGGCGCAAGGTGTCAGCGATGGTGCTCTGAGCTGCCAGACTAGTACCGGCTTAATTGTGCACGTAGCGGAAGAAACTCCGCACTGCTTTTGAAAACTAAACCCATCGCAACATGAAGTTGAGCGCCTAGATCGCTTATGGACATGAGGGATGTCTGGTGTCTGTTCCGCGGTCATACTAAGCCCAACTCTACTATATGCATACAGCGCTTAATCGGTAATTGGTAACGCCGCATTAGAGTTCAGAAAACGCCTCAATTGATTTAAGATATGCACTCAGCATATCAGTAATATAAGAGTGGATGAGAAAGACTTGAGTTACAGAAATTACTGAGAGCCATCTCGTCCTCTTCCGGATAAAATGTGCTCAAATTTAGACTTTTACCAGAAAGCTGTACAGCTGGACCGAGGGTACTGACTGAGCTTGTGACATTTATAAATTTTCTCAATTCTCCCTCAAGGCTAAGCTGGATCTTAAAACTTGGCATCGGTTCAAGTCGACTAGCGCGTTCCCGCCAATCCGGCGGCACAATCTTGTGAGCGGCAAGCTTGTCCCTAAGCCGAATATCTCGGTGCTCATTTGTGTAAAGTGAACGTTGTTCTAGAGACATTAAGATGACAGATAGGGTATTTTCACGACCGCTGATATAGGATCCAGCACCTTCCCGCGAGAATAAGAACTCGGTCAAATTCGAGGTATTTTCAATTACAGAGGCACTAATAATTTGGCTGAATAGGCCGACCCAACCGCGATTTACCATTAGTATATCGTTTATGTCATCCGTCAGCACTGATGGATACGGGTCGAGAGCTTTAAGTGACAACGTCATTGACTTCCTCAGCCAGTTCATCTCAGGTGCGTGGATATCGAACACACTTGTCCGCTCTTCGGTTGGAAGAAAACCGGCAGCAATCATAAGGTGGCTGCTATCTCGTTGCCCTAAGGAAAATGCGTCGATAATTGCATTTACCAGAGATTGGCTGGGATGGCTGAGGCCATTTTCAAGGCGGCTTACGTGTCTAGCTGAGCAGTTGATACGATCTGCCATTTGTTCTTGACTCAACTTGAACAGACTGCGCCAAAAAAGCAAGAACCTAGCAAACTTAAGATTATCACTTGTTAAATCTGATATCATATTCCTATAAATTAAATTTTTTAGTCTAAATTCATTCTTTGTGTATGGCGCCGTACTCTCGAGATATTTTGCCTAGACATGGCATGTCGTGGTTACTTTATACCATGTTCGGCACACTATCGATAGTAAACTTTTATAAACCCATTAATCATCGGGCGAATTTTTATGAGTCTTGTCTTTGGGGCTCAATGGTGTATTTTGATAGGAGGTCAAGGATGCCAAAGTCCATTAAAAAGTCGGAGATAAAAAATTACAGCGGTTATGTTTGCGAACCTACCGATTGGTTCGAGGTTACTCAGGAGCAGGTGAACATATTTGCCGACTGTACCTTGGACCGGCAATTCATTCATATTAATCCCGAGGCGGCAGCGAAAACGCCCTTTGGCGGGACAGTAGCACATGGTTTTTTGACTCTTTCGATGCTCTCTTATTTCTCTGAGAGCTTTAACCTCGTAATGGAAGGCATTTATATGGGAGTTAACAAAGGTTTCGATAAGGTGCGGTTTGTTGCTCCGGTGAGAGTTGGCAGCAGAATCCGTTGTCGTGCCACTATTTTGGATATTTCAGAAAAGCGGCCTGGTCAATATGATTTAAAAGTTGAGGCGACGGTTGAGATTGAAGGTGGCGAAAAACCAGCCATGGTTGCTGAGTGGTTGACATGTCAAATGACAAACTAGCAGTTATTTTGGAGAGAAATGATGGATATTGATTTTACTGACCGAGTTGCGATCATAACGGGTGCCGGAAATGGCCTGGGCCGTTCGCATGCACTGGCACTGGCTCAGCGTGGCGCAAAAGTGGTAGTGAACGACGTGGGTGGTGCGCGCGACGGTACGGGCACATCGACTGCAGCCGCCGATGATGTGGTAAAAGAAATAAAAGCATTTGGTGGAGAGGCTTTCTCGCACTTGGCTAACGTTGCAAATTATGAAGAAGTGCAAGACATGGTGGCTGAAACGCAAGCTAAGTGGGGTCGCGTTGATATTCTAATTAATAATGCTGGAATACTTAGAGATAAGTCGTTTAGCAACATGGATTTAGCTGATTTCCGACTCGTAATAGACGTCCATCTGATGGGATCGGTTAACTGCACCAAAGCGGTGTGGGATATAATGCGGGTACAAAACTACGGCCGTATAGTTATGACAACCTCTGCCAGCGGTATGTATGGAAATTTCGGCCAGACAAACTATGGTGCAGCTAAGATGGCAGTACTCGGACTCATGAATACCCTTGTGTTAGAGGGGAAAAAATATAATATCCATGTTAACGCTCTAGCTCCGACTGCTGGCACTCGGATGACAGAGGATATTTTACCCATGCCTATAATTGGTTTTATGACACAGGAATCTGTGAGTGTTGGAGTTTTATTGCTCTGTGACGAGAACGCCCCAACTCGGACAATCCTGTGTGCCGGCGCTGGGGGTTATGCGACGGCCGCGATGTTTGAGACAGATGGCATATTTTTATCCACAGCAGATCGGAGCCCTGAAAATATTCGCGATCATTGGGAGTCCTTGAACGATATTTCTAAACATAAGGCGCTGCAGTCTGGTGGAAAGCAAACTGAGAAATTTGTTATGAAGGCGATGGCCCACATGCAATCCTGAGCTGATAACCGGCCTACTTTTTATCAAAATCAATTGAGTTATTATTAATTATTTGGGGGAAACTATTATGAGAGAAGCAGTTATTGTGTCCGCGGCTAGGACACCAATTGGCAGGGCATACCGAGGTGCTTTTAATAATCTTGAATCACCCTCAATGGCATCATATGCCATATCTGCCGCGGTTGAGCGAAGTGGGGTCGACCCCAATGAGATAGAGGATTGTATTTTTGGGGCTGCTATGCAACAGGGCACTCAGGGTTTTAATCTGGGTCGTCAGGCAGCGATTGCCGCAGGGTTGCCTGTAAGTGTCGCCGGAACAACGGTTGATAGGCAGTGCTCTTCAGGTCTAATGAGTATAGCTATGGGCGCAAAGCATATTGCTTTGGATGGTGCATCAGTGGTGATTGCCGGCGGATGCGAGTCGATCAGTCTCGTTCAAAATGAAAATATGAATGCCCACCGTTTGATGGATCCAAAGTCTGTTGAGAACGCTCCTTCAATCCATATGCCTATGCTTGATACTGCGGAGGTGGTCGCTAATCGATATAGTATTTCTCGAGAGGCCCAAGATGAGTATGCAGTAACTTCGCAGGCTCGTACGGCAGCAGCTCAGCAAGCAGGGAGATTTGATGCTGAAATAGTTCCGGTGACTGCTACTAAGCTAGTAACTAACCGAGAGACAGGTGAGGTTACAAAGGAGGAAGTCACCTTAATCAAAGATGAAGGAAACCGCCCGGGAACTAGCTTAGAGGCACTATCCGGTCTCAAGGTTGTGCGCCCAGGAGGCACTATTACGGGTGGAAATGCGTCCCAACTGTCGGATGGGGCTGCTGCGGTTGTTCTAATGGATGCCAAGCAGGCAGAAAGACGCAATATAGAACCTATCGGAATTTACAGGGGAATGGCTGTGGCCGGTTGTGAACCAGATGAAATGGGGATTGGGCCTATTTTTGCTGTTCCCAAATTGCTTGAGCGTAATGGTCTGTCTATGGATGACATAGGTATCTGGGAATTGAATGAGGCATTTGCAGTCCAAGTTATCTACTGTCGTGACAAGTTAAGTATTGATCCAGATCGACTCAACATTGACGGTGGTTCAATTTCTATAGGTCACCCTTATGGCATGAGCGGGACTAGGATGACAATGCATGCGCTGATAGAAGCAAAGCGTCGTGGTGAGAGGTATGTGGTGATCACCATGTGCGTAGGGGGTGGTATGGGTGCAGCTGGGCTTTTTGAGGTAGCTTAGATATGTTTAAGCATTTGATTTCGGTTGCTCAATCATCGGATCAGATTCCGTTGAAGTTTAATGGAAGCCACCTATGCTCAGAGTCGCTATAAGGGTATGTCTTGAATTATTAATGAAGACTACTGTGCTATTTGATGTGTAAGATTTCGCAGGGAGGGTAGCCGCAGCCACTGGAGCTAATTCTGCAATAGGCGGGGCACTCGCGAAGACACTGCTCGAGCAAAGGTGCAATATTGCATTGGGGAGAGGGATAGCGAATCGCTTCGCTCCCTCCGTAGAGAGCTAGTCTCTGAAAATTGGCGCATATTGATCCGCGTCATAATAATGGAGCTTGATGTATCGGAGCCGGAAGAATCAGTGTCGGTTGCGACGTTTGTCCAGAGGGATCACATCTTAGTTAATCTGCTGTTCAACAATGCTGGGGTCGTCACGAGTTGACTTTTTAATGATCTTCATCTTGAAGAAATCCACCGCGTATTCACAGTTAATTATTAGGGGGCGGATTTCGGATGTAAGGCCTCCTTACCATTATTGAGTGCGTTTAGCTTTGCGGTGATTGTGAATATCAGAACGTTTTCTCTCTGTTTTCTTCGCCGTTGAAAACTAATCACCCAAGCTCTAATTTTGCTATGGATGATCTCCATGATGCCCTGAGGAGTGAAGTAGCTTACTTGGGAGGTAGTATCACGGCCTTTTACGTGTTTCCTACTCGCGTCAAAACTAATATTGGAGTAAATGCCAAGGTTATTTTGAAATCCGATAGCCATATCACCTTCGAAAATTAAAGGAAAAAATTGAGGCAGCATTTCTTACTGGTGCTGATGAAGTAGTAGCGGATGCGTGCATATGATCAGAAACGGCAGGGCTAGAGTTTTTGAGGGATGTGTCTCAAGGCTTGCTGATATTTTGGGTATACTCCTCTCCGTCGCCTATACAAAGTTTTTACACATATTCCAATCAAGTAATTTAGATATGCGAAAAAGCGTCCGGCTTATTTGGGTCGCTTTGCTATCATTACATTGGCGTTAATTTGCGCTCTAGCACTCGTGTTGGGATGATTTTTGCTTGGTTTTGAAAGCGCATGGTATTGAGATCAGTATTTATATTACCTGAGTCGGTCGAGAGAGATGGGTGGCTGATTATATCTGCCAGTATGAGCCATCGTCGTGAGATGATTGCCGCAATGAAGGGTTGCGTTCAAACAAACGGCGGGTCTATCGTTTGATTGTTGATGTGAGTGCAATTCCTGCTTAGATTATATCATCTCAATTTCTCGCTTAATCTCGCAAAAGAAAGAGGACGGTATTTGGCTGGCAGTCTCAAATGATCACCTTGGTCCTTATAAAATACATGATGCGGGGGTGTCGGAGTTGAGGGACAATATTCGATGACGAACATTACGGCATTGCAGCTGCAACAATCGCTTATGGTCTGCGTAAGGTTGCCATGCCGATTAATAATAATATTTGTGCTATGGTCAAGATGTTTGAAACTAGTATTTCGCTAAACTAGGACAGTGATTAGATATTAATTGCTCCTATGCCGCTTTGTGAGATTTCTACTTTAATTACGAATGTGTTTTCGGACGTTTTGCTTCACTGACATGGCTACATTGAGTACCCTGTTCCAAGGTTTGATGGCTTGTAAAGAATTTTCCTTGTCGATTTTTCGTCCGTAACTGGTATTGTTGTCA
>CENU01014149.1_pt1 | contig 10199 bp, 9 predicted proteins | sample 361331 | NCBI WGS metagenome assembly CENU01 (sample SAMEA2619766, study PRJEB7988) | marine metagenome | isolation source: saline water (ENVO:00002010), including
GCTCAGGCGGCGGAGACCGCTCTGAACAATGAGCCACCGGCGGCACCCACGGCTGAGCCCTCAGACAGTTCTGACGAGATCGCGGAAAACGTGATGGGTAGTGAGGCTGACGATACCTCGTCAGCGGAGGATTCAGCAGAGGCTTCCACAGATCAGGCGGAGGCCATCGAGAACGCTATAGACGCGCCCACTGTGGAAGCCGACGCCAAGCCGGAGCCTACCGCTGAGGACAATCTATCGGCACCCGAAGAAGCACAGGACACCCCGGCTCACGCCGAGATTCAGCCTGAGCCGGAGCCGGAGCCGGAACCGGAAACAGGCACCGAAGCACGGTCCGTACGTGCCGGTCGAGCCTCCAATGACCCACGAGAGGTGAAAAGACGCCAGCGTGAGGATGCGCTGCGACAACAAGGCGTCGCTATCACCGCGACAGGTGAATCTCAGGACACCACAGAGGGTTCACGTTCTAGCTGAATGGCATATTGATCTGCAACGCGACGCTGCACCTGGTCGGCAAATTCGATCAGGTCCGTCGCAGTGCCGCCTCCATAATTGACGAAGACCAAGGGCTGGCGAGGCCAACACGCGATGCTCCCGACCCTGTATTGTTTGCAGCCGCTACGGTCGATCAGCTGAGCGGCCGACGCTTTCACTTGGTCGCCCTGTGGGAACAAGTCCAGGCCGAGCTGGCGAAGGCGATCTGCATCATCAGGACTGATCACGGGGTTTTTAAAGAAGCTACCGACGTTAGGATGGGTAGCAGGATCCGGAAGCTTGTCCTGTCTCAGAGCGGTCACAAAGGCGGCCACCGCGTGTGGAGAAGGCGTCTGGCCGGAAAAATGACTCCGTAAGGCCTCGTACCGCAGATTAACCCGAGGATGTCGAAACAGGCGAAGCGTTACGTCGGTAATGGTCCAGTTCGGCTGCTGCTTAAAAACACTGTCACGGTAGCCAAAACCACAGGCCTCGGCATTCAGCCGATGAATCTGACCGCCATCATCGACAATCGTCACCGCCACTACGAAGGTCCCAAGCTCCGCACCATAGGCACCGATATTCTGAACCGGCGCTGCGCCAACGGTCCCCGGAATCAGCGCAAGATTTTCCAGACCAAACCACCCTTCCGAGAGGCTGATCTCCACCAAGTCTTGCCACAGTAAGCCCGCACCAACGTTGACATCCACCCAGTCTGTATCCGTATCCAAAACCTGGATGGCGCGGTTGGATATTCGGCCAACAAAGCGCTTCAAGTGGGGCATCAACACCACGTTGGAGCCTGACCCAAGGCAAAGAAAGGGTAAACCCAGTTTGTCGGCCTCATGCTTAGCCTCTGCCACATCGCCAGGCGTTTCCAAAGACGCGCCCCAAGCGGCCGACGTGGGGAAATTCAGGGTATTGGGCACATCCAGGTCAGGCACCATCATGTTTCGATCAACCTAAAGGTCAGGTTGATACGCTGGGCAACCGGCTTTTTGGTTGGGCGAAGACAGTGGCGTTGTCGTCCATCAAAGATCAGCAATGAGCCGTTATTGAGGTCTACACTTTCTCGCCTGGGCGCATCGGCTTCATCAATGTCGATGCTGAATCGACGGGTCGCACCGATGCTCAGAGAGGCGATGTCCCCACAACAGCCTTTTTCGTCATCGCGATGCCAGCCCATATGTTCCTGGCCATGAGCATACCGGTTGATTAACACAAAGTTGAACCTTTGCCCCGACGCCGACTCAACCTGTTGCCTGAGTTTCGCGATCGGTGCCGGCCAGCCCGCACCGATATGGTCCAACTGGGTGTAGCGATAGTTAAGACCAGGCTCCCCAAACCACGCCAAGCTTCTGGGGGCCAGCACAGAGCGCCCGTAAATCACAAAGCTTTCTCGCATCCAAGACACCTCATGAGCCTGCTCAAGCCAATTCTGCAGGTTCAACGCGTGGGTACTGGATAGAAAGTCGGAGATAAGTCGCATGTCTGCTCTGAGCTATATCCGCTTAGGTTATACTAGAGTGCATAACTCAACCAACAAGGGGAATCGAGTGGACATTCAAGGAAAGGTAGCGGTCATCACCGGGGGAGCGTCTGGCCTCGGTAAAGCAGCCGCAGAGATGATTATTGCTCAAGGTGGCAAGGTTGCCATATTTGATCTTAATGAGGAGCTCGCCCAAGCCACCGCCAAAGAATTAGCCGATGCTAAAGCCTATACGGTTAACGTGACGGACAATGCATCCGTGACTCAGGCCGTGGAACAGGCGCACGCAGACTTCGGCGCGATACACATCAATGTTAATTGCGCTGGTATTGGCTCCGCCTCTAGAACAGTCGGCCGCGACGGTGCCATGGACATTGACCGATTTAACTTTGTCGTTCAGGTGAATTTGATTGGCACCTTTTCTGTCCTGAGTAAGTGTGCCGCGATCATGCAGGTAAACGAGCCTGAGGGAGAAGCACTAGAACGGGGCGTAGTGATCAATACGGCCTCTGTAGCGGCTTACGATGGTCAAATCGGACAGGCCGCCTATTCGGCAAGCAAGGGTGGCGTGGTCGGTATGACGCTGCCCATCGCCCGAGATTTATCCCGTCAGGGCGTTCGCGTCTGCACCATTGCCCCCGGCATTTTCGATACACCGCTCATGATGGGAGCGCCGGATCAGGTTCGAGACCCACTAATCGAAATGGTTCAATACCCGAAGCGCCTCGGACTGCCGCCTGAGTTCGCCTCCCTGAGCCAGCAAATCATCGAAAACGCCTACCTGAATGGCGAAACCATTCGTCTGGATGGTGCCATTCGCATGGCCCCAAAATAGAGACCCCGTGAGGATTCAGGCATTCTTTGCAAAGACTGCCTGAATGCGCTCTAAATCTACTGCCGTGTCTACACCACCAGGGACGGGTTCCGACGCATCCACCACCAGCAGAGGTTCCCCTGCCTGCAGCCATCGTAATTGCTCAAGCCGCTCTATTCGCTCAAGCGTAGATTCTCCCAGGGCAACAAATTTTTTCAGGGCGCTGACCCTAAAGGCATAAATGCCGATATGCCGCCGAAACTCTGCCTGTTTGAGCTGGGTGACCGTGATGTCAGCATCTCTTGGGTAGGGAATGGGGGCTCGAGAAAAGAGCAGCGCCAAACCTGCCCGGTCGCGCACCACCTTGACAATGTTGGGGTCATAGAAGTCTTCGGGCGACCCCAGGGGCTCGCAAAGGGTCCCCATGCCCACGCCTTCTGAGGTCAGGAGTCCCTGTGCAAGTTCCTCAACGACCACGGGCGGGAACAAGGGTTCGTCCCCCTGCACGTTGATCACGATATCGTCATCCGGCCAGGCTCCTAAACTAGCGACTTCCATCACGCGATCAGATCCCGAGGGATGCGCCTGACCCGTCATCACGGCATTAAGGCCGGCCGCGCTAACGGTTTCCAAAACACGATTATCATCTACCGCGACCACCACATCATCGACCTGAGCCTTGAGGGCCTGATGCGCCACCCTGACGATCATGGGCACACCGGCGATATCGGCCAATGGCTTGCCGGGCAGGCGGGTGGAAGCGAATCTAGCGGGAATGACAATATGCGTCGCCACGGCTTAACGTTCCCCTTCTTGATCTGAAATGAGTGTCCTCGCGGGCCGGATTGCATGATCTTCCAGGCTGCCAAGCATGTCGTCACCGAAAGCGTCGGACATCACGATCTCAACCTGGGTAGACCAGATGCGCCCAAGGTCTATATCTAGATTGGCCAACTTTATTGCGTCCTTCTCCGTGCATACCACCACGCCGCCTCCGGGCAAGCCTGCATCCTCAGCCGAATAAATATGGTGGTCTTCAAAAATATAGGGCGTGATATTCAATCCGGCCTGGCTCAACGTATCTAGGAACCGCTGTGGGTTGCCAATGCCGCAAAGCGCATTTGCCCAGACGAACTGTTCAATAAATTCCTCGGCCGAAAGCGTTCTGCCATCCAGCAAGTTCTTAAAGGCAACGAGCCGGCTCTGCATCCCATAAGCCTGTGGCAACGCGTCGAGACGCTTTTCATTGCAAATCACAAAGTCCACTTCCTGAAGCCGGCTTACCGGCTCACGTAAGGGCCCAGCCGGGAGCAACAGACCATTACCGAATCCTCTGCTACCGTCGACCACGGCAATCTCAATGTTCCGACGCATTTGGTGATGTTGCAGACCGTCGTCCGAAATAGCGATATCACAGCCCCCGCGCTGGAGCAGGGCTATTGCCTTATTGCGTTTAGCGGCGATGGCCACAGGGCACTTCAGGGTAGTCTTTAAGAGCGTCGCTTCATCCGAATGCAAAGTTGGGTCCGGATTAGGGGGCAACAGCGCCCCCTGGGTGCTTAAACGGCCACGATAGCCACGGGACACCACGCCAGGACGAAACCCTCGCTGCTGCAAAAAGTTCACCAGCCATCCCACCAGCGGCGTCTTCCCGGTTCCCCCCACGGTGATATTGCCCACGACGATCACCGGAATCGTTAGGCGCTCATCCGCGGAGCCCTGGGGCGTCAGTCGGCCACGACGCCATCGAATCGCTAAGCCATACAGCCAAGAAAGAGGTGACAACAAGCGCGGCCAGGAGGACTGGGAATACCATGCGCGACTTAGCGCCGAAGCCGACTGCCGCAGCACGGAGTTTGAACGGACAAGTTGCTGAGGACGGGCTAGGGGCTTCGGCCGCGGCATGCTGACGGCGTCGGGCTCATCTCGAAACTGTGCCGCATAGAGATCAGCATATAACCCCGATGCGCTCAGCAATTCGGCATGTACGCCCTCCTCGACCACCTTCCCCTGGTCTAAGACGACGATTCTGTCTGCTGCCTCAACAGTGGACAGCCGATGGGCGATAACAACCGTTGTGCGGCCAACCATCACCTCCTCCAAGGCGGCCTGGATGTGTTTTTCAGATTCGTTGTCCAGGGCCGAAGTGGCCTCGTCTAGAATGAGGATGGGTGCATCCTTTAACAGGGCGCGGGCAATGGCGATACGCTGACGCTGGCCACCGGACAGCAGCACCCCATCATCTCCTACAAGCGTTTCTAGCCCGTCTGGCAGGCGATCAATAAATTCGTTGGCATGAGACCGCTTTAGCGCATTGAGAATCATCTCATTAGATGCATCCGCCATATCGCCATACGCAATATTATTTCTCAGCGAATCATTGAAGAGCGTTACTTGTTGACTGACGAAGGCAATGTGCTGTCTCAGGTTATGCAGTTCATAGCCCTGTATATTGACGCCATCGAGTTCGATGGACCCTATATCCACATCGTAAAACCGAGGCAAAAGACTCGCCAAGGTAGACTTACCGCTGCCCGAACGCCCTACCAGGGCGATGGTCTCCCCTGCCCTTATCGTCAGGGAAACATCATCTAACGCGAGAGGCGCATGCGCCTCATACCGGAACGTTACGTTTTTCAGTTCAAGGGCACCACGAACCGCCTCTTGGCGGATGGTCCCCTGATTCGCCTCTATGCCAAAATCAAGCTGAGTGAAAATATCCTCTGCCGCTGCAAAGCCGCGCTGAAGTTTGGCATTCACTTCCGACAATTTTTTGATCGGGCGGCCTAGCATGCCCGCCAAGACCAGAAAGGCGACCGCATCGCCACTAGTCATCGTAATGCCAAGATCAGGCCTGTATAAAAGCAGGATAAGACCGCAAAGGCCCAGGGCAATAATGGTTTCGTTAGTCTGAGAGCTTAGGGCCTTGGTCACCGCCATTTTCATATTCTGCTGACGGTTGGTCTTGCTCGCCCTGTCAAATCGCTGCTCTTCCCGGTCCTTTCCACCAAATATTTTGACCACCCGATATCCGGCAACAGTTTCCGAGACAACGTGGGTCACATCCCCCATTGAACGCTGGATGCGACGACTGATGCGTCGAAATCGGCTGCTGGCAAACACCACGACCAGAGCTAATAAAGGAGCCATGGCGATAAACAGCAGCGTTAGCTGCCAATTGAGATAGAGCATGTAGCCTAGAAAGGCTAGCACCTTAACCCCGTCCTGAATGATCGACTTCAGGGCGTCGGTGCCGGTATCCCGAAGTTGGCTGACCGTAAAGGTTACCCGCGACACCACATGCCCCTGGGCCTCTCGATCAAAATAACTGCTGGTGGAGTTCAAGATCTGAGTGAAGAGTTCTTCGCGCAGGTTATAGACCACGCCAAAGGAGGCTCGCGCCATAGCCGACTCTCCGGCGATACTGCCTACCGCCCTGAGCAGCGTGGCGAGCGCCATGAGCATGGGAATACTCGCAGCAGCGCGCATTTGGACATCGTCCCATTCATCGATCAGGTTGCCAAACAATCGCGCAAAGTAGCCCTCGGCGGCGGCGGCGAGCAAAAATCCGATAATCGAAATAATGAGAGCGAACCAATATCGTCCCACGTATGAAAGCAGACGCCGATAGATGGACCAATCTGATTTAGCCATCCGCCCCCCTCTCAGACGCTGCTCCCGAGGCTTCCCGAGTTGCGAGGTTCACATTCACCAGGCCCTTATCCGCACAAATACTCAGGGCCGAAATAACCGCCTGATGCCGAGTCATGGCATCCGCTCGAATAACAATCCGTGGCTGCTCTGCATTATCGTCCAGGTCTGCGGCAAGGGCCCCGAGGGCCGCCGCCAGACGAGTGGATCGTTCCTGTTCTGAGTCCCCGCCCAGGGCCTGCTCGCCCAAAAAATACCCACCGTTAGCGTCAATGGTCACCACCACTGGATCCGCGCTGCGAACCAAGTCCCCTTGCCCCTGTGGCAGCGTAATCCCAATTACTCGATCATCAACGAACGAGGTAGACACCATAAAGAAAATCAGCAGCAAGAAAACAATATCAATCAGTGGAGTGATTTCGATACTCGCATCTCGTCGGCTGGCCTTCACCCTAGACATACAGGTCCACGGAGCCACAAGGCCCTCTATCGCCGCTGCTTGGAAGGCCCCTGGTTGTCACGACGCGGTGCCTTGCTGACGGATACGCTCAAAAAAGGCGCTCGTTTCCGCATCAATATCCAGAATCATTTCATCCACCCAACGCAAAAGTACACGGTGGGCAATCAGCGCAGGAATGGCAACCATAAGACCTGCGGCTGATGTGACCAGCGCAGTGGATATCCCGCCTGCTAACATCTGAGTTTCAGCTTGCCCCACCACAAAGAGCTGGTCGAAGACATCGATTAAACCGATAACGGTGCCCAGAATGCCGAGCAGCGGGCATATCGCAGCGATCACGCCCAGGCCTGTCAAATACCGCTCCAGCTCATGAATCGCCTGGTCTCGAGCCGCACGCATTTGTTGCTGAAACTCCTCTTGAGCGAGGTGCATGCGGGCCAAACCCGATGCCAGGACAAAGCCCAAGGGCGATGATGCCCCAATTTCAGAGAGTGCAGAGGCGGATCTGGGCCAGGCCTCCGCAGAGCGCAGCCGCAGCAACAGTGCGCTGGGCATCACCTGCTCGCGCCGCAGGGTCCAGCACCGCTCCAGAACAATGGTAATGGCCGTGATACTACAGAGCAGGATGGGCAGCATCACCCAGCCGCCCGCCTGGATAAGCTCTAACACTCGCGGCCTCCCAGGAACGGCACGGCCGCTACCACGAGCAGCCTCTGGCGGTAATCGGCCAGCAGCTGTGAACCATGCCGTCTGCTTCTCTTACCCAATAGAGCTCATGAAGATTCACGGTGGGATCGCAGTGAGGCGTTATAAATTCAATTACTTGGCCGAGGTCTACTGCCCGCTCACCGTCGCCTAGGACAAGCACGCCATGTTCATCTCCCGCAAAGTGATAGCGCAGGTCAGGCATCTGGACGCAAATTGGCGCTACGCTGTCTGAGGCAAAGGCCTTGTAGCCGCCATCTACGGTAATGGTCGGTTGCTGAGGCCGGCTGATGGTGCTGCAGGCGACGGTCAGCGAGACATCAAAGTCCACAAAGCGCTCTCCCCGAGCACTGCCCAAGGCACGATATTCCTCGTCCATAAACACGTAGCTGCCCACCTGAAGTTCTGTGAGCCGGCCAACATCAATGTCGATATCGAACGTGCCAGTGCCGCCGCCGGTAACGATGGCCGGGACAAACCCGCGCTCATCAAGGGCGCGAAAAATATCATCCAGGCGTTCCCAAGCGGTCAGCGACTTCTCACGCCGCTTGTCGTAATCAGATAGGTGCATAAGGTGTCCGGCATAGTGCTGGATGCCGGCAAAGCGAAAACGAGGATCAGCTGAGATCTGTTCCACCAGGCCGAGGATGTCATCAAGCTCTCGGACCCCAGTTCGTCCCATGGAGAGATCGACGTCCACCAGCAGCCCAATACGATGCTCTGGTGACAAATGACGCGCTAAGATGTCGAGACCCGGCATGGAGTCAACGACCATCATCAAATCAACCTCTGGTGCCAACAAGCTGGCGATGAGCTGTGCCTTGGACTCTGTAACCACTGGTGAGGTCAACAGGATCTGCTTGATGCCACCATGGATCATGGCCGCTGCCTCGCTCGGCTTGGCAGCACAAATGCCTAGGGCGCCCGCCGCGAGCTGTCGTTGTGCAATCAGCGGACACTTATGGGTCTTGCTATGGGGCCTTATGGCCTTGCCGTGACGCTGGAGATGTCCAGACATCTTCGCGATATTTCGGTCCAGCGTTGGCAGGTCCAGCACCAGGGCCGGCGTGGGCAGCTGATCAACCTCCAGCGGCTGTTTGAGCGCAATGGGGGCTGTGGGTCGTTGTCTTAGACCCGCGAGCGCCAGCTCAATCCCAGTCATTAGCTCTGCTCTTTCGCCAGACGCTCAAAGCAGTAATTGGTCGCATCAACAAAGCCCTCAACTGATCCACAGTCCATACGCTGCCCCTTGAACTTGTAGGCGATCACGCATCCGTCCCGCGCCTGCTGCATGAGCGCATCCGTAATTTGCACCTCACCATTACGACCCGGCTCGGTGTTCTCGATAATATCGAATATATCTGGGGAGAGAACGTAGCGACCAATAATCGCCAGGTTGCTGGGCGCATCTGCAGGGTCAGGCTTTTCCACCATATCCGTCACTCGGATCAGATCGCCACTCAACACCTCGCCATCGATAACGCCATAGCGGTGCACCTGGTCCTTAGGTACCTCTTCGATGGCCACAATACTGCAGCGAAACTGCTGGTATAGCTTCACCATCTGAGCCATCACTCCGGGTTCGTCCTCCACGAGACAGAGGTCATCAGCCAAGATGACCCCAAAGGCCTCATCTCCAATTATCTTACGACCAGTCAGAATGGCGTGGCCTAGACCCAGCATCTCAATTTGGCGTGTATAGGAAAAAGAGCAGCTCTCGATAAGATTACGGATCCCCTCTAGCTGCTTTTCCTTACCCGTGCCCGATATCTGTTGCTCAAGCTCAAAGCTGATATCGAAATGGTCCTCAATGGCTCTCTTACCACGACCCGTTACGAAGCAAATATTCGACAGCCCGGCTTCCGCGGCCTCCTCGACGCCATACTGCACTAGGGGCTTATTAAGAATAGGCAACATTTCCTTAGGCATGGCCTTGGTCGCAGGCAGGAAGCGCGTACCGTATCCGGCAACGGGGAAGAGACACTTTGTGATCATCATGGGGCTCCAAATTTGGGAGCCCATCATAACTGGATTGATGGGGAAAAAAACGGGGCACCCGGTTCGGAACACCCCGATGGGCGGTTTCTTTTTAGTCGTCGTCTCCAAGCTGATCTTGCAGCGTTAAAGCCGATATCAGATGGTGGCAGATGATCAGGCCTGCCTCTCGCCGGGCACTTCTCGACCTCTTCCTCTTGGTTCGACCATCCAGCCCGTTTGCAATCGCCATCAGCTTTTGAGCTCGAGGCTTATCGGCCATGCTCTTCGCCAACACTGCGGCCGCATTAAAATGACCCTGCATGTCCGCTTCGAGGCATCGGCCTTTGGCCATTGAGGCCCCGCTGGCACGACTACCGCCTCGCTCCTGCAACCCGGTCAGGCTCGGGTCCTGGGGGCGGCGACCTTTTTTGACGCCTGGCGAAACAAGCCTGAGCGCATTGCGCGCTTTATTTTGGCTGGGCTCTCCGGCTTCATTTTTCGGCTCGCTCTGCTGACCAAAATCTTGGAAGCAGGACAAAACCAACTGCTCGCAACCCCCCTCACGAGGACGGCTTGGCGCTTCGATCCCTTCTTCAAATATGCTGTGCTGCATGATAGTTACAGTCGCT
>CENU01128524.1_pt1 | contig 10193 bp, 4 predicted proteins | sample 361331 | NCBI WGS metagenome assembly CENU01 (sample SAMEA2619766, study PRJEB7988) | marine metagenome | isolation source: saline water (ENVO:00002010), including
ATTCACAACTCCGAGCAGTTTAAAGAGTCTTTCTCTGAAGCTGCAGGAAATATTTACTATCTTGGTATTGGTAGACCATCACCATTTAATACTGCTACTAGAGCAGATGGTCGTACAGATAACCTAGGAACAGATATTATACCAATTACTCCGGCTGATAACAATAACATAGAATCAATTGCGTTTGATGATTTATTAGCAGCTAAAAGAATTTCTAGTTCCGATATTGCTTTTGTAGCACCTAGAAGAAACTGGATTAGTGGTACGGTATATGACATTTATAGACACGATTATGGAGAAAGAATTACTGGCACATCTACTCAACAATCGGCAAATAGTGGTGTATTTAATCTTTATGACGCAAATTTTTATGTATTGAATTCACAAAGAAATGTTTACAAATGTTTAGATAACAATAATAATAATTCTGCTGGTTCAACGGTGGAACCTACAGGTACAGATACAATCGTTTTATCAACTGCTGATGGTTATAAGTGGAAATATATGTACACTCTTTCAGCTTCTGAACAATCAAATTTTTTATCAACAGACTTTATGGCAGTTTCTACTAATTCCTCAATATCATCAAACGCCGTTGACGGTGCAATTGATATTGTAAAAATTAAAACTGCTGGTTCAGGTGGTGCAGACGGAACACACGCAAACATTCCTATAAGAGGTGATGGTACAGGTGGTGTTGTTTCAGTAACCGTTGCTTCAGGTGCTGTAACCGCTGTAAACGTAACCACTCCAGGTTCAGGTTATACTTTTGGTACTATTTCAAATGCACAAATAGTTTCAGCAGGTGCAACTAACCTTGTTGGTGCAGAATTAGATGTAATTATTCCACCAAAAGGCGGACACGGATTTAATGCATTACAAGAATTAGGTGCTTTCTTTGTTATGACAAACGTAAGTTTAGAAGGAACAGAGTCAGCAAATTCAGGAGATGTTACCGTTGCAAACGACTTTAGAAGAGTTTGCTTAATTAGAGACCCAAAATCAGGTGGTTCAGCTGCTTCAGCAAATACATTAAGAGCTACAAGAGCAGTACAACTAACTGGTGTTTCAGGTTCTTTTAGTGTTGACGAAAAAATTACCCAATCTTCAACTGGTGCAGTAGGTATTGTTGTAGAGTGGGATTCAACTAACTCATTATTGTATTACGTACAAACAAAATATAATGATGAAGGAATTGACGCAAATGGAAATCAAACACAATTTAGCGGCACAAATGTAATAACAGGTGCAGGTGGAGCTTCAGGTACTCCGGTAACTTCAAGCGGAACGGTTAACAACGTAATAATCAATTCAGGATATTCTGTGCCAGAAATAGACCACGATTCAGGTGATGTTTTGTATGTAGAAAACAGAGCACCAATAACAAGAGCGGCAGACCAGACAGAGAATATTAAGTTGATTATAGAATTTTAAGGGGATAAAAAACTATGCCAAGTTCAACTGATTTTAACCTCTCTCCTTACTATGATGATTTTTCAGAGGCGAATAATTTTCATAGAATATTATTTAGACCAGCGTTTTCTGTTCAAGCGAGAGAGTTAACACAATCACAAACAATTTTACAAAATCAGATTGAAAGATTTGGTGACCATATGTTCAAACAAGGAGCTATGGTTATTCCAGGCCAAGTTTCTATTGATACTAATTACACTTCAATTAAATTAACTTCAAAAACAGCAAGTACAATTAATTCTTACAATAATGCTATATTAACAGGAGTTTCTTCAGGTGTTAAAGCAAAAGTTGTTGGTGTATCTGCTACAGATGGTACTGACCCCGATACTTTGTTTATTAAATATGAACAAAACGGTACAGATAACGTATCTTTTGAATTTACTGCTGGCGAAACTTTAAACTCATCTTTAGATGGTAATACGGTAGTTGTAGCTAGTACACATACTGGTTCAGCTGCAGGTATAAAAACAGGAATTTATTACATTAATGGTTTTTTTGTTAGAATTGAAGACTCAACTTTAGTATTAGACAAATACACAAACACACCATCTTATAGAGTTGGATTAAAGGTAACTGAATCATTTATTACAGAGAATGAAGAACCAACTCTCGTTGACCAAGCTCAAGGCGTATCAAATACAAATGCTCCAGGTGCTCATAGATTTAAAATTAGTTTAGCATTAGAAAAGAAAACTTTAGCGTCAACTGAAGATGAAAACTTTTTTGAAATTGCTAGAGTTGACAATGGTGAAATTAAAAGTTTTGTAAGAAGTACAGAATATGCAGTATTAGAAGAAACTTTAGCAAGAAGAACCTTTGATGAATCTGGAGATTATGTTTTAGTAAATCCAGATTTTGATGTTAGAGAGCATTTATCTTCAGGTGATAATAGAGGTATTTACTCTGCTTCAGGAACACCAGCTGGTGACGCAACTAAAATAGCAATTGGTGTTTCTCCTTTTAAAGCATATGTTAACGGTTATGAAAATGAAAAATTAGGTACAACTTTTGTTGACTTTAATAAAGCTAGAGATTTTGATACAGCTAATAATATTAAAACAAGATTTATCGTAGATAATTATTTTAATGTAACCAATGTTTATGGTTCTCCAGATGTAGGCTTTGTATCTGGTGATGTTGAGGCATTTAAAACTATTAATTTATATGACAGACAAACATCATCAAGAGGTGTAGAAGAAGTTGCTATAAACGGAAGTGTACCTCATATTGGTAGAGCTAAGTCAAGAGGTTTCCAATATGTATCTGGTACCCAAACAAATGACATTTTTGCAAACACAGGTGTTTGGAGACATTATCTTTTTGATGTAGAATTATTTACTCATCTTCATACAACGACAGCTGCTAATTTTACAACTGGTGAAATAGTTGTAGGTTCTAGTTCAGGTGCAACAGGTGTTGTACAATCAGTTTCAGGTACTTTAAATGAACAAGCAGCTTCAATGAGTGCGCTTGCTGATGTAGTTGTGTTTAGTGGTACAAGAGGTCTTGAAGATGGTATGCAAGTTACCTTATCAGGTGGTGATTTTCTAATTGATAGTGTAGCTGCTACACAGCCTGCTGTATTTACAATAAGAAATCATACTGCTGATAGATTTGAATTATATAGTGCAGATGGTTTAACAAAACAAAATATTACTTCGGTAACTACACCATCAACCGTTCAACACGGTAATGTTGTTGTAAGTAATGTAAAAGGTAATTTTATAGAAGGTGAAACAATCGTTGGTCAATCTTCTAATAGTTCAGCAGCTATTCAACAAGAAACAATTGGTTTTAAAGGTGTTCAAAATAGAGAAATTAATGAAGTTAAACAAATTGGTATGGCAGGTTCACCAACATACACAGCAGACGCTTCTATTGATAATACTTATGGTGTAAATGAAACTATACAAGGTAATATTTCAATTGCAAATAGTGATGGTACTTTAAGAGGTAAAGGTACTAACTTCCAAGTAGATTTAAAAATTGGTGACCTTTTAACATTTACAAATGACGCTGGTGGTACAGAGAATGTAAGAATTCAAAATATTACTTCACCAATTGAGGCTGAAATAGAAATTAATGTTGGAGCTGCAAGTGTAACCACGGCTGCCGTTGTTACCAGAAAAAGAGCAAAATTAACAAGTCCAGAAAATAACATAATGTTATTTAAATTACCATATAAAACGGTAAAAACATTAAAGACAACAACTAACTCTAATCAAACTGATACTAACTTCCAAGTTAGAAGACAATTTACTGCTACGCTATCATCAAATGGTGACGCAACAATTTCAGCAGGTACAAATGAAACTTTTTCAGCATTAAATCAGAGTGATTATTCAGTATCAATTATGTCAACTGGTTCTGGTTCATTAGGTGCAGTTGGTGATACTTTAAGTTTATCAGGTACTAATCACGAAGGTGATAATATATTTACACTTTCAGGTTCTCCTGTTGGTAGAACATTAAATATTGACTTTGGTGCTAATTTTGCAGGACACAAAGTTAAAATTTTATCTACAATTAGTCGTTCAGTAGCAGGTTCTAAAACAAAAACTTTAAACACTAATCAAACTTCAAGTGTTTCTTCTCAAACAATTATTGAGAGTGGTATTATACCAATTGGTAAAGCTGACATATTAAAAGTTAATAATGTTTATATGTCTGGTGGTTTTGGTTCAGCCGCTTCAAGTTCAGATACAGATATTACTGATAGATTTGATTTAGATGACGGTCAAAGAGATAACTTCTACGATATTGGTAGATTAAAATTAAAACCAGGTGCTATTAGGCCTACAGGTCAACTATTAATAAATTTTGATTTCTTCTCTCACGGTGCAGGAGATTATTTTGATGTTGACTCATATTCAGGTGTTGTAAATTACGAAGAAATTAAATCTTATACGTCTGACACAACAGGTGAAAAATTTGAATTAAGAGATACTTTAGACTTTAGACCAAGAGTTGATGACGCAAGTACGGTTGATTCAGGTAATAGTGATAGGTCTTATGATGGAACAGGTTCATCTGTAATTGATGTTCCTAAATTCAACTCTGATATTACCGGAGATTTAGAATTTTATTTAAGTAGAGTTGATAAACTTTTCTTAACTAGAGAAGGTGATTTGAAAGTTGTTGAAGGTGCTTCAGATTTAAATCCTTTATCACCAGAAAATTTAGAAGGTCATATGTTAATGGCAACCATAAACATACCATCTTATACTTTAAATACTGAAGACGTAAAAGTTGAAAGAGAAGACAACAAGAGATATACAATGAGAGATATTGGTTCTCTTGAAAGAAGAATTAAAAATGTTGAATACTACACTCAACTTTCTTTATTAGAAGCTGACGCACAATCTTTACAAATACAAGACGCAGACGGTTTTGATAGATTTAAAAATGGTTTTGTGGTTGATAACTTTACTGGTCACAATGTTGGTGATGTAGGAAGTAATGACTATAAACTAGCAATAGATATGGCAAGAGGTGAGGCAAGGTCAAGATTTACGGAAGACGCAGTTGAATTAATTGAAGTTGACGATAAAACTTTCTTTGACGGAACATTTATTACAGAGGCAGACAGAGTATTATTTAATTATGCAAAAACTGGTGACTTAATTACTTTACCTTATACAGAAACTAATTTTATTCAACAACCTTATGCTACTAAAACAGAAAACTTAAATCCTTTCTTAATCTTTAATTGGATAGGTGATGTTCAGTTAGACCCACCAGTTGATGAATGGAAAGAAACTAGAGTTGCTCCTGAAGTTGTTGCAAATGTTCAAGGCGGTTTTGATATTTTAGCTAGAGAAAGAGGATTAAATTCTAGTGTTTCAGAAATTCCTGTTGGTACGGTTTGGAATGAATGGCAAGACCAATGGTCTGGTAATCCTAGAACAAGTGCAAACTGGCAAGGAGACAATTTAGTTCAAACAACTTCAAGAACGGTTGGTCAAGTTAGAAGTGGTATTAGAACAACAATAGTACCTCAAACGGTTAGACAAAGTTTAGGACAAAGAGTTATAGCAGTTGCGTTTGTACCTTTTATTAGAAGTAGAACGGTGTCTTTTGAAGCTTATGGTATGAGACCTAATACTAGAGTTTTCCCTTTCTTTGATAATATTAATGTTTCTGCTTACATAACTCCAAATGGTGGTTCATTAGGTGGTAATCTTACAACTAACTCTGAAGGTTTTGTACAAGGTACTTTTGCTATACCTGACCCTAACGTATCATCAAATCCTAGATGGCGTACAGGTAAAAGAGTATTCAGATTAACAAGTTCATCTACAAATACAAAAGAAGCTTCTGCCGTACAAACATCTGCTGAAGCTGATTATGACGCAAAAGGTTTGTTAGAAACAACGCAAGAGGCAATTATTTCAACTAGAGAACCTAGAACACAAAGAACAAGTGTAACCTCTGATAGAACAATTAATAGAAGTGCTAGCAGAGTTATTGCTAGAAGACAAAGGGATGATGGCGGAGATGGTGGCGACCCATTAGCTCAATCGTTTATTGTTGATGAAGAAGATGGTATTTTTATTACTTCACTTGACGTTTACTTTAAAACTAAATCATCTACAATTCCTGTTAAAGCAGAAATTAGAAATATGGTCAATGGTTATCCAGGACCTAAAGTATTACCTTTTGCACAAAAATGGTTAAGTCCTAGCGCAGTAAATACAAGTGATGATGGTTCAACAGCAACAACATTTACTTTTGATTCACCTGTTTATTTACAAGAAGGTGTTGAATATTCAATAGTATTATATTCAGATTCGGTAGATTATCAAGCTTACGTTGCTAGATTAGGTGAAAAACAAATTAATTCTAATAGACTTGTATCATCACAACCAAATATTGGTATATTATTTAAGTCAGCTAACAATAGAAGTTGGACTGCTGAACAAATGGAAGATATGAAATTTACTTTAAAGAAAGCAGTATTTGATACTTCAGCACCAGGTACTCTAACATTATGTAATAAAAATGATATGCCTGTTAAAACTTTAAGAAATAATCCTATTAGAACATTTAATGGTTCAGGCACTATAAGAGTTTTCCATCCAAACCACGGTATGCATAGTTCAAACGATAATGTTATAATTGCAGGTTTAGCTTCAGGTAATTACAATGGTATTGCACACTCTGATATTAATGGCACATATACAACTATTAAAAATATAACTTTGGATAGTTATGACCTAGTAACCTCTGGTACAGCAACAGCTACAGGTGATATTGGTGGAGCGACGGTAACTGCTTCGCAAAATATTCCTTTTAACTTATTGCAATTACAAATTGGACACGTTGCACACCCATTAACAAGTATTACGCCAAGTTTGAGAACAACAACAGGTAAATCAGTTCACGGTTCAGAAACTTCTTTTGTAAGAGACGGAACAGCAGATAGAAGAAGTGTTGTATTAGGTGATAACATTTATTGGACAGAGCCAAGATTGATTGCAAGTAGAGTTAATGAATTAAATGAAATGGCAGGTCAAAAATCTATTATTGTCAATTTATCTATAACTACTTCAAATCCTAATTTATCTCCTGTTATTGATTTAAAAAGATGTAATGCTTTTGCAATTGCAAACAGATTAAACAATCCTATTGTAAGTTCAACTGATACATTTACAGGTGACGGTTCAACAACTGGATTTATTTTATCATCAACACCAAGTGATGTTCATTTATTAGCAGTTAAAAAATCTGGTAAAAAATTATCACCAGTTGATGACTTTACCGTTTCGGGTGCTCAATTAAATTTAACAAATGCTCCAGCTTCTGGTGCAAATATAACTGCTAAGTTAACTAACACGGTTGACTATGAAGATGATACAGCTACAGAGGGTGGTTCTAGTGATAGTTCATACATAACAAGAACGGTAAGTTTAGAAAGTCCTTCAACAGCTCTTGATGTAAGAATAGCGGCTAGTGTAAGGTCTTCATCATCAATTAAAATGTTTTTTAGATTAACAGGTGGTGAGGAAACAAGAAGAATACAAGATATTGAATTTACTCCTTTTAATACAGATGGTAGTTCAGACACAAATGTACCACCGTCTTCAGGTGATGAAGTAAACGATATTGATTTTAAAGATTATAAATTTAGTTCAGCTAATTTACCAGAGTTTACATCTTTTCAAATTAAGATTGTATTCAGAGGAATAAACTCTGCTTACCCTGCTAGATTAAAAGACTTTAGAGCAATTGCATTGGCGGTATAATGAGTATTAAATATAAAATAGAAGGTTATTCAAACTTACAAAAAGATAGTAGGTCTGGTGCTATCGTTAATACAAATGTTAGTGAATATCAACTTTATATGGCAAGAAGAGAGACTAGAAAAAGTCAGGCTGACCAAATTAAAAATGCTTGCAGAGAGATAAATAGTATTAAGAACGAATTAAAAGAAATAAGAAATTTAGTTTTAGAATTGGTTAAAAAATAATGGCTATAAGACAAATTAACGCTACAGATAGTTTAGAAACATTAAGAAGTCAATTTAATGCATTAGCTTCACAGGACTTTGGTGATATTGCAAACCTAGATAGTTCAATTTCATCTACAAGTATTGTTGGCGCAATGAACGAATTGATTACTTTCGTTTCGGCTGCTGAAGGTTTTTTTGTTGTTGATTCTACTTCTACTAGACAGCTTGTTGGTTCTGGTCAAGAATTAACTTTTTTAGGAACAACAAATGAGGCTACCGTTCAAGTACAAGCAACAGACACGGTTGTTGTAGGACTTCCAGCAGACGTAACCATTTCAAGTTCATTATCAGTTGGTGGTTCAGGTATTCAAACAACAAGTGGTGGTAATATTACTGCTGCTGGTGAATTAAGAACAAACACAATCAACGATATAAGTGGTGGTGTGATTTCGGTCACAGCTGCAATTAATGTAAGTGGTGACGCAACATTAGGTTCAATCAATGTATCAGGAAATGTAATTCAATCTTCTAATTCTAATACGGTAACTATTAGTGATAATTTAGCAATTGGTGGTACAAATAAAATTACCGTAAACGGAACAGAAATAGGTGGTTCAAACGGAGATATTAATACTATTGCAGGTGAAACTTCTTTTGGTTCATCAATTAGATTAGCACCAAACAAACTAATTATTTTTGAAGGTGCAACAGATGACGCAAACGAAACAGCGTTAACGGTAACTGACCCTACTACTGATAGAGTAATTAATTTTCCAGACGCAGGTGGTGATGTTATGTTGACAGGTGCAACAGGACAAATAACTAATACCAATTTAGCAGATAATACAATTACATCAGCAAAATTTAATAATGCAGTAAGTTTAGTATTATATAATAGTTCAGGCGTGGCATTGAAAACTCTGTATGGTGCAGGTGCTTAATAATGGAGATATATAATGGCAGTAGTAAGACCAGTTTATTTCAATAATGGTAACATCCAGCAAATGGATGATACAATGTTTGGTCTTCTAAAAGATGTTTTTAGATACCAATTTCAACAAACAAGTCCAATCACATTATCAGTAGTTAATTCAGGAGGTAATTTATCAGGATTACCAATGGTAGATACACGTATGCAGGCTGGTGCTTCTTTAACTAGAGTTGAAAGATTTTCTACTGAAGCTGAAACTGCTGAACCTACACAATTAAATATTAACTATTCAAGAATTAGTCAAACTATTTCATCAGCGCCTACTTTAGGTAATGATGATGGTAAAAGATATTTTTGTTATATTGATAATAACAATGAAATTAAAGTTATGAATCACGGTGATATGTTAGATACTATTGTTAGACCTGTAATTGATGAATTAACAGCTGCTACAACTGGTGTAAACCAAGCGGGTACTTATTTTATAAACAACTCGTCAAGTATTGCCGGTAATCAATCGTTAGTTTCTTCAACTCCTGTTTTTGTAGATACTAGAGCAGATTTAGCAGCTTATACAGCTAGTGGAATTGGTGAAACACAGGACCAACCAACTACAATCAATAATTATTATTTAAAGAAAAATGTTATGAATGCTCCTACTCTTTCAGTATTGCCAGTTCAAATACGTTCAGACAATCAATTACAAGAATTTACAACAGGCTCTATTAATACAATTGCAAGTGAATTAATGAGAATAGAAACAATTAATAGTTCAGCAGGTTATAAAATTAGATATAATATAAATGGTAGTGGTAATAACAGAGGTTCTGGTATGGCAGATACAAGATTAACAGGTGGTTCTGGTAATTATCAAACAAGATATGTAAACACAAACGATTACAGAGCGCAAGAGTTTCCTGACGGAACAGCAACAACAATAAACACATATTATTTGAAAATAGAAAAATCATTTTAGTGATGAATTATGAATATATTATTAACAGGCGGTGATGGTTTTATAGGTCAAAATCTATATAAACATCTTAGCAAAAATCACAAAGTAATTAACATAGATAAAATTTCAGGTTATGATTTATTAACCTGTGATTTGCATTATAACGCAGACGTTGTTATTCACTTAGCAGGTCTATCTGGCGTTAGAGATAGTATGCAATATCCTGAAGAATATTGGAAACAAAATGTAATTGCAGGTCAAAGACTATTTGATTTTTTTAAAGACACTAAAATACTTTATGCAAGTTCATCAACAGCATATGAGCCTTGGCGAAATCCTTATGCTATGAGTAAATATAGTCTTGAACAAATAGCACCAGA
>CENU01093249.1_pt1 | contig 10188 bp, 10 predicted proteins | sample 361331 | NCBI WGS metagenome assembly CENU01 (sample SAMEA2619766, study PRJEB7988) | marine metagenome | isolation source: saline water (ENVO:00002010), including
CCCCCATCCAATCCGCCGCCCTCCCGCCCATTCTCAACGGACACGACCTCATCGCCACCGCCCCCACCGGCACCGGCAAAACCATCGCCTTCGCCCTCCCCCTCCTCCACCAACTCATCACCCACTGGCAACGCCCCCGCGAACTCCGCACCCGCGCCCTCATTCTCTCACCCACCCGCGAACTCGCCCACCAACTCCACCAAACCATCCAACACCTCACCCCCCACGTCGACCTCATCACCACCCTCATCCACGGCGGCGTTCCCCCCACTCAACAAATCGAAACCCTCCGCCCCGGCACCGACATCCTAATCGCCACACCCGGCCGACTCCTCGACCTACTCAACCAAAAAGCCCTCAAACTAGACGAAACCCACCACATCGTCGTCGACGAAGCCGACCGCATGCTCGACCTCGGCTTCGCCCCCAACATCCGCACCCTCTTCAAACAACTCCCCCCCCAACGCCAAGCCCTCCTCTTCTCCGCCACCATGCCCCCCGAAGCCCACAAACTCGCCCACGACATCCTCCAAAAACCCACAACCCTCCAACTCGAACCCAACACCCCCTTCACCGCCCCCATCCAACACACCCTCTACTACGTCGAAAAAAACAATAAATTCGCCCTCCTCGAATGGCTCCTCACCCAAACACCCCCCCAACGCACCCTCATCTTCTGCCGAACACGCCGCGGCGCCGATCGCCTCACCGAACGCATGCAACAAGCCCACCTCCCCGCCGCCGTTCTCCACGGCGAAAAATCCCAAGCCCTACGCCACCAACGCCTCGAACAATTCCGCACCGCCCAAACCCCCATTCTCATCGCCACCGACCTCGCCGCCAGAGGCATCCACATCGACGACATTCACTGCGTCATCAACTTCGACCTCCCCAACGAAGCCGAAACCTTCATCCACCGCACCGGCCGCACCGCCCGCGCCGGCGCCACCGGACACGCCATCCACTTCTGCGATCCCACCGAAAAAAAATACTTACTCCACATCCAGCACACCCTTGCCACCGAACTCCCCCTCTCAACCCAACAGCCCTACCACAGCGAACAAATCCGGCACTTCACCGGTGCCACCGCCCCCGCCACCACCAAAAAGAAAGCCCCCCCCTCCTCAAACCGCTGGAAACTCACATCCAACCAAACCCAGCAACTCCATCGCCAAAAACGCACCACCAACTCCCGCAAAAATCCGAAAAAGAAATAGCTTTTAAACTGAACGAACGTTCAGATAAGGTGCAAGCAACCCAACCAAGGAAATGCCATGCCCCGCACCATCAACATAGCCGAAAAAATAGAACAACTCCGCACCTTCCATGCCATCGAACAACGAGACCCCACCTTCGCCGAACTCGCTGAACTCTTCGGCTACCGCTCCAAAAACGCTGTCTACGGCCCCCTCCAAAAACTCATCCAACTCGGTTACATACAGCAAAAAAGATCCGGCCGCCTCATCCTCACCCCCAAAATAACAGGCAGCAGCCGCCTGCTCGGCACCGTACAAGCCGGCTTCCCCTCCCCCGCCGAAGAAGAACTCATCGACACCATCAACCTCGATCAATATCTAGTTCGCAACCCCGAAGCCACCTACCTACTCACCGTCAGCGGAGACTCCATGATCGAAGCCGGCATCCACCCCGGCGATATCGTCCTCGTCGAAAAAGGCAACCCACCCAAAAAAAATGACATCATCATCGCTCAAGTCGACGGCGAATGGACCATGAAATACTTCGGCAAAGACAAACAAGGCGTCTACCTCGACCCCGCCAACAAAGCCTATCAACGCATCCGTCCCGAACGCTCCCTCTCCATCGGCGGCATCGTCAAAGCCGTCATACGCAAATATTCCTGAGTTCAACACTCCTTTTGCTTTACATACACAAACCAAATCTTTTGGATAGGTACGCATTCAGAAACCCCCACTAGGATCAAAATGACCCCATCAAAAATTGAACACCCCACCCACGGCGCCCCCATCGAAATCCACTCCTACAGCAAACTGAACGTCCCCGACCACCCCATCATCCCCTTCATCGCAGGCGACGGCGTCGGCCCCGAAATCACCCTCGCCATGAAACGCACCCTCGACACCCTCATCCAACAAACCTACAACGGCACCCGCCACATCCAATGGCTCGAAATCTACGCCGGCGAAAAAGCCGCTCACCTCTATGGCGACGACCACTGGCTGCCCCAAGAAACACTCGACACCATCAACCAATACCGCATCGCCATCAAAGGCCCCCTCACCACCCCCATCGGCAAAGGCCGCCGCAGCCTCAACGTCACCCTCCGTCAAGAACTCGATCTCTACGTCTGCCAACGCCCCGTCACCTGGTTCAAAGGCGTCCCCTCCCCCGTCCGCAATCCCGAACAGGTCGACATGGTCGTCTTCCGCGAAAACTCAGAAGACATATACGCCGGCATCGAATGGGAAGCCGACTCCCCCGGCGCCCAAAAAATCATCCACTTCCTGCAAAACGAAATGGACGTCAACCGCATCCGCTATCCTCAAGAGTGCGGCATCGGCGTCAAACCCGTATCCCGCAAAGGCTCCCAACGCCTCATCCGCGCCGCCCTCGAATACGCCATCCGCAACGACCGCCAATCCGTCACCCTCGTGCACAAAGGCAACATCATGAAATTCACCGAAGGCGCCTTCCGCCAATGGGGTATCGATTTGGCTGAAAAAGAGTTTGGCGCCGTCTACCACGGCACCGAAAAATGCTACACCTTCACCAACCCCAACACCGGCCGCGAAATCATCCTCAAAGACTGCATCTGCGATGCCTTCCTCCAAAACATCCTGCTCAAACCCCAAGAATACGACGTGATCGCCACCCTCAACCTCAACGGCGACTATGTCTCCGACGCCCTCGCCGCCTGCGTAGGCGGCATCGGCATCTCCCCCGGCGCCAACATCAACTACCGCGACGGAAAAGCCATCTTCGAAGCCACCCACGGAACCGCCCCCGATATTGCCGGACAAGACATCGTCAACCCCTGCTCGCTCATCCTCTCCGGCGAAATGCTCCTGCGCTACCTCGGCTGGACCGAAGCCGCCGACCGCCTACTGCAAGCCATCAACACCACCATCCAAAATCGAACCGTCACCGCTGATTTCGCCCTACTCATGGAAGACGCAACTCCCCTCAGTTGCTCCGCATTCACCGACCAGCTAATCGAAAACCTCTAAGCCCCACTCCCTCAAGAAAAGATCGACTGTTGAGCCTCCAACAACTCCCCAATACCCTTCTGTGCCAGCCCCAACATCTGCATCAACTCATCCGTTGAAAACGGCTCCTCCTCCGCCGTCCCCTGCACCTCAATAATCTTCCCAGAAGCCGTCATCACAAAATTAGCATCCACCTCCGCCGCGGCATCCTCCAGATAGCACAAATCCAGAATAGGCGTTCCATGATGAATCCCCACGCTAATCGCAGCCAACTCATCCTTCAACGGACTCTCCTTCAAAAGCCCCTCATCCATCAACCGCCTCACCGCCAGCTTCAACGCCACAAACGCCCCCGTAATCGAAGCCGTCCGAGTGCCCCCATCCGCCTCAATCACATCACAATCCAAAAAAATCTGCCGCCGACCCAGCTTCTTCAAATCAATCACCGCCCGCAACGAACGCCCAATCAACCGCTGAATCTCCATCGTCCGTCCACTCAACTTACCCCGCGATGCCTCCCGCTGAGTCCGATCCGCCGTCGCCCCCGGCAACATGCTATACTCCGCCGTCACCCAACCCCCCGGCACATTCTGATACCGCATCCAACCCGGCACCGACTCATCCACACTCGCCGTGCAAATCACACGCGTCTGCCCCATCTCCACCAATACCGAACCCTTCGCCGACGAAATAAACCCCGGCGTCAGCCGGACCGGACGCAACGCATCCGCCGCCCGTCCATCTATCCGCTGATTCTCCTGCTCCAACGCTGCACTCACATCAATACCCCCACTCAAATTTTCTTTTCTAACCATCCAAACACCCTGAACAAAAACCTCACAGAATGCAACGGCCAATCCCCGCCACTCTATCCCTACGAAACGCCACTAAAACCGATTGACAACCCAGCCAAGCATGCTAGATTACAACGCTTTTCCGAACACAAGGATCGAAACAAATGAAACGAACATACAACCCATCCAAGCTCAAACGCGCCCGCAAATGTGGATTCCGAAAACGCATGGCAACCTCCGACGGCCGCGCCATTCTCAAACGCAGACGCCAGAAAGGCCGCAAGCGCCTGACCGCCGTCTAAAATCCCATGCCGAAACCCCGTCAAAGGGAGTCGTCGGAACAAGCAATCGACTCAAGCCCGCCCACCAGCGGGCTTACTCATACCCACCGCCTGCAACGCCAGCAACGCATCACCCGCAGCAATCACTTTCAAGAAACCTTCGCCCAGCAACAGAAATGGGTCGGAAAATACCTCATCCTCTGGCTCCGCAACACCCCCGATGCCCAGCTACGCCTCGGCGTCATCTCCAGCAAAAAAGTGCACCCACGCGCCAACAAACGCAACCTCGCTCGCCGCCGCATCCGCGAAGCCTACCGCCACCTGCGCCCCCAACTACACGGCAATACCGACCTCGTTTTTGTCGCCCGCCGCGCCCTACTCACCGCCCCGCACCACGCCCTGCAAACAGAAATGCGCACCCTCACCCAACAAGCCGGTCTTCTAACCACCACAACCCAACCCCCAAAGCAGCATGACTAACCCCCTCATCACACCCCTCATCCTGCTGATTCAGCTCTATCAAAAAACCATCAGCCCCCTGCTCGGCAACCGCTGCCGCTTTCACCCCAGCTGCTCCAACTATAGCATTGAAGCCCTCCAGCAACATGGTATGGTTCGCGGTCTTTGGTATGCCATAAAACGAATCGGCTCTTGCCACCCGTTTCACTCGGGCGGATACGATCCGGTTCCTCAGACCAGACAACTTAACAATAAAGAGAACCCATGAACAAAAAAGATTTTACCATCGTCATCCTACTCGCCCTGCTCATACCCGCCTGGATGTTCATCGACCGAACATTCGTCGCACCCCGCTACGCCCAACCCCTTCCCGCTCCCACCCCCGCCGCCGAATCTACAACACCCGTTGCGCCCACCTCCACACCCGCCACACCAGCTGCCATCAGCACCGCACCCGGTCCCATTCCGGTTCAAAATCAACCCGACCAAAAAACCCTTCCCGCAGAAGAAACCCTCACCCTACGGAACGATCAGCTGCAACTCACCCTCAGCTCGCGTAGCGGTGGCATAACCGCCGTCACACTCTTCAGCTACAACGCCGAAAACAGCACCGACAGCCAACCCGTCACCTTCACCTTTGCCGATCAACCCGCCCTCAGCTACCAAGGCATCACCGGACTTGAAAAAAACGACACATTCCAACTCCGTAAAACCAAACCCCACCAAGCCACCATCATCAAACGCCTCCCCTCAGGCATTCAATTTGAACGAACCCTATCCATTCAGGATAACTACAAAATCGAATTCACCGACCGCTTCATCAACCAAGCCGATCAAGCCCTACTACTTCCCGCCCACCGCATCCAAACCGGCTATATCGCTAACCCCGTCGGAACCGACAGCATGCAAGGGCTGCATATTCTCGGCGTCGACTCCTACACCCCTGCTGGCGGCATCAACTACTGGGGTCGCAAGCTCAACAAACTCTTCAAGCAAAACGGCAAACCCGCCCAACTCAACACCGTACCCGAACCGATGCGCCTAGAAGTCGTCGACTGGGTCTCCGCCAAAAACAAATTCTTCACCCAAATTCTACGCCCCCATGAACCCCTCGCCACCATGGCACTGCTCGCCAATCGCGATATCAATGAAAAAGGCATCATGCCCACCTCCATCGCCGCCGCCCTCCAATTTCCCTCCACCGCCATCGACCAGCAAAACGAATTCAACCTCACCTACACCTTCTTCATCGGCCCCAAACAGTTTGACCTTCTCAAACAGGCCGGCAACAACATGGAAAAAGTCATGGAGTTCGAAACCATCGGCTTCTGGAGCTTCACCAACATTCTCATGGAGCCCTCCCGCAAAGCCCTCCTCAGCGGCATGAACTTCTTCAACCGCACCCTCCCCGGCGGATACGGTATCGCCATCATCCTCCTCACCCTACTCATCCGCATCCTCTTCTGGCCGCTCACCCACAAAAGCACCGAAAGCATGAAACGCATGCAGGAAGTCCAGCCCGAGCTCAAAGCCCTGCAAGAAAAATACAAAAAAGATCCCCCGCGCATGCAGCAAGAAACCATGAAACTCTACAAAGAGAAAAAAGTGAATCCCATGGGCGGCTGCCTCCCCATGTTTATCCAGATTCCCGTTTTCTTTGCCCTCTTCACCGTGCTTCGCAACGCCATTGAACTACGCTTCTCAAGCTTCCTCTGGATTCGCGACCTCAGCGCCTCCGAAAACCTATTTGCCGGTCAAATCCCCTTCGTCGGAGCCCTCAACATTCTTCCCATCATCATGTCCCTCTCCATGATCTGGCAGCAAAAACTCTCCTCCCCCGGAGCCGCCATGACCCCCGAGCAACAACAGCAACAGAAAATCATGATGTTCATGATGCCCGTCATGATGCTCTTCTTCTTCTACAGCATGCCCTCAGGGCTCGTTCTCTACTGGACGGTCAGTAACCTACTCATGATCGCCCAGATTGGAATACGCAACCTACGCAAAAAAACCACCTAAGATCGATCAACGCACCCGCCGCAGATGCGAAGACAGAATCTTTAATTGATCGCGATATTTCGCCACCGTCCGGCGCGAAATATTGATATCGCGCTCCTTCAACAAAGCCACCAACCGCGCATCCGAATACGGTTTTTTCCGATCCTCTTGCGCAATAATATCCGCCAGCACCGTCTTCGCATGCTCATTCGAAACCAACTCACCCGAAACCGTCCGCACCCCCGGCTTAAAAAAATATTTCATCGCCAGCAATCCCCGCGGCGTCTCCATATACTTCCCCGCAACCGCCCGACTCACCGTCGTCTCATGCACCTCCAACCGCTCTGCCACCGTCCGCATATTCAGCGGCCGCAACCCCTCCACACCCTGCTCAAAAAAGCCCCGCTGTATCGTCACCAACTCCCCCGCAATCTGCTCAATCATACTAATACGTTGATCAATACTCTGAATCATCAAACGCGACTTCGCCAACTTCTCCCGAATATACGCCTTCGTCTCCGCCGGCGTTCCCTTATCCTTCAGCAGCTCCAGATACCGCGGATTCAAAAACAAACGCGGATACGGCTTCCGATTGCTCCGCACCCGCAGCTCCCCCTCCACCTCCTCCACAAAAATCTCCGGCGTCACCATCTCAACCGCATCCACACTCAACTGCAAGCCCGGCTTGGGATCCAGCTGCGCCACCCGCTCCGCCAACACCGTAATCCGCTCCAACGGCAGCTCCATCAACCCCGCCATCTCCTCCAGCCGATTCCGACCCAACAAATCCAAATGATCGTGAACCAACGCATATGCCTCACCCCCCGTCTCACCCGCCCGCTCCAGCTGCAACAGCAGACACTCCCGCAAATCACGCGCTCCCACCCCCGCCGGATCCATCCCCTGAACCGACCGCAACACCCGCTCAAACATCTCCACCGGAAAATCCGGACGCTCCATCATCTCCTCTAAATCAAGCTGCAGATACCCCTCATCATCAATGTTTCCAATCAACAACTCCGCAATACCCCGCTCCTGCGCATCCAAATCCACCATCATCAACTGCTCCAGCAGCTGCTCCTGCAACGACGCCCCCTCCGAAAGCGACTCCATCAAAAACTGATGTTTCTCCTCTGCATCCGAACCCAACCCCGACGAACGCTCCCCCGACCAATCATCCCCCAACGCCACCATCTCCGCATCAAACTGCTCCGCATCCTGCGTCCCCGTCTCCACCTCAATCTGCGCATCCGCCTCCGGCTGCTGCGCCTCCAACGTCGGATTCGCACTCAACTCCTGCTTCACCAACTGCTGCAAATCCATCAACGACATCTGCAGAATTTCCATCGACTGATACAGCTGCGGCGACAACGCCTGCTGCATCTTCATCTCCTGACTGAACCCCATCTCTGCCATCCCTCAAACCTACTCCCCCCGCACCAAAGAGCAAGCCCCCAGTTAATGCACCAACCCCCAACAAAAATATTTCAACTTACCCCCAACTCAACTAAGCTCACCCAAACAACGAAAGAAGCTATGCAACTACAACTCTCCGTCCTCGCCAGCGGCAGCTCCGGCAACGCCACCTATATCGCCACCCCCACCACCCGCATCCTCATCGACGCCGGACTCAGCGCCAAACAGATCGAACTCCGCCTTCAACACATCGGCGTCTCCCCCGCCAGCCTCACCGCCATCTGCCTCTCCCACGAACACTCCGATCACACCAACGGCGCCCGCGTCCTCCAAAAACGTTACCAACTCCCCCTATACGCCAACCAACCCACCGCCGCCTCCCTCCAACGAACCCCCAAAGGCAAAGAATGCCAATTCAACATCTTTCAAACCGGATCCCCCTTTACCCTCGGCAACCTTACCCTCGAACCCTTCCACATCCCCCACGACGCCGCTGAACCCGTCGGCTTCCGCATCTCCAACCAAAACACCCACATCGGCATCGTCACCGACATCGGCATGGTCACCCGACTCGTCACCGAAAAACTAAAAGGCTGCACCTGCCTCATCATCGAAGCCAATCACGACGTCGACCTCCTCCGCGAAGCCCCCCGCCCCTGGTCACTCAAACAACGCATCCGCAGCCGCCAAGGTCACCTCTCCAACGTCGAAGCCGCACAGCTCATCTGCCAAACCGCCACCGACACACTTCAACACATCATACTCGCCCACCTCAGCTCCCAATGCAACACCCCCGAAACCGTACTCCATACCATTCAATCCCAGCTACGCCTCGAAAAACTCGACCACCTCACCCTCGAAGTATCCGGCGCCAAACAACCCACTCCCCTCTGGACCAGCCCATAAAAAAAGCCCGCAAACGCGAGCTTCCACAAAACTAAAAACCTCATCCAGCTAGAAGCGATGAATAAAGTGACCACTCACCATCCACTCCGCATACGCCCCACCCGTCAAATGATCCAAATTCAGGCCAAACTCCGTCGTCTGGCTATCCCAATTCCAAAAACGAACGCCCGCACCCAAGCGAATCAAATCCTCTTCACGCGACTGCAACCGAGCATTCAACGTCTCAGCCGTGCCTGTAAAACGATAAGACTCTGCATCCATATCCGGCTCAAACTGATGCACCCAATGCACCCGCAACTCCGGCTGAAACGCCATCTGCAACCGAGCATTATCTAACACCCGCACCATCGAAACCGCCGCGCCCACCTCCGACTGATGCGACCACTGCTCATACGAATCAAACTCCATATCCGCAAAACCAAGCGTATCTTTCAACGAAGACGAACTCGTATAACCATCTCGTGCATAACGCGTTGAAAGCAACGAAACCTCCGGCGTAAACAACACCGAATCATCAAAACCCTTCAGCCCAAATCCAGCTCCCACAAAAAAGCTCAGGTTATTCGCATCATAATCAGCCGCATACTCAAACTCCTCCACCCCCGTCGTCTCCACATCACTCACCGCATAACTCACATGCGCATTCAAATAGAACAGATCCGTAAAGTAACTCGCATACGCCGTACCCTGCAGCGAAGTCGCCTCACCATCATTACCAGTTGCACCCGTAACCGTCGTCTCACTCAATCCCCCCGCCAGACCCAACACCGCCTGATCAAAACGCCGATCCACACCCACAACACCCCCAACCACCGAAGCATCATAACCAGCAAACCCATCTACACTTTCCTGATCCACATCCGCCACATACGCCCGGCCCCACGTCTGATATCGCGCAGGCAACGCCAGCCCCGGTTTAATGTCAGGCGACCGCTCACTCAACGAACGCAACCGATCCGACGGCACCGGAGAATCCTTACTACCCGAAATCCACGCCTTCTGAACCGGCGGCTTCTCCGAATAGCCCGACGAACCTATAACCGGCACATGCTCCTGCATCGAACGAATCGAATCCCGCACACTGAATTCAGGTACTCGATTTCCCAACCAACTCATCGACTGATCCCACCACGAAGAAGGGCCCCGCGC
>CENU01201780.1_pt1 | contig 10187 bp, 7 predicted proteins | sample 361331 | NCBI WGS metagenome assembly CENU01 (sample SAMEA2619766, study PRJEB7988) | marine metagenome | isolation source: saline water (ENVO:00002010), including
CCGCCATCGTCGCCCTCGATAGCGGTGGTCAGCGGCTCGGACGATGGCCCATCGCTCTCGGACGTCTCGGCATCGGGGGGATACAAAATGATATCGAGCGGAATCGTCCCACCCAGTCGCGAGTCGAGAAGTTCCATCCCTTGATAGATTTCTGTGGTGTCTTTGAAATAGTCGATGAATCGATTTTCGACCTGCAAGCGAGTCAAGCCCACAGCTATTAACAAGGCGATCAGAGCTGTCACCCACAACACCAAGCCCCCGAAACGATCAACTAGACCCGCCAGCTGTTGGGTGATACTCATTTGATCGGTAGCGCCATGCGCTGAACTCATTGCTGGGAGAACCGCCATCAGCGCAGGCACGACCGTGAAACTGACGACAAAACCGACCACGATCCCGGCGGTCATCATCCATCCAAAATCAATCACAGGCTTGATTCCGGCGACCACTAGCGATGTAAATGCCACCATCGTGGTCAATGCTGTATACAGACAGGGCACAAACATCAGCTGTGCTGCCCTCACCGCTCGCTCACCGCGATCGAGTTCGGGCTCCACGGTTTCAAGTTCGCGATAGCGGACCACCAAGTGGATGGCCAGCGCTAGCGACACCACCAGCAAGACCGCCACAAAATTCGACGAGATGACCGTCATGCGCCAATCGGTATAACCCAGAATACCGAGCATTATTGTCGCGGTAAGTACACAGCCTGTAATGGGCACTACCACCCAGCGGTAGTCCCGAAATATGAGCGCCAGCATCAGCACCATAACCAAGACAATCGCACTGCCAAAGGTCACCAGATCATCCTGAACAAAATCCAACATGTCGGCGGCAATCATTGGCACGCCGCCGACAAAAATGCTGGTCTCCCCGCGGTACTTATCAGCCACCTCACGAACGGCGGCTACAAGTGCCGCGCGCTCTGCATTCACCGTTTGGGTCGCTCGATCATAGTCTCGCTCGGTTTCCGCCAAGGAGCGCTTGAGTCCCTGATCATCGGGTGATGCGAGCAATGCGTCGCGTAATGCTTGCCGTTTGTCCCCTAACTCATTGATCGTTGAATTTGGTTCTATGGTGACTTGTATTGCCGACAGATTCCCGTCCTGGCTGACTACCAAGTTGCGATACAGCTGACTGGTAGTGAATTCAGTGAGCGCCAAGTCCCGATCGATATCGGGCTTGCGCATAGTCGGAATCGAATCCACATCTGCTAAATCTGTGAGTCCAATGGGCGGACTTTCGAGCAGGGGAACGTCCAACATCGAGGTCACGCTTCTCACACCCTCGACCGCTTCAAGGTCTTCGACCATTGATGTCAATCGGTCCAACGATCGGTCGCCGAGCAACGGACTGTTGGGCTCCCAGGTGAGAATCAAAAACTCGTAGCTCTCATAGCGATCGGTCGCCTCCTGAAAGAAAGCGAGGTCCGGATCCCCCTGTAACAGCAGAGAATCAGAGGATGCGTCCAACCGGACCTTAGACAGCTGCGACACCGCGCAGGTAACCGCCACTAGAGCGGTGAACAAGACCCAGCTGGGGCGTCGACTAAGCAGGTGTCGATACATTGGATGCGTTACCTCTTGATTGGGCGCAGAGCGGACTACTTTCGTAGCGATTTTAGCAGTTGTTGATGAAATCCGCCGAAACCACCATTACTCATGATAACGACGTGATCACGCGGAATTACCGATTGCCTGACGTCTTCGACTAAGGCCTGTAGATCATTGTGAAAGCTATGCTGCTCGCCACCTGTACTGTGTGTCATAAGCCAAGGCTGACCACCCGCTTTGAACCAATAGACCGCGTCTGCTTTCCGGGTGGAGGGGATCAAGGCGTCGGCGTGGTGCCCGTCTTTCATGGTGTTCGACCGCAACTCGATCACCGCATGAATCCGTCCTGACTGAAGTTTACGTCGCAAACCATCGAGCGTTGTCGCGATTGCGGTCGGGTGATGCGCAAAATCATCGTAAACGGTGACATCGTCCACAACGCCAATCACGTCCATGCGGCGGGTCACGCCGGCAAAGTCAGATAGTGCCGCACAAGCATCGACCAAGCCCACGCCCACATGCTTGGCTGCCGCCACGGCAGCCAACGCATTCAGCGCGTTGTGACGACCGATCAGATCCCAATTAAGCTCCGCTGACTCGCCATCGGGTGTCGTTAGTCGCAAGCGCTCATAGGCGGGCGAAAGATTCTGGCAAGTCCAAGCGCCCTGAGCGGACTCCTCACTCTCGAACATCTGTATCGCAGGGGTCCACAGACCTCGATCAAGCACCTCCAGAATCGAATCATCAGTGCCATGAATGATCTGTCCGTTGCCGGGCACGCAGCGCACGAGATGATGAAATTGCCGTTGTATCGCTTCGAGGTCGTCGAAAATATCAGCGTGATCAAATTCCAAATTGCCGATAACCAGTGTTTTTGGCAGGTAGTGAACAAACTTTGAGCGCTTGTCGAAAAATGCGGAGTCATACTCGTCGGCTTCGACAATAAAATAATCACTGGAGCCGAGCCTCGCTGAACGGCCAAAGTCTTTGGGCACACCGCCGATTAAGTAGCCGGGTGTCAGCCCCACCGACTCAAGGATACCGAGCAACATACTAGACGTCGTCGTTTTGCCGTGGGTACCCGAGACGGCAATAACCCACCGATATGACAGCAAATTCTCTTTCAGCCATTGCGGCCCCGAGATGTACGGTATACCTCGATTGAGCAAGGCCTCTACCTCGGGATTACCGCGAGATAGCGCATTCCCGACAATGACAACATCGGGAGCCGGCTCAAGATTTTGCGGTTGGTATCCCTGCATAACATCAATACCGGCATCTGCCAGCATGGTACTCATCGGCGGATAAACATTGGCATCGGAGCCGGTAACCTTAAAGCCCAGCTCGCGCGCTAGCAGGGCGACACCACCCATAAACGTGCCGCAAATACCGAGAATATGTACGCGCTCAGGCATCAGACAACTCCAATTTGAGGTCGCTAGCGTATCATGGACAGAGTCGCTCGTTCGCCATGCGTACGCGCCTAATGACCGAAGAAATAACCACACTTTAAACAGAAACAGAGAGCACAAATATGTCCAAAACGGTCATCCCAAACGCGTTTTACGCGCAGTCAGGTGGGGTTACTGCAGTTATCAATGCATCTGCCCTAGGTGTCATTGAAACCGCGCAAAAATATCCAAAGCAGATAGGCAAAGTACTCGCTGGTGCCAATGGTATTTTGGGCGCGCTCACAGAAGACTTAATCGATACATCCTTGGAAGCGCCATCAGCGCTATCGGGGCTCATTAACACGCCCTCCGGCGCATTCGGATCATGCCGATATAAATTGAAGAGTATTGAAGAGAATCGTTCGGAATATGAGCGCCTGATCGACGTCTTCAAGGCCCACAATATTCGCTACTTCTTTTACAACGGCGGCGGCGACTCTGCCGACACCTGCTTAAAGGTCTCTGAAATCAGCCAGCGCTTAAACTACCCGATCCAAGCGGTACACGTGCCAAAGACCATCGATAATGACTTGCCTATCACCGACAACTGTCCCGGCTTTGGCTCTGTTGCAAAATATGTGGGGATTTCGACTCGAGAGGCCGCGCTAGACGTCGCCTCGATGTGCGCCACCTCAACCAAAGTTTTCATCCTCGAGGTCATGGGTAGACATGCCGGTTGGATTGCGGGTGCTGCGGGTCTTGCAGCGTCTGAGGAAGGAGATGCGCCCCATATTATCCTGTTCCCAGAAATCGCCTTCGATCAAGCCACCTTCCTGGCGAAAGTCCAAGCGACAGTCGAGGCGCACGGATTCTGTGTCATCGTCGCCAGCGAGGGCGCGCAAACAGCTGACGGACGGCTGTTATCTGACCAAGGGGAGCGAGATGCATTTGGGCACGCCCAGCTCGGCGGACTTGCACCGATGCTTGCCGAAATGATCAAGGACAAATTGGGGTTCAAATATCACTGGGCAGTTGCTGATTATCTGCAACGTGCCGCCCGACATGTAGCGAGTCAAACAGACTTAGATCAAGCCTATGCGGTGGGGGCGGCAGCCGTGGAACTAGCGATCAGCGGTCATAACGCTGTGATGCCAACCATTGTCAGAGATCAAGACGCACCCTATCGATGGAGTATCGGATCGACACGCCTAGCCGACGTCGCGAATGTCGAAAAAATGATGCCGCGATCGTTTATTACGGAGGATGGATTCAACATTACGCAAGAGGGTCGAGACTACTTTCAACCATTGATTCACGGCGAGGCGTACCCGCCCTACGAGCATGGACTCCCTCAATACACAAAACTCACCAACACCCGAGTCCCCAAGAAATTACCCGACGACCCGCGCTGGTAATCTCGCGTTCAACGATGCTCTACTTAAAAAATGCTCTAATGACTAGCCGTTCAGGCTTCAGCTGACATAGCGATCAAACAGTTGATCTAGTCTGTCAGAGATCAAGGGATAACCCTCGGGCTGCAAAGCGGGGTGAGAAGACCAAAGCTCGCGGAGCGCTTTTGCACTCAATTGGTCAGCATAATTCTCGGCGATGGGACGAAAACTTAGATGCCATGGCTCTATGGCAACCCCACCACTATCAACCTCGTAAGGCCTAAAAAACCCCTCCGCATCATCACGCTCCATGACGTGCTGTAGCCACCCCCCCAAATGAGAAAACACACCTGTCGATTGGTACTCGGACGGTAGCAGAGCTGGTCGCTCACCCGTTTCTAATACGGCTTTGTCGAAGACATCGATGTCGGTGCCCCAATGATGTCTTGAAGTACCGGGCAATGCGGAAAAACGAAGTATCCGACCCAACCAAACAGGATCTTCGAACTCTTGCCGATCGAGCAAGCTATCGTCGTCCGATACCACATTACGAACTCCCAGCCACTTCTCGTCGAAAATAGTTTTCTGGCGATGATAGGAACGAAATCCCGAGGCTATGGCCAGATCGATCCCCTCCTTTGCCGCGCAACGGCGTAAAGCGCTGAGTGGTTTGACAATGCCTTCGTGGACCTTGATTCCGCACTCAAAGTCAACAACATGATCGTCGGACAAACCGAATAGGACCGCGATGCTGCTGTCAGTCATGATAACTACCTGCCAATTCTAAAGAGCACGCCATTCTGCTAGTCATTTAATCTGAATTCTGATAGCTTCCCCTGCCCAAAACGGGGGGTCAACTTTTTGGCCCTTATTTCATCGAGCAGAGACCTTTTATGGCGACCAAAAAATCAGCTACGGCAAAGGCAGCACCCAAAACTTCAGTGAAGGCGGCCACAAAGGCAAAAGCAGCGCCCAAAGCCAAGGCAGCACCAAAAGCCAAGGCAGCACCAAAAGCCAAGGCTGCGCCTAAATCCGCACCCACGACAAAGGCGGCTCCCAAGGCAAAAGCAGCACCTAAGGCCCCCAGAAAGGCAAAAAATACGCCGAGCAACGTCGCTCGCGCCGTGGGCGAGGTTCAAAAGTTCGATGACTTCAAGCCCTACAAGCCCTCCCGCGGTGAGAGCTACATGAATGAAGGGCAGCTCGAGCATTTTCGGCAGTTACTACTGAGCTGGCGCGCCGACCTCGTTGACGAGGTTGCCAAGACTGTCGGGCATATGAAGGATGAGGCATCCAATTTTCCAGATCCGGCGGATCGAGCTACTCAAGAAGAAGAGTTTAGTCTCGAGCTCAGAACACGCGATCGCGAGCGAAAGCTGATCAAGAAAATCGACGGAACCCTCGAGCGGATTTCTATCGATGACTATGGCTACTGTGACGCCTGCGGCATTGAGATCGGCATTCAGCGCCTCGAAGCAAGGCCGACAGCCACATTGTGCATCGACTGCAAAACCCTCGCTGAAATAAAAGAGAAACAAGAGTTAGGCTAGACATTAGCCTTTTTGAGGCGATGAGTAGGTACCTCGGACGCTTTGCCCCATCACCCACTGGCGACCTGCATCAGGGATCGCTGGTCGCCGCACTCGCAAGCTTTCTCGATGCACGCCATCATGGGGGTTCATGGACACTGCGATTCGACGATATTGACCCTCCTAGGCAGGAAGCCGGTAGCATCGAATCAATCACAGAGGCTCTACTACGCCACGGATTAATCGCAGATGGTCCCGCACAGTTTCAGAGTAACCACAGCACCCGACATATCGAAGCTTTAGATCGACTTTGCGACCATGGCGTCACGTTCGTCTGCCGCTGCACACGAGCCACCCTCGGAGCCAATGGTGCTTGCATCGACGATTGTGACGACCAAAGCCACAGCGAGGGAAGCATCCGTCTGCAATCACCCGAGGGGGCCTTTCCCGATTTTGTAGATATCTGCTCCCAGCAGCGAACCTCTCCAGCCACCTACCCCGCTAACTTTGTCATTCGCAGACGAGACGGTTTACTTGCCTATCAACTTGCCACTGCCGTCGACGACGCATTAGACGGCTTCACCCATGTTGTGAGAGGTGGCGACCTGCAAGCCTCAACCCATCGACAACTTTATATTCAACAACTGTTATCACTCGAGTCACCGCAATACGGTCACATCAGAATCATTAAAGATCACCACGGTAACAAGCTCAGCAAACAAACTGGCGCTGAGCCAATCTCGGCTACCGACCCGATAGCCAATATTAGATCGGCACTCGCGCAGCTGAATCAGCAAACACCGCCTAGTAGTTGTCAGAGTATCTCGACTCTGTTGACGTGGGCGATTGCTAACTGGGACAGAGTATCCGCCAAATTGTAACTTTTCTCCCCCTAAGTGTTACGTAGGTGACACTTTTAGCGCGTCGCATGGTACGCTCGACACCGAATTTGGCTATGCCTAGGTCTCTATGCACACAATATTGGTTCTGGACGACGATCCGATTGATTCGGCGCAACTAGTCGACGATCTTGCGGCCGAGGGCTGCAAAGTACTTAAAGCCTCCCCGTTTTCAGCCATTAATGCCATTCAGGCGGCGGAGCAGATCGACGCGGTGATACTCGATCCGGGCCGAAGCGAGACCAGCGCGCTCAGCCTGATCGGCGATTTATCACACGTTCCAGTTTTTATTCTCGCGCAGCACGCGAGTCTTAAGACCGCAGTGAGTTTTCTAAAGGCAGGGGCTCAGGATTATTGGGCTAAACCGACATCTGCTACCGAAATATTGAGAGCCATCAACTTCAGTCATACCAGCGATAATCAAAAGCCAGCCAACGCATCAGCTGCCGAAGCCTTTGTCGGACGTTCGCCGGGTATGCGCACATTGATGAATCGCGCGAATCGCGCAGCGAAGGCTAACTCAACAGTATTGGTGATGGGCGAGACCGGTACCGGTAAAGAATTGGTAGCACGACATATTCACCAGTCGAGTACCCGAGCCAACAAACCTTTGATTTCTGTTAACTGTGCAGCGATTCCAGAGACCCTGATCGAATCTGAATTGTTTGGTTACGAGAAGGGCGCATTCACCGGCGCTTCGTCGCGACGACTGGGTCTTGTTGAAGCTGCTAATGGTGGTTCGCTATTTCTCGATGAAATCGGAGAGTTGCCTGCCTCAGCACAGGCACGCCTGCTTCGCTTCATTCAAGAAGGTGAAGTTCGACGGATCGGCTCCACCAGTAGCACTCGTGTGGATGTTAGGCTGATATGTGCCACTCATCGCGATCTCGACGAACTTGAAAATACCGATGCCTTCCGTCGCGACCTGTTCCACCGAATCAATGTCTTGCGACTAGAGGTGCCACCACTTCGAGACCGTCTGGACGATTTGAGAGGTCTAACCAACTGGCTAATGACACGAGTCGCTGAACGCCTTCAGCTACCCGCCATGGAGCTAGCAGAAGACGCCTATCTCGCGCTCGAAGGCTATGACTGGCCAGGGAATGTCAGAGAACTGGAACACACGATTGAACGTGCTCTCGTTATGGCTGATGACATTATTCAGCCTGATGACTTAGATCTACCCGCAAAAAAGGCTAGTGAGCCGGTCCAACTGAAGGCCTTCACCCGCTCTGACAGCGACGACATTCCATCAGGTATGGATCAAACAGCAAATGACGAGCTGTCGCTTGAGGACTATTTCCAGCGCTTTGTCCTCGAGAACCAACATGCAATGAATGAGACCGAGCTCGCGCATAAGCTAGGAATCAGTCGTAAATGCTTGTGGGAACGACGACAGCGCTTTGATCTACCCCGCTCTCGAAAAAAGTCACAGAAACAAGCCTGACACCTGCGAAGTTACGTAACACTCTAAGGTAAAGTTTCGTAACACTTTTATGACACGCGCGACGCTTTTTGGTCAAAAAAAATCATAAGTAACTGAAATAAAACAGGATATTACCGCTGGCATATGAAATGCATTAACTGTGGCAGAGTCGAAATAATAACAAGCGGCCGAATAAAAATAATATCTGTCACTACAGACCTGGGCGGGGAAGGCAACTTCCCCCAGTTTGTTTTTGTCCCCCTTAAAACCGACTTCTCGACCCAGTCCCGGGCGGTGTCGTGCCGTGCTTGAATTACCGTTAGACCAACGAATCGATCGATCACTGCTGCTGCACGCTGCCGTTTCGGTGGTGGAACGGCTTAGCGACAATGGCTACTCGGCATTCATTGTTGGCGGCGCTGTGCGGGACTTATTGATCGGTGGCAAACCAAAGGACTTTGATGTCGCTACCAACGCGACGCCAGAGCAAGTCGTGGCGCTATTCCGAGGCTCTCGTATCATTGGACGACGATTTAGGATCGTTCACGTTCGGATGGGTCGTGAAATCATTGAAGTGACCACATTCCGCGGTAGCCACAAAGGTGACGATACTAATGAATCGAAAACCTCTCACCGAGGTTTGCTTCTGCGAGATAACGTTTATGGGACATTAGAAGAAGATGCGGTTCGCAGAGATCTCTCGGTCAATGCGCTATACCTCGATGTCGTCGACAACAAGATATTGGATCACCTAAACGGGCTGGAAGACATTGATCAGAGACTGATCAGAATTATCGGAGACCCTCAAACAAGGTATCAAGAAGACCCCGTGCGCATGCTTCGAGTCGCGAGATTTGCGGCTAAGTTAAATTTTGATATCGAGGCAGACACTGAGAAAAGTATTGTTCCTGTTAAGCACTTGCTTGCCGATGTCCCATCCGCGCGCCTGTTTGATGAGGCATTGAAATTATTCATGAGTGGCTATGGCTTACAAAGCTATGAGCGGTTAGAGGAACTCGGCCTGTTAGACGTGATACTACCGGAGGTGGCTGACCATCTGCGGTCCCGAAGCGCTCAACTCATCATAAAAAAGGCGCTCGGTAATACCGACCAACGAATTGCCAGGGATAAACCATGCACACCTGCTTTCTTATTTGCAGCCATGCTCTGGCCTGCTGTTGAAGAGCAGTCGTTAGAACTATCTAAGCACTCTATGTCTCGACCCGAAGCGCTCAATGCCGCTGGGCAACAGGTCACTCAGCGCACCTTGCAGCGCATTGCGATACCCAAGCGATTCTCTATGCCAATGCGTGAGATCTGGTCTTTGCAACATCGGCTAGAGCATCAGTCACCGAAACGTATCAAGCCAACACTCACGCTCCGCCGCTTTCGCGCCGCATTTGATCTGTTGCTTCTGAGAGCCGACGCCTCACCTGATTCGCTGCTGTCGGCTGTGAAGTTCTGGGAGGAGCAACAGGCGCTCTACCCAGATATTGTTGGCTCTCAACCAGAGGAGAAACGGCCGCCCAAGAAAAGACGCAGGCGGCAACGGTAGTGGCTCTCGTTAGTATTGGACTCGGCGCCAACCTCGGCGATCGAGAAAGTAATCTAAGATCGGCCTACAGTCAGGTGTCAGCGCAAGCTCAGATCACCACTTTGGAGGTGTCTCGGGTTTATCAGACACCGCCGCTAGGGCCTTCCGATCAGCCCAACTACCTGAATGCTGCGATGCTCATCGAAACCGACCTCAATCCTGAGCAGTTACTAGTGATTGTTAAAGCTATCGAGTCGAACATGGGCCGAGTCACTCGGCGCCGTTGGGGAGAGCGAATCATCGATCTCGACATCTTACTGTATGACGACAGTAGCTTTGACCTACCCGGCTTGACCATTCCCCATAAAGGCATCGCGCAGCGCCCCTTCGTGATAGAACCGCTAGTAGACCTGCATGGCCCCACGCACGAGGTGCCTGGTATTGGGGATCTTGCTACCCTACGC
>CENU01010028.1_pt1 | contig 10168 bp, 15 predicted proteins | sample 361331 | NCBI WGS metagenome assembly CENU01 (sample SAMEA2619766, study PRJEB7988) | marine metagenome | isolation source: saline water (ENVO:00002010), including
TGAGCAGGGCCTTGAGGGCCTCTTTGGCTCCGGGTTGTTGCAGTTGCTGCTGAGCGTCCTCTTTGAGGGAGGGCGTTTCAAAAAACGGTCGAGCTTGCTCGACGCCATCGGCCAGCAGCGTCAGGGAGGGGCCCAGCAGCTCGCAGAGTTGCTCCAGCCAAGCTTGGCTGCGGCCGCTGGTCTCAAAGCCTGCCTCCTGCCAAAGCGGGGTGAGCTTGCGGTTGAGTTCTGCGGCACCAAGCTCATGCAGCACCTGGCCATTGAGCCAGTTGAGCTTGTCCCAATCGAAGCGGGCACCAGCTTTGTTGACGCGCTGGAAGTCGAACACCTTGGCGGCCTCCGCCAAGGAGAAGCGCTCGCCCATGCCCTCCGGCGGCGACCAGCCCAGCAGGGTCATGTAGTTGGCCAGGGCGCTGGCGGTGTAGCCCATGCCGCGGAAGTCGCTCACCGAGGTGACGCCATCGCGCTTGGAGAGCTTGCGGCCCTCTTGGTTGAGGATCAGCGGGGTGTGGGCGAACTCAGGCAGCGGCAGCCCCAGGGCTTCGTAGAGCAGCAGTTGCTTGGCGGTGTTGGCGATGTGGTCTTCACCGCGGATCACATGGGTGATGGCCATGGCGGCGTCATCGACCACCACCACGAGGTTGTAAAGCGGATCGCCGATTTGATCGGCTGGAGCGCGCCGGGCGATCACCATGTCGCCGCCCAGGTCGGCTCCGCTCCAGCTCATGGCGCCGCGCACCAGGTCGTTCCACTGGATGTTGCGGCTGTCATCGATGCGGAAGCGCACCGTGGCTTGGCGTCCCTCGGCTTGATAGTCGGCTTCCTGCTCGGGGCTGAGGTTGCGGTGGCGGTTGTCGTAACGCGGCGCTTTCTTGTTGGCCATTTGGGCCTCGCGCATGGCGTTGAGCTCCTCTTCCGAGGCGTAACAGCGGTAGGCCAGCCCGGCATCCAGCAGTTGTTGGATTGCTTGGCGGTGCTGCTCCACCCGCTCGCTCTGGATGACGGGCTCGGCATCCCAGTCGATACCCAGCCACTTCAGGCCATCAAGGATGTTGCTGGTGTATTCGCTTTTGCTGCGCTCTTTGTCGGTGTCTTCAATGCGCAGCACAAACTCGCCGCCATGGCGCCGCGCGTACAGCCAGTTGAACACCGCTGTGCGTGCGGTGCCGATATGAAGCGTTCCCGTTGGGCTGGGGGCCAGACGAACACGCACCATTGAGGCTGTTGAGGTGAAAACGGGACCGACGGGATTCGAACCCGCAACTTCCGCCGTGACAGGGCGGTGCTCTAACCGGTTGAACTACGGTCCCATGACCGAACTTCGGGCTGCTGGTTAGTAACCAATCACGGTGAAAGTGATGGGTTTACAGCGCTCGAAACACGCCCATGTCCTCGCTTGGAGGAAAGACCAGTATTGGGTCTGGAGGGTCCCTCCGTCAACCAATTGTTGCCGGGGAGCGTGTGATTTTTTGGGCATAAAAAAACCGGCAACTGCCAAGTGACAGGGCCGGTTGAATGAGGTGATGAAGCGCCCAGAGCGCTTGTGAGGCAGTTGCTTTGATCTAGTTGTGGAAACCAGCGGGTTCGATCAGGCGCACCTGGTTGCCCCGGGCTGTGAATTCACGACCCTGATCGCTTTGAACCACAACGCGACCTCCGGATTTGACGCGGATCACCCTGGCCCGCACCCAACCGAGGGCTGCGGATTCGAGCACCTTCACAACATCACCAGGTTGAAGATCCAATTCCATGCTTTAGGCCTCGATTCAAACCTCAAAAAGTGGACAAAAGGTGCATCGCACGCGCCGTGGAGGACTCGAACCCCCGACATCAGGTTTTGGAGACCTGCGTTCTACCAACTGAACTAACGACGCAGGAGGCGATGCACCAATGCCGGTGCTGACTCTAGGCACCGGAAGCGGCCCTGGGCGGGCTGCTGTGTCAGCGATCGAAGCGCTGCTTGACCCGGGTGGCTTTGCCCATCCGCTCGCGCAGATAGAAAAGTTTGGCGCGACGCACCTTGCCGCGGCGCTCCACCTTGATGGAGGCCACCTGGGGGCTGTGGACCATGAACACCCGCTCCACGCCGATGCCCTGGAAGATTCGGCGCACGGTGATGGTTTCGTGCATGCCGCCGTGGCGCTTGGCGATCACCACACCCTCATAGGGCTGAACGCGCTCTTTGTTGCCCTCACGGATGCGGACGCCCACCTTGACGGTGTCGCCCACATAAACGTCAGGAAGATCGGACTTGATCTGACCTTCTTCAAAGGAGCGCATCAGCTCTTCGGCGCTCAGCTTGCGCGTGCTGACCTTGGCCGCGGCTGCCTTCTTGGCAGGGGCTTCCTCGGTGGCGCTGGCTACAGCGGTCTCCTCGGTCTTGGTTGCTGTTTCCTCTGCGGTCATTGCGAATCGATGCAACTCAACTGGTGAGTTGCCGTAGCGGGCCAAGGGTCCAGCTTACCCCTTCACCTCAACCATTTCCCCAGAAGCATCAGCAGTCCGGTGCTGAGCATCCAGATCAATCCCAGCCCATTGAGCAAGACGTAAATCGTTTCGCCATGGGCGCCCAGCCATTCCCCCTCATGCAGTTGCATCAACCAGTGGGCTTGGTCTCGGCCCCAGCCGCCCCAATCCCGCATCAGGCGGTAGCCCAGCCCTGTGCTGACCGTGATCAGCAGCGGCAGCAGGACGACTGGAGCCAGCCGTCCATGCCAGCGGCGGATCCGCAGCAACCAGGTGCTCATGGGTGCAGCTCCGCGACAAGACGGACAGCATTGATAGCTTGAAAGTACCGACGCCTGCTTTTGCTGAGATGAACTTGTTCGCAGAGCTGCTGGCGTCCTCGAAGCCTCAGACCGGTCCGCGCATCAGCAACAACCGCCGCGGCATCGAGATCAAGTCCGAGCGCGAGATCGGCATCATGCGCCAATCGGGCCGCATCGTGGCCACGGTGCTCAAGGAAATCATGGGGCTGGTGAAGCCCGGCATGACCACCGGTGAGCTCGATGCCTATGCCGAAGAGCGCATCCGCTCCATGGGCGCTGTGCCCAGCTTCAAGGGCTATCACGGCTTCACTGGAACGATTTGCGCCAGCATCAATAACGAAGTGGTGCATGGCATCCCCAGCAAAAAGCGGGTGATCCGTGATGGCGACCTGCTCAAGGTCGACACCGGCGCTTTCTATGAGGGTTATCACGGCGATAGCTGCGTCACGATCGGCGTCGGCTCCATCTCAGAAGAGGCTGAGCGTCTCTCCCGCGTGGCCCAGGAATCATTGATGCAGGGCCTGTCCCAGATCAAAGCCGGCCGCACCCTGCTGGACATCGCTGGCGCGGTGCAGGATCACGTTGAGGCCAATGGCTATGCCGTTGTGGAGGACTACACCGGCCACGGCGTTGGCCGCAATCTGCACGAGGAGCCCTCGGTCTTCAACTACCGCACCCGCGATCTGCCCAATGTGCAGCTGCGCTCAGGCATGACCTTGGCTGTGGAGCCGATTCTCAATGCCGGCGCCAAAAACTGCCGCACCCTCAAAGACCATTGGACCGTGGTGACCCAGGACGGCAGCCTCTCGGCCCAGTGGGAGCACACCGTGTTGGTGACCGATAGCGGCTACGAAATCCTCACTGACCGGGACGCTGTGTGAACCAGCGGTAGTAGCGCTCGCGCCCCCAGCAGGTCAGCGGCATCAGGAGCCAGGTGAGCGGATTGGGGCTGACGATGATCAATTCACGTCCAGCAGCGGCTTGGCGCAGCACAGCAGCCGCCACCCCGCTGGCCCGCATGAATCCATAGGGGTTCAGCGCTGAACGGAAGGGTCCCAACACCAGCCGGCGCACGGTGCACACCGCATCAATACGCCTGAGGCTGACCAGTTGGCCCAGGGCCCGTTTGCTGATCTCATAGAGCGGACTGAACGCCGGGTTGACCTCGGCTTCAGAGGTGTTCACCCACAGTTCGCGGCCATCGCCGGGCTGGGCTGTCTGCAAAAACAGCTCCATCAGCCGCAGCGCGCTGCTGAGGTTCACCTCGAGGCTGTCGGCGGTGGATTGGGCATCACGGGCGCCCATGCGGTTGATGCCGTGGTTGATCACCAGCAGTTGCAGCGACTCCAGCTGCGGACGCAGCGCCTCTTCCTCGCCCACCTTCCAGGCGATGGTTTCGATCTCCAGCTCCTGATCACCGTCCTGCAGTCGGATGGGCCCAGGGCTGGAGCTCAAGGCCACGGGGATGGCGCCTTGGCGATGCAGGGCGAGCAGCAGGGCCCGCCCCAAGCTGCCGCTGGCTCCAGTCACGGCGCAGCGTTGGCCTTGAAACAACGGCATCAAGGCTGATCTGTTGCCTACTCGTTAGATTTTCCCATCACTCCAGCCACTGCCATGGGCCACTCCGGTGCCACTCTTTTGGTGGGTTCCTGCGAACCATTCAGTGGCAAATCGGCCCTGGTGATGGGCTTGGTGCAGCAGCTGCGCGATAAGGGGCAGAGCCTTCGCTATGGCAAGCCGCTGGCCACCAGCATTGAGCAGCAAACCAGTGGCGAGACCCTCATCGACGACGACGTGCGCTTCGTTGGGGAAATCTTTGATCTACCGCCCAGCGCCTTGCTGCCCTCGCTCACCTCGAGCACGCCAGAGCCCACCAAAAAGCAGTTGGCCACAGGCAGCTTGGTGGCGCCTGAGCAAGCACTCGAGCAACTGCGCGGAGTGCTGGGGGTTGGCGAAGGAATCACCCTGCTGGAAGCGGCTGGCTCCCTGAACGAGGGTCTGCTGTTTGGCCTCAGCCTGCCCCAGTTGGCCCACGGCCTGCAGGCGCCGGTGTTGTTGGCCCATGCCTGGGAGGATGCCGGCAGCGTTGAGCCCTTGCTGCAGGCCAAAGCACTGCTGGGCGATCAACTGCTCGGTGTGGTGCTGAACAACGTTGAGCCCGATCAGATCACGGCCTTGCGCGCCGAGCTCAGCCCCGCCTTGCAGGCCTTGGGTTTGCCCCTGTATGGGCTGTTGCCCCGCAGCCCGCTGCTGCGCAGTGTCACCGTTGGCGAGCTGGTGCAGCGCTTGCGCGCTGAGATGTTGTGCTGCCGCGAGCGCAAAGACCTGCTGGTGGAAACCCTCAGCATCGGCGCCATGAACGTGAACTCCGCCATGGAGGTGTTCCGTCAGCAGCGCAATATGGCCGTGGTCACTGGCGCGGATCGCACCGATATCCAGTTGGCTGCCCTGGAGGCATCCACCCAGTGCCTGATCCTCACTGGAGCCGGTGATCCCCTGCCGCAGCTGGTGAGTCGCGCCCAAGAACTCGATGTTCCCCTGCTCAAGGTGGAGCACGACACCCTGGCCACGGTGGCGGTGATTGAGAAGGCCTTTGGCCATGTCCGCCTGCATGAAGCGGTGAAGGCCACCTATGCGGCCCGGATGGTGGCAGAGCACTGCGACTTCGCTGCGCTGTTTTCCCGTCTAGGTCTGGCCTAAAGCGCCAGCGTTGCTACGGTCGACAGGCCTTCTGTCCTGGCGTCCCCTGTGACCCGGTCCCTTGATCTGCCGGCTCTCGATCGGGTCGACACGTTGGCTCAAGAGCTCGCCCTCCTGCAGAACACCGGCCAGCGACGGATCGCCATCCTTGGCACGCGCCATGTGCCCGTGGTGTCCATCCATTTGGTGGAACTGTTGGCTCGCTCCCTGGTGCAGGAGGGCCACTCCATGCTCACCTCAGGCGCGCAAGGGATCAATGCCGCAGCGATTCGTGGTGCCCTGGCGGTGGATCCCGCCAAGCTCACCGTGATCCTTCCGCAAAGCTTGGAGCAGCAGGCCCCGGAATCCCAGGAGTTGCTGGAGCAGGTGCTGCACCTGGTCAGCAAGCCGGAAAACGATGATCTTCCGCTCACCGAGGCCAGCACCCTCTGCAATCAAGAGATTGTGAGCCGCTGCGACCAATTGATTTGTTTCGCCTTCCACGACAGCGAAACGTTGATCCAGGCCTGCCAAGACGCGGAAGATCTCGGCAAGGTCGTCACGCTGTTGTTTTTTGATTGAGGCTCCGCCTCATTGCTGAAGCACGGCTTTGAGGCCCTCGAGATAGAGGATGCCGCTGCAGAGCAGGGCCGAGGCCCAGCAGAGTCCTCGCAGGGGCGGCACATTGCCCACATAGGCCCCGATGTAGAGCAGCCGCAGCAGTGGGTGTAGCCAGGCAGCGGCCATGGCAATCGGTGCTGACACCCCAGCCACTAGGGCCAGCAGGCAAGCGGGGGCATGCAGGGTGAAGGCTTCAAAACAGTTTTGATGGGCCCAGCTGGCCCGGCGTCCCCAGGCCGGCAGGCGCTCGAACATGGCCCTAGGGGCGGCCAGATCAGCCATGCTGAAATCCGCCTGCGAACGGGCAGCCCCCAGCGGCACCAGGCTCAGCATCACCACCAAACCGGAGAGCAGCAGGGATGCAGCCAGTGGCGCGCTGCCGTGTTGGAGGGCGTTGAAAAGCTCCGCCATGGGTCCTCACAAGGGGCCCCTTTCTAGGCTGATGGGATTCCCTGCCGTTGCCGCCCTTCATGGCCGACACCTACAGCTTTGATGTTGTCAGCGATTTCGACCGCCAAGAGCTGGTGAACACCATCGACCAGCTGCGCCGTGATGTGTCTCAGCGCTACGACCTCAAGGACTCCAACACCGAGATCGAGCTGGAGGAAACCGCCATCGTGATCACCACCGCCAGTGACATGACTTTGACGGCTGTGGTGGACGTGTTGCGGCAGAAGGCCACCAAGCGCAATCTCTCGCTGAAAATCTTTGATGAGCAGACCCCTGAAACCGTTGGGGGCAATCGCATCAAGCAGGAGATCAAGCTGCGCAAAGGCTTGAGCCAGGAGATTGCCAAAAAGCTCAGCAAGACGGTGCGCGATGAGCTCAAGAAGGTGACCGTCTCGATCCAAGGAGAAAGCCTGCGCGTCACCGGCAAGAACAAAGACGACCTGCAGAGCGCGATCCAATTGCTGAAAGAGCAGGACATCGAAGTGCCGCTGCAATTTCAGAATTACCGCTGAGCCAATCGATTCCGTGCCTAGCTTGGGCTGTCGGGATCAGGCATGGACCAGGCTCTGCTGGCGCTGATGAAACAGCTCTCCGCCGAGGAGAAGCTGATGTTCCAAAGCGATTACGAAGATCAGAAGAAAAGCACCGTTCTGGCTGTGGTGCTGGCGCTGCTCTTGGGTGGCTTTGGTGCCCATTGGTTTTATTTGGGACGAACCGGCCGCGCGCTCACCTATCTGCTGCTCAACATCCTCGGCGGGGTGCTCACGGTGCTGCTGATTGGCTATGTGGTGCTGGCGGCTGTTTGGATCGCCTGCTTGATCGATGCGGTGTTCATGGGGGGCACCATCAGCGCCATCAATCGCCGCATCGGCCAACGGATCTTCGAAGCGATTGTTGGCCTGCGCGGTGGTCAGTTGCCGGGGCAAGCCCCATGAACGGCAAAACCTTTGTGATCGCCTTGGTGGTGTTTTTGGCCGCCTACATGGTCGTGGAATTTTGGGTGTTAAGGCAGCTGGTGCCTCACGCGGCGTGATCTTCCCGCTCATACCAAGCCAACACTTGCGTTAGTGCGGTGTCGGTCAAGGTTTCGAGGTAGACGCCAAAGCGGGGGTCGTAATCGATGCGGCCTTTGGAGTCGATGTCGTAGTGCTCAACGATGACGTTGATCGTTGCAGTGCGGTCCATGGTCCTGGCTGGGGCTGATGGATACCGGGTAATTCCTTATGGATTCATGCCTTCCAGATCGACCGTAAACCAAGTTGCTGGCTGCAAGACCCAATGACACAGGGCGTTGCAAGCTCAATCAAAAATTCATGAACTTTCCTGGCGGCGGCGATCAATAATTCGCGCCAGTTCCAGGAAATAACCGGCCGTGCACCAGCGGCCATAGCTGCGGGAACGGTTTTCAACATCCGAGCGAATCTCTGCTGTTTCGGCCATCAACAAATCGAGGTCGAGTTGTTCCAGCTCGTAGAGATCCTGCAGCTCAATCTCGTCATTGAGCAGATGGCTTTTGAGCCACTTCTTGGTTTTTTGCTCCTGGGCGGGAATCTCCATAGCCTCAGCCTGCAGCGGCCTCCTCATCGGGAAGGCTCAGCTTCAAGCGGCATTCGTATTTCTTGAGCGCGTGGGCCTTGATTGACTCCGCCTTCACCACTTGGTTGAGGTGCTGCGCCTCGAGCTGGAAATCCGAAGGAGTGGGGTTTTCTTCTTCCCAGCTCGCTTGAGCCCGCTCCAAGCGGATTTGCATCAGCCGGGTGATTTCATCGTTGCAGCGCTGCGGCCCTTTCTCAGCCAGCGCCGCGGGTGCGAGCAGCGGCAGGGCCAGCAGCAATGGCAGCCTGAAGCGGTGGTGGCCCATGGAATGGCGTGAGCGGACTCCTACTTTGCCTGGCTCTGATCGGCGCCAATCCGCTGCAGGAGCCTGGCCAGCGGGTGCGGCCGGTGCCGTCAGAGGCTGGAATCGTCTCCAGTCAGGAGTCTTTGGCCAGCGCCGCTGGTGCCTCGATCCTCGCCAAGGGCGGCAATGCCATCGATGCTGCTGTGGCCACGGCCTATGCCTTGGCGGTGACGCTGCCGCAAGCCGGCAACTTGGGCGGCGGCGGTTTTCTGGTGTTTTGGAATCAGCCGGAGCGCCGCGGCTATGCGCTCAATTTCCGTGAGATGGCGCCGCGCCGCGCTCACAAAGATCTCTTTCTTGGTGCTGATGGCCGCGTCGATCGGCAGCTGGCCACCCGCAGCCTGCTGAGCACCGGTGTGCCCGGCACGGTGGCGGGTCTGCTGAAAGCCCAGGAGCGTTTTGGCGCCCTCAGCCGCTCTGAGGTGATGGCCCCGGCGATCCGTTTGGCTGAGCAAGGCTTTGCGGTGTATCCGGTGTTGGCGGATTCGCTCAAACGGGCGGCTCCCCTGCTGCAGGCCGATCCCAGCGCCAAAGCGATCTATTACAAGGCGAATGGGGAGCCCTATCGGGCCGGAGAGATCCTGCGGCAGCCGCTGCTGGCGGCCACCTTGCGGCGCATCGCTGAGCAGGGTCGCTCTGGCTTTTACCAAGGGCCTGTGGCTGAGAAGTTGGAAGCGCTGATGCAGCAGCGCGGCGGCTTGATCGATCGCCAGGACCTGGCGGCCTACCGCGCTCCTTGGGTTGAGCCGGTGCAGGGACGCTTCCGCGGCCTGACGGTGCTGTCGATGCCGCCCCCCAGTAGCGGCGGCGTCACCTTGATTCAGATGCTCAATCTGCTGGAGCCCATGGGTTTAGAGGCCATGGGCCTGAACAGCGCCGAGTCGATCCACACGTTGGTGGAGGCCATGAACCTGGCTTACCGCGACCGCAACAGTGAGCTGGGCGACCCTGATCAGGTGGCAGTGCCAGTGCAGCGGCTCACCAACAAGGGCTATGCCGACGCGCTGCGCCCGCTCATTCGCCCCAAACAGCACACCCCCAGCGCTGCGTTGGGCGGCACGGCTCCACTACCGGCCAACAGCACCAACACCACCCATCTCTCGGTGGCGGATCAGCAGGGTTCGCTGGTGGCCCTCACCACCACCTTGAACTTCGCCTATGGCAATGGCGTGGCGATTCCAGGCACCGGTGTGTTGCTCAACAACGAGATGGATGACTTCACCGCCAAGCCAGGGGTGCCCAATGCCTATGGCCTGGTGCAAGGCGAAAAGAACGCCATCGCCCCAGGCCGCCGGCCGCTGAGTTCGATGACGCCAACGGTGGTGCTCAAACGTGATGGCAGCCCCTGGCTCGCCACCGGTACGCCGGGGGGCAGCCGCATCATCACCACGGTGTTGCAGGTGCTGCTCAACCGCATGGTGCACGGCCTCAATTTGGCCACCTCGGTGTTGAGTCCGCGCATCCATAGCCAGCTCTGGCCTGATCGGGTGCAGATCGAGCAGGGCATCAGCCCCGACACCATCGATCTGCTGGAGCAGTGGGGGCACGCGATCCAGCGCAGCCGGGCGATGGGTTCGGCCAACAGCGTGGAAGTGCTGCCTGAAGGCGGCAGCTTGGGGGTGGCTGATCCGCGCAGGCCTGAGGGGGCAGCGATTCCCCAGCAGCCTTAGCTGGCCTGGGAGAGGGCCGGCAGGGTGTTCACCAGTGCTGGGAACAGGATGATCAGCACCAGCACAGCCACCTGCACGGC
>CENU01039646.1_pt1 | contig 10167 bp, 7 predicted proteins | sample 361331 | NCBI WGS metagenome assembly CENU01 (sample SAMEA2619766, study PRJEB7988) | marine metagenome | isolation source: saline water (ENVO:00002010), including
ACGCTCTGGCCGCGGCTAGCGATGCCCGCATTATTCACCAATATGCCGATGGGGCCGTGGTCCGCTTCGATGGCGGTCACCATGGCGGCGTTTTCATCATACCGATCTATGGATGCGGCGTAGGCTTGAGCCTTACCGCCACAGCTTTCAATATCCGCTACCGTGGCCTCAGCGGCCTCCTGATCGCGGCGATAATTCACCGCGACGAACGCCCCATCTGCTGCCAGAGACAACGCAATGCCACGGCCCACGCCGCGACCGCCTCCCGTTACCAAAGCCACTCTTCCCGCTAATGACATCCTTGCATCTCCCCGGTTATGTCCGTCCCGATTTTTCGTTGTTTCGCGATGGGCTATTGACCCTTAAATTGAGCGTCGCGCTTTTGCAAAAATGCGGTCACCCCCTCTTTAAAATCCGCAGTACGTCCCGCCTCATTCTGAAGCTGGGCTTCTAGCTCAAGTTGCTGCTCATAGGCGTTGGTCCAGGTTTCCCAATACGCTTTGCGAATCAGCGAGAGGGATTTGGGACCGTTGGCCAAACGCTCGGCTAGGGCCATGGCGCCCTCTTCCAGGCTGGCATTATCCTCGAACAGACGGTTCACTAAACCCCATTCACTCGCCTGCTCAGCGCCCAGGCGTTCTGCGAGCATGGACAACTCCAACGCACGGCCCCACCCCACCATGCGCGGCAGGAGGAAGGTGGCACCCCCATCCGGTATCAGTCCAATACGCGCAAAGGCCTGAAGGAAGAAAGCCTGCTTACTGGCGCAAACCAGATCGCCCATCATCGCGAAACTCATACCCACACCTGCTGCCGCGCCATTTACCGAGGTAACGATGGGCATTTCCAGATCGCGCAAATCCAGGAGGATGGGATGATATTTGTGACGAAGATTATCCCCCGCTTCCCTCCCGGGCCCAGATTTGTCGTCATCCTGAAGGTTGGCGCCGGCACAAAATGCCCGCCCTTCGCCGGTGAGAAGCAAACAACGCGCCTCGCCGCCCTGAGCTTTAATCTCAGCCAGAGCCGAGGCCATATCGTCCAGCATTTGGTTGCCGACGGCGTTCATCACCTCCGGATGATTGAATTTTAAGACTGCGACCTTACCCCTGAACTCCAAATGCATCCGTTCCATAAATAGTCCCGCGTTTTTTTTAGCCTAACTCAAGCGCACTATGGAAACATCTCGCCTGTTAGTGGCATGCCCGCCGCCGCATGGCAGGCCCACCGGGTATCTGCTATCTTTTTTTCATGGCGCATGCCCACTCACATCACCACCCTGCAACGGATGCACATGCCCTCGGGAGCGCCTGCCTGCTGATTTCAAGCTTCATGATTATCGAACTGGCGGTCGGTTGGTGGACCAATGCCTTGGTCTTGCTCGCGGATGCCGGCCATATGTTTCTGGATGCCTCCGCTCTGGCGCTTGCGTGGTGGGCCGCACGGCTGGCGGATCGTGGCTTCGATCAACAGCTGTCCTATGGCTACCATCGGTTTGGTGTCCTCGCGGCCTTTGTGAACGCGTTGACGCTGATTTCCCTAACGATTTGGATCAGTATCGAAGCGGTTTCTCGCCTCTGGTCCCCGGAGCCGATGCTGCCCCTCCCCACGTTGATCGTAGCGAGCCTGGGCTTTGTGGTGAATCTGGTGGCCTTCCGCCTGCTTCACAACACCAGTGGCAACACCAACGTTCGTAGCGCAGCGCTCCACGTTTTGGGCGATCTACTGGGCTCCGGCGCAGCCATCGCGGCCTCGCTGATCGTTATGACCGTGGGCTGGCTGTACGCCGACCCCTTACTCAGCTTGGTGATCGTCTTTATCCTGCTCAGAGGGGCCATCGGCATCCTCAGGGAGTCCGCGCATATTTTGCTGGAGGGCGTTCCCACCGGCGTTGACCTTAGCGAAATCAAACAGACTCTCTGCACTCAAATCAACGAAGTACAGGACATTCACCACGTTCACGCTTGGGGACTGACGGCGGAGAGACCGCTGATCACACTCCATGCCATTGTTCTTGAGGGTGCCGACGTCTACAGCGTGATCAGCGAGGTTAAGGCCCTACTTCGTCGGCAATTCCATATCGAGCACTCCACCATTCAGATTGAGCTGGGCGCCTGTCCCGATGATCCGCTGAGCCAGGGTTAACGCCCACGCCTGGCCTGCTGACCCGGTGGCTGCGGACTTAGATCGGTGCTGGCTCGCTAAACTGCTCCCGCAGCACCCGCTTGAGAATCTTTCCGCTAGGATTTCTGGGGATTTCTGTCACAAATTCAACGACCTGAGGCTGTTTAAAGCGGGCAAGCTTGCCTTGGCAATAGTCCAACACCTCGGCCGGCGTCAGCTTGGGGTCACTGGCCACAACAATAGCCAGAGGCGATTCCCCCCAGCGTTCGCTGGCCTGACCGATGACGGCGGCCTCTCGGATGGCCGGATGCCCGATGAGCAAATTTTCGATCTCTGCGGGATAGACGTTCTCTCCACCGCTGATGATCATATCCTTGATGCGATCCTGAATCGTGACGAAGCCCTCGGCGTCCATAATCGCCACATCACCCGTGCGCAGCCAGCCATCGACGATGGATTCAGCCGTGGCCTCAGGCCGATTCCAGTAGCCGGTCATCACGTGTGGGGCTCTGACCGCGACCTCCCCGGCCGTGCCTGGCTTACATTCATTGCCTTCAACGTCAATGACGCGTACATCGGTATGAAAGAAGGCCTTGCCCGTGGAATCCGGACGCCCCAGCGCATTCTCAGAGTCCATCAAACAGGCAGGGCCACAGGTCTCCGTCAGCCCATACACCTGCTGTATGCCCATGCCCATTTCATGAAAAATTTTAGTGAGCGATGGAGGCACCGGCGCGGCGCCGGTCATCATCCAGCGCAGGGTTGAATAATCAAAACGATTCAGCTCGGGCACCTGAAGCATGAAATTCAACATTGCCGGCACGGCTAGGCCACTGGTTACCCTTTCTCGCTCAATAGCCTGCCAGGCTCCCACCGGATCGAAACTACGCATGACCACGGAGGTCGCACCCACATAAACATTGACGGCAAGGGGGGTGAGCGCCCCGACATGAAACATGGGAAGGCACGCCAAAAAACGCTCGGGATGGTTATAGTTCGCCGTCGCGGCAATGCTTAGCAGCCCCCATATCGACGTATGGTGCGTATGCATGACGCCCTTGGGGAGTCCCGTGGTGCCCGATGTGTACATGATGTAAAGCATGTCGTCATCGGCAGCTTCCACCTGGGGTTCAGCGGCGGCCCCCGCCCCACGAAAGCTCTGATAGCGCTCCGCGAAGTGTGCGACGTCCTCCTCGCTGACCTGAAGCCACTGTTTAATGTCCGTCTTATCGCCTCGCGCATGAAGGTCAGCGACGGTATCCACGAAGTCGCTGTCGAAAATCAGCCGCGTAGTTCCGCTGTCTTTAAGGATGAACTCCAGCTCATCCGCGACCAAACGCCAATTGAGGGGGACCACTACTGCCCCAATCTTTGCCAACGCGAAATAAGCCTCCATAAACTCGCTGGAATTCATCAGCAGCAAGGCCACCCGCTCGCCCTTGACGACACCAGCATCGCGAAAGGCATTAGCCAGTTGGTTGCAGCGCGCGTTGAGTTGCTTGAAGGTGAGCCGGAGACTGCCATCACTCTCCACATAGGCTTCCCGCTCCGGCGACAAAAAAGCTCTCTTGCTCAAAAATAAGCCCAGGTTATTTTTCACCCCTACCTCCCTTCTTCCTCTAGCAAAATATGACTAGGCGGCTGCAGCTCCGGCCTTTGTTCCTTTCTTAAAACAGCTCAGACCGAATGTCTATCCCTGTCGCCGAGCATCAGCCGAAATTGCTTTAGGGGGCGCCACAGCGTCCTTCTGAGGCAAACGAACCAATCACAAAAACCTGTACAAATTCATATTTTTTTGAGATCGTGTCCGGCCGCTGTACCTGTACAAATATTCTGGGTGCCATGATCAACGAAGAACAGGACCTGTATCGCATCGGTAGCGTTGCTGCACTTACCGGCATCGCCGTGGAGCGCCTGCGTGCTTGGGAGCGCCGTTATGGCTTTGCGCCAGCACAACGTGATGGGAAGGTGCGCTTTTACAGCAACGGCCAGCTTGAAAAGCTGAAAAAAATGAAGCGCTTGCTCGATCACGGCGCAACAATCTCCGACCTTATCGACCTGTCCGACGATCAGCTGACAAAGCGCCTGACGGAAACGCCGCGGCAGCTGCCGCAAAGGATCCAGGGCCGTCCTCAGGTTGACCTCATTGGTGCCAACCTTTTACAGCTCGAGCAACGACAGGAAGGGCACGAGCGCCTGGATATCACCGCGCGATGGGCCAACCCCCAGTCGTTCCTTGAAGAAAGTGCCTCCAGCAGCGCAGAAACTCTCGTGCTGCAGCTGCCGGTGCTGGATAACGCGACCATCCAACAGGTCAGCGCTAGGGCACCAAACGCCGCGCTGATCATCGCCTACCAATTTGCCACTGCAGATCAGGTCAGCCAGTGCGACCGACTGGGCCTTCGTACGCTGCGCTGGCCGCTCAGCTGGGAAGAGATAGAGTTTGCCTGCCTCAGATCACGCAGGATGGCTGGGCCAGGCGGCATGAACACCCAGCGGCAGTACAGCGACGAAGAGTTAATCGCGATGAGCGTGAGCGACAAACATGCCAATCAATATACGCATCAATTGGTCACCACGGTGCAGGACTTAAACGCCCTCTCCGGCTTTCTCAGCATGGCGGCAGGTGAGCATGAGGAGCAGGACTCGGACTTGGTAGCGAGCCTCGACCAGGCCCAGGAAGAAATCGCCTTTGCACGATCTCGAGTGGAAGCCGCCCTAGAGTCTGTCCATACGGCCCAGCTGGGTGACCGAGCCTCTCAGAGCCCGTCGCTACCCGTGGCACCCAGCGTGCGCCCACCGGGTACCTCAGCCCACTAGCCATCTGTACAAAGCCTATACAAATTTTTCAAAAAGGGGTTGCATTGGCTCTTTTGTACTGTACATTAGCCTCAGTTTCGGTTTTGGCGCGAGCACAACTTATATTTGTATATCCTTACAACGTCCTTCCCCCCAAAGAAGTTTAAGTTGTCTTCAGATGCAGTTTATCTGACGCGCCTTTTTTATCCTCTGCTCAGTCCCTAACCCGCAACTAAGAACGCCAGCGCGGCTTCCGCATGCCGGGTAACCGACTCTCGGTGGGCATCGAGATCCACATCCCGATTTTCCCCCATGGCCCCCACAAGGTAACGCTTGTAGACGCCTTGGCCGATGGCCGCTAAGCGCCAGTGAGAGAAAGCCCGGTAATAGTTAATCTGGCCCAGATCCTTCCCGGTTTTAGCAGCATATCGCTCCGCAAGCAGGGTCCGCTCACAAAATCCGCCCACTGCCGTCGCCGCCATATTTCCCTCTACCTCGCCAGGCTGGACCCAGGAATTCAGCAGATATCCAAGGTCTGCCAAGGGATCACCTAGGGTACAGAGCTCCCAATCCAAGACCGCGCTCACGCGCCCATCATTCACGATCATATTGCCAAGGCGAAAATCCCCGTGGACGATGCTGGCACCATGCTGTTCGGGCATACGCTCCGCTAGCAGCCGCGTGCTCTCGTCCATGGCCGGTACGCTGTGGGTCTCGGTGGCCTGCCACTGCTGGCTCCACCGTTTCATCTGTCGCTGTAGGTAGGCCTGTTTGCGGCCCAGATCGCCCAGTCCCACCGCATCAGGATCGAGCTGATGCAGGGCGGCCAGCACATCAATCATGTCAGGACCTAGGGCGCTGCGGTCCGACAGGGCAAGCTGAGCGGTAGCCTCGGCATCATGTAACACGGGCCCTGGGACGTAGGCCATGACATAAAAGGGAGCCTCGTTCACCTCAACATCCGTACATAGGCCGATGGTGCTGGCCACGGGTACCGCACCACCCTTAAGCGCCGTGGTGATTTTGTACTCACGCCCCATATCGTGCGCACTTTCGAGCACGTGCCCCAGAGGCGGACGCCTGAGGACATAACGCCGGCCCGAGGTATCCGTCACCGCATAGGTCAAATTTGAATGGCCTCCTGCAATCAGTTCGAAACGCAGCGGCAGGCACAGCTCGGGCACCTGTTCGATCATCCATGCGGACACTGCCCTATCGTCAATCCCCTCCATCCTGGCTCCTTTCTTTGTGCCCCACCCCTGGCAATTATGGCAGCAGATGCCCAACTTCGCAGACGGTCTGTGCCAATAGATTTCTTTCGCCGAAAAATGAAGCACTATAGCGCCGTGATTCACAGCAAGGAGGAATGCGATGCGCTTTGCAGAAGGACTACAGTGTTATTGGGCTGGGTTGCGCTTGCTGGGCCAACCAGGCTTCAGGGCCTATCTCATCGTACCCGCCGTCCTTGGCCTAATTCTGATCTTCGGCGGCCTAGCCTGGGTTGTGGGCCCGCTTATCGATCAACTTACGCCCACCCTGCCCTCCTGGCTGAACTGGCTCTCATCCATCCTGGTTCCGCTTATGTATCTGATGGCTGTCATCCTCCTAACCTGGGGCAGCGGACTTTTGCTATCGATTATCATGAGTCCGTTCTTGGGCGGTCTGGCACAGCGTGCCAGCAACGCCCAGACACCGGCCAGCAACGCCACCGCAGACGGCGGCAGCATCCTGGCCGCCATCACGCGTGAGCGACAGAAAATTGTCTACCATCTTCCGCGCCTCCTGGGGTTGTTTCTCGTCAGCCTTATTCCGGGTCTAAATGTCCTGGCGCCACTGCTGTGGGCTAGCTTCGGCGCATGGATGATGGCCGTTCAGTTTGCTGACATTCAGGCTGAAAATGAGGGGTGGGACTTCCCGCACTCCCTCACGCGTTTGCGGGCGCACAGGCCCGGGGCCTTAGCCTTTGGGCTCTGCGCCAACCTGTCGCTGGCAGTCCCCCTGGTTAATTTCCTTATGATCCCCGTCGCGGTTGCAGGCGGGGCCATTCTGCAGCACCGAATGGGGCCTCGAACAAAACATTGAGGTCTGACGTTAGGCGGTTAAAATGGGGGGAACTTTCTGAGACCGAAGACATGAAACATCTGACCCTGCTCCTGGGGCTTACCCTGGCGTGCGCCGGGGCCCACGCCGAAAAAATAGAAAACTTTCTGCTGCTGGACCAGCATGGCGATGCGCATAAGCTCTACTACCATCAAGATGCGGCAGCGGTCGTTATTATGATCCAGGGCAATGGATGCCCCATCGTGCGCAACGCGATAACGGATTTCAAAGCCCTTCGCGACCAGTTTGCCGGCGGCGACGTCAGATTCATGATGCTGAATTCCAATCTACAGGATCAACGCGAAACGATTCTTGCCGAGGCGGAAAAATTTGGCATTGATATGCCTATCCTGCATGACGAGACTCAGCTCATTGGCGAATCTTTGAACCTGATCCGCACCGCAGAGGTCCTGGTGATCAATCCCAAGACCTGGGATATCGCCTACCGCGGACCGCTCAATGACCGCCAGGTCTACGAACGACAGAAACAGCAGGCCTCAGCCCACTACGCCGCTGACGCCATTGCTGACCTTCTCGCAGGGAGAGAGGTCGCGGTGGCCAAGAGAGATGCTCTGGGCTGCCTCATTAACTTCGCGCAGAAAAACCAAGCCCACGAGCAGATAAGCTACAGCCAGACAATCGCCCCCTTGCTCCAAGAAAAGTGCGTGGTCTGTCATACCGAGGGGGGGCTGGGGCCCTGGGCGATGTCCAGCTACGAGATGATTCGAGGCTTTGCGCCCATGATTCGCGAAGTGGTTCGCACCAAACGGATGCCGCCTTGGCATGCCGATCCGCATATCGGGGTCTGGAAGGACGACAAATCCCTGAGCATCGAGCAATCGCAAACCCTCGTTCACTGGATCGAAGCCGGCGCACCTAGGGGCAACGGTGATGACCCACTGAAGAACGTCTCCGTCGCCCAGGTCGAGTGGCCGCTGGGCCAGCCGGACCTGGTCCTGGATCTGCCTGCCTATGACATCCCAGCCAGCGGCGTTGTGGAATACAAGTTCCCACGGCTTGCCAACCCGCTGGATGAAGGTGTGTGGGTCAAGGCCGCCACCGTCATTCCTGGAGAGCGAGAGGTTGTTCACCACATCCTTGCGGGCTCCATCGACGCTGAAACGTCTGATGCCAAGCGCGATAGCGGCGTGTTCGACAACTACCTCATCGGCTACGCACCGGGCAATGAGTCCAATCTCTTCCCGGAGGGTACGGGGGTCTACATCGCCCCAGGCGGCGAATTCACCTTCCAGCTGCACTACACCCCTGTGGGCCGCAAGGTGACCGATCACTCAAAAATAGGTCTCTACTTCCACGACCAACAGCCTGAGAACTTTTATCGGCAGGATGTCGTGCTCAACCCAACAATTCGCATACCGCCCAATACGGCACGTCACGCCGAAGTCGCCTACTACGAGTTCAGTAGGCCCGCCTTACTGCATGACCTGGTGCCTCACTCACACTATCGCGGCGTTGCTTCCAAGTTTGAGCTTTGGCGGCCAGACGGCAGCAAAGAAGTGATCCTCTCGGTGCCGAACTACGATTTCAACTGGCAGAGGACCTATACCTTTGTTGAGCCCAAGACAATTGAAGCAGGGTCCCGGCTTGTGCACACCACCTGGTACGATAATTCAGTGGCAAATCCCGGCAACCCGGACCCTGAGCGCGAAGTGCCCTGGGGACTTCAGAGCTGGGACGAGATGCTCTATGGCGCGTTTTCATACACCTACGTCGAAGAAACCACCGAGGAGCCGGTGCACAACAAGCACCTTGCTGACACCACTCAGCTTGTTGGCTTTTTAGACCAGGATCTCGACGGCAAGGTAGGCTGGCGAGAACTCCCCAAGAGCATGCAAAAACGTCTGGTCCAAGGCTTCACCACGGCGGACGCCAACAGCGATGGCGGCCTTGATATCAACGAGATGTACAGGCTCCAGCAGCGTCAACAGCAGGGCGATGCCGGCGCGCGATAGGCGGTCACGTTCACCCGGACCGCCCGGCGGTTGGTCAGGAAGGCTATGACCAGACCCTATGACATCATTATCTGGGGGGCGAGTGGTTTCACCGGTCGCTTGGCCCTGGACTATCTGTATGCCCAGCACGGCATCGATAACGTTAAATGGGCGGTGGCCGGACGGAATGAGAACAAGCTCAGGCAAGTCCTGGCGGGGCGGGACGTTCCTATTTTACTCGCCGACGCTAATGATCCTGAGAGCCTGAGCCAGCTAGTCAAAAACACTCGAGTTATGCTGACGACGGTAGGGCCCTATGCACGCTACGGGTCACTCCTGGTTGCCGCCTGCGCCGAGTACGGCACCCACTACTGTGACATAACGGGCGAAGCCCCGTGGATGCGCGAAATGATCGACCTGCATCAGGAAACCGCGCGTGCCAGTGGCGCCAAGATCGTTCATAGCTGCGGCTTTGACAGCATTCCGTCGGATCTTGGGGTGTACTACCTGCAACAGCAGATGCTTGCGCGGCATGGTACCCCTGCAGCGCATATCAAGCTTCGCACGGGTCGCATGCGTGGCGGTATTAGTGGCGGCACCCTCGACAGCATCTTATCTATGATCGAGAAAGCGACCACTGATCGTCGCGTGCTCGCCGTGGCTGGCAACCCCTATGCCCTGAACGACGAACTGCGCGGCCAAGACGGCAGAGACCGCATGACTGCATTCTGGGACGTTGATTTTAATGCCTGGGTTGGCCCATTTCTCATGGCTTCGGTGAACACCCGGGTTGTCCGGCGCAGCAATGAACTACTGGGAGGCCTGTACGGTTGCGACTTTCGTTATGAAGAGGGGTCGATGACCGGCAGAGGTCCTGTGGGGTTTGCCGCTGCCAACGGCCTCAGTTTGGGGCTCGGCGCGTTCGCAGGCCTGGCCAGCATGCGCTTCACCCGAGGGCTGCTACAGCGTGTTCTACCGCAACCGGGAGAAGGCCCCGACGAAGAATCTAGAGAAACAGGGTTTTTTGAGATGGAGCTTCTTGGCTTTCATCCTGAGGACGAGAGCAAGAATTTACGGGTTCGCGTCCGCGGTGACCGTGATCCCGGCTATGGCTCCACCTCGAAGATGATTGCTCAATGCGCGCTGGCGCTGGCGCAAGACGAGCTCCCAGGCTCGGGCGGGTTTTGGACCC
>CENU01121534.1_pt1 | contig 10160 bp, 11 predicted proteins | sample 361331 | NCBI WGS metagenome assembly CENU01 (sample SAMEA2619766, study PRJEB7988) | marine metagenome | isolation source: saline water (ENVO:00002010), including
GACCTTGATCAAGCCTGGACCGACCGCTACCTGCAGACGGATGCCCTGGCGGTCGACACCGAAGCGATGGGACTGGTGCATGGTCGCGATCGCCTCTGTCTGGTGCAGATCGCTGATCAGGACGATCGCGTCGCCTGCGTGCGCATTGCCCTCGGTCAGAGCGAGGCCCCCCAGCTGCGCAGGTTGATGGAGGCTGAGACGGTGGAAAAGGTGTTTCATTTCGCCCGATTCGATGTGGCGGCTCTGGCCAGCGGGCTGGGGATCGCCGTCCACCCCTTGTTCTGCACCAAGGTCGGCAGTCGGTTGGGCCGCACCTACACCCCTCGCCATGGACTCAAGGATCTGGTGCAGGAACTCGTGGGTGTGGAGCTGGACAAGGGGGCCCAGAGCAGTGATTGGGGTCGCGTCGACGAACTCACCGATGCGCAGCTGGCCTATGCCGCCAACGATGTGCGCTACCTGCTGCCGGCACGCCGGAAACTGGAGACGATGCTGCGCCGTGAGGGGCGCTGGGAGCTGGCCCAGCGCTGTTTTGGCTGCATCCCTGTCGTGGCTGAGCTGGATCGTCTGCGCTTCAACCAGACCTTCGAGCACTGACGGGGGCGGACAGCTCAGTCCTCGAGCATGAAGTCGGCATGCCCTTCGCTGGACTGCAGCAGGGCTCCGAGTTCCTGGCTCCGGGATGTGTCCAGCTCATCCAGCATCTCCTGAGCCACCCGACGGCGGTCTTCCACAGCCCTGCTCCCAGCACGGGCTGATGCCATGTCCACCTGGCGTCGGGCACTGGCAAGGCTGATGCCGAGCCCGCTGGCGAGCCTGGCGCACAACTTCACGTATTCGGGATCTTGAAGGGCGGCCATCTCTGCTTACCGGATGCCTTCAGTATCCGTGCAACCGGTCCAGGACCAGCCGTGCCAGGCGGGCACTGCCTCCGGGAGGTCCCATCCGGTGCCGTCCGATGCCACCAAGCTTCGTCCTCAGTGCTGCATCATCCAGCAGTTGAGCGAGTCGTTCGGCCAGCTCGGATGGAGTGCGACAGGGCCGCACAGCACCTCCCAGCAGCCGGCTCTGACGGACTGCAAATCCCCACTGGAACTGGGGTCCCGGTCCCGGCAGAGAGACGGCCGGAATGCCCAGCCCTACCAGCTGTTCCGTGGCGGTGCCCGCGGTGGCCACTCCGGCTTCCGCCCAGCCGGCCCATCGCGCGAAGCACCCGGGGCCGATGAGGATCATGCGTCGTCCGCTCACCCAGCAGGCCGCCGCCTCGAGTGACTCCGACGGGGGCAGGCTGCGGCGATAGCCCTGATCCAGCAGCACCCGCTCGAGCGCTGACAGGGGCGGCTGCGATCCCACCGCCACCAGCACCGCCAGAGGGACCGGGGTGTGCATCGAGGACAGGGACCCCAGCAAGCGCCGGAAATTCTCCAGGGCCTCCGGCATGCGGCTGCCACAGAGCAGCAGCACGCGACGGCAACGGCAGAGCGCTGTCGGGACCGCGACTCTTTTAAGACCATCCATCATCGGATTGCCGGGAGCGAGGGCGTCAATCCCGTGCTGACGCAAGCCCCGGGCTGTGAGTCGGTCGCGCACCGCCACGAGCCGGCAGCGGTCACGCCGCATCAGAGCCCACTCCCAGGGATCCCATTCGCTGCCTTTGACGCGGTGGTAGCGGTCGCTGATGGAACGCCCCGGACCGCTTCGCCAGGTGTAATCGCTCTTCGGTGTGCCGATGAATCCGTACGGAGCACCGCTGCTGAACGCCAGGGCCAGCGGCAGCAGATCGCCCACAGCCAGCATCCGCCGCCCCTGTCTGGCCAGGCGTTTCACCAGGCGCCACTGATTCCAGCTCAGCAGCGGCAGACCGGCGGCAAGATCCTCCAGCAGTCCGCGGAGACTCTGATTGCTGAAGCCCCCGCTGGGGAGGCTGGCGTTGGGGCCGACCCTCTGCAGCCATCCAGCCTGGATGGCGTTGCTGAATACACTGCCACCGCCGACGAGAGACAGCACCTCAAGGGGCAGTCCCGGGCGGAACCGGTGGATCTCCTCCAGGACTCGCAGGGCGATCAAATCCTCGCCGTGGCCATTGCTGAGAACGAGAAGTGCAGCTTCTTCGCGGCTGATACGATCCCCTGATGGGAATGGCGATTCCCGATCGGCGGCATGGCCAAGTGGTAAGGCAGAGGATTGCAAATCCTTTATCCCCAGTTCGAATCTGGGTGCCGCCTTCGAATGCTCACCAACGTCTGACATCCCCGTTTGGATGCCCCCGACTCTCGCAGCCGGTGGTCATCACGTCGATCCCTGGAACTCAGTAGTCGTTGTCGGCGACGCACATCCCCAGGCAGCGGATTCCATTGCTGGCCGTGCGGCGACAGTGGTTGCAGAGGACCGGCTCCCGGTCCTCGCTCTTCTGGCCGGTTCCGGCGGATTGATCCGCAGCTTCGCCAGTGCCGGAGGAAGATGGGGCGGAGACCATGAACGGTTCGGATGATGGGGCGATCATGGCGCGCAGGGACGCGGGGCGGTTGAACGGGATCGGCTTCGGCACCTGGGCCTGGGGCAATCAGCTGGTCTGGGGGTACCAGCCCGAACGGGATGACCCTGTGCTGGAGGAGACGTTCCTGGAGGCGGTCAGGTCAGGCCTGCGTCTGGTGGATACCGCGGATTCCTACGGCACCGGGCGGTTGAACGGTCGCAGCGAAGCTCTTCTCGGTCGTTTCGTTCAGGCCTTGCCGGCCACCCTGCAACGCGAGCTTCTGGTCGCCACGAAACTGGCGCCGTTCCCCTGGAGGATCGGCCGACGCGGACTGGATCGAGCCTTCGCTGCCAGCCGTGACCGCCTCCAGGGGCACCTTGAGAGAGTCCAGCTGCACTGGTCGACGGCTCGGTATGCCCCCTGGCAGGAGGTGTCGCTTCTGGATGGACTGGCTGATCTCGTGCTGAACGGTGCCGTGCGCGAGCTGGGCGTCTCCAACATGGGGCCCAGGCGTCTCGAGTGGATGCAGGATCGACTGGAGCAGCGTGGCGTGCGTCTGAGCAGTGTTCAGGTGCAGTTCTCCCTGATGGCTCCCGGGGATCACCGACTGCAGGACCTGCTGGCGATCTGCCGGAAGCAGAGCATCGAGGTGCTTGCCTACAGCCCTCTGGCCTTCGGAGTGCTCGGCCAGCCTCCCGATGCGCAGCCTCGTCCTGGAACGCTTCTGCGTCGCAGGCTGTTCAACCGGTTGCTGCCGGCCAGCCTTCCGTTGCGGCAGGAACTGAAGGGGATGGCAGATCGTCGCGGTGTCTCGATGGTTCAGGTGGCTCTGAACTGGTGCCGAGCCCATGGAGCAACACCGATCCCCGGGTTGCGCAGCCCTGCCCAGGCTCGCGAGGCGGCCGCTGCCCTGAGCTGGGAGCTCACCCCAGAGGAACAGGATCGGCTGGACACGCTCCGCAGCAGGTGTCCGGTGAGAATGCCTGCCAATCCGTTCGAGAGTGCCTGAGCGAGACGATCAGGCCTCGGCGATGTGATCCTCCGGATCAGGACTCACCACCACCGGCAGGCTGTTGGCGGCCTCGCTGCGCAGTGGAACAACCTTGTCTTGGTCCGGCTTCGGAGTGGCTTTGGCGGCTTCCAGTTGCCGCTCGCATGCGCTCAGAGCCTCCTGCAGCAGGGAGTCGAAGGTGGCACCGGGCAAACGGTGTCGGGCTACCTCGAGAAAGGTGCGTGGCAGGGACTCCCCAGCAGCGTTGCGAAGAGCCGGATTGCTGCGTCGTTGCTCCTGCTCCTCCTCGATGGCCCGGATGAACCGATGGGTCACATCCCGTTTGGTGGTGGCCTTGATCAGGGTGTCGCGATCCTGAGGTGCCTGCCCGAGCTCCTGCTCAAGGTCCTTGATCCGGCGTTCAAGGCTGTCAAGGACCTCTGCTGCTTCCTTGCTGATGTGCGCCAGTTGTCCGTCAGAAAGGTGCGGGAGATCAGCCACGAACACCTTGCCGTGATCGCGCAGGGTCAGAAAGGTCGGTCTCGGTCCTTGTCGGTGTCCGTTGGGTCGTTCGTGGGAGGTGGAGATGGGGCGTCTAGGAGGCGTGGGTCCCGCAGAGGACCGACGCCGCGTGGTGCGCTGGGGTCTATCAAGAGGCATCGGATTTGTCCGGATGTATCGACGCTGCTATCGGAAAAAGATCCGATGTGCTGAGGGTGATTTTAATCGATTGAAATTGAAGACGCCCTCCGGCTTGCGCTGATGTTGGAAAGCGAAGCAATTACTGAGGAATTCCGCTGATCTCAGGTGGATCACCCGCTGCTCGGGAGAGGACTTCCCCGATGCTCCAGGCCTGCTGCTGCTGCTCACGGCAAAGGTCCAGCACGGCGTTCTCCTGATCGGAGGGAACCACCAGGCAGTAACCGATGCCGAGGTTGAAGGTGTGCCACATGTCCCGTTCTGGGATGTCTCCTGCCTGCTGAAGCCATGCGAACAGATCCGGTCGCGGCCAGCTTCCTGGGTCAATGGCGATGCGTGTCGCCTCGGGCAGGCAGCGAGGGAGGTTCTCCGGCAAGCCACCTCCGGTCACATGGGCCATGCCGTTGACAGTCAGTCCGTTCTTCAGAAGGCTCTGCACCACGCCTGGATACAGCTGCGTCGGCGTCAGCAGGTCCTTGATCAGCGGCCGCTGTTGTGAGCCGTAGACGGTGGAAGCGTCGGCCTCCATCCGCTCCAGAACCCTGCGGACGAGGCTGTAGCCATTGCTGTGGACACCGCTGCTGGCCAATCCGATGACCCGGTCACCGGGGTGGATGCTGCTTCCATCGATCAGGTCCTCAGCCTCGACGACGGCGACACAGAAGCCTGCAAGGTCATAGCGGCCATCTGGATAAAACCCAGGCATCTCAGCGGTTTCCCCCCCCAGCAGGGCACAGCCGCTGAGTCGGCAGCCCGCGGCGATGCCTTCCACCACCGTGGCCATGGCGTCAGGGGAGAGGGCGCCCGTCGCCATGTAATCGAGGAAGAACAGGGGGGAGGCGCCGGAGGTGATCACGTCGTTCACGCACATCGCCACCAGATCGATGCCGACACCGTGATGCCCGTGGTGCTGCTGGGCCAGTTCGAGCTTCGTGCCGACTCCATCCGTCCCGGCCACCAGCAGGGGCTGGCGCAGCCCCTCTGGAAGCCGCATCATTCCGCCAAAGCCGCCGAGGCCTCCCATCACCTCGGGTCGGTGGGTTGCCTCCACAGAGGTTCTGATCCGTTCCACGAAGGCGCGACCCGCTTCAACGTCGACGCCGGCGCTCTTGTAGTCCATGGGTCTGAGCCGATGTTCTGATCCTGCCCCGGCGCCGTTGTCGTGACGGTGCAGACAGCGTCAGCCTGCCTGATCAGGTGAGCTGATCGCTGTGAGAAGTGCGGCTGATCAGAAAGACTTCGGATCCTGCGGAGCAACCTCAGTGTTCATGCCGGACCTCGTCATGGCAGCAGCCTGTCTTTCGCTGCCATGACCGCGATGGAGGCGGGGCGTGATCGCAAGAGATGCTCCCTAGGTTCCTTGTGACGAACTTCTAAGCAGGCCTGTTCTGACGATCAGCCGTAGGGCAGATCGCGAAGGCCATTCAGGATGCGAACTTTTCTGACCCTTTTCAGCCTGACCGGAGCGATCTCGGCAAGTGCTGCCGTCATCCCGGTCGTGGCGAGCGATCTCTCCTCACTGGACGGAGGCGAGCCGTTGGAGGTTTCTTCCGAGATGTCGTCCGAGCAGGGCCCGATGCTCCTCCCGGACGATGTGGTGGAGACTCCGGAACCACCTGTTGCTGTCTTGCCGAAGCCCAAGGTCAAGGTTGTTCCTGATGTTGCGAAGGTGATCACAGGTGAAGCCAGTTGGTATGGCCCGGGCTTCTACGGCAATCGCACGGCCAACGGTGAGATCTACCGCCCGGGAACGATGACGGCGGCCCACCGCACACTTCCCTTTGGAACCAAGGTGCGCGTGACCAATCTCTGGAACGGTCGCTCCGCCGTGATCCGGATCAACGACCGCGGTCCCTTCGTGGCACATCGGGTCATCGACCTGGGGCATGGAGCCGCAAGCACTCTTGGTCTGACTGGCTCCGGCATCGCTGAAGTCCGCCTCGAGGTGCTGCGCTGAAGCCACACCTGCTGCGATCAGCTGCGGAACTCAGCGTCTGGCGTCGAGGCCTGGATCGTCCCCTTTCCTTTGTCCCGACGATGGGAGGACTCCATGGGGGACATGGTCAGCTGATGCGATCTGCCCGTTCCTCGGATCAGGGCCCGGTGCTGGTGAGCATCTTTGTGAATCCGCTGCAGTTCGCTCCCAACGAGGATTTCGCGCGGTATCCCCGCACTCTGGATGCTGACGTTGCTGTGGCCGAATCCTGTGGGGCCGATGCGATCTGGGTTCCGTCCGTTGCAACGGTTTATCCGGATGGGCCTGAGGATGTGATGCGCATTCAGGTGCCGGATTCTCTCCAGCAGTCACTCTGTGGTGGCGGTCGCCCTGGCCACTTCGATGGAGTCGCCACCGTCGTGGCCCGCCTTCTGGCCATGGTGCGCCCGGATCGTCTGGTGCTGGGAGAGAAGGACTGGCAGCAGCTGGTCATCCTCCGCAGGCTTGTGGCTGATCTGGGTCTTCCGTTGTCCGTGCTGAGCGTTCCGACCGTGCGGGAGTCGGACGGTCTGGCTTTCAGCTCTCGCAATCGTTATCTCTCCGGGGAACAACGCGAACGGGCGGCTGCTCTGCCACGGCTGCTGCGGGCGACGGACGATGGCGCCATCGATCGACTTCCCAACGCACTCAGGGATGCCGGCCTTGAGGTGGAGTATGTAGAGAGAGTGGATCCCGTCACCCTGCAGCCCTGCGGTGAGGAGAAGGCGATCTCTCTGTTGGCCGCGGCGGTTCGTTGCGGCGGTACCCGTCTGATTGATCACGTTTTTCTGATGAGCCGAGCTCCCCTTGTCGCCATCGATGGTCCGGCCGGGGCCGGTAAGAGCACGGTGACCAGAGCCTTCGCCGAGCGATTGGGTTTGACCTATCTCGACACCGGGGCGATGTATCGCTCCGTGACCTGGCTTGTGAGGAGCCATGGGGTGGACCCTGCCGATGGGGCGGCGATCGAGCCGCTGCTGGATGGTCTTGATCTTCAGCTCAAGTCGCTGCCTGCGGGTGGTCAGCAGGTTCTGGTGAATGGAAAGGATGTGAGCACCGTGATCCGTTCGCCGGAGGTCACGGCGTCCGTGTCCGCGGTGGCGGCCCATCGGTGTGTGCGTCAGGCGCTGACCAACCAGCAGCAGGCGATGGGGGCGAAGGGAGGTCTGGTGGCGGAGGGACGTGACATCGGCACTGCCGTGTTTCCCGACGCCGAGCTGAAGGTGTTTCTCACCGCCACGGTCGCGGAGCGGGCCCGCCGTCGGGCCCTGGATCTGGAGCAGCGCGGCTTCCCCGTTCCAGAGCGCTCTGAGCTGGAGGCGCAGATCGCCGAGCGGGACCGGCTGGACAGCACCCGGGAGGAGGCCCCGTTGGTGAAGGCTGCCGATGCGGTGGAGCTGATCACCGATGGCATGAGCATTGATGCCGTGATTGATGAGCTGGTGGGGCAGTTCCGCTCGCGGGTGGGTGAAGAGGTCTGGCCTACGCCTGGGAACTGAGCTCGTCCAGGAGGTTGCTGCAGGCGTCCTCCAGCAGATCCAGCACATGCTCGAAACCGGCTTCACCTCCGTAATAGGGATCCGGAACTTCGGTTTCAGTGAAGCGCTGGGCGTAACTCAGCATCGGCCGCACGGTCGCTGTGGCGCGTCGTCCGGCTTCCCGGGCCAGGCCCTGAACGGCCGTCAGGTTGGCGTCATCCATGGTGAGGACCAGATCGAAGTCACTCAGGTCGTCCAGGCTGATTTGACGAGCACGGCTTGGCAACTGGATTCCGCGACGGCCGGCGGCCGCCTGCATGCGCCGGTCAGCGGGGTTGCCGGTGTGCCAGCCACCGGTGCCGGCGGAATCCACCACGAACCGGTCGCTGAGTCCCCGCTGATTCAGCAGGTGCAGGAACACCCCTTCGGCGGCTGGCGAGCGACAGATGTTGCCAAGGCAGACGAACAGCAGCTTCTGAGTCATCCGGTGGACAGGCGTTGGAGGGCGAGCTGGGCCCGCAGACGCACCACCTTGACATTTTCACGGCATTCCTCTGACAACTCCTGCAGGAGCGCGCACCCCCGATCTGCCAGGGGCTCTGGCGGTGGCGTCAGGCTGAGCCGTCGTTCCAGACCGTAGGCAGCCGCATATCGCACCACCCACTCATCGTCACGGGCGGCGCGAAAGAGGGCGAGATAACAGCGCGACAGATCAGCCGGTGCCGTGGAACCGACGAGGTCGAGTTCAGCGAGCCCACGGGTCGCTGCACGTCTCACACTGGGAGCGATGTCTGCCTGGAGGGCGCGATCGAGCAGCTCCAGGCCCCGGGGATCCCGCAGGGCGGCGATGACCCGCACGACCCATGCTCTCGCGCCATAGTTCTGAGCATCAAGGCTCATCAGCAGGGTGGGGACGATGGCTCGGCCCAGAGCGATCAGCCCTTGCGTGGCCACGGCGGCAACCGCTGGATTGTTGTAACCGAGCACCTTGATCAAGGTGGGAGCCGCCGCTGGATCTTCCAGGGCGCAGATGGCCTGAGTTGCACGCACCAGCTCGGGAGTGGTTCTGGCGTCATCCAGGTGACGGATGGCACTGTCCAAGGCAACCGATGGCATCAGAGCAGCCTGTCCATCACATCGAGAATGGTGCTGTCACCGCTCTGTTCGGCAAGACCTCTCAGCGCCACCAGTTTGAGACTGCTTTCAACCGTTGCCGCCTCAATGGCCGGCAGCGAAGCAGTCCAGCCCGTGGCCCCGAGATCAAGCAGGGCTCCGCGGCGTACCAGAGGTTCCGGATGCAGCAGCAGTTGCTCGAGTTCGGAAGCCCATCGCTGGTCTCCGGTGATCTGGAGCAGGGCCCGACAGGCGGCTGCGCGGATCAGGGGTCTTGGATGCTGGGTGAAGGGGGTGATCGTCTCAATGACGCTTGGCGTTGCCACCCCGATAGCTCCGAGAGCTTCCAGGATCGCTTCGCAGGGTTCTTGGAGCAGGGCCGATCCAGGTTGCTCCCGGCCCGCCTGCTCCGGCCCTCCGGCAATCAGATGGCACAACGGGCCGACGGCTTCGGTCGCCCGATGGAGCCCCAGGCTGCGTGCCGCTTCCTCACGGACGGAGTAATCAGAGGATCTCAGCAGAGGCAGCAGGGCGCTGAGAGCCGGTGCGTCCTGCAGCATGCCGAGAGCACGGATGGCATTCAGAGCCACACCGCGGCGCTCTGGATCAACGGGAACCTGACTGAGCGCAGACAGGGTGTCGAGCAACAACGTCACCGCCTGCGGGTGTCTGCTGCGCATCTTCCCCAGCCACCAGGCTGCGTAGTACTGAGCCGGAACGTCCTCGGTCTGGCGGAGGTTGGCGATCACCTGAGCTTCGCTCAAAGGTTCCATCACAACCACTCCGCCGGCAAGTCATCACCCCAGCTTGAGGTCCGCTGGAATCGAAACGCTCCAGCGACCGACCCCCAGCATTGTTCGTTGGAGACGGGGTCGTGGCCTCGATCCAGGGTCGTCAGTTCATCCCCCCAGAGGTGAAACGTGCTGAAGAGCACGGTGTCCTTTCCGTTCCGATGCACGATGCACCGGCAGCCAGGTTCGATGGCTCCGTGGTAGCCATTGTCCTGTTCCAGTACCTGGTAGTGGCACTGGTCAACGGCAACAAGATCACCCTCGACAATCTGCCGTCGACATTCGGGATCAAATGTCGCAGAGGCAAAGCGGGACGGATCGCGGAAGGCGTGATTCCAGAGTTTGATCACACCTGGGGATTGCTCCTCAGCCCGGATCATCCGCAGCCTGTAGGGATTGCTCGGATCAACCGCGTAAGTCTGTTCCAGAAGGATGGATCCGGGCCTGAGATGGTCCAGTGGGCGATAACGCAGAAAGATGTGGGAATAGAGCGGTGGGTTGTCGAAGGCCTGCTTCTGATTGCTGTATTCCCCACAGAGCAGGCTGAGAAAACGACGCACGGTGGAAGTCATCTCAGCTCAGCTGGGCTTGATAGACAGGAACAATAAAAAAAGCCCCCCGGTGGGGGGCTTTCAAC
>CENU01204517.1_pt1 | contig 10158 bp, 6 predicted proteins | sample 361331 | NCBI WGS metagenome assembly CENU01 (sample SAMEA2619766, study PRJEB7988) | marine metagenome | isolation source: saline water (ENVO:00002010), including
CTTGAATGTCCATGGATGGAGCCAAACTTGGACACACCGAACCAAGCGAATATTCACCCGTTGAAAACAAACGGTGCAGAACATCATTTTGGTTCGTTGCAACTCGGAACTCAGGAAAATCGACCCCCATTTTAGTTAATAACCAACCCGCAAAGACATTCCCAAAATTACCCGTTGGGACAACAAAGCTCGTTTCCTTACGTTCAACAGGGTCAAGCCTAAGCCATGCATATAAATAGTACACGGATTGAGCCAGAATCCTAGCTAGGTTGATGGAATTGACTGCGGACAACCCAACCAGTTCTCGAAAGTTCAAATCGGAAAAGATTTCTTTCACCGTATGCTGGGCGTCGTCAAAGGTTCCCTCTATCGCAAGAGGGAAAACATTTTCAGCTCCGGTGCAAGTCATCTGTCTTTCCTGAAGCGGAGAAACCTTACCTTCTGGATAGAGAATGAAAACCTTCAATCCCTTCTTTCCGATCAGTCCGGAAATCGCAGCAGCTCCGGTATCTCCGGATGTTGCTCCCAGAATCGTAAGTTCCTTCCCCGTTCGTGAGATTTGAGCCTCGTAAAAGTTACCAAGCAATTGAAGGGCAAAATCCTTGAAGGCAAGGGTTGGGCCATGAAAGAGCTCCATAACCTTTAGGTTTTTGGAGAGGGAGCGGATCGGTGCGATTTCTGGATGGGTGAATGTGGAATAAGCCGAATCAACGCAATGTTTCAAAACCGCGTCCTCCATATCCACCGCAAAAAGTTTGAAAAACTCATAACAGAGGCCGGGGTAGTCCAGAGCTTGCCAATGCTCCAATCGGTCCGAAAGATCGGGGAAATCACGAGGCAGGTACAAACCACCGTCTGGAGCCAACCCCTGAGCTACGGCATCAATAAAACCAACAGGTTTGCTTAATCCGCGAGTGCTTACGAATTCCATAACGAACCGGAGAAAATGGATTAACTATTTGCCCAAGCCAAAAGCCTGATGAGCCACCCGGGTGGCATCGTCCCCCTTTTCAGGGTTCACCGCGACGGAGATCTTAATTTCCGAAGTACTGATCATGAGCATGTTAATTCCAGCATTCGCCAAGGCTTCGAAAAATTTCGAAGCCACGCCTGAATGCGAACGCATTCCGACTCCAACGACGGAAATCTTTGCGATATTCGTACTCTTTCCAAGTTTACCGCCAGCACCTTCCTTCAAATGTTCACGAAGCGCTTTTTCAGCACGAAAGGCATCTTCGGAAGGAACCGTGAAAGTTAGGTTCGCCTTGCTGTTACGAGCAACATTTTGGACGATCATATCGACCACTACTCCCGCAGACGCCATCACCTTAAACACGGCTGCTGCGGCTCCAGGCCGGTCCGGCAACTCGACTATACTCACTCGTACTTGGTTCTTGTCAATGGCCACACCGCTTACCAGCGTGTCTTCTAGGGATTTTACTTTTTTCTTCACGGCAGTTCCGGATTTGGTTGAAAAGGTTGAACGTACTTCAAATGGGATGTTGTGTTTTTGAGCGAATTCCACGGCCCGGGTCTGCATAACCTTCGAGCCACTGCTTGCCAGTTCAAGCATTTCTTCGTAATTGATGGCATCAATTTTTTTGGCGTCAGGAACAATTCTGGGATCCGCGGTAAAAACTCCCTCAACATCTGTAAAAATTTGGCAATTCTTCGCTCGTAAGGCTCCGGCCAAGGCAATAGCACTCAAATCTGAACCACCACGCCCAAAGGTCGTGAGGTCACCCGAATCATTGATGCCCTGAAAACCCGCCACCACCACCACTTTCCCAGCCCGCAATTGCTTGCGTATGTCTCCCCCGGAAACCTCACGAATTCTTGATTTTGAATGCAAACCCTCGGTAAGAATTCCAGCCTGCCAACCTGTTCGAGAAACTGCGGGAACTCCAATTGCATCCAAAGCCATGCAAGTCAGGGCAATGGTTTCCTGTTCTCCGCAGGTCATCAAGACATCAAGTTCCCTGTCGGTGGGGTTCTTTTGAATGGCATAGGCCCGATCGAGCAGGGAATTAGTCACCCCAGCGCGAGCCGAGACCACAACCACCACTGAATTACCCTCCGACCAACTTCGCTTTACTCGTTTGGCCACGCGCTTGATACGGTCGACATCCCCAACCGATGTGCCACCAAATTTCTTAACAACAATTGTCATTCCGTTGCAGGGTTAGGATCGAACATGCGAAAGAGAACGGGCTTTTCTTTAACACCGTCCAAGCTTTCGAGAGATTGAATCGCTTGGGCAATGGAATGTTCGTTGGTTTCATGAGTGGTAAGGATTATACTGGCCAATTCGTTTTCTCCTTGAGGAGATTGCGAAACCGTTGCCAGGCTCACGCCGTGAGTTGAAAGGCATTCAGCAACCTTAGCCAGCTGCCCCGGCTTGTCGTAAACTGAAAGCCTCAAGTAATAACAGCCCTTGATTTCAATCGCTTGGGCAGGAAGGCATTCCTTTGGGGAAACATGAACGAGTTTCGAGCGAGCACTGATGCCCCTGACTCCCTTTACCACATCCACCAAATCACTAATCACCGAACCTGCAGTTGGGTCCTGCCCTGCCCCTCTGCCAGTAAGCACAACCGTGCCGACAACGGACCCGGTTAGGCTGATCCCATTGTACACTCCATCGGTTCGAGCAATAATTTCTGCCATCGGAACCAAAGCGGGGTAAACCCCTACGGAAACATGGTTGTTTTCAAAGTTTCTTCTGATCACACCAATCAGCTTGATTTTGCATCCCAGTTTTAGAGCGGCATTCAAATCCTCATTGGAAATCTTACTAATTCCCTCGACCGTGATATCCTTGAGGTCGACCCATAGCCCATGGGCAAGATAGGCGAGAATGACCGCCTTATGCGCCGCATCCACCCCGTCTAGATCCAAGGACTCGTCGGCTTCAACATAACCAAGTTCACGGGCGTCGTTCAATACCGATTCAAAACTCGCCCCTTCATTCTCCATTCGAGTGAGGATGTAATTGGAAGTTCCATTGAGGATTCCGTAAATCAGTGGAAATTCATTCGCAACCAGGCTTTCGCGGAGAACTTTGATAATTGGAATACCCCCAGCAACACTGGCTTCAAAAGCATAATGAACCCCCGCTTCCTCAGCGGCTTGAAAGAGCTCATCTCCATGTTCACAGATAAGGGCTTTGTTGGCGGTGACTACGGACTTGCCCAACGAAAATGCCCGAAGGGTCAGTTTTTTCGCTTCTTCAATGCCTCCAATCAGCTCACACAACAAGTCAATCTTCGGGTCATCAACGATGGATTGAGAATCCGTAGTTAGAGCATCCGTGGGAATCTTGACCTTTCTCTCCTTATCTAAAGTTCTAACCGACGCTCTCGAGGGTACTAGGCGCACCCCCAGAATTTTTTCCCAAAAATCCGCATTTTCTTCCAAATGCTTCCAAGTTCCTTGTCCTACGGTTCCAAAGCCTAGAATGCCAACTTGTATGGTGGGGGTCTCGTTCATAATAATAATTTCCTGGTTAATGCTTTCTTTTTCGCTCAAACCGGTTTTCGGTCCCCTCCCGTAAACGGACCAAGTTCGAACGATGTCTCCAAATAATCCAAGCCATGACAACTGTTGCTAAGAAGAGTTTGGCGCCCTGACCGGTGGATTCGTCACTGGACCAATAAGCCACAAAGGCACAGACCGGCAAGCTCAGGCCGAAACCGATGGATGCAACCGCAACATAACGCGTGGTGTAAAAGATAACTCCCCAGCTCACCAAACCGATGAGCAAGCATCCTGGCATCACTCCGAGCAAACCACCCATAGCGGTCGCAACTCCCTTGCCTCCACGAAATTTTGCGAAAAGTGGATAAGTATGTCCCAATACTGCTCCAGGTAATCCCCATAAGCCCAAAGTAGCATCACCGGAAACGGAAAAGATCGGAACCATAAACCAAGTTGTAGCAAGGATCCCTTTAATAAAGTCCAAAGAGAAAACCAGGTAGCCGGCAGGTTTCCCAATTTCACGAAGGACGTTAGTGGCTCCCGGGTTTCCGCTTCCAACACTGTATATATCGACACCTGATCTTTTGGCGACGATCACACCAAAGGGGATCGAACCCAAAAGGTAGCCCACAAGGGCAACCGCAATGGATTCAACTGACATCATGGGAAAGGTTCTTTAGGTTAGGGTAAAAAGTTGCTGGTGCCGGTTTGCCGGCTCACCCCTGTCGGGAAACTCGGGCCTCCCGTATATCGGGATCCTCCACCAAGGCTTGCAGGGCCGATTCGGGAGGTTCATTATCTAATTCGCAAATCGTTAAAGCCCACTCGCCTTCTTCAGCCCGACTCAGGGACATGTTGGCAATGTTGACCGAGCAATCCCCTAAGGTCGTGCCCAATTTTCCAACAATCCCAGGCTTATCCACATTTCTGATAACCAATAAGGTGTCAACTGGGCGAACCTCAATAGCCTGTCCATCAACCTCAACGATCCGAGGATCATTGGTTTTCCCTAAAACAGTACCCCGAACCATCTGCTCTTTCTTATCATTGGCAATGGTTTTGACTTCTATCAATTCATTGTAATCGACTGAAGTGGATGACTTGGTGGTCTCCACCTTAATTCCAAGATCCTTAATTTTGAAAGGAGCGTTTACATCATTGATTCCATCCTCCCCCGCAATTCCGGCAAGCCAACCCTTTTGGACTGCACGAGTAAGGGGCACACAATCGAAATCAACGACGCCCCCGTAATAGGTAATGTGAATAGCCTCCACCGAACCTTTGGCCGCTTGCCTAGCAAATGCACCCAAACGTTCGCAAAGGTCAAGATAGGGACTGAGAGACTCCAAGTCCTTCGGGTCGACCGAAGGCATATTGATCGCATTTCGAATCCGTCCCCCATTCAAAACTTCCGCAATCGCTTCCGCTATTTCGACACCCACGCTTTCTTGAGCCTCAGCCGTGGAAGCACCAAGGTGGGGAGTCAGGTTCAAATTTTCGAGTTCTCTAAATTCATGATCTTCCGGCAAAGGCTCATGCTCGTAAACATCCAAGCCGGCACTTGCGACCTTGCCGCTTTTCAAAGCTTCAGCCAAGGCACTTTCTTTAATGATTCCACCTCGGGCACAGTTAAAGATCCGAACCCCATCTTTCATTTTAGCAAACGCAGACTCATCAACAATGTTACGGGTTTCATCCGTCATCGGCATATGAACGGTCAAATAATCCGCTTTTGAAAAGGCTTCTTCCAATTCTACTTTTTCAAGATCAAGTTCCTTGGCTCGTTCAGCAGTCAAATAAGGATCATAAGCAACCACGGTCATTTCGAAAGCAAGAGCCCTCTTCGCAACTTCCGCCCCAATTCTGCCAAGACCAAGAACCGCCAGAGTCTTGCCTTTTAATTCTGCCCCTTTGAGTAGTTTGCGTTCCCATTTTCCTTCGCTCATGCCGGTTACGCCACGAACAATCGGACGGGTACTGCAAAGCATATGGGTAAATGTGAGTTCAGCGGTGGCAATCGTATTACCGCCCGGAGTATTCATCACAATCACTCCTTTCTCCGTGGCAGCTGGCACATCAATGTTATCGACACCGACTCCAGCTCGTCCGACTGCCTTCAGCTCAGATGCGATCTCAAAAACCTCTCGGGTAACTTTAGTGTCGCTCCGAACGATAATGGCGGAGGCATCCTTTGCCAATTCGAGCACTTGCTCGGGTGACGAGCCATAGGCTTCGATGACTTCAAAGTCATCCTGCTTTTGCAAGAATTCAACTCCAAGAGGAGAAATACGGTCTGCAACTAGAATCTTCATAAAAAGAGAGTATTCAATGATGGAGAATTTCATTTCAATGGCAATTGGAAAGGTAAAGGAACATTTATGGCTTCACCAAATTCCACTCTAATGTCATGGTGATTCTTGATTATGTTCGAATCCCTTACCGATAAATTGACTCGCTCTCTACGCAACCTACGCGGAGTGGGCAAACTGAGTGAAGAAAATGTCAGCGATGCGCTCGCGGAAGTACGCAAAGCCCTCTTGTCAGCAGACGTTCATTTTCGTACGGCCCGAGAATTTGTTGAGGAGGTTAAGCAAGCCTGCATGGGTCAAGAAGTTCTCAAGTCCGTTTCACCTGGTCAGCAGGTGATCAAAATCATACACGATGAATTGGTCAAATTGCTTGGTGAAGGAAGTACGCAACTTCGGGATGACCGCCCCCTACGAGTTCTTATGGTTGGCTTGCACGGAGCTGGTAAAACAACAACGAGTGCAAAGCTGGCCAAAAGAATGGCAAAGGAAGGACGCTCGCCGATGTTGGTGGCTTGCGATGTTTATCGTCCGGCTGCGATTGATCAGCTCGAGGTTCTGGCCCAACAGGAAAACTTCCCCTGCCACCTTAATCGTGAAACCAAGGATGTGCCCCAAATTGCCCGCGAGGGTTGGGAAGAGTCAAAGAAGAATGGGGCGGATCTAGTGATATTCGACACTGCAGGAAGGCTCCAAATAGACGATGATCTGGTAAGCGAGCTCGAGTTATTGAAAAGGGAAGTCAATCCACATGAAATATTGTTGGTTGCGGATGCTGCTTTAGGCCAAGAAGCGGTGAATGTTGCTAAAACCTTCCATGAACGACTCAATCTGACTGGGATTATTCTAACCAAGGTAGATGGTGATGCTCGAGGTGGAGCTGCCCTTTCTATGAAACGGGTTACCGGAACTCCCATCAAGTTTATGGGGGTTGGGGAAAAGATTGATGAATTCGAAGCGTTTCACCCCGACCGACTAGCATCGCGAATTTTGGGAATGGGCGATGTCGTGTCGCTTGTGGAAAAAGCCCAGGAAAACTTGGATCAGGAAGAATCCATGCGGATGGCTGAGAAAATGCTCAAGGCCGAATTCGATTTCGAAGATTTCCTTAGTCAAATGAGACAAATGAAAAAACTTGGATCCATGGGATCCATTGCCAAGATGCTACCTGGCATGGGGAATGTAAAAGTGGGCGATCAAGAGGAGGCGGCCTTGGGCAAACATGAATCAATCATTCTTTCTATGACCAAGGAAGAGCGCCGACTTCCCAGAATTCTCGGAGGTTCCAGAAGAAAAAGAATTGCCGATGGTGCGGGTGTTCAAATCCGAGATGTTAACCAATTGATTAAGCAGTTTTCCCAAATGCAAAAGATGATGAAGAAAATGAAGGGTGGAAAGATGAAACAAATGATGGGAGCACTTGGCGGTGCGGGGAACAGCGGAATGCCTGATCTTAGTGACATGGACCCAAAAGAATTGGCCAAACTGGCCAAACAATTTAAGTAAGACTATTAAAAGGTTAGGACACTCCTGAGCGAAAGATCTTCGATCAAGAGTGCCAAACTTCCTTTAAACTAGATCAAATCGATCCGCATTCATTACCTTGGACCAGGCTGCGACAAAGTCGGAAAGGAACTTGTCACGAGAATCCGAACAGGCGTAAACCTCAGCGTAAGCACGCAAGCGGGAATTGGAACCAAAAGCCAGATCGGTTCGAGTTGCAGTCCATCTTAATTCACCGGTGCTCCGGTCGTGGCCCTCAAATTCTTCAGCTTCCTCATCAACCGGAGTCCATTTTGTACTCATATCAAGCAAATTAACGAAGAAATCGTTGGAAAGTGTTTCCGGTTTATCAGTGAAAACGCAATGCTTGGACTGCCCGTGATTTGCCCCGAGCACTCTGAGTCCGCCCGTCAACGCAGTCATTTCAGATCCCGTCAAACCAATTAATTGAGCCCGATCAACAAACAACGCTTCAGTTGCGACGCTGTAACGCTTCTTCAAAAAATTGCGAAACCCATCAGCAACTGGTTCCATAACCCCAAAAGAATCAACATCTGTTTGCTCCTGCGAGGCATCCATACGGCCTGGTGTGAAGGGTACTTTTATACTGCTACCAGCTTTGCTCGCAGCAACTTCGACCCCAACACCACCGGCTAAAACGATCAAATCGGCCATAGATATTTTTTTGTCACCTTCGTTAAATTCACTTTGAATGATTTCAAGTCTTTCAAGGACACGGGCAAGTTGCATAGGTTGATTGACCTCCCAATCCTTTTGTGGGGCAAGACGAACGCGGCCGCCATTTGCACCTCCACGCATGTCGGTACCGCGATAGGTGGACGCCGATGCCCAAGCGGTGGATACCAATTCAGAAACCGAAATACCTGACTCCAAAATCTTGGATTTTAAAGAGTCGATCTCTTCTACAGAAACCAGTTCATGGTCACAGGGAGGGATTGGGTCTTGCCAAATAAGTTCTTCATCGGGTACATCGGGCCCGAGGTATCTAGATTTAGGACCCATGTCGCGATGGGTTAACTTGTACCATGCCCGAGCGAATGCATCGGCAAAATAATCTGGTTCATTGAGGAACTTTCTTGAGATCTTTTCGTAGGACGGATCTGCCCTCAAAGCAATGTCCGAAGTCAGCATCATGGGTTTGCGCTTTTTCGAAGGATCATGGGCGTCGGGAATAATATCCGGAGCATCTTTAGCGACCCACTGCTTGGCTCCTGCCGGACTGGTGGTCAATTCCCAGTCGTAGGCAAACAAGTTTTCGAGATAATTGACTCCCCATTTTGTGGGGGTTTTCGACCAGGTAACTTCCAAGCCCGAAGTGATCGCATCAGGACCAGCCCCTGAATTAAAGCTGCTCGTCCAACCAAAACCCTGCTCTTCGATGGGAGCACCCTCAGGTTCCGGCCCCACATGGACAGCACTACCGGCTCCGTGTGTCTTTCCGAAAGCATGACCACCAGCAATCAGTGCCACAGTTTCCTCATCATTCATAGCCATACGTCCAAAAGTTTCACGAATGTCGTGGGCGGAGGCTTTCGCATCAGGCACACCATTGGGCCCTTCGGGGTTAACATAGATCAATCCCATTTGGACAGCCGCGAGAGGATTTTCAAGGTCACGCTCACCGGAATAACGATTGTCAGCAAGCCAAGAATCTTCCACTCCCCAGTAAATATCGTCTTCGGTTTCCCAAATGTCGGGGCGACCTCCACCGAACCCAAATGTTTTGAATCCCATCGAGTCAAGGGCGACATTACCTGTTAGAATGAACAGATCGGCCCATGAAATTTTGTTACCGTATTTTTGCTTGATAGGCCAAAGAAGTCGGCGTGCTTTGTCAAGGTTACCATTGTCCGGCCAGCTGTTTAGAGGTGCAAATCGTTGTGCACCTGTGCCTCCTCCGCCGCGACCGTCAGCAGTTCGGTAGGTACCAGCGGCGTGCCAAGCCATGCGAACGAAAAACGGTCCATAATGACCAAAGTCAGCGGGCCACCACTCTTGAGAGTCGGTCATTAGCGCATGCAAATCATTTTTGAGAGCTTCATAATCCAATTTTTGGAATTCGACGGCGTAATCAAAATCAATCTCCATGGGATTTGACCGTGCATCGTGTTGGTGAAGAATGTCGACTTTCAGTTGGTTTGGCCACCAATCTTGCACGGTGGTTCCCTGGCCGGCTGCTTGGTGAATAGGGCACTGTTCGGCAGTTGTGGCCGGTGCTTCTTTACTGTGGTTAAAGGGGCAACCCCCTCCATTTGATTGATTGTTTTCAGAATTCATAGACAGATAAATAAGAAATATTTAATATACGCAGAACGCACTTTCTCAAAATTAATAATTGGGTAAGATTTGAATATAGATTCCCTGCCACACTTTTTGTCAATTCGTAATACTGTAAATGCTAGTGATTCTAGGAGAAACATGACATTCTCAAGCCGATATATGCTTAGATCTTATATTTTAAATTGTTCGCTGCGGAACTGTTTCTCCCTCCATTTACATGAAACCAATCGAATCCCCGGATTTTTAGTTCTTACATGACAAACAGTCTGTGCCTAGAAATCGCAGGGTTCGCTCTGTTCGACTGCGATTCTACTCCATTCAATTCGAGAAGCAGGCTGAGTCACTTTTAGAAATCAGCCAACGCAACAAACAACTGCTTCATTTTCTCCAAATTCTTCTTTCCAGGGCTATCTTCGATGCCGCTGTTGCAGTCCAACAGAAAAGGTTGGGCTTGAATCGCCGCTTCCAACAAATTTGAAGGACTTAACCCACCGGCCAGAATCCAATGCTTTTGGGGGAAAATGTTCCTCAAACGAATAAATTCATTCCAATCAGATTTGTTTCCAGTGCC
>CENU01016488.1_pt1 | contig 10153 bp, 10 predicted proteins | sample 361331 | NCBI WGS metagenome assembly CENU01 (sample SAMEA2619766, study PRJEB7988) | marine metagenome | isolation source: saline water (ENVO:00002010), including
TTTAAAATTACTGAAAAGAGTGATCTGGAAAGGAGTAAAATCATAATAGCTAAAAATATGAATAATACTACTAGAACTGGGAGCGGATTTGACGTCCACAAATTTACTAAAGGTAATTTTTTAATTTTATTTGGAATAAAAATTCCTTTTGATAAATCATTAGAGGGACATTCAGATGCTGACGTTGGTTTTCATTCTCTTGTTGATGCAATTCTGGGTGCCATAGGAAAGGGTGATATTGGTGAACATTTTCCTCCATCAGAAAAAAAGTGGAAAAACAAGAATTCATTGTTTTTTTTAGAATATGCTGCAAGTATTTTAGATGAAGAAAAATTTAAAATTAATAATCTTGACTTAACAATTATTTGTGAGAAACCAAAAATTTCAAAATATAAAGAAAAAATGAAGAAAAAAATTAGTAAGGCATTAAATATTAAGTTAAGCAAAATAAATATTAAAGGAACTACTACAGAGAAACTTGGATTTCTAGGAAGAGAGGAAGGTATTGCGTGCCAAGCAAATGTAACAGTTTCTATGAAAAATGATTTTGATTTCTAATTTATTGTGTACAGGCTTTGGAATTGGTAAAGTTCCATTCTTTCCAGGCACTCTCGCATCCTTATCTATTTTACCTCTGGTTTGGTTTCTTAAACAAAATTATGGTATATTTTATTTTTCAATTTTTCTGTTTCTCTATTTTTTAATTAGTCTAATTTTAATTAAAATATGCATAAAAAAAGAAAAACAAAAAGATCCTAGTTATATTGTTATTGACGAACATATAGGTCAAGCTGTAGCGTTATTATTTTGCAATGAAACTATTCTAAATTATTTATTAGCTTTCATATTATTTAGATTTTTCGATATTTTAAAACCTTTCCCAATTAGTTATTTTGATAGAATAGATAATTCATTTGGAATAATTGCTGATGATATTGCCGCTGGTTTAATCTCAGGTATAGCTTTAGTAATTTTATTATGAACATAAAACAAATTAAAAAAAATTTAAAAACTAAATTAGTTAAACAGAAAATTAAATTGTGCATAGCAGAGTCAGTAACAGGTGGGAGATTTGTTTACGAATTTGTCAAAAAAGAAGGAGCATCAGATATTGTTGACTATTCGTTAGTGTCTTACAGTAATGATTCAAAAATTCGATTTTTGAAACTTAAACAAGAAATAAAAAAAAAGACAGAATTCAGTAGAATAGTTGCAAAGGGAATGGCGGAAAATATCATCAAATTCTCAAAGAGTGAAAATAAATTGGGTATATCATGCACCGGTGTGGCCTCAATATCAAAAAACTTGAAGCACTTGAAATCCTGTAAAGTATTTATTGCTGCCCATTATAAGAAAAAATCAATTGTTAAAGAATATGAGTTTAAGAAATTGAGTAGAATTAGAGTTATAGAACAAACTGTAGAAAAAATGATTATGTTGTGTAACTCAATTATCTAATTCATAAAAAATTAGCTTATCATCTTCTTGTTTTAAAAATAATTTTTCTTTTATTATTAGTTCTTTAAATTCTTCACTATTTTTGAACTTATCTATTTTATTCTCTAAAAATTCTTTCTCTGTAAACTTTTTATTTAACAAAGCTGCTTTTTCTTGCAATTGATTCTTATTTTGAAGCAAGATGATTACATTTTTTTCACTTAGAAAGAAATAAACAACTCCCGCTAACAAAATAATTATATAAATTGAGTTATAATTTTTTATTTTTTTAAACATTTAAAAATTTTTTGAAGGGTATGTTTCCTGAAAATTTTATTGATGGGTTTCTGTCTTCAATTCTTAAAAGCTGATTATATTTTGAAATTCTCTCTGATCGTGATAAAGAACCTGTTTTAATTTGTCCTGAATCTATTCCCACAGATAAGTCGGAAATAAACGTATCTTCTGTCTCGCCTGATCGATGAGATATTATAGTGTTAAAATTATTTTTTTTTGCTAAATTTATTGTCTCTATAGTTTCGGTTAATGTTCCAATCTGATTTAACTTTATTAGAATTGAATTACCGCTTTTCTTGTCTAATCCAGTCTTTAATCTTTCAGTTGAGGTAACAAATAAATCATCGCCTACAAGTTGGCATTTTCTTCCAATTTCTTGTGTCATTAAACTCCAACCATCCCAATCATTTTCATCCAAACCATCTTCAATTGAAATGATAGGATAATTTTCAATAAGATTTTGGTAATATCTAACTATATCTTGGGATGATAATTCAAGCGATTCACTTGCAAGTTTATATTTTTTTCCATCAAAAAATTCTGAAGAGGCTACATCAAGTCCTATGTAAATTTCTTGACCTGGTTTATAACCAGATTTCTCAATTGCATTTATTATAAAGTCTAAACACTGCTTATTACTTGAAAAATCAGGAGCAAAACCTCCTTCATCGCCAACAGAGATTGAAAAGGAATTTTTATTTAATAAGTTTTTTAGACAATGAAAGACTTCACAGCCAGCTCTTAAAGCATCCTTAAAAGATGAAAAACCGAGTGGAATTATCATAAATTCCTGAAAATCGAGCTTATTATTTGAATGGCAGCCTCCATTAATTATATTCATTAAAGGAGTGGGAAGAGATGTTGAAATTCCGCCAATATAACTAAACAACGGGAGGTTCAAAAACTTTGCTGCAGTCTTTGCACAAGCAAGTGAAACAGCTAGTATTGAATTAGCACCAAGCCTTGATTTATTATGAGTACCATCTAAGTTAACTAATGTTTTATCGATTAGACTTTGATCAGTAATTTTCATTCCTTGAATAGTTTCATTTATTTCTGAGTTTATAAGATCAACGGCTTTAGTTACACCTTTACCAAAAAACCTATTCTTATCTTCGTCTCTTAATTCATATGCCTCGTAAGTACCTGTTGATGCTCCAGACGGGACAGAAGCTAAAGAAGATAATTTTTCAAGAGAAACTTCAACTTCTACTGTTGGCGTTCCTCTACTGTCAACGATCTCTCTTGCAAATATATTTCTTATAGCTGACATTATTTATTTAGATTATATTATTTTTTGAAATATTATCATAGAGTTTTAGAGAATGAATTAATTTACCTAAGCTTTTCAATGGTACCATATTTGGACCATCGGAGGGAGCATTTTTTGGATTTTCGTGTGTTTCCATAAATAAACCTGATATTGATGTTGTTACTGCAGCTTTAGCAAGAGTATCAACAAATTCATATTGACCTCCAGATTTATCACCATAACCACCTGGCAATTGGACAGAATGAGTTGCATCAAAAATCACAGGATAACCAGTTTTTTTCATTATTGGTAATGATCTCATATCTGAAACTAAATTATTATATCCAAATGAAGTTCCTCTCTCTGTTAATAAAATTTTTTTATTTCCAGTCGAAGAGATCTTACTAGAAACGTTTTCCATATCCCAGGGTGCTAAAAACTGTCCCTTTTTTACATTTATTGGTAAATTTGTTTTTCCTGCTGATAAAAGTAAATCAGTTTGTCTACATAAAAATGCTGGAATTTGGATTACATCTAAGAATTCTTTTGCAATTTCACAATGATATGGTTCGTGTATATCAGATGTAACTGGACAATCAAATTTTTCTTTAATCATTGCCAATATTTCAAGACCTTTTTTAATACCTAAGCCTCTTTTACTTTTATAGCTTGATCTATTAGCCTTATCAAAAGAACTCTTATAAATATATTGAAATTTTAATTTTTTTGACAAATTGTCAATTTCAGAGCAGATTTCGAAAGCATGATCTTTACTTTCAATTTGGCAAGGTCCTAAGATAAATTTTATTTCTGTATCATTAGAAAAATAAAGGTTGCTACTAATCTTAATTTTTTTCATTTTTAAATTCAATTAATGCCCTAATAAAAGAATTAAATATTGGATGCGGTTTAAACGGAGTAGATTTTAGCTCAGGATGAAATTGGACACCAATAAACCAGGGATGATCATCTCTTTCCATTACCTCAACTAATTTTTTATCTGGTGACATTCCTGATAAAGTTACCCCACTTTTTCTTATTGTATCAAGATAGTTATAATTTACCTCATATCTATGACGATGTCTCTCGTTGATTTTATTTTTTTTGTATATTTTTTGAATCAAGGTATTCGCTTTTAGTATTGATACATAAGAACCTAACCTCATACTTCCTCCAAGATTACTTAGATCCTGCTTAAATGTTTTATTATCTTTTTGCCACTCATTCATCATTGAAATAACTGGTTTTTCAGTAGGACCAAATTCTGTAGATGAAGAAGATTCAAAACCCTTAATATCTCTTATTGATTCTAGAATAGCTAATTGCATACCGAAACAAATACCCAAATATGGTGCTTTATTAACCTTAGCATAATTTATAGCATTTATTTTTCCTTCAGAACCGTCTTTTCCAAAACCTCCGGGCACTAAAATCCCATCAAAGTCTTGAAGAATTTTGTTAGTAATTTTTCTATTCTTTAATTTTCTGGAATCAATCCAAGAAATCCTTACAGTTGAATTATTATATATTCCACTGTGAAAAAGTGCTTCATTAAGAGATTTATAAGACTCAGATAAATTGGTATATTTACCAACAACTGCAACATTTACTTCATCTTTTAAATTCTTAAGCTTTTCTAAAAATTTTTTCCATAAATCTAACTTAATTTCCTTTTTTTTATTAATTCCAAAATGAATATATATTTGTCTTAATGCACCTTCATCATATAATTTTAATGGAACCTCATAAATTGTTTTTGCATTTTCAACCATAATTACTGAGCTAATTGACAAATTACAAAATAAAGATATTTTTTGTCTTGATTCTTCACTAAATTTTTCTTCAGTCCTGCATAACAAAATATCTGGTTGAATCCCTAATCCAAGCAACTCTTTAACTGAATGTTGAGTTGGCTTTGTTTTAAATTCATTCGCAGAGGAAATAAATGGAACTAAAGTCATATGAACAAATAAGGTTTTGTCTCTTCCAAGCTCATTTCTTAATTGTCTTAATGCCTCTAAAAAAGGAAGACTTTCAATATCTCCTACTGTGCCACCAATTTCACATATTACAAAATCTTCTTGATTTAAATCTTTTCTTATAAACTTTTTTATCTCATCAGTTACATGGGGTATAACTTGAACGGTAGAACCTAAATATTCTCCTTTTCTTTCCTTTCTTAAAACTTCTTCGTATACTTTACCTGTTGTTATATTGTCACTTTTTTTTGATATTACTCCTGTAAATCTCTCATAATGACCAAGATCCATATCAGTTTCAGCACCATCATCTGTCACAAAAACTTCGCCATGTTGTGAAGGATTCATTGTGCCAGGGTCAATATTTAGATAAGGGTCAAGCTTCCGAATTCTAACTTTATAACCTGATAATTTTAAAAGTGAAGCTAATGATGACGAGACTATACCTTTTCCTACTGAAGAAACCACACCTCCAGTGATGAAAATCAAATTAGTCATACTTTATAGAACTGAAAAGAATGTAAAAGTTGCTTACTCTGAGGGTACACTCATTTCCTCTTCGTTTTCTTGTTTCTCGACATCAAATTCTTCTGGTATCAAATCGAGCCTGTCTATTATAGAGTCTTCTGAAGAGTCAATAATCGATTCTTTTTTATATTCCTTATTTGAAATAAGAACAAGTGAAAAGCTGGTTAAAAAAAAACATAATGCTAAAAAAGAGGTAGTTTTAGTCAGGATGTTAGATGTGCTCCTAGCTGACAAGTAATCACCTAATCCACCACCACTAGTTGCTTGACCGATACCGAGGCCACCGCCTTCTGACCTTTGTAACAGAATCATTATAATTAGAAAAACACATATTATGATGTGTATTGACAAAACTATTGCAAACATGAATAAACAATATTCTAAAAATCAAAAAAATCAATAAAAATTACAAAATAGAGATTATTTTAAGGATTTCTTTATCATCTAGACTTGAACCTCCAATGAGGGCTCCATCAACTTTAGATTCCTTGATAATATGTTTTATATTATTTGAAGAAACCGAACCACCATACAAAACTGATATATTTTTTATAGATTTTTGATTTTTTAAAAAGCTTTTAACATATTCTTGAACTTCGTAAATTTCTTCATAATCTGGGACTAAACCTGTTCCAATTGACCAGATAGGTTCATATGCAATAACAATTTCATTACATTCTGGAATACACTCATTTAACTGTTTCTCTAGGAATTTTAAATAACTTTTATTTTTTCTAAACTCTAAAGGTTCACCAATACAAACTATTGGTTTAATCTTTTCACTTAAGACAATTTTAATTTTTTTTTTTATTAATAAATTTGAATCAGCTGAGAATAATCTTCTTTCTGAATGACCCAAAATTACATATTTGCAGTTGAATTGTTTTAATAGTTCAATACTCGATTCTCCAGTAAAGGGACCTTTTCTTTCAAAATGACAATTTTGAGCGCCTAACAACAAATGAGTGCCCTTGATTAAATTCGAAATACTAGGGATTAATAAAAATTGTGGACATATAATATTTTCTAAGTAAGGTTTTTTTTTAACGGTTGATTTGATAAGTTTATTTATTAATTTTTTAGAATCTGAGAGATTTAGATTCATCTTCCAGTTCGAAACAATTAATTTATTTTTAGCCATTTTTATGTTATACAATAAAATTTTTATTAAATTATGCTTACTACATTAAGAAACAGTTCAAAAAATACAATATTAAAATTTGTGTTAGGCACACTGCTAACTATCTTGATACTTAGTTTTGCTATGTGGGGAACTGAAGATCTTGTAGGAGTTTCTAAAAGGCAAAATACAGTTGCTTCAGTTGGTAAGCTAGATATTTCAGCTCAAGAGTTTTATTCTTTGTATTCTAGACAAACCGAAGAAATTAGAAAATTACTTGGCTCTTCTTTAGACATAAAAAAGTCTAGAGAGTTTGGGTACGTTGACAGGGCACTCAGCTCTTTAATTAATAGAGCTCTTTTTAATAATGAAGCAATTGAATTAGGTTTATCAGTTAGTGATAGGAATGTAAGAGATAAGATCCTTAAAGATGAAGCATTTAAAGATGACCTTGGTCAATTTAGCGAGTTATTATTTAGACAATTAATTTCAGAGTCAGGGTATACAGAAGATTCATATGTTGAGGGCACAAGACAGGACTTAGCAAGGGAACAAATGGTTGAAACTATAAGGTCTAGCTTGATCATACCAGACGTTATTCAAGAAAGTTTAGGTGAATACAACCTACAAGAGAGAGCTGTTGATTATTTAGTAATTGATTCAACAAAAGAAAAAGTTAAAAGAATAAAAGAAAAATTAATTAATGAACATTACGAAAGCAATAAAAATAATTTTATGACGGAGGAATTAAGAAGCGCTGAAACACTTCTGCTCGACGCAAAAAAATACGCTCAAAAATTAACTGTTACCGAAGAGGAAGTTCAACTTTTATATGAAGAAAGAAAAGAACAGTTAATTGAACCTGAACAGAGATATCTTAAACAAATCCTAGTAGACAGCGAAGATAAAGCCACAAAGATAATAAAAGCATTAAAAGTATCAAATGATTTTGAAAATGTAGCAAAGGAAAAAGCTAAACTAACGGATGAAGATATTGATCTTGGCTGGAATACTAAGAGTGAATTGCCGGAGGAAATTGTAGATGCAGTTTTTAAGCTTAAGATTAAAGAAAACTCCCTCCCACTAAAAAGTTCATTTGGATGGCATATTGTTAAACTAATTGACAAAAAAGAGAGGAAAGAGATTACTTACGGTGAAATTAAAAACAAGTTCAAAAATGAAATACTTTTGGATAAAGGCAAAGAAGCGGTGTATGACCTTCAGGACGATTTAGAGGATCTTCTTGCATCGGGAAACACATTTGAAGAAATATCAAAAACGCTAGATGTCAAATTAATTAGAGCTGCAAACATCAATAGAATTGGATTAGACGAAGATGGAAAAAAAAATAAAGATTATCAAGATGAGAGAATTTTAAGGACTATTTTTAATCAAAAGCTTAACGAAGAGGGAAATATAATCAATATTGATAAAGATGAGGGGCTTGCAATAAGCATAGTCACAGGGATTGTTGAGCCTAAACAATTAGAGTTAAAGGATGCAAAAAAACAAGTTGAAGAGGAGTTAATTTTAAAGCTTCAATTTGATATGGCGATGAAAAAGGGTGATAATATTAAAAAAAGAGTTAAAAATGGTGAAAGCTTCGAAAACGTTGCAAGACAATTAAATTTAGAACTAAAAGGTGTAAAGCCTTTTACCAGAATCCTTCCTGACACCAGTAAATTGCCTATTCCTTTAGTAAGTAAGATTTTTGAATCAAAAATGGGAGATATAAATATTGAAAAAAGAGGAACCAATGAGATTATTGTTGCAAAAACAGTTGAAATATCAAACAATTTGTCAAAAGATAAAAAAGAAATAAAAGAGTTTTCTGCAAAAATTAAAGACGATCTGACTATTGATTTATTAGCCCAGTTTTCTGAAGCTTTGAGGAAAAAGTATAAGATAACGATCAATGATGATGTTATAAATCAACTTAATTAGTAAAAATGGATATCTTTAAGCCTGACCTTAATTTATTTAAAAAAAATTACGAATCAGGTCAAAGACAGGTTGTCTTTTCATCATTTCCAGCTGACGTTCATACACCTGTATCTTCTTTAATAAAACTTGAAAAAGAAGATTATGTTTTTTTATTTGAATCAGTAGAAAAAGGAAGTCAAAAAGGCAGATACTCCGTTATTGGTTTAAAGCCAGACTTAATATGGGAATGTAAAGATAATAAATGTAAAGTTATTGATAAAAACCTAAAAAAACAAACCAGTGAGACAAACATAACTCCTTTGAAAAGTTTAAGAAATCTAATTAAAAATAATAAGTTTAAAACTTCAAATCAGGTACCCTCAATTTCATCAGGCCTTTTTGGATATATGGGTTATGAAATGATACAGTACTTTGAAAGAATTGATTTAAAAAAAAAAAACAAACTAGAATTACCTGACTCTGTTTTTATTAGACCCTCCTTAACTCTTGTTTTTGATAATGTGAACGATAAACTTTTTGTGACAAAAACTATTTCACCAAACGATAAAAACTCTGTCACTGCTTTTAAAACTGCAAAAAGAGAAATAGAAAACTTAATTAATAAAATTAATAAGCCATTAAACCAAAAAACATTAAAACTAAAAAGATTTGAAAAAAAAATAGATGTTTTTAAAGGAGTAAAATCAAATACAGGTTTCAAAGAATTTAAAAGTATGGTTGAAAAAGCCAAGAGGCTTATTCTCGAGGGCGAAATATTCCAAGTAGTTTTGTCTAGGGTTTTTAAGAAGAAAATCAATAATCATCCACTATCAATTTATAGATCTCTGAGACACTTAAACCCCTCGCCATATCTATTTTATATGAATTTTAAAAAATTTACTATCGTAGGTTCAAGTCCCGAAATTTTAATAAAATTAACTGACAAAAAAGTTACCATTAGACCAATTGCGGGTACCAGAAAAAGAGGTATCAATAAAAAAGAAGATAAAAAACTTAAAAATGACTTATTAAATGATTCTAAAGAAATTGCTGAACATCTCATGCTTCTCGATTTAGGTAGAAATGACATAAGTCGAGTATCAGAACCTGGAACTGTTAAAGTAACAGATAAAATGTACATAGAATATTTTTCTCATGTTATGCATATTGTTTCAAACATTGATGCAAAATTAAAAAAAAATAATGACAGCACAGATGTTTTATTCAGTGGTTTCCCAGCAGGTACTGTAACTGGTGCTCCAAAGATTAGAGCCATTGAAATTATTGAAGAATTAGAGAAAAGTAGAAGAAATGTCTACGCAGGATCTGTAGGGTATATATCAAATAACGGTGACGTTAATACCTGTATTGCGCTAAGAACAGCATTAATAAAAAATAATTATATTTACGTTCAAGCAGGAGCAGGTATAGTTGCAGACAGTAAACCTAATAATGAATTTAAAGAAACAGAAAATAAGGCATTAGCAATTTTAACAGCATGTGCATATGCAAATAATTTTAAGTAAAATTTATGATAGTTCTAATAGATAACTACGATAGTTTTACCTATAACTTAGTTCATTATTTTCAAGAAATAGGACAAATAGTAAAAGTTTT
>CENU01030210.1_pt1 | contig 10133 bp, 8 predicted proteins | sample 361331 | NCBI WGS metagenome assembly CENU01 (sample SAMEA2619766, study PRJEB7988) | marine metagenome | isolation source: saline water (ENVO:00002010), including
ATGGGGGCGGACAGAGCGATGTGATCCGGGTGCGCGGAGCCCGTCAGCACAACCTGAAAGACGTCGATATCACCCTGCCCCGCAACCAGCTGGTGGTGTTCACCGGGGTGAGCGGCAGCGGTAAGAGTTCACTGGCGTTCGACACGATTTTCGCTGAGGGCCAGCGGCGATACGTCGAGAGCCTCTCCACCTATGCGCGCCAATTCCTTGGCCAGGTGGACAAGCCCGATGTCGATGCGATCGAGGGCCTTTCACCGGCCATATCGATCGATCAGAAATCCACCAGTCACAACCCCCGTTCCACGGTGGGAACGGTGACCGAAATCCAGGACTATCTGCGCCTGCTGTTCGGTCGTGCTGGTGAGCCCCATTGCCCCAAGTGCGACCGCCCGATCCGGCCCCAGAGCATCGACGAGATGGTCGATCAGATCCTGACGCTGCCGGAGGGATGCCGCTACCAGCTGCTGGCACCATTGGTTCGCGGAAAAAAAGGCACCCACACCAAACTGCTCAGCAGCCTGGTGGCTGAAGGCTTCGCCCGGGTGCGCATCGATAAGGAGGTGCGGGAGCTTTCCGACAACATCGAACTCGATAAAAACCATGCCCACGACATCGAGGTGGTGGTCGACCGTCTCGTTGCTCGCGAGGGGGTTCAAGAGCGCCTGACGGATTCATTGCGCACGGCTCTCAAGCGCGGCGATGGTCTCGCTCTGGTGGAGGTGGTTCCCAAGAGCGGCGAGGAGCTGCCCGAGGGGATTGAGCGGGAACGCCTGTATTCCGAAAACTTCGCCTGCCCTGAGCACGGCGCCGTCATCGAAGAACTGTCCCCGCGGCTGTTCTCCTTCAACAGCCCCTATGGCGCCTGCCCCGATTGCCACGGCATCGGCTATCTGCGCAAGTTCACTGAACAGCGGGTTGTTCCTGATCCCACCCTGCCGGTCTATGCCGCGATTGCGCCGTGGAGTGAGAAGGAGAGCAGCTACTACTTCTCCTTGCTCTACAGCGTCGGGCAGGCCTTTGCCTTTGAGCTCAAGACGCCCTGGAAGGATCTTTCGCGCACCCAGCAGGAAGCGGTTCTCTACGGCACGATGGAGCCGATCTTGATTGAGGCCGACAGCCGCTTCCGCAAATCAAAGGGTTACGAACGACGCTTTGAAGGCGTCCTGGCGATCCTCGAGCGTCAGCTGCGCGATGCCGGTGGTGAGTCGGCTCGTCAGAAGCTGGAGAAGTACCAGGAGCTGATGCCCTGTGAAACCTGCGGTGGTCAACGGCTGCGTCCCGAGGCACTCGCTGTGCGCATCGGCCCCTACGGCATCACCGACCTGACATCGGTCAGCGTCGGTGAATGTCTTGAGCGCATCGATGCCCTGATGGGGACAGGCAGCGATGGTGAGCCGCTGATGTCACCGCGTCAGATCAAGATCGCTGATCTGGTGCTGCGGGAGATCCGCATGCGACTGCGTTTCCTGATTGACGTCGGTCTCGATTACCTCAGCCTTGATCGCCCGGCGATGACCCTCTCGGGCGGGGAAGCCCAGCGCATCCGTTTGGCCACCCAGATCGGCGCCGGACTCACCGGTGTGCTCTACGTGCTCGATGAACCCAGCATTGGTCTGCACCAGCGGGATAACGATCGCTTGCTCAACACCTTGCTGAGGCTGCGGGATCTGGGGAACACCCTGATCGTTGTTGAGCACGACGAAGACACGATCCGCGCTGCCGATCACATTGTTGATATTGGTCCGGGCGCTGGTGTCCACGGCGGCCACATCGTGGCGGAGGGCAGCCTGGCTGATCTGATGGCATCGGAAGAGTCCCTGACCGGTGCATACATGAGCGGTCGCCGTGCCATTCCCACGCCAGCGGTGCGCCGCACAGGCGGCACCCGCAAGCTCACCTTGGTGGATTGCCACCGCAACAACCTCAATCACCTTGACGTTGAGATTCCCCTTGGTCGTCTGGTGTCAGTCACCGGGGTGAGCGGCAGCGGCAAGAGCACCCTGGTCAACGAGCTGCTGCATCCGGCGCTCGAACATCAGCTCGGTCACAAGGTTCCCTTCCCAGCTGGCCTCGAGGAACTGCGCGGCATCAGTGCCATTGACAAGGTCATTGTCATCGACCAGAGCCCCATCGGCCGTACCCCCCGCTCCAACGCCGCCACTTACACCGGCGCCTTTGATCCCATCCGTCAGGTGTTCGCTGCCACCGTCGAGGCCAAGGCCCGCGGCTACCAGGTCGGCCAGTTCAGCTTCAACGTCAAAGGTGGTCGCTGTGAGGCCTGCGGCGGTCAGGGCGTGAACGTGATCGAGATGAACTTCCTGCCGGATGTCTACGTCCAGTGCGATGTCTGCAAGGGGGCCCGCTACAACCGCGAGACCCTCCAGGTGAAATACCGAGGCCACACCATTGCTGACGTGCTGCAGATGACGGTGGAGCAAGCCGCCGAGGTCTTCTCCGCCATTCCTCAGGCTGCTGATCGTTTGCGCACGTTGGTGGATGTGGGACTGGGTTACGTGAAGTTGGGCCAGCCGGCTCCCACCCTCTCCGGTGGTGAAGCCCAACGGGTCAAGCTCGCCACGGAGCTGTCACGCCGCGCCACCGGTAAGACCCTGTATCTCATTGATGAGCCCACCACCGGCTTGAGTTTCTATGACGTCCACAAGCTGATGGAGGTCATGCAACGCCTGGTGGAGAAGGGGAATTCGATTCTGGTCATCGAGCACAACCTTGACGTGATCCGCTGCTCTGACTGGGTGATCGACCTTGGCCCAGAAGGCGGCAGCCGCGGCGGTCAGATCGTGGCCTGCGGCACGCCTGAGGATCTTGCGGCCCATCCCACCAGCCACACCGGCCGCTATTTGCGGCAGGTGCTTGAACAGCACCCCCCTGTAGTGGCCGCGGCCTGAATGCAGGTCGGATGGCCATCCCGCTGAGGCGATTGCTGGCGGCCGGGGCCTTGGTCCTGGCCTCGTCATCAGCGGTTGGTGCGGTGGATTGGATCTATCTGCAGGGTCCGTTCGCTCAGCAGCGGCTCAGCGTTCGTCTCAGTGAACTGGCATCGCCGCAGGCGCTGTGGCAAGGGGACAGCGATCTGGCCCAGCTCAACCGCGCCACAGGCGGTCGTTACGCCCGTGCTATCGAGAGCTTGCTGAATGCACCGCTGCCCCTGCAGCAGGACCTGGACAACCCGATGATTCAGCAACTGGAGTTGCTGCTGCAATCCCTGGTGCAGCCTGGCTTGCAGCCAGCACCCAAGGCTGATGATGCGCCGGTTGCCGCCGCACGGCCTGTGTTGCGGCAGCTGGCCGCCAGTGCTGAACCCATCACGTTGAAGCGTGTGCTTGAGGCCCTGCCTGGTGAGCAGCGCACCATCCGCCTCGATCAGGCCCTGCCTTTGTTGCAGCGCATGGGCGCTCAGCACGCTGTTGTGGATCAACGCCTGTCTGGCCTGGCGCCCATGCCCGCGGCACCCGCGCAGGCGCTCGCTGCCGGCCCGCAGTCCTTGGAGCGCAGAACGTTCCAGTTATCGAGTGGTCTTGAGGTGACGATGGTGCGCCCGACGGGTGCCCCGCGACTTCCGACCGTGGTGATCTCCCACGGCCTCTGGGACGCGCCACGCAGTTTTTTGGGCTGGGCCGACCATCTGGCTTCCCACGGCGCTGTGGTGTTGTTGCCGCGCCACCGCGGCAGTGACATCGACCAGCAGGTCGCCATGCTTGCGGGTCAGGTCCCACCACCGGAGCCAGGGGAATTCCTGCGCCGTCCAGAGGAGATCAAGGCGTTGCTCGATGCCCTTGAGGCAGGGGAGCTGCCTGGGGAGGGGGATGCACCGGTGCGGGAGGTGGTGCTGATCGGCCATTCCTGGGGAGCCACTACAGCGCTGCAGTTGGCCGGGGCCCGCAGTCTCCCCGCGCCGCTTTGGCGTGCCTGTGATGGGGTGGAGCACAGCGGGCGGAATCCCAGCTGGGTGTTGCAATGCAGCTTGGTTCAGGCGGCAACGGAGCAGTCACTGCTCGATGGGCGACTGAGCCGGGTTGTGGCGGTCAGTCCGCCCCAGGCTTTGGTGTTTGCAGCTGGCCTGCAGGATCTCAGCATTCCGGTGCTTCTGGTCAGTGGGAGCCGCGATCTGGTGGTGCCAGCCCAGCCAGAGGCGTTGGAACCATTCCGCCGCTACCCCGGCGATCGCCATCGGCTTGTGCTGGCTGACGGTGGCACCCATTTCAACCTGCCCTCTGCTGCTGGAGCCGATGGCGGCCCTTTACGGGCGCTGCTGTTGAGCTGGGTTGGGGGCCAACCGCTGCCGGCAGCAGCAGCGGTCAGTGACCCTGCAGGATTGCCGTTGTTTGACCTGCGCTGAACCCCACCGATGGGTTCATTCTGAACAGAAGCTGAAGAATTCGTGTAAATCCAATTACAGATTTAGTTTTTGTTAGAAAAACAACAGCAGATTTGTTGTCAATAATCGAAATTCGGTCTATGGTTTAACGAGGCAGAAGAAGTACCTATGGGTTTATATGTTTTGCATTTGCATCTACATGGTCTTCTCAGAGGTCATGATCTGGAATTAGGGCGTGATGCTGATACCGGAGGCCAGACCAATTATGTGCTTGAACTGGCCAAAGCATTAGGCCACCACAGCGATGTGGACCGGTTAGAGGTCATCACTCGCTGCATCGAGGATCGCCGGGTTAGCGCTGACTATGCCGTCCACCGCGAGTCCCTCAGCACCAAGGCCAGCATCCTGCGCTTGCCATTTGGCCCCAGGCGCTACCTCCGCAAGGAGCTGCTCTGGTCCCACCTTGAGGAATTGGTGGATGCTCTGGTGCTGCACATCACGCGCCAGCAACGTCGCCCTGACTGGATTCATGCCCACTACGCCGATGCGGGTTGGGTGGGAGCACAGGTGCAGCAGCGCCTTGGCATTCCCCTGGTCTTCACCGGTCACTCCCTCGGCCGCGAGAAGCAGCGCCGTCTGCTGGACATCGGTCAAAACCCTGAGCAGGTGAACCAGCGCTACGCCATGGAGCGCCGCATCGGCGCAGAAGAAGATGCCCTGGCGGCCGCGAGCCTTGTGGTCACCAGCACCCGCCAGGAGGTCCGGGTCCAATACGACCGCTACCGCTATTTCCATCCTGATCTAGCCGAGGTGATTCCTCCCGGGGTCGACATTGCCTGCTTCCAACCTGAGGGGAGCGCCGAAGAAGACGCCAACATCTCAGCGTTGATGCAGCCGTTTTTGCGGCATCCCGATCGTCCCTGTCTGCTGGCCCTCTCCAGGCCGGATCGCCGCAAGAACATTCCCGCGCTGATTGATGCCTTTGGCAGCAGCCCCACCCTGCGGGAGCAGGCCAATCTGGTGCTGGTGCTCGGCAACCGTGATGGTTTTCACCAGCTTGAGCGCAGCCAGCGCGAGGAATGGCAGCACGTGGTCGAGGCGATTGATCGTCAGAACCTTTACGGCCAGGTTGCTTATCCCAAACACCACAGCCGCGATCAGGTGCCTGCCATCTATCGCTGGGCCGCCTCGCGCCGTGGTGTGTTCGTCAATCCTGCGCTGACGGAACCCTTCGGTCTCACCTTGATTGAGGCTGCCGGCTGCGGGCTGCCGATCGTCGCCACCAATGACGGTGGGCCGATCGACATTCTCGGCCGTTGCCGCAACGGCCTTCTGGTCGATGTCTCCAGCAGCGAATGTCTGCGCACCACCCTTGAGCAGGCCATGGCCGCCGATGCCCCCTGGGATCAGTGGCGCCAGCAGGGCCTTGAGGCCGTCAGTGAGGCCTACAGCTGGTCAGCCCATGCCGCCCGTTACCTGCAGGTGGCCCGCCCCCTGTGCGCGGCGGCCCTGCTGGAGTCAGCCAACCTCAAGCCCCACAGCCGCCGCCGCCGCATCAGCGCGCCGGCGCGCTTCCGCCAGGTCCTCGCCACCAGCCAGGGCTACGCCCATGCGCCGCAGGGGCCGCGCTTCCGGCTTTCCAAATAGCAGCAGGGTGGTGTCCTCCATGGCCAGGGCCTTGTCCACACCGCAGTAGCGAACCGGCGCTCCCTGCTGTTCCGCTCCAGCCAGGATCACGCGGCTGGCAGCCGCTCCGCTGGATTCAATCGCCGGGATCGGCAGTCCCAGCACAGCCCGCAGGTGCAGCTCAAATTCGCTGAGGTTCTGACCTTTGAGGGTCACCAGGCCGGTGTCATGGGGTCGAGGTGAAAGCTCCGAGAAGATCACCTCTCCTGAGGCAATGAAGAATTCCACCCCGAAAATCCCGCAGCCCCCCAGTGCATCGGTCACCTGACGTGCCATGCGCTGGGCCTCCAGCAGCTGGGCCTGGGCCAGCTCAGCCGGTTGCCAGCTGGTCTGGTAGTCCCCCCGCTCCTGGATATGGCCGATGGGCGGGCAGAACAATGTGGGGCCCTGCTGCTGTTTAACCGTCAGCAGCGTGATTTCCAGCTCGAAGTTGAGGAATTCCTCTGCAATCACCAAGCTGGCGTCGCCCCTGGCTTTCTCGGTGGCGGCAACCCAGGCCTGGGCGAGCTCCGCCGGGTTGGTGGCCACGCTCTGCCCTTTGCCGGAGGAACTCATCACCGGCTTGACGACCACAGGCCAGCCCAGGGGAGCGGCCACGGCAGCCAGTTCCTCGGCGGAGCGGGCATAGCCAAACCGGGCGGTCCGCAGTCCCAGCTCGCTGGCGGCCAGGTCGCGGATGCGATCCCGGTTCATCGTGATTGCCGTGGCGCGCGCTGTTGGGATCACCGTGATCCCCTCGCTTTCCAGTTCGGCGAGGGCATCGACGGCCAGGGCTTCGATTTCGGGAATGACAATGGCCGGTTGGTGCTCACGGATGACCTGCTTGAGAGCTTCCGCGTCGGTCATCGGGATCACCACCGCCTGATCAGCCACTTGCATGGCCGGGGCATTGGCATAACGGTCCACCGCCACCACATGGCACCCCAGGCGCTGAGCAGCGATCGCTACCTCCTTGCCAAGTTCGCCGCTGCCGAGCAGCAGCAAGGTGGCGGGCAGAGTCGCTGGGGTCATGGGAGGAGAGCGAAAAGGGAGGTGGAGGCTGCTAAAGAGTCGTGTGGATCGATGAGCCCATGCAATTGTTTGCCTATGCCACGGTCGGTGACCCCGGCCCGATGCCCTTTGGCTTGGATCTGGGCGGGTTGCAGAGCGGGGTGCTGGTCTACCTGGGTCTCTCAGGCCTGGTCTTCATGATCATCTGGATTGTGGGTTACGTCCGGCGTTAGCTGTTGGCGCCGCCGCTGTCCTCCAGCACCAGATCAAGCTGGCGTTCCGCGGATTCCTCGCTGATGAAGCCGTAGGCCTTGAACAGGGCGCCGTCGTCATGGGTGATGCGTTGCAACCCCTTGATCCGCTCGACCCGGAAGCCTTCATTGGCCATGCGACGCATCAGCTGGGCTGCTTCCTCAAAGCGGGAGGCCATGGCATCGAGGCTGGCGCAATCCTCTGTCAGGCCCTGTTCCTTCCAGGTGAAGTAAGGCATGGGTGCCGGGTCCACTGACTCAATTCTGTCCACCGCCGCCGCAGGCGTCAGGGGCGCAGCAGCAGGCCAACGATGACCAGCAGCAAGGTGATGCCCCAGAAGCTGATGACAACGCGCCGCTCACTCCAGCCTCCCAACTCGAAATGGTGATGCAGCGGTGCCATGCGGAAGAGCCGGCGACCCTGGCCGTCGGCGCCTTTGGTGGCCTTGAACACCCACACCTGCAGGATCACCGAGAGGGATTCAGCCAGCAGCAGTCCCCCCATCACCAGCAGGGGCCAGAGGCTGTTGCTCAGCAGGGCAATGGCGCTCAGGGCAGCTCCCATGGCCAGGGATCCGGTGTCGCCCATGAACACCTGGGCGGGGTTGCGGTTGTGCAGCAGGAACCCCAGCCAGGCGCCGGCCAGGGCAGCGCAGTAGCCGGCCAGGGCAGGATCACCGCTGTTGCCGCGCAGCATCAGCTGGACGCCCAGGCCAAGAAAGACCAGTGACCCCACCCCAGCTGCCAGGCCATCCAGGCCGTCTGTGAGGTTCGTGGCGTTGCTCTCAGCTAGAAACACAAACAGGCCCAGGGGCCAGATCAGCAGCCCCAGGGGCAGCATCCAGCCCAGCGGGAGGGCGACGCTTGTGCTCAACGCCCCATCGAGGCCAGCCCAGAGCAGAAACAGGGCGGCCGCCAAACCCTGGAGCAACAATTTGCCCCGAGGGGTGAGACCGGTGTTGTGGCGCTTGGTGAGACTGCGCCAGTCATCCACGCCGCCGATCACCATGAAGGCCAAGGTCACCAGGGTGATCGGCAGCAGCCGCGGATCAGCTGGACTGACCAGGCTGCCCACCAGCACTCCGCAGGGCACCAGCAGCAGGCCCCCCATGGTGGGCGTGCCCGATTTGCTCTGGTGGGATTGGGGGCCTTCCTGCCGAATCACCTGACCCATCTTCAGGGCACGCAGACGGGGAATGCCCAGGGCACAAACACCCCAGCTCAGGAGCCCGGCGACCACCAAGGGCGCACTCAGTTGCAGGGATGAGGTCCAGGCATCGGTGATGCCGCAGCAGATCAGCACGAGGCTGATCAGTGCCACGGCCCACTGCTGGCCACTGCCTGGGAAGGTGCTTGGGGCCACCGGATTCAGGCCGCGGGCGCCGGGACCTTAGGTCAACCGCTGCCGTTCTGCCCGGCTCAGTCCTCCCAGTTCTCCTCTTGGTTCTCGTCCTGCTGGGAGTAATCCTCCTTCTCGCCCATCAGCGCGGAGAGCTCCTCCTCCTCCACGGTGGCCAGATCGGTGTTTCCGGTCTCTTCATCAGCCACCAGCCGGCCGCTGCTCTCCAGCCAGCTCAGCAGATCGGGCTCATCGCGCAGTGGCAGCACTGGCGCGTTATCACTGCGGTTGTAGCGGGTGAGTGAAGGGTTGAAACTATCCAGTTTGCTCAGCATCCGTTCGCTCTTGCCGGCGTGGACAATCCAAAATCATAACTGATGCTCCCCAAGACGATGCAATTGCTGCTGGCCTGGGGCGGCGCCCTGCTCGGTGCCGCCCTGTTGCGCCAGGCCGGAGTTCAGCATCCCCCGCTGCAGGACAGCGCCGTGTTGGCGTTGAGCTTGGTGGCCGCTCCACCGCTGCTGATGGGCCTGTGGATCGCCTGGCGCTGGAACCAGTGGCGCGCGGCATCGGACAATTCGTTGAGCTGATTGCGGAAGCGCTTCATGGCTCGGGCGAAGAAGGTGGTGCTGGCCTACTCCGGTGGGGTGGACACCAGCGTCTGTATTCCCTATCTGCGCCAGGAGTGGGGCGTTGAGGAGGTGATCACCTTTGCGGCCGACCTCGGTCAGGGTGATGAATTGGAACCGATCCGTCAGAAAGCTCTCGATGCCGGCGCTAGCCAGTCGATCGTCGGGGATCTGATTGAGCCGTTCATCAACGAGTTCGCCTTCCCCGCCATCCGTGCCAATGCCCTCTATGAGGGGCGTTACCCCCTCAGCACGGCCCTGGCCCGTCCGCTCATCGCTCGCCGTCTGGTGGAGATCGCCCGTGAGGTGGGCGCCGATGCCGTCGCCCATGGCTGCACCGGTAAGGGCAACGATCAGGTGCGTTTTGATGTGGCCATCGGTGCCCTGGCACCGGAGCTCAAGGTGCTCACACCTGCCCGCGAGTGGGGCATGAGCCGCGAGGAGACCATCGCCTACGGCGAGCGGTTTGGCTTGCCAGCGCCGGTCAGCAAGCGCTCCCCGTATTCCATTGATCTCAACTTGCTGGGGCGTTCGATTGAGGCCGGCCCCCTGGAGGATCCAGATGTCGAGCCCCCTGAGGAGGTCTTCGCCATGACCTGCTCCATCGCCGCGGCTCCTGCTGAGCCGGAACTGATCTCCATCGGCTTCCAGCAGGGCTATCCGGTGACCATCAACGGTCAGCCCCTCGATCCGGTCGGCTTGATCCGCGAGGCCAACCGCCTGGCCGGCCGTCACGGCGTCGGTCGCCTGGACATGATCGAAAATCGGGTGGTGGGCATCAAGAGTCGTGAGATTTACGAAACCCCCGGCCTGCTACTGCTGATTCAGGCCCACCAGGAACTCGAGAGCCTCACGCTGGCGGCCGATGTGCTCCGCACCAAACGGCAACTTGAGATGCAGTG
>CENU01023159.1_pt1 | contig 10132 bp, 8 predicted proteins | sample 361331 | NCBI WGS metagenome assembly CENU01 (sample SAMEA2619766, study PRJEB7988) | marine metagenome | isolation source: saline water (ENVO:00002010), including
AAATTACCCCCACATTTGTTCACCGAGCTCGAATTAGATGCCATGGAACTTATCCAAGGCATGACGGTGGATATCGCTGTGCCTGATGATCTGCGTGCCAGACTGCTTGAGCAAATGGGAAGCCAAGCACTGGTGGAGCTTATGGCTGTGACCGCAGCCTACAACATGGTCTCACGCTTTTTGGTGGCCACGGGCATCCATTCGGAGCATCGATAAATACAAATTTATGCATAAATTTGCATCGCGGAATTCATTTTTGTGATAAGCGGATTGATAAGTATCTGTGAGGCGTGGAATGATTAGTGATGAAAACACAACCGTGGATGTGGATGTCGATGCTTCTGACAATTCCAGTCAAGCGATCGGAGAGGGTATTACAGATGAGGGCAGCAATTACAGTATTCTCGTAGAAACAAATTCACAGTCTAAATCGCACTTTCTGAGACTTGGCGACACAGAAAGTGATATTACAGCGGTCACCGGTGCAGCTTTTCCATCTGGTGCCCATCCAGGTATTGTCATGCAATCAAACGAATACTTGAACAATATTGTGAATCAAAATTACAACCTTACCACCTATGACTATAAAAGCCAAATAAAGGGAAAACGAAAAACATTTATTAATGGATCAGATACCCGCGAGGCATCTGGTAACATTACAAGAACAATCAAAAACAATGTTGCCACAACGTCAAAAAGTCGAAGCGTGGTAGCAGATGAACATATTATTGACGTTGCAGGTGATTACTTTCAAAAAAGCGAAGATACATGCACTTTTTCGTATCAGAGCTTCTGGAGAAATTGTGCCTCGTTTGATGGGAACACAAAACACTCCGTAGATTTTTTCCTTGGGAGTGTGACTTCCATAAGCAAAGGAACGGGAAGCAGCACTTCATTTGCGCTAAATTTTTCGATTAATTTGGGTTTTGCCGGCCCCGCCGGATTGGTTGATGTTGTTCGTGATCGTGACACAGCAATAAATATTAGTGGAGCAGCTAGCATCATGCAATATGGCGCAAATATATTTTTTCAAACTGATACTGAAAACAAGTATTATCTTGGTGCCGGTCTAAATAAGTTCGAATTTAAACTGGGACTTTTTTACAAAAATGCAGACAAAAAAAAGGAAGACAAGTTAGTCTGCCAGGAATCCGCCAGTATTTCCATGATGTTATCATTGTTCAACAATGCGAAGTCTCAAGAGGTATTGCAAATGTGCGCGGCTGCAATTCATTCCTGTGCGAAAGATGATACCCGCGCAGAGACACGCAATACTGGGTCTGTTGTGGAAGTTCAAACATGATTTACTATTCGATTGCAGTGCCCAATTATGGTTACATACGCCTAGGAGATCCAACAACATCAGACCCAGCCGTTCCCTCACAGCCTGGACATAGTAATTGGGCCATCACCAGCGCGAGTTGGGTTTCTAATGAGGAGGGTATCTTTATAATTTCTTATGCTGACATGAATATCAATACCAATATTTCCGGCGGTGGAAGCTATGTAACTTGCGAAGATCAGGTGATTTATGTGGGTGGTAGTTACAGCCGCTGCGCTCAATCAATCACTGAAGTAGTCTCAGGGGATGAGGAAGAACGCATAGGTGATAAAGATGATTACGACACAACATCCAAACACCATGAGACGGTTAATGGCAAAAGGACTGAGTCGAGCGAAAATGACTCCTACTCAGGCATAATCATGCTTGAAAAGTCTCAAGGTAATATTTGTTACGGCATACCAAAAGACCAACCAGAAAAAGGAGATCCGGGGAAGGCAATAGAATCCGTCTTCACGCTTACGTTTTATCAAAATTTCACCATGACAGAAAAGGCAACAGAGCTGTTACATCCAGCCTTAGATCCATTTAATACTGGAGGAAAAGATCCTGCAACCAACATGTCATTCACAATTGGAGGCACATTAAACATCAACCTTGCAAGTACTTTTAGTCAATTTCAAGGCTTAAGCGTAACTTTGAATTTTACGTCTACAGACTACCTCCACATCGGCGTTGCAAACAACGAGAGTAAGCTTTACTTAGGGGCTGGCCAAATTGAAATTATTGGCGGCAAAACGCAAAAAATAGTTTTGGGCAGTGAAACGAAGCTCAACCCCTTGTTGCAAAGCGAAAAAAATAAAAAGGAAAACGTAACTGCGGTGATGTTGGCGCTAGACGCCATGGAAAAACAAAATATACAAAACGCGTTGGAATTGGATGGCATCAAACTTCGTGTGCAAGGGAAACGTAGTGAGGATCTAGGATAAATGTCCACGAGTTACTCCATTCATGTTCCCAACGCTTCAAAAGAAGCTTCCTTATTGATTAATGCAAATAGTATTTCGTCGACCACAACAGGTGATTTTGTGCTTATTATTAATCAAGATATCCGATATTCAGTGTCGAATAATATGATTTTGAAAACTGAACATTCTTGGGAAGAAACTGTTAAAAGTACAGATAGTGATGCAAGCATGTATGAAACCGCCAACAGTCGGAACCATCAGGCATTAGATTATGAGCATGTTGTTGAAGGAGACGAAAACATCACGATCCATGATAATAATCGTTGTCAACACAGCCTTATGAACATAAACACGGGCAATTTGACGCGCGAATCCAAACATTTAAATCTCATTACGGATGTGTTGAACACAAATGTGGGTAATTCGCTGACAATTTCTGGCTCGACCACAAGCACCCGTTTCCGTATTGGCTACGAAATTAACATCGCCATGAGTGCCAAAACGTCAATATCCATGCCGTTTAACCTCGCCATCACCATAAACAAAACTGGTTTCACGTATCACGCGGGGCTCAAAAGTTCGGTATTTTCTGTTATGATAGAGTTAAAACGGTACAAGGTAAAAAATGATCAATTCAGTAAGCGAGAATTCTACACTGGGAGTACTTTAGAGATTGCGTTGGGTTTCAGCAATGAGATTTACGACGTCATGCAAGAGACGAAAGCCCTAACTTTGGAATTAAACACAAAGAAAGAACGATATGACCGTACTTTTAAATTCCTGTCTTCCATGGGTATTGATGTAGCTGGACAGTCCACGCAAAATACTAAATTTAATTCGAGGATATAAGTATGGTGATAGCCGTAACAAATTGTATTCCTGGCGTTGCTGTTGGTCCGGATCCGACAATACCTCTGGCCCCGGTCAATACCTCCATGACCGTAACAGGGATTCCCACCCAGTACACCAACCTGACTTGGTGCTTTCCGCTTCATAATATCGGTACCATGGGTGCTGCGTCGGTGGGTGGCGCCTGTGGCATGTGGACAAAGACAATGTCTTCCACCATGTTATCGGTGGGTTTCATGCCCGCCACCCGCTTTACCGATCTGCAATTGAGTGACTTTGGCGTATCGGTACAATCGCCCCACAGCCCCACCCAATTTGCCCTTTTGGTGTTGCGCTAGGGCGAAACATGCGGATTATTAAACCCTTCACCCTGCCAATAAGTTACCGGGCTTTTTCGTTGCGCGGCCAGCATTGCCTTGCGGTCACTGTCTTTCAATTTTTCGATGTTGATGACCCCAACCAGCTAATCCTTGAACAAGAAATGTGGGGATTTTTGGGCGAGCGCCTTCCGGGTGTGCCGGATCTTGGCATGCCCAAGGCCAAAGCTGAGCTTGTTTTGCTTGGTGAGGTTCAAGCACCCGCGGGTCAAATGGTCGAAAAATTAGAGGCCCGCGCCCAGATAGACAAAATCCATGCCGAGCTTAATGTTCTTGGTGACCATTATTGGCAAACTGGTCCCGATGGACGTTTGACCATGACCCGGCCACAGTTTTTTGCCACCATGCCGCTGGGCTGGGAACATTCCTATGGTGGGCCAGGTTATGAGCATAACCCCCTTGGATGTGGCCATAAACCTGAGGCAAGCATCAGGGCCGGCAAGCCTGCCAAATTGCCCAATATTCAATTGCTCGGGGATGAAATCACCGCGGCGAACCAATTGCCGCGCCATGCATTTTCTGGCCATCCTTATCCTGCGGAACTGCTCATACGTCAGCGCATGGCCGGCACCTATGACAAAAATTGGTTGAAGAAAAAGGCCCCCTTCCTACCAGAAGATATTGATTGGTTGTATTTTAACCGCATGCCTCCAATGATGCAGCAGGAAGGTTTTTTTGCCCCATCCACACCCTTTCGGCTGGTTCACTTTCATGCAGATGCGTCAAGCATTGAAGCTGTCCTACCGCCTTTTGTTACCCGGATTTTCAGCGCCAAGGGCGAAGAAAACAAGCCAGGCCAAATCACAGAGACCAAAAGCGTGATTGATACCGTCATGCTCGATGGCAGCGCCAAACGGGGCATTGCCATCCATCGAGGCATCATCAAGGTGGAGGATAGTGATGCGGCGGACATCGGCAATCTTCTGGTTGCCTTTGAACGTGTTGGGGATGAACCAAGACCCCAAGAACATTATGTCCAATTCATTAGCAAGAGGGCAGACCCGGAACATGGTTGGATGTATGTGCTGCAGGATTTTGATCTCTCACCCCTGCGCAGCGCCAATGCTGTGAGCGCTCAGGCCGACGCATTAGCAGAAGCCGATCTGGTCGAGCAAAAAAGAAAAACAGCAGGTGAAAACCTGATTATGGAACAAGTCAAAATGTCCGTGGGGGAGGAATTATCTTTTTTGTTGGACGAAACACCTGCTGAAGGCATTTCAGAAGATGCGCCAGCTATTAAAGACCCCCCAAAAATCACACCATATGACATTGAAAATTTTCATGTTGATCTTAAAGCAATGAACGATTGGGCCCGGGAAACGGAGGCTGCATTAGAGGCCAAAAAGAAAGAATTAATCGACAAGTATGGCGATGGGGTACCTACGCCTGAACCAATTCTCTCTGAACAACGAAGGGTGGAGAAGATTGTTGGAGAACCCCTCACCTTGAACGCAGAAAAGTCCGATTTGGAAAACAAGAAATTTGTGCTCGCCAAGGCACTTGGTCAATTGCACGGCAGTTACCTCGACGAGCTCTCAAATGAAGGCAATGTGGAGTATGTGTTCGGGAAGCTGGAAAGTGTGTTGGCAGAATCCATAGAGGTTTATCACGAGAACAAAGATAAGTTTTCTCGGGCAAAAGATGGCACCCACAACGCAAATGATGAAATAGCCGAGAATAGTGGAGACAATATTTTTGATATTTTGGATGACATCAATCCGTCATCCGTTCCAGAAGATGTTCCCAACCAAAAAGAAGAGCTAAAAAAAGTATTGCCTGACGCATATGGCAAGCTTATCGACAAGGTCCAAGATAACGAAAAATCCAGTGTCAGCAAAACGCCTGAAGATGCTTTGGAGGAAATCTCCAAGGTTCGCTCGTTGGTAGGCGAGATGGAAGATATCACGCTCGAGGCCAAATCCGCCCTTCATGATAGCTTGCTTCTTTCAGACCAAGCTTTTTTAATTGATCCACTTCCCAATGAAAATGTGCGCGCCTACCTTGGTGATGTCGTTGCTACTCACCATAACCTAGGCTGGTCATTTCAGGGTCGCGACCTTACAGGCGCCAATTTGAAGGGTGCTGATTTACGCCATGCAGATTTTCGTGACTGCAATTTGCAACTGGCCGATCTTTCTGGTGCAGATCTCCGTCATGCAAAACTTACTCGTTGTGTGCTAATCGAGGCGAACCTTCAAGGCGCATTATTGGATGGCGCTGATCTCACAGAGGCAAATCTTTCCAAGGCCCAGCTGGATGACGCCCATGGCAAAGGCTGCCAACTGATTTCTTGCCATGCGATGGGCCTCGTGGCCCGTCGGGCAAAATTTCCTCAGGCCAACCTCCAGGGTGGTGTTTGGATGGAATGTGATCTGGAAGGCATGGATCTGCAGGCAGCTGTAATTAAAGATTTTGACTTGTTTAAAACAAGTATTAAAGGCATGAGGCTCAACGATGCGCACATTTCTGGACTATCCATTTTTGAAGGTGAGGCCTCGTGCCTTGACTTAACCAATGCCTACATCACCAAGTTTTCACCAACCAAAGTTACGCTGACCAATTGGATTGCAAATAATGCTATTTTTGAAAATTTTGCGCCATCCGGCTTTGATTTTTCGGGATTAATTGCCAAGGGTGCGAAATTTACCGGCAAGGGAAATTCTTTTCATGAATGCATCCTAATTGGCGCAGATTTTCGGGGCGCCATGATGGATGGTGTGGATTTATCAAAATCAAATGCCAGTCAGGCGAATTTTGCAGGGGCATCCCTTCGCGGTGCTTTTTTAAACAATGCCAACCTATCGGAATGTAATTTTGTTGGCGCCGACTTGCTGCGCGCTAATTTTCGCAAATCTGCCTTGGCTCGTGCAGACCTAGGGCGGGTTAATCTTTACCAGGCCAATTTGGATCAGGCGGTCTATCTGCATACCAACATTGAAGGTGCCAACATCAAAAGAACCTTGTTGGAGGCAGATTAATGAACCAAGAACGTTTGGAATTGCTCATGGCCGCGGGCATGATCATCAGCAGAGAGCATTTGCAAGGTCTGAACTATAAAAACAGGAAACTAGAAGGCTGTCACCTGAGCGACTGCCAACTAGACCGTTGTGTCTTTGATTATGTGCAATTCAAAAAATGTCTTTTAAGCAGCATCGATTTCTCAACCGCCTCCACACATTTGCCCAACTTTGAATCCTGCATGTTGAGTGGATGTAAGTTAAGTGATGTAGACGCCAATGGTCAGACTTGGTTCATGAGTCAGTTTTCCGATTGTGATTTATCACATGCGGATCTTTCAAAAATTAATATCGAACTTTGTATTTTTAGCAATTGCAACCTTACTGGCATCAAGTTTGATCAAGCAAACATCCACCGCTGTATTTTTGATAATTGCCTTCTCGATGGCGCCCAGTTTGATGGGTCAACTTGGCACCGCATGTCGATCATGAAAGCGGATTTTCATAAATTTCGTTTTGACGGGGTAAAACTGCGCATTGTCGGCTTCAATGATTGTGACTTCACCAACTTGGATCTGTCAGGCCGCTCCTTCAGCCAATGCAACTTTACAGGCGCCAATCTTGCTGGTGTCAACGCCCAAGGGTCCGATTTCTCCTCATGCATGATGTCCAAGGCCAACCTGACCAACATCATGCTCAACGGCGCCAACATATCCGATGCGCTTTTTAATGAAGCGGATCTCACCTCGGCCCAAATGCAACAAACAAAGGCCGATCGCGCCATTTTCAATAAGGCCGTGATGACGGCCGCCGACCTGACTGGATCAAGCATGGAAATCTCCCAATTTGTGGAAACCGACCTCCGCTTTGCCAAATTGTCTTATTGCAATTTCACCAGGGCTGATTTTAGCAAAGCCAACCTAGAAAATGCGCAGATGGTTGGCGCAACGCTTTCCTTTACCAACTTCCACCTTATTGAAGATAAAAACCTTCAAATAGATGGAACAAACCGCCTGTCGGGTGCGATGGAAACAGATATGGAACGCTATCAGGGCGAAGAATTCAAAACAGAGGAGCAGCCCAATGGTCTATCATGACAAAATAAATCCGAGCCGAGCCATGTTGGTGGGGCAATTCACAGCACATGTTGCCCACTCATCAGACAAGAAATTGACGCTCCGGGTAAATGACCAACTCATGCCAGCAACACGAGCGGCAAGCTGTCTGCTCGAGGCCAGGTCGAAGGACCAGGTTCTCTGCTGGGGCGATGGCGAAAACATTTACGTCACCGATGTGCTTGAACTTGATGCCGGGGAACGACGTTTGCGCCTCCACGAAGCCATCACGGAACTCACCGGCACGCATTTGGCCATCAAGATGGATGAGGAATTTTCCATCCACACAAAAATATTCCGGACGGTAAGCAAACATTGGCAGCAATGGTCGGGGCATATCGATGTCACGGCCAAAAGAATGATCCAGATGATTACTCATTGCACGGCACACTTCCATGAACGTCACCAAAAAGTTGATCAACTTGATGCCAGGAAGGTGGGAACGTCCATGCTTCAGGCCGATGATGCCATCATCCAACAGGCCGACGCCCAAATTATTGTTGGAAAGGAAGATATCCGCATGGACGCAAAACGGATCTCCATGGGATGAGTGACGTCATTGAGACAGAAATCGAGGCCGCAGAGCAACTTCTCAAGGATGATCGGCTTGCCGAAGCCCAGGGTATTTTTGAAGAAACACTTGCCGCCCAACCAGAAAATATCAGGGCGATTATTGGACTTGGTGTCATCGCACTAAAACGTAATGAACTGGACCAAGCCATTGACCTTTTTGGCGTGGCCACCTCTGCGGACCCCAAAAATGCCCCAGCCTTTGCCAATTTAAGCCTCGCGTATCAGGCAAAAGAAGACTTTGAAGCCGCGGAAGATTGCATTCGCCATGCACTTAGCCTGAGCCCCAACGAGGCAAGTTTTCTGGTTGCGTTGGGCTTTCTCACCCTAAAAGACGGCCAACAAGATGAGTCTGAGAAATGTTTTGCTCAGGCCATGAGACTCGATGCAACAAATATCGACGCCCGTTTTGGCATGGGCTGCCTCCTGATGGAGAAACATGCTTCAGAAGAAGCTGAAGAGCTTTTTAAATCTTGCCTAAAGGACAAGCCCGACGCCATGGCGCCGCGAAATGCCTTGGCAGCCTTGCATGTTGCCCAATCAAAATTTGCCGAGGCCGAGCAAGGATTTAGGCAAGTGCTGAAGCAAAACCCCACGGACGAGCATGCCGTTATGAACCTTGCCCATGTGCTTATTAACCTACAGAAAGCAGATCAAGCCGAACCATTGTTGAAACGTATTTTGCGTCTACAACCCAAAAACCCCAACATGTTGCACATGATGGGGCAAGCACTCCTTGCCCAAGGCAAGGCGTCTGAGGCCATCACCTACTTGTCTGAGGCACTGAAGCTCGCACCAGATGCCCAGATCGTGGCCGCAAATCTCATCACGGCATTACGCCATATCGGTGATCTGGCAAAGGCGGAACGGCTGGCAGCCCATATGTGTGAAGCCCGACCCGATGAAACGGGTTTTAGAATGCTTGCCATGGATTGCTACTTTGCCAGTGGTGCTTGGCACAAAGCCTGGTCGCTCCAAATGCACACAGAAAATTTGGCAGATGGTGTTTGGGTCTTGAACCATTTGGACCGGGACATGGTGTTTTTGCTCAGGCTCGCCAATTCCCAACATGAAGCCTGGAAGCCAAAAAAGGTCATGGTTCCCGAAGGGGAATATGACATCATGCGCAAGCTTCTGCCCCCTGACGTGGACGTGGTGGGAACAACAGAACCACCGGCTGGATCAGGCAAATCCCAAGCCTCCTCCATGCTTGGTCAATTGGCACCAAATATTGACGATCTGATGACCTATCCCGTTCAACCCCCATCCCTGGCCGAGCAAATTGAATTTCCATCCATTCTCAAGGGACGGGATGGTCCCATTTATGCGGTGGTGCCAGGTCCGGATAACTCGCCCCATTGGGTGGCTGCCGGGCAACCTGGGCCCGAGGAGCTCATCACGACGCTTGGGAAATCCCAGGCCTCATTTTTGTTTTTGGCACCATGGGCCCAGGCACAATTACCGACAAACATCATCTCAGACACCAGTATGCTTACTTCATTGGAGAGCATCGTCTCTCTTTTCGCCCATGTGGATGGTATTTTGGCTTGTGACCATGCCATCGGTCATTTGGGCGGGCTACTGGGCACCAAAACAGCCCTTATGCTTCCTTCTTTTTGTGACGGCCGCTGGGGTGTGCAAGCCACAACACCAATTTATCCGAGCGCCAGGTTGTTCCACAAATCCAACCAAGGGCAATGGACCGATGTCATCAGCCATGCGGAGAAATGGTTGAACTCATAGCCATAAGAAAATTTCTCGCACCGATGATCGCGTCGCGACGCAGCCAGCACTTTCAAACCACCAGCGGCGCAAACTGGTCGCTCGATGGGGTTATCCGCCACCACCATGACTTTTTCGCCGCCCAGGACGATGAACACAAAACACCGTGCGCAGCACGCTCTTTGGCAGTGTGACCCAGATCAGCCTGAACAGCGGGCCAAACACTCTTAGCATAGGCTGGGTGTCACCTGGCACCTCAATGAACACACCACCTTCGGGGTCGGCCATGCCC
>CENU01003216.1_pt1 | contig 10122 bp, 8 predicted proteins | sample 361331 | NCBI WGS metagenome assembly CENU01 (sample SAMEA2619766, study PRJEB7988) | marine metagenome | isolation source: saline water (ENVO:00002010), including
ATCATCGGGGTTCAGTTGCAGGGCCTGATCAAAGCAACGCCGGGCATCGGCGTTCAATTCCAGTTTCAGGTAGGCTTCACCGAGACAGCGCCATGGATCAGCAACACCGGGGTTGAGCTTGGTTGCGCGTTTCAGGTAGACCCTGGCCTTTTCAGCCTCATCGAGCAGCAAGCAGGACATCCCGAGGCTATAGAACAGCATGAAGGATCGGGGATAGGCGGTGATCAGGCCCTCGCTGTAACGCGTTGCCTCAGCCACCTTTTCCTCTTTCAGGAGATCAACGATAATCTTGCGCTCTTCTGCGGGCGGATCGATGATCGTCTTGTCGCCGGGTGATGCCGTACTGTTGAAGACCACGTTGGTAACTTGCATCGGGGAAACTCCTTGCGCATGGGTCAATCAGCGGCCAGCCCGATCAAAGACCAGGAAAAATCCGGCCGCAAAACCGTTTTATCTAAGGGCGCAGGGCAAGGGCTGGCAAATCACGTTCTTGTGAAAGCCCGGCGCAACACACGGCATGGCGGATGGCCAACAGCCTGATATTCCCCGATTCCCGGATATCCCTAATTCTTGACACCGATGGGTAAAAGCGTCACATTCCCGGCGGGTCAGATGGCTGGATGGCCGCTGGCGGGTTCGCCCCGTCAGAGGAAAGTCCGGGCTCCACGGAACCACGGTGCCGGGTAACCCCCGGCGAGGGTGACCTCAGGGAAAGTGCCACAGAAAAAATACCGCCATGGTGATCATGGCAAGGGTGAAAAGGTGCGGTAAGAGCGCACCGCGGTTCTGGTAACAGAACTGGCAGGGTAAACCCCACCGGGAGCAAGACCATGTAGGAACGCAAAAGGGGGCTTCGGCCTCCAGCGGGGCGGTTTCGTCCGTGCGTTCGGGTAGGTTGCTAGCGTTGGCTGGTAACAGCCATCCCAGATGAATGGCCATCCATCGTCAGGCTGACGCCATGGCGAGGACAGAACCCGGCTTACAGGCCATCTGACCCTATTTTCCGTTGATCCCCAAGAAAATTAACTGAGTGAAATCAGCTGATGACTTTGCCGGGATTGAGGATGTTTTGGGGGTCGAGTGCCTGTTTGATCGTTCTCATGACGGCCACGCCCTCCCCCATTTCCTCTTCGAGATAGTTGCGCTTGCCCTGGCCGATGCCGTGTTCACCGGTGCAGGTTCCCCCCATGGCGATGGCCCGCGCTGACAGCCGTTCGGTGAAACCCTTGATCTTCTCGGCGGTGACATCATCCCCCGGCATGCCAAGCGGCAGGGTGTGGAAATTGCCATCACCAACATGGCCGATGATCGGGGCGATGATCCCGGTTTCCTCAATATCGTTGCGGGTTTCCTCAACGCATTCGGCCAGCCTTGATATCGGCACACAGACATCGGTGGACATGCCGTCACAGCCGGGCATCAGGGCAACCGCGGCCCAATAGGCATCATGACGCGCTTTCCATAGCCGGGTGCGTTCCTCAGGGTCGGTTGTCCACTGAAACGGATGCGGCGTGAATTCAGCCGCGATATCGGAAAACTGGGCGGATTGTTCCTCCACCCCCGCCTGACTGCCGTGAAATTCCAGCAGCAACAGCGGTTCTTCGGGCAGATCCAGCCCTGAATAGCTGTTGCAGGCCCGAACCTGCATCGGGTCCAGCAGCTCAATCCGCGCCACCGGAATCCCGTACTGGATCGTTGCGATGACCGCGTTGCAGGCTGAGGTAATATCAGGAAAGGAACAGATGCCCCCCGCCACCGCCTCAGGAATACCGTGGAGCCGGATGGTCAGCTCGGTGATCACGCCCAGCGTTCCTTCAGACCCGATCATCAGCCGTGTCAGGTCATAACCCGCCGATGATTTGCGGGCGCGGCCCCCGGTCCGGATGATGCGGCCATCAGCCAGCACAACCTCAAGCCCAAGGATATTATCGCGCATCGTCCCGTAGCGCACCGCGTTGGTACCGGAGGCGCGGGTTGCCGCCATGCCGCCAAGGCTGGCATTGGCGCCGGGATCAATCGGGAAAAACAGCCCCTGATCACGCAGATGGGTGTTGAGCGCCTCACGCGTTACGCCGGGCTGAACCCTGACATCCAGATCCTCGGCATTGACCTCCAGTACACGGTCCATGCCGTTGAGATCAATCGACACCCCGCCAAGGGGGGCGTTGACATGGCCCTCAAGCGAGGAGCCAACCCCGAACGGGATGATCGGACATTGGTGTTCGGAGCAGATACGCACGATTTCAGCCACCTCATCGGTGGACTTGGCAAAGACGACCGCATCGGGCAGCTCACTGCCAATCCGGGTGGTGGTGTGGCTGTGGTGCTCACGGACGGATGCCGCGACGGAAAGCCGCTCACCAAAACGCTGGCGGAGAATGCCGATAGCGGCCTGATGGCGAGGGGGCTGGTGATCTTGAGCAACGGGCATGGTTAAACTGTTCTGAATAGTGGCCTGACAATCGACTGAAATATTAACGTAACCTTGGCAGAAAAACAGCGTGCTGTTAACGGTATTTTTACCCCCTGCATGATACGCTGACCCCTGAGCCGTGAAAAGCGGACCTGTTCAGGAGGCCAAGCCATGCCCTTTCTCAAAGCCCTGCATCTGGTTCTATTCTCTATGCTGATGATATCAAACCTGCTGATGATCCCGGTCATCGCCATGCTGGGGTTTATCATTGGTCAGCATATCGCCGAACGCATGGACTTAAGCCCCAATGGCGCGGCCATGATCTCGGTTGTGATTGCGTTTATCACCGTCGGGCTGATCAACGGGCTGATCGGGGCTATTGTCCTCAGGACCTGGCCTGCCCCCCTGTCATCACAGAGGAAACCATCCCGACAGGCGAAACCCGAACAGCCAGAAAGCACCGCCACCAAGGTGGCACCCGAGGCGAAAACAAAGAACAGGGCAGGTTCCGGTACCAAAAAGAAGAAGACGGTGAAAAAGAAGACGGCCCGAAAGACGGCCACAAAGACAGCCCGAGAGACGGCTGGTAAAAAGGCTAAAGCCCAGACCGCCAGTCCGGCTTAACCCTCTCCCTCCCTTTGATGCACAACATCACGGCATGGACTTGAAGGCAGGCCTTTGAGTGCAGGCCTTAAAGCGCAGGCATGGGAAATCCCCCCACCATCACCACCAGCAGCATTATTTCCACCCATTGAGACCGATTAGCAAAGCCAGATCAGCCGAGGCCGGTCAGGCTTTTTTTGAGCTGAATACCCCAAGATATTGATTATTAACAGAACATAAATAGAACAAACCTAATTATTCAATAAAAACAACAAGCTGTAGCATAGTCTTCAGATTAAACTATAACACGTTGAAAACACTGCATTTTTTAGCGGATTTTCGGCATTTTCCGTTGACATACCATGTTGGCCCATGATATCCCAAATAATCCCATGTTGTTATTTCATGCTCAAAGCCGCTGAAAAACACCAGGGAACAGGCGCTGGATGCCGACGGGTGTCCGGTTCAATATCAGGGAGCTGCGGGCAATGTATTTCTTGTCCACATTTGAAAACAAGATCGACCGGAAAGGGCGGGTTTCCGTGCCTGCGCCTTATCGGACGGTATTGGAACAGGCCGGCCAGCCCCTGATCGTGACGCGCTCCCTCACCCATGAATGCCTCGAAGGCCAGGGTGCAGCCCGCATCAACCAGATCGTTGACGTGCTGGACACCATGGACAGCCTGTCGGAAGAAACCGAAATTCTCCAGACCATGCTTTCCAGCGCCATGCAGATGAAACTGGATAACGAAGGCCGTATCCTGCTGCCCGAAGAATTCCTGGCCTATGCCAGCATCAGTGAGACGGTAGTCTTTGCCGGTGCCGGGCGGTTGTTCCGGATGTGGAACCCTGAAACCTGGAAGAGCCTGGAACAGGACCACCGCAAGACCATCAAGGAAAAGGGACTGCCGCAACTGGTCCTGAAGCCAGGACCCGTTCTGCCGGACAAGGGGGCTTCATGACCGTAACGCTCCACCAGCCCGTCATGCTTGTTGAAGTGGTGGAAGCGCTCGCCCCAAAGGATAACGCCGCTTACATTGATGCCACTTTTGGACGGGGCGGATACACCAAAGCCGTTCTGGAAGCCGCTGATTGCCGCCTTGCCGCCATTGACCGCGACCCTGATGCCATTGCCGCCGGGCAGTCGCTGGTCAACCGATTTCCCGGGAAACTGACTCTTCTCTCTGGTCGGTTTTCCCAACTTGCCACGCTCGCCTCAAATAGTGAATTTGAACTGGTTGATGGTGTTATGTTCGATCTGGGTCTCTCCTCCCCCCAGATAGATGAGGCTGAGCGTGGCTTTTCCTTTCGCACCGATGGCCCGCTTGATATGCGGATGGACCGTTCCGGCCCGGATGCCAGCGATTTCGTCAACGATGCCGACGAGGCCGAGATCACAAGGGTGTTGCGTGATTACGGCGAGGAACGCGCCGCCCGCCGGATCGCCCGCGCCATCATCAGGGCGAGGGCTGAACAGCCCATCATCAGGACCCTGCAACTGGCTGAGATCATCCGGTCGGTTATGCCCTACCCCAAGCCTGGCCAGATTGACCCGGCGACACGGTCTTTTCAGGCCATTCGTATTCACGTCAATGATGAGCTGGGGGAAATCCGTGATGGTCTGGCGGCGGCGGAACGTATCCTCAAACCCGGCGGCGTGCTGGCCGTGGTTTCCTTCCATTCGCTTGAAGACCGTATCGTCAAACGTTTCATGATCGAACGTTCGGATCAGGCCCCCCGGCCCTCACGGCATCTGCCTGATATCGAACGCCCTGCCCCCAGTTTCCGCATCACCCGCAAGCGGCCAACCGTACCCGGTGATGATGAGATCAGCCGTAACCCGAGGGCGCGTTCGGCCCGCCTCAGGGTCGCGATCCGCACCGATGCTCCTGCCATGATGGAGGCTGCCTGATGTTCACCATGCGCCACGTCCAGGCCTTTATCCTGAGCGCCCTTGTCATTGTCATGGCCGGGGTCACTACCTACTGGATCAAGAGCAAGGCGCTGGAAAAACAGCAACGGCTGGAGGTTCTGCAATCGCGGATTGAAACCGAAAAGGACCGTATTCTGGTGCTTGAGGCCGACTGGTCCTACCTGACGCGGCCGGACCGGATCCAGCGTCTGTCCGAAGAAATGCTCTCCTTTGCGCCGGTGGAACCCCAGCGCATCCTGAGCCTTGATCATCTCGGTGAGGGCAACACCGGGGAAGCCGCCACCCAGGCCAGCACAAGGCCGGTTTCAGCCGGTCTGTTCCGGATCACGTCAGGCGGCATTACGCCCGGAGATATCACGCCAGTAGATATCACGCCAATAGATATAACGCCCGGAGATATAACATCGGGAGGTGGGCAGGAATGATTTCGCTGCGTTCCATCGGCCGGAAATTGCGGCAGGTGCCATCGGATGATGCCAGCGCTGTGGCCCGCCATCGCCTGATTTTCGGGGCGGCCTTTGGGGCGGCGGCCTTTGCCCTCATCGGCGTTCAGGTCATGACCCTGTCGATGATGGAAGGAACCAGCGGCTATCGCAAGACAGCATCGGCCGAGGTGCCGGTGCGGGGCCGTATCCTTGACCGCAAGGGCCGGGTACTGGCGGCCTCCCTGCCCGCGTTTGAGCTTTACGCAGACCCGGCGGAAGTGATGAACCCCGTCAAGGGGGCGATCACGCTGGCCAGCCTGCTGCCCAACACCACCGAAGAAAAAGCACTGGAAAAGCTGACCCGCAAGGGACGCTATGCCGAGCTGGCCTGGAAGGTTGCGCCCGCCACCTATGCAAGGGTCCTGGATGAGGGCATTGTCGGCGTTCATGGCCGCAAGCGCATCACCCGGTTCTACCCACAGAAATTTGAGGCGGCCCATGTGCTGGGGCTGGTCGACAAGGATAATAACGGCCTCGCCGGTATCGAATCCGGTTTCAACGAAACCCTGGCCCGGGGCGAGGATGTGCATCTGTCCATTGACCTTGAGGTTCAGGCCATCCTGCGCCGCGAGATCAGCAAGCAGATCGAACAGTTTGAAGCCATCGGCGGGGCCGGTGTCGTCATTGATGTGAAAACGGGTGAGCTGATTTCCCTCGTGTCATTGCCTGATTTTGACCCCAACACCTTTGCCCGGACCGATGAGGATGCCCGGTTCAACCGCGCCACCCGCGGGGTCTATGAGCTGGGGTCAACCTTTAAAATCCTCAATACAGCCATGGCGCTGGATAGCGGCGTGTTTCAGGCCGAAGACATTATCGATGTGGTCAGCCCGCTCCGTGTCGGTCGCCACAGCATCAGTGACTACCACCCTGAAAAGCACCCGCTCAATGTCGCTGAGGTGATGGTGGTATCCTCCAACAAGGGGTCGGCGCGTATCGCCGATAAACTGGGGGTGAAAACCCAGCAACGCTATATCCGCGCCCTCGGCCTGCTGGACAGGATCAACCTGAATATCCCCGAGGCAGCAAGGCCGCTGACCCCGCAACGCTGGAAACGCGCCGAGCTGATGACCATTTCCTTTGGCCATGGCCTGTCGGTTTCACCGGTGCATCTGTCGGCCGCGATTGCCACCGCGGTTGGCAACGGCCACAAGATAACGCCATCCCTGATCAAGGGCGGCGCCAATTCGGATATCATCGAGGAAGTTTTCAGCCCTGAGACAACCCTCAAGGTCAGGGCGATCATGCGCAGTGTCATCACCCATAAGCGCGGCACCGGCAAGAAAGCCGATGCGCCGGGCTATGTTGTTGGCGGCAAGACCGGCACGGCCGAAAAGCATCAGGTCGGCGGCTATAGCGAAACCGCCAAGATCGCCTCTTTTGTCGGGGCCTTCCCGCTCAATGATCCCCGCTTTGTCGTCATGGTCATGGTCGATGAACCCAAGGGCCAGAAGTTCAGTTATAACTACGCCACGGGCGGCTGGGTCGCGGCACCGGCGGTTCGCCGTTTCATCAACCACGCGGCCCCCCTCCTCGGTGTGGCACCGGTTGACGAAAAATCGCCCGAAATCCGTCAAATTCTTAATGTAAATTTACCCACACTTGATGCGGAGGCAGGCCATGCGTCTTGATGATCTGTTCCCCCATCTTCCCAAAAAGGAAATTGCGGCCTCGGGTGCTATCGAAACCACGGGTGTCAGCGTCAATTCGCGGAAGATCAGGAGTGGGGATTTATTTGTTGCCATCAGGGGTTCGGCCGCTGACGGGCATGACTATATTGATGATGCCATCGCCAATGGCGCGAGTGCCGTGGTGGCAGAAAGCGATGTCGGCAAAAAACCGGTTCCGGTGATCATCGCCGATGACACGCGGCTGGAACTGGCGCGGCTTTCCCGTGCCTTCTACCCCGGCCAGCCCGGGATGATCGCCGCCATCACCGGCACCAATGGCAAAACCAGCACGGCTGAATTCCTGCGCCAGATCTGGTCGCATATCGGCTGGCGCAGTGCCAGTCTCGGCACGCTCGGGGTGATTGGCCCGGTGGCTGATGATCTGGCCGTCCCGGGGCTGACAACACCTGATGCCGCCAGCCTGCATCGTGTTCTTGACCGGCTTTCCAGGGACGGGATCAGCCATGCCTCCATGGAAACATCGAGCCATGGCCTGCACCAGAAGCGACTGGCGGAGGTCAAGATCGCGGTGGCGGGGTTCACCAATCTCAGCCACGAACACCTCGACTATCACGCCGATATGGAAGACTACTACCGTGCCAAGGCTGTGCTGTTCACGGATTTGCTGCTTGAGGGCGGCACCGCCGTGATCAATATCGATAGTGAATGGGGCCAGAGGCTGAGCCAGGATATCGCTGACCGGCCTGTGCATGTGCTGACCGTGGGCGAAAACCCGGCGGCTGACCTGCGCATCGCGGCGATCAAACCCTATGAAGGCGGGCTGGCCACCACCATTCGTTATGACGGGCTTGATTACACCCTGCCGCTGGCCCTCACCGGATCATTTCAGGCTGGCAACGCTGTGCTGGCGGCGGCCATGGCCCATGCCTCGGGCCTGGCCATGGATCACGCGCTCATGTCATTGAGCTATATCAGGCCTGCACCCGGGCGGATGCAGACCATCCACGGTCATCCCGACGGGGCAATTGTGGTGGTCGATTACGCCCATAGCCCTGATGCGATGGAAACCGCGCTCAACAGCATTCGCCCCCAGGTCAGGGGTAGGCTGGGTGTCGTCTTTGGTTGCGGCGGGGATCGTGACCGCGCCAAACGCCCTGAAATGGGCAGGATTGCCGCTGAACTGGCTGATTTTGTCATTATTACCGATGATAACCCGCGCAGCGAGGACCCCGGTACCATCCGCGCCGAGATCAAGACCGCCTGCCCCGATGCCATCGAACAGGGTGATCGTCATCAGGCCATTTTCGATGGTATTTCCATGCTCGGGTCAGGTGACATCCTGATGGTGGCGGGCAAGGGGCATGAGGCCTTGCAGACCATCGGCTCGGAAACCCTCCCGTTCAGTGATGAAGCCACCGTTAGGGGCATTCTGGCGAACATGGCCAATGCATCCGGGGGGGCCGAATAATGTTGTGGTCAGCCCAATCCATCATCAAGGCCACCCAGGGCGTTCCCCTGGGCGGTGAAGACTGGCAGGCGGCAGGGATTTCCATCGACAGCCGGTCAACCTTGCCGGGGGACCTGTTCATCGCCCTCAAAGGCCCCAATCATGATGGTCACAGCCATATCGAACAGGCCGCCGAAGCCGGGGCCAGTGCCGCCCTCGTGGATCATCCTGTTGATGCCTCTATTCCAGCGGTGCAGGTTAATCACACGCTCTGCGGACTCAGGCAGATGGCCATTGCATCCCGGCTCCGCTCCACGGCCCAGCGCATCGCTGTTACCGGCAGTGTCGGCAAGACCGGAACACGTCATATTATCTCCACCCTGCTGGCGGCGCATGGCCATTGCCATGCCTCAGAGGGTAACCTGAACAACCATATCGGCGCGCCCCTAAGCCTGGCCCGCATGCCAGCCCGCAGCCAGTTTGGTGTCTTTGAACTGGGCATGAACCACGCGGGTGAAATCGCCGATCTCAGCCCGCTGGTGAAACCCGATTACGCCATCATCACCCGCATTGCCAAAAGCCATATCGGGCATTTCAACTCACTGGAAGACATCGCCTCTGCCAAAGGTGAAATCTTTCAGGGGCTTGCTGATGGAGGCATCGCTGTTCTGAACGCCGATGACCCGTTCACGCCTTTCCTGTCGTCCCTCGCAAGGGAGCATGGCGCAAGCCGGATCATCACCATCGGTGAGAACAAAAGCGCTGATCACCGTATCCTCGGCATCAGCAGGCAAGCCCACGGGATTGAGGTTGCTGCCCTCATCAACGGTATCCGGGTCAGTTTCACGCTGGGCATGTCTGGCACCCATAACGCCTGGTCGGCCCTTTTTGCCCTGGCCATTGCCGAGAGCGAGGGGCTGGACCGTGACCGTTCCCTTGAGGCGCTTGCCGGGATTGACGATATCCCCGGTCGCGGCAAGCACCATAATGTGACCTATCCTGATGGCCGCCGGTTCACCCTGATTGATGACAGCTACAACGCCAGCCCGGCATCCATGGAGGCGGCGTTGCGTGATCTTTCGGGCAACCCGCGCCATGGCCGCCGTGTTGCGATCCTGGCCGATATGCTGGAGCTGGGGGAAGAGAGCGATGCGCTCCACCGCAGCCTTGGCAAGACGCTCCTTGCTGCCCCGCCCGCTGTTGTTATCGCCTTTGGTGAGGGCATGCACAGCCTGGCCGGATCCATGCCTGATGCGCCGTTCCAGATGCATCTTGCCGATGATGCCGATGCCGCCACCGGGCTGGCCTTTCGGCATGTCCGCGATGGTGATGTGGTGCTGGTCAAGGGATCAAACGGCATGCGAACGCCTGCCCTGATGCGGAACCTGCTTAAGGGACCACCACCCCATAATGGAGAGTCCCATGTTGCCTGACCTCTTGGTTCCCTTTGCTGACCAGTTTCAGCCCTTCAACCTTTTCCGATACCTGACGTTCCGCACCGGCGGGGCGGTGATGACCGCGCTGATTATCTCCTTCCTCTTTGGCAACCGGATGATCAACTGGCTGAAATCCCTGCAAGGCGAAGGCCAGCCGATCCGGGATGACGGCCC
>CENU01066691.1_pt1 | contig 10118 bp, 10 predicted proteins | sample 361331 | NCBI WGS metagenome assembly CENU01 (sample SAMEA2619766, study PRJEB7988) | marine metagenome | isolation source: saline water (ENVO:00002010), including
ATATTCAATTTGATCTTTATACTTAGGATCTACAGCTTTTCCTCCTAAATGACTTATTTTCGATTTTGGAATTATATAAATTTCTTCATTTTTTTCTGTTAATCGCTTACACAAATCCTCATTTTCAAGATATAAAAAAAAATTCTCATCAAAAAAATTAAAATCATCTATTTTCTTTAATTGTTTTAAATTTAAAAGCATTGCATATCCATCAACACTTTTGACTTTAAAGGGTTTTTCTGGATCAAAATTATGACCCTTTTTTAGGATATAATTTGGATATTCATCTTTGATCGAAATTGGTGCTAAAATTCCAAAATTATCAATTTCTTTTGATGCTATAAATATTTCATTGATAGAATTATTCTCTAAAGCAACATCTGGATTTAATATTAACGCAAAATCTTTATTTACATTTTCAATTCCTAAGTTATTTCCTCCCCCCATGCCTAAGTTTTTTTTTGATAAAATGCATTTGACATTTTTATACTTAGTTTCAATTTTTTTTTTGAATTGATCATTGTTAGAATTATCAATAACAATTATTTCAATTTCACCGTCAATAGAATTAATACAGTTTTCTATTACATGATCACTTTTATAACTAACGATGATCACTGAAAGATTTTGCCTAGTTATTGACATAATATATATATACTCGACTATACTAAAATTTATTTTTAATGTAAAAATCAAAAAATGAAAAAAATCGTAGTTACTGGTGGATTGGGATTTATAGGTAGTAATCTTATAGAATTATTATTAAAAAAAAATTTTTACGTTATAAACATAGATAAAGGTACTTATTCTTCAAATTTGTATAATACAAAAGATTTTAAAAAATCAAAAAAATATAAATTTATAAAACTTAATATTTCAAATAAAAAGATCAGAAAAGTATTTGCAAAATACAAACCTTTGGGAATTTTTAATCTAGCTGCTGAAACTCATGTCGACAGATCAATTGATAACCCTGGAAATTTCATTCAAAGTAATATTGTTGGTGTTTACAACCTTCTAGAGTGTTTTAAAAATTTTTCAAAAAAAAATAAATCAAGATTAATCCATATTTCTACAGATGAAGTTTATGGTGACGTATTGACTGGAAGATCTGATGAGAAATATCCTTATCAGCCAAGCTCACCTTATGCTGCTAGCAAAGCTGCATCAGACCATTTAGTTAATTCATATATAAGAACTTATAATCTGCCTGCTATCGTAACAAATTGTTCAAATAATTATGGTCCAAAACAACATCCAGAAAAATTAATTCCAAAACTGATATTTAATATTATGAATAATAGGCCTTTACCTATTTATGGAAAAGGCAAAAACTCTAGAGAATGGATTTATGTTAAAGATCATTGTGAAGCATTAATTAAAGTTTTTCAAAAAGGGGAGATTGGTGAGTTTTATAATATTGGGTCTAATAAAAACTTAAATAACTTACAGGTTACAAAGGAACTCTTAAAAAATTCAAAAAAAATAATCAAACTTGGTAAGAGAGTTAAAATAAATTTTGTAAAAGATCGTCCTGGTCATGACGTTAGATATGCTCTTAATAGTAATAAGATTAAGAGAAAATTAAAATGGTATCCGAAAATAAAATTTTCAGAGGGAATAAAATTGACACTTAATTGGTATTTTGAAAATAAATCATATTATAAATCTCTTTCAAAAAAAGATATTTTAAATAGATTAGGAAAAAATGATTAAAAAAGGAATTATTTTAGCTGGTGGCAAAGGAACAAGAATGAGTCCTTTAACAAAAGCAGTTAATAAACAATTATTACCCATTTACGATAAGCCTTTGATTTTTTATCCCTTATCAATTTTGATGTTATCAAGAATAAAAGACATACTAATTATAGTTAACAAAGGTCAACTTGATCAATATAAAAAAATTTTACCAAACGGCAATAATCTAGGTATAAAAATTAGCTATCTTGAACAAACTAAACCAAGAGGGTTGCCTGATGCTTTTGTAATTGGTGAAAAATTTATTGGTAAAGAAAAAGTTGCAATGATTCTTGGGGATAACTTTTTTTACGGTCAAAATTTATCAAAATTATTACTATCAAGCACCAAACTAAAAAAAGGCGCAAAAGTAATTTTACATAAAGTAATAAAGCCAGAATTATATGGGGTAGCAAAAGTAAATAAACGGAATAAAATTATAAAGATTCAAGAAAAACCAAAAAAATTTTTTTCAGACCTTGCAATAACTGGACTATATTTTTTTGATAATAAAGTAACGAAATATGCGAAAAAATTAAAACCTTCCAAGAGAGGTGAAGTTGAAATAATTGATTTGCTGAAATTTTATAAAATTAAAAATGAATTATCTGCGGACTTAATTGGAAGAGGTGGTGCATGGCTCGATACTGGTTCAATGGAGGATTTTTACAGAACAAGCAATTTCGTTTCTGCAATTGAAAATCGACAAGGTCTCAAAATTGCTTGCTTAGAAGAAATTGCTTTCAACAACAATTGGATAACGAAAAAAAATATCAAACAATCAATTAAATTTTACGGTAACTGCGATTATTCAAAGTATTTATCTAAACTTATTTAAATGAAAATTTTAAAAACAAGATTTAAAGATTTATTAATTATAAAAAACCATAAATATTTGGATAACAGAGGTGAATTTAGGGAGATACTGGTAGAAAAAAATATAAAGATTAAATTTCCTTTTAATGTAATTTCTAAATCAAAAAAAAATGTTATTCGGGGTCTTCATTATCAATTAAATAGATCACAGGGAAAATTTATTTCAGTAATTAAGGGAGAAATATTAGACGTAGCATTAGATTTAAGGAAAAACTCCAAAACTTTTGGTCAACATTATAAGGTTTTGCTTTCAGAAAAAAATTGTAAATCAATTTATATTCCTGAGGGTTTTGCTCATGGCTTTAGCTGTTTAGGAAGTGAAAATATTGTTATTTACAGTTGTACAAATTATAGAAATGCGTCAGGGGAAAGAGGAATTTTGTGGAATGATGAAACTCTTAAGATTAATTGGAAAATAAAAAAACCAATTGTTTCAAAAAAGGATAAGAATAATCCTAAATTCAAAGATATTTTTTAAGGAAGAAAATGAGTAAATTATCTATGTATTGCATGGCATTGAATAATGATAATCTAGAAACTATTAAAAGTCTCAATTACATTCCTGTTGGTTTGAAAAATAAGGATTTTTCAGATGAGTGGTTAAGAGATAATACTGATGAAAATATTTCTGAGAAAAATTCGTTCTATGGAGAATATACCTTTTATTATTGGTATTGGAAAAATCTATTAAAGTTTAAAGGTGATAATGAATGGGTTGGTTTTTGTTCTTACAGAGAATATTGGGGATCAAAAAAAAAAGATAAGTCAAATAAAATTGGGGATATAGTATTGAGAGAATATCAACCTGAATGGTCCAACTATGACGCAATAATTGGTGAACCAATTTCTATAGGAGGCACAAAATTAATTAAAGTTTTAAAATATGGTAAATCTGCTTTAATAAGAAATCCTAAGGCAATCTTTTTTAAAAATGCAAGAACAATTAGATGGCAGTTTGATATGTTCCATGGAAATGGAAATTTAGATAGAGCAATTGAACTTCTTTCAGACCAAGATAGAGATGATTTTAGATATTTTACTCGAAATGAAACATCCTTTCCTAGAGGCAACATGTTTATTTCAAATTCGAAACAAATAATTAATTCCTATTTTCAAAATGTTTTTAAATGGTTAAAAGATTGTGAAAATCTTTTTGGTTTTGACTTAAAAGGATACGGTCAGATAAGAATGTATACCTTTTTAGCAGAAAGATATTTGCCTTATTGGTTTAAAAAATATACTAAATTTTTAGAATGGCCTGTAGTTTATAAAGATATAAATAAAAATGATTAAATTCAAATTTAAACAATTTAAAAAAAAAAGTGGGACTTTAGTACCTTTTTCTTTGCAAAAACAAATACCATTTCAGTCAAAGAGAATATTCATTATTTATGGAAATAAAAATTATGTTAGAGGCAACCATGCTCATTACAGATGTAAACAATTATTAGTTCCAATTTATGGATCTATGGTAATTGAATATGAAAATTTAAGCAAAAAGGAAAAAATAAATATTAATTATAAAAAAAGAGAGGGTTTTTTATTAAAACCTAAAACTTGGTGTAAAATTAAATTTAATTCCAATCATTCTATTTTAATGGTTTTTTGTGATAGAGAATATGAATTCAAAGATTATATAGAAAAATACAAAGATTTTCTAAAAATAATTAAAAAGAAGAAATAGAAAACATGAATTTATTAATTACTGGTTGTTGCGGTCACATTGGTTCTTATATCGCAGACAATATGTACAAGATAAAAAAAATAAAAAAAACAATTCTTGTCGACAATATTAAATCTAATAGATTTTGCTCCCTTTTTAAATTAAGTAAAAATAATAAATTGAAATTTTATTTAAGAGACGTAAATAAAAAAAATAGCCTGAATGATTTTAAGAATATAGATTATGTAATTCATTGTGCATCAATGACTAATGCTGAAAAAAGTTTTGGTAAAGAAAAAGAAATGTACAAAAATAATATAGAATGTTTAAAAAACGTAATTCAATTCTGTAAAAAAAATAATTCAAAACTTATTCATTTATCATCTACGAGTGTTTATGGAAAACAGACAGATTTGGTTGATGAAAATTGTGAAGAAAAATATTTAAAACCACAATCTCCCTATGCTGATATCAAGTTGATTGAGGAAAAGATGCTAATAAAAAATTCAAATAAATTAAGATATAATACTTTTAGGTTTGGTACTATTGCTGGAGTATCTAAAGGTATAAGATTTCATACTGCAGTAAATAAATTTTGTTTGAATGCTGCGATTAACGAAAATATCTTTATTTATAAAACAGCACTAAATCAATATAGACCTTATTTATCCCTTAAGGATGCATTTAAGGTTTTTAAATTTTGTATTGAGAAAGATTTTTTTAAAAATGAAATATTTAATGCTCTTTCTGGTAACTATACAGTTAATCAAATTTTAAAAAAAATTAAAAAATATAAAAAAAATATTAGAGTAAAATTTGTTAAATCAGCGATTATGAACCAACTCTCATATCATGTTAGTAGTAAAAAACTTGAGAGCAATGGACTTTATTTAAAAAGTCACATTGAGAATGATATTAAACAGACTTTGAAATTATTAAGCAATATTTAATGATTTGTAAAATTACAAAGGAAAAAATTAAACCATTTATGTCATTTGGTAAAATGCCAATAGCTAATGGTTTTTTAAAAAAAAATGAATTTAAAAAGGAGTTTTTTTTTAACTTAGAAGTTGGATTTTCAAATAAACTATCTTTATTTCAAATAAATGATCATCCAAAACCTGAACAAATGTTTAATAAAAACTATCCATTTTTCACGGGCAGCTCAAGTGGAATGGTTAAACATTTCGAAGAATATTCAAATTGGATTAAAAAATATTATGGTAAAAATTTAAAACAACTTATTGAGATTGGATCCAATGATGGAACTTTTTTAAAAAATTTTGATAAAAAAAAGATTAAGGTTATTGGTTTTGAACCTTCAAGTAACGTTGCAAATATATCAAAAAAAAAAGGTATCAAAACTATAAATTCATTTTTTAACTACAACAGTGTTAAGAAATTTAGATCACTTCAAAAAAAGATTAATGTAATTAGTGCTGCTAACGTAATATGTCATGTGCCGGATTTAAAAAATTTAATAAAGGCTGTAGATTTTCTACTTAGTAAAAATGGTTTCTTTATTTTTGAAGAACCATACTTGGGATCCATGTATAAAAAAGTTTCTTATGATCAAATATATGATGAGCATATCTACATTTTTTCCGTAAGTTCAGTAAATAAAATATTCAAAAATTTTGATTTTGAATTAATTGACGCTATTCCTCAATCTACACACGGTGGTTCAATGAGATATGTTATTTCAAGGAAAGGTGTAAACAAAATCAAAAATAGAGTTAAAAAATTACTCAATAAAGAAAAAGCTAGAAACATAGATAGCTTCAAAGGATGCATTAAATTTAAGAAAAATTGTGAAAAATCAAAAAGAAGGTTATTAAATAATATTAAAAAATTTAAAAAAAATAATAAAATTATTGCTGGCTATGGAGCAACATCTAAAAGTACAACTATATTAAATTATTGTGGTATTAATCATAATGATGTTAAATTTATATGTGATACAACACCAGAAAAAATTGGTAAATACACTCCTGGAACACACATTCCAATTGTCTCAATGAAACATTTTTACTCTAATTTACCAGACTCTATTTTTCTATTTGCTTGGAATCATAAAAAAGAAATATTTAGAAAAGAAAAAAAAATTATAAAAAGAGCTAAGTGGTTTGCTCATATTAAGTTATAAATGAAAATAATTTTTACAGGAGGATCTGGAAGATTTGGTAAAGTTTTTAAAAAAAAAACAAAATTTAAAAATATAATTTTTCCATCAAAGAAAGAGTTGAATATTTTAAATTTTAAACAAATTCAAAAATATTTATCAAAAAGAAAACCAGATATTTTGATTCATTCGGCTGGGTTATCAAGACCAATGGATATTCATGAAAAAAAAATAGATATCAGTATTGATAATAATATAATCGGTACGTGCAATTTGGTCAAAGTTTGTAAAAAGCTAAAAATCAAACTAATTTATTTATCAACATCATATGTCTACCCGGGATTAAAAGGAGATTACAAAGAGACTTCTCCTTTACTACCTTATAATAATTATGCCTGGTCTAAACTTGGGGGTGAGTGTGCAGTCCAAATGTATCCGAATTCACTTATTTTGAGAGTTTGTATGACTGAAAAACCTTTTATTCATAAGTTTGCTTTTAGAGATTTAATCACAAATTTCATTTTTCATGAGGACGTAGTTAAAATTTTCCCAAAATTAGTAAAGAAAAAAGGGATTATCAATTTAGGTGGAAAAACGAAATCAGTTTATAATTTTGCAAGAAAATATAACGAAGATATTAAGGGAATTTATTCAAAAAAACTTCTAGGAAAGAAAATCCCTTTAAAACATTCAATGAACCTAAAAAAATTAAACAAAATACTAAATGATTAAATTTTGGAATTACACAAGAGAGTATAAAAAAATCAGAAAAGAAATTTTAAATAAATTAGATAAAACTATTTTAAATGGAAATATTTTTTTTGGGACAGAATTAGATAATTTTGAAAAGGAATTTTCAAAAAAATATAAATCAAGGTTTGGTGTTGCTGTTGGTAGTGGCACAGATGCACTGTTGATATCGCTAAAAGCTATCAATATTAAAAATGGAGATGAAATTATTACCGCAGCTAATACAGCGATACCAACAATTTCAGCAATTGTTAATTCTGGAGCAAAGCCTAAATTAGTTGATGTAGGTGAAGACTATTTAATTGATCCCTCAAAAATTGAGAGACTTATCACAAAAAAAACAAAAGCAATTATTCCAGTTCATTTATATGGGCAAGCTTGCGATATGTCTAAAATTCAAAGTATCGCAAAAAGATACAAACTTAAAATAATTGAAGATTGCGCTCAAGCTCAAGGAGCAAAATATAATAAAAAATTTGTTGGAACTTTAGGTGATTTTGGATGTTTTTCCTTTTATCCTACTAAGATTTTAGGAGCGTATGGAGATGGCGGTTTTATTACAACAAATAGCTATAAAGATTACCTTAAAATTAAAAGATTAAGATTTTACGGTATAGAAACTACTAACAAAAAAAACCTATTTTACAAAAAATATTATGCTAATGAAAATGGCTTAAATTCTAGACTTGATGAAATTCAAAGTTCAATTTTAAATATAAAATTAAAATATGTAGATAAATTTATTAAAAAAAGAATTGAATTAGCAAATTTATATTTAAAATATTTAAAAAACACAAGCATCAAACTTCCAAAAATCAAAAAATTTAAAAAACATGTTTTCCATTTATTCACGGTTTCCCATCCAAAAAAAGAAAAGATTATAAGAATGTTAGAAAAAAATAAGATTGGTACAAGAGTTATTTATCCTTATCCTATAAATGTCATGAAAGGTTATAAAAATTACAAATTTAATAATCATGAATTAAAAAATTCGGAAAAATTATCAAAAGAGATTTTTTCGTTACCTCTTTATCCTGAGCTAAAAGATTATGAGGTTAAAAAGATTTGTTTAACTTTGATTAATATTCTTAAAAAAATAAATTAGAGTTTTAATACTTTTTGATATTTTTTTATTCTTCTTTTTTCTTTTAAATTGATAAGAGGATTTCTGTGGAATAACTTTCTTATAACTTTATAAGTGATTGAACTCTCATCTAACTTACCAAATGAATTTTCAAATTTGTTTATAGTTTTAATAAAATTTCCTTTGTGCCTAAAATCAATGAAATAATTTCTTAATTTTTTATTATTTTCCAATAATTTTGTTTGATTTAATTTTTTTGATTGACCAAAGTTAATGGATACGACGGAGTCATAAAAATAAATTGAATCAATCTTTTTTGACAAAATATTTAAGTTCTTTTTTGCTGAGGGATTTCGTCTATGCAAATTCTCTATAATTAAATTGCAGAAATTTATAAAAGAATAACTAGATGGATTTTTAAATCCTTTTTTTTTCATATAACTTGTATGAGTATCCTCCACTACAATGATACCATTTTGGTTTATATAATTATAAGATTCCATGAATGAAGTAATTTGCTGAATATTTCTGTGACCTCCATCATCTAGTAAAACATCAATTTTCCCAACTTTTTTATAAAATTTTTTCCAAAAAAGAGGGTCAGATTGGTCACCAATGAAAATTTCAAATCCGAATTTTTCTAACTTTTTTGCATCTGGATTTAACTCAATTCCAATAACCCTTGCTTTTTTCCCAAAAAATTTTTTCCACATGAATAATGATCCACCATTACCAATACCAATCTCAACGAATGTAATTTTTTTATCAATAAATTTCTTAAAAAGATTTTCATAAATTTCAAAATAGTTACTCCATTTTATTGAATATTTAGGTGCAGTTTTAAAAGATTTAATTAATTTTTTCATTAAATAATGATTAGTAATTTGATAATACTTTTAAAGTAATTATTGTCAAAAAATAAAGATGAAAAAAATCTTAAAAAAAATTTTTCCATTAAAATTTAAAGACTATTGGGATAAACATAAAAATAGTAAAAATTATGATAAAACTTTGAAATTTATAACAGAAAATTTCATTAATTCTAAATCATACAAATTTGTTTCGAATCAGTGGCATCTATTAAATATCAATGACTTTGAGTCTCTTAAGAATAATGGTTTAGAAAAATATGGTTCTGAGATTTCAACTCATTATTTTACATTTTTAGATTATGAGGATGAGCATATTAAAAATTTATATAATAATTTTGATAATCAAAAAATAATCGATTGTCGTATAAATATATTCAAGAAACATAATAATCTTAATCTTAAAACAAGCGTCACTTACAATATGCTATGTTTACTACTTTTTGAAAATTTAAAACTATCAAATTGTTTCAAACATTTAAAAAATTTAGATAACAAAACATATTGTGGTTTTGATCATCCTTTTGTTCAAATAGATGATTATAAAATTTCCTCAGATAAAATAATATCTCTTTTTGATTTTGAAAAAATAAATAACTTTTATAATCTCTCTGAAAAAGACAAAGTTTTAGAAATTGGTGCAGGTTCAGGTAGACTTTGTGAATGCATATTATCTATAACTCCAAATATTAATTATACCATCTGTGATATCCCTCCGTCTATTTATATTGCGTACGAGCGAATGAAGTTAAGATTTCCCCAAAAAAAAATTAAATTATTGATCGATATTGATAATTTGGACGATTTAAATAATGAAATTAAAAAAAATGATATTTCATTTATCTTTCCACATCAAATTGAAATTATTAAAGAAAAATTTTTTGATTTAGGAATTGCAGTTGACTGTCTTCATGAGATGGATAAGAAAACTTTGGAATATTATTTTAATAATTTAAATCATAGTACGAATAATTTTTACTTTTCTATTTGGAAAAGAACTAAAAATTGGGAATCTGG
>CENU01202193.1_pt1 | contig 10113 bp, 10 predicted proteins | sample 361331 | NCBI WGS metagenome assembly CENU01 (sample SAMEA2619766, study PRJEB7988) | marine metagenome | isolation source: saline water (ENVO:00002010), including
ACTAACGATAATTAATGGTTATCAATAGTAAAACATATGAATAATATTATAACTGATATAAAAGCCTTAAAAGAGGAAACGTTAATAAACCTTCAAAATTCGAAGGCAGAAAATACTGTCAGAGCATATAAATCAGACTTCAAGGATTTTAGTCTATTTTGTGTTAAAAAAGGTTTCAAATTCCTTCCATCTGAACCAAACATTGTATCTTTATATCTAACACATCTTTCATCAAAAAATATTAAAATCAGCACAATAAAAAGAAGACTAGTATCAATTGGAATTATTCATAGAATGAAAGGTCTTTATCTTGATACAAAACATCCATCAATAATCGAAAATATTATGGGTATTAAGAGGAGGAAAGGAAGCATACAGAAAGCAAAAAAACCATTATTAATCAATAATTTAAAACAAATAATAAATGTAATTGATAAGCAAAATAAAGAGAAAATTAAAAAATTAAGAGATAGATCAATTATACTAATAGGGTTTTCAGGAGGATTTAGAAGGAATGAAATCGTTTCATTAGACTTTGATGATTTAGAATTTGTAGATGAAGGACTTAAAATAAATTTGAAAAAGTCGAAAACTGACCAATATGGTGAAGGCTCTGTTAAAGGCCTACCCTATTTTAATAATTCAAAATATTGTCCTGTGATATCTATTAAGAAATGGCTTGAAACATCAAATATTGACTCAGGACCAGTATTTAGAAGATTTTCAAAAGGTATTAAATTAACTGCAAAGAGACTTACAGATCAAACAGTTGCACTTCTTATTAAAGAGTATTTAGAATTAGCAGGAATTGATAGTAAAAATTATTCTGGACATAGTTTAAGGTCAGGATTTGCAACATCTGCTGCAGAGTCAGGTGTTGAAGAAAGAAGTATAATGGCAATGACTGGTCACAAAACTACTCAAATGGTAAGAAGATATATAAGAGAAGCGAATTTATTTAAAAATAATCCACTAAATAAAATTAAATTGTAAATAAAAAAAATAAAAATTAAAGAAATTTTTGTAACAGGCGGTGCTGGCTATATAGGATCACATTGTGTAGTGATGCTTGTTAAAAATGGTTTTACTCCAATTATAATTGATAATTTTTCAAATAGTTATCCAAGTGTAATTAAAAAGATAGAATTAATAATTAAAAAAAAAATAATTTTTTATAATATAGACTTAAAAAACAAAAAAAAACTAAATAAGATTTTTAAAAAGCATAATTGTTATTCAGTAATTCATTGTGCTGGCTATAAAGCTGTAGGCGAAAGTATAGTAAAACCAATTTCTTATTTTGAAAATAATATTGGTTCTACCCTATCATTACTTGAATGTATGAATGAAAACAATGTACATAAAATTATATTTAGCTCCTCTGCAGTCGTATATAATGAAGGCCAAACAATCTATTTAAATGAAAATAGAAAAATTGGAAAAACTATAAATCCTTATGGTAATAGCAAATATATTATAGAACGAATATTAAAGGATATTGCAAAACATAATAAAAAATGGAATATTAGTATTGCTAGATATTTTAATCCAATTAGTAACCATCCCTCTGGTTTAATTAAAGAAAACCCAAAGGGAATACCAAATAATCTTATTCCAATATTAATTAAAGTTGCACAAAAAAAAATACCTTTACTTAAAGTATTTGGAAAAAATTATAATACCAAAGATGGTACTTGTGTAAGAGATTATATTCATGTTATGGATTTAGCAAATGGACATATTTCAATTTTGAAGAATACAGTTAATAAGAATGGTTTTAATGTTTTTAATTTTGGGACCGGAAGAGGATCTACAGTTTTGGAGGTTATTAACGCTTTCGAAAGACAAACTGGAAAATCTATTACTTATAAATTTTCTAAAAGAAGAGACGGAGATGTTACACATTCAGTGTGTAGTCCTAAAAAAGCAATTAGAGAATTAAAGTGGAAAGCAAAATATGACCTAGACCAGTCTATGTTTGATATAAAAAACATTATATAATTAAAATTATTCTATTTAGATAGAAATCAAAAAATTATTAAATATTTAAAAAATTATGGAAAATTAATATGTTCAAGATCAGTATCAATTTTAATATTGTTTAACTCATGAACTTTTAAGTTAGTTAAATTTTTAACTGCTTTATTGTTTTTCATGAATAAGCAAGCAGAACAGTGATCTCTTGGGTCAAAGAATTTTTTCCATTTTTCTTTGTATAGTAATTCAACTTTATCATTTGTGACAGTTCCCCAAATATTTCCATCAAATCCTCTTTTAGATTGCTGTCTTGTATTTTCTTCAGCTAAAACTGTAACCGAGTCGCATGGATAGCAAAATGATTTACCATTTGTTTCATGACCGGTAGTATCCCAGAAAAGATTATATGTTTGCAAAAAACATTTTCCATCACTCCACAATTTTTCAGCTTCTTCTTGCGTTCCATGAAACTTAAGCTGATGAAAGATTTTACCTTTATTATTTCCAAATTTATCGATTAAGGATAAATTAAATAGCTTTTCGGCAAGAACACTATGAGATTTTAATTGTTGAGATCTTGTTAGATTGCAATCAGTGAGCATTCTTATATAATCTAATTTCCAATCTTTTATAGATGAGGACAATCTTTTCAATACATCATCATTTGTCCATGGTCCATATACATATGATAAACCAAAAAAAGTTTTTTTATTATTAATTATATTTGTTGGAATTCTTTGAAGATTAAACTTTTGGTTAACGTAATGGGGAGAAGCATCTTCAGGTGTTATAGATAATCTTATCCATTTAAATTTGTCATAAATTTTATCATCTATATTTTTTGGAAAACCATTTGTAATTAAACCTATATCTAAATCTAAAGTTGAAAGCCAATTAACCAATTTTTCAAAATCAGGCCACAAATTTGGCTGACCCCCTCCAGACAATATTAATCCCCTTAGTCTGATATCTGATCCAGTCAATTCTTTGTATTTTTTATTATAACTTGGAAAGTTTTTTTTATTATATTCAGCTTGTTCAAAATATAATTTTTCAATAAATTCCTTTGTTTCTTCAAAGGTAGTAGAATCTTTTTTGTTTCTGTTTATAGTTGAACAAAATTGACATCTTGAGGAGCATACTTGATGTAATGTTAGGGTTGCTCTAATTATACTGCCGAATCCAGTCTCGTTTAATTTATGAAATATTGGCCAATGAGCATTTAATTTATCACCTGTGCTTGTAAAACTTTTTTCACTTTTTCCGTTGATATGTCTAATATTTTCTGGATCAATTTTTTCCTCTAAAAAATCAGAATAATTGTCATCTTCATCAAATTTTAATATAAAACCTTCTGTAATTCCTTTTGCTTTAATAGATTTAACTAAAATATCTTTAATATCTTCTTTAATGTCTGCGTTAACCTCTTGACCGTTAGGAAATCTTTTAGTGAAAGTTCTATATATAGCAAAATGTTTAGCTTTATTTAACGATCTAATACGAATGAAAGGACCAATACTATCAGTTAAAGCTTTGATTTCATATTCTTGTTCAATATTCATTTTTTATAATTAGATGTTAGCTGAAAAAAACCGTTTCCATATTTGTTATATTTATACCATTTATCTTTAATACCATCAACTTTGTAAGATACATCTTCAATATCAAAATTATTTTTCTTAAATAGGTTAATCCACCATCTTTCATTTTTGATTACAATATGTGTTTTATCTAAATGATATTGTTTTATTCTGTACCTATTATTGTCACCCAATGGGACTATAACAAACATTTTTTTTGTTATTTTTGAAATTTTTTTGATTATAACATTTAAATCACTAGGCTTTATATGTTCCATAACATCTTTTGAAATTACCCAATCAAATTTTTTTTTTTTGAAAGTAGTTTTTTTTATTGCTCTGTTGACATCATTATTAGTAATAACTGAAACATTTCTTGATATATCTACTGGACAATTAGAAATAGCATAATTAGAAATATCTATTCCATATGCATTAACACCAAAATCTTTTAGACATTTAACTAAAAAGCCATTTGCACATCCATACTCTAATACATTTGAATTTCTTTTTAGATTTAAAAAAGTAAAAATAGAGTTTGCCATTGGATAAGTTAATTCTGGTATCCACCTATAATTTTCATAACAACTAATACCTTTAGCTATTCCATCAGTAAAATAATCTTTATCGAATATATTTTTCATATTTAGTGTAAATATTGATAGAATTTATATGGGATTTTAAATTTAAAGGCTCTTTTGATAACATGCTGGTAACCATCACTTATTTCTAAATTTTCCATATTTTCATACCATTTTAACCATTTATCCTCAAACCAATTTTCATCAGGCAAAGAATCACCTATTACTTTTGAAAAAGTTAAAGCCATTAAATGTTTGTAAAACATAGTATCTTTATTGAATGAAAAACCTAAATTCAATGTTGTCACAAATTTAGACATCTTTTTTTTTGCATTTAATGGTTCACCTCCAAAATTAGTCATTATTTGATCTTTATTATTAGTTTTCCAAAGCACTGGACCGACTCTTTTTTTTCTTAAGGGAATTCTATATGCATTATTTGATTTCAAATTTTTATCAAATTTCCAGATTTCGATTTGTTTTGAAATAATATTATTTGTCCAAAATTTTAAATTTAATTCAAATTTTAAAAGCTTAAATTGATTTTCACCAAAAATCATATCAGGTTCCATGAATAAAACATACTCAGGTATAATTTTGTATATTTTACAAGCAGTTTGGTAAAGTTTGCCAAATTGATTTTTTGGAGTGTCACATTCAAAATTTTGAATAATTATTTTTTTATCATTAATATTTTTATCTAAAAATTCTTTAATATTTTCTGGGTTCTTTGGAAATTTCAAAATAGTATTCTTATAATTAATTGTATCTCTAATAACCCAAGGATTATTAGAATAGAAAATAAATATTTTATCCACATTATCTATTATAGATTTAATTGACTCTAAAAGATAATCTGTACCATAATGTATTCTATATATTGCAAAATTCATTTATTTAAACATGAAATATAATTTAAACATCAATTTTAATTACATTAACAGTTTTTATTATATAATTACATTTATAAGCTATTAAATATTTAATGAAGAAAAAAAATAAACTTATCCTGGTAGAAAGTGAAATGCTTGGACCAAAAGGACATTTTTTAGATAATTTAATTGAGACTACAAATACTTTTAGAAAACAAAATACAATATGCTGGATTCTTAATAAAAATTTTGATCATAGAGATACTTACCTACCCGATAATATTAGAATTTTTAAAAGTATTTTTAGTAATAATTTTAAAAGGAAAAAAAATAAAATATTTTATATTCTAGAAGAATTTATTTTTTTTTTAATAAATTTAGGTAATAACTTTTATTATTTAGTATATTTTACATTAGAAAACAAAACTCTAAAATATTTGAAGGCATTGAAATCAAATTATTTCTTAATTCCAAGATATTTCCCATCTTTCTATACTGTGTATAAAAAATTACGGCCTTCAAAGAATGATCATATTTTTTTTCAAACAGCCCGACGCAAAGATATAGCTTTGACTAATTTTCTAATTAAGATTGACGAAAACCATCCAAAGTTTCATATAAGAGTAATGCTACCCCCCAAAAAAAGGTTCAAAGGTTTTTTCTACTATTTGAAACAAATCAATAGACAAATGATTAATGGAAAAGTTTTTCTATACGTGTGGAGTAATTTTAATTTTAAATATTTTTTAAAAAACTCTGTGAACAAATATGGAATATTTAAATCAAATATACCATCATCTTTTTATAATAGAAAAATTAAAAATAAAGATTTTGTCGTTGGATTTATGGGTGATGCTAGAAGGGCTAGAGGTTTTCAGCACTTACCTGAAATAATTAAAAAATTACATAATAAAAATAAAACTTTTAAATATATAATTCAATTCTCAAGTATTTCGGAGGATCTACTTGATACTAAAGAAAAACTTTACAAGCTTTCAAAAAAAAATAAAAATATCAAATTAATTGAGAAATATTGTGATTATAAAGAATTTAGAAATATTTTAAAAAAAATTGATATTATGCCTATTATTCATAAATCAGGTGAAATAAATAAAATTACATCAGGAACAATGTATTCTTGCGTCTCAAATCAAATACCAATTGTTATTCCTAAAGGAGTTAATTTTATGAATGAGATACTTAAATATAAATCTTATGAAACTTCAAATAATATAGATGATATTTCTGTAAAGATTATTAAGATATCTAAAAATTATAATTACTATCTAAAAAATGTTAAATTAAATTCAGACTTACTTAAAAGTAGTCTTAGAAATGATCCACTAAGAAAAAATATTAATTAATATTTTTTCCAATTTGTATTATTTTGTGTTCTATATCAATTGATGGCATATATCTCCATGGATCTATTACTATACTATTCCTGTGGAATTTTATTTTTGTAAAAAATTCGTGTTTAGTTGCAATAAAAAATAATTGAGGTTTTTTATTCCAAGCATATAATTCTAAATAGTTATCATAGTTTCCATCTACATATGGGTCCCACTGATTAACTTTTATATTTTTTTCTTCTAATAAATTTTTAAGTAATATTGCTGGACTACCGAGTATTAGATTTGTTTCAGCTTTAAAAGCTTTACCAAGTATATTGATTTGCATACCTTCAGATTTTTCAATAATTATTTTGGCTAACCATTCGGTCTGATTTTCTCTTTGGGTCATTATATTTTCAAACCAATTGTGTGAAATATTAAACTTTTTTGAAAGATAGCTCATAGCTATATTATCTCTGGGATGACACCCTCCTCCATCGCCCATTCCACCAGACATATAAGCACCTGAAATTAATCTTTTGTTTGACATTTTAAGGGCATTTGTTACATCATCCACGTCTGTATTGGGTAAATGATAACACATCTCCATTAAAGTGTTAGCAAAGGAGATTTTTGTAGAAATCATTGTATTATAAGCCACCTTAATTAATTCAGCATTTTCAATTGTAGTATCGTATATTGGAGCTTTACTTATTGTTTTATAGAATTCTTTACCTACGTTTAAAGCATAATCATCGTCTCTACCAAATAAAACAAATTCTGGATGAAGGAAATCCTTCATGGTAGATCCCATCGCAATAAAAAATGGGTTGTAAACTAATTTGGTATGATTACCCAAAAGTGGCTTTATCTCTCTTGTTATAGTGCCGGGTAATACTGTAGAAATTATTATTACTACTTTATCTTTTTTCTGTTTTTCTATTTCATTACTAAGATTTTTAACTCCTTTTATTAAGTATGTATAATCAAAGTCAGCTCTTTCAGATGGAATTCTTGTGACACCTTCGTATTTTTCATCATGTGGGGTTTGAATTGGTACAAAAATAATATCAGATTTTTCTACTAGTTTGTTGATATTTACAATTTCTAAATTAGTTTTTGGTAGATAATCTTCGACCCATATTTCCCTATAGTCAATAACTTTATTATTAATATTATTAATAGTCTTTTCTGAAATATCAAAACCAAAAACTTTATGCCCTTTGCTTTCAGTTGCTAGTGCAACTGGCAGTCCTAATTTGCCTAAACCTAAAAAACCAATATTCATCTAAGTTCTAATAAACAATATAATAATAATATCTACCTTTTTTTTGATTTTTTTATTTTGATTTGCTTATCTAACCATGCAAAGTAATTATCTTTACAATTATCAATATAATTATTTTAGTAAAATTTTATTATATATTATTTTAAAAAAATCACTGTCTTCAATAAGATTTGTCATTTTTTTCCTCTCAAAAAGAGTAAGATTATTCATATGACTGGTCCAAAATTGAGTATGCTGGAGTCTATTTTTTTCAAAAAAAGCAATTGTAGAAATATTCATATTATGTGAAACGTGGCTCACACCTCCTTCACAACATATAAGAAACGAGCTTTTTTTTATTATACCCTCTAGATCATTAAATGAACAACTATCTATAAAAAAAACATTACTAGAATTTATTTTTTTAACAAATTGGTTTGGACCTGACTGAACAAAGTCATTAGTATATTTTTTGAGAAAATCTAACTTTTTTGAACCGGTTGTTATAACAATATCAAATTCATTATTTAAAGTTGATAAAAGTTTCTTAATAAAAATGTCGAGTAACTCTGAAGTAGGATTAATATCTGTAAAATCTTTATAATAAAATTCTTTAAACCATTTTTCATCTAAATGAATTACTATATATTTTTTATTAACTTGATCTAGATATTTAAATGAATGATCCTTATAAATATCCATTTTTTTTAGATCAATATTAAAATCTAAATTACTTGCTAAAAAGGAAAAGTTTTTTAATTGATTTTGTATTTCATAATTGAACACTCTTTTATACCCAAATATTTTACTTAAAAACTCAAGATTTCTACTTTGTAACAAAATAGATTTTTTTCCTTTTAAAAACAATGAGATAAAAAAAGATCTATTTTTCCCGTCCAATATAATTATATTTGAATATTTAATTTTCCTTAAAAGGAATATCATTCTAAATAAAACAATAATTTTCCTTAAGAATTTAATTTCATATTTAAGGGGAAAAATTTTATTAACGAATTTAAAATTTTTTATATAATTATAATTATATTCTGATGAAATAATTATGACATTATCAGTATTAAATTTTTTCTTATAGGATAGGATGAAAGGGCTAGAAATTATAAAATCTCCTATCCTGTCCGTTCTAAAAATTAAAGTATTTAATTCATCCATATTTTTTTTTCTGAATACTTGCTATCAAAAATTTTTTGAATCATATAACGTGTAACCAAAATGTTATTAAATAATTCAAAATAACGTTTTTTTCCATTTTGTGCTATTCTAGATCTTTCCTCAAAATTTTCAGAATAAAATAATATTTTTTTTATTAAGTCCTCATGATCATTAAAATAAACCACATGCTCTTCATCAAATAAATAATCGTCGTAGGAATAACCTTTTTGCAAAAAAGTTAGAAGTCCATTTGCAATAAGTGAACAAATACGGTCACTTGAATAATATTTGATAGGTGATCCCCTATTTAAATTTAAACCCATCTTTGTTTTATTAAGTTCACTAAAAAAAATAGATCCCCAAATAGGATTTTTATCTATACCATAAAAGTTTTTTTTAATTTTTGTATTTTGTATTTTTTTTAGAAAATCAACTCTTTCATCAATATATCCTTTTTTTAAATTACCTCTATGTTGACCATGACTTAATGCAAAAAATATATCGTATTCTAAATCTTTATATTTGAAGTTTTCTAAATAATCGATGCTATCGTCACAAACATTTGGTATGAAAAATGTTTTTGAACTATCAGCAAAATCAATAACAGAAGGATCAGTGGTAATGAAATTAGTATCACAAATTTGGTATTTTAAAAAAAATCTATTTTTATGGTGATTATAATTTTCAAAATTTTCATCTAAAGTATCAACAAAATATTGTGAAAATTTCTTACTTTTAAATTTGTTTTTTAATTCAAATAAATCTTTTTCATTAAGAGCATCTACATGACCAAACAAAATTACATCAGGAGAAAAATTAGCAATTGTATTTTCTAAATAATTTAAAAATAATTTTTTCTTATAATTGAATATATTTGATTGTAAAAAATCTCTATCGCTTATTTGTAAAACATTAAAATTGTTTTTAATAAAACCATTATTCAGTTTTTTTCCTGTCCCATAATACAGTCTACCATTGTGCCTTAAATGCATATCTGCAACATGAAGAATTTTGACGGGCCTATTGTTTATCAGCATTTTTTATAAATTTATTTTTAATTTTTTGTCTAAATTTTAAATCTTTTTTAATTTTAATTTCAGCTTTCATTGCTTCTGATTTGCTATTAAATTTTTTTTTGAATATTAATTTCCATTTTCTTCCTTTAGTAAATTTAGCACCTTTAGATGAATTATGATCATTTATTCTTTTATTAATATTGGAAGTATAGCCCACATAAGAGGTATATTTGTTATTTGAATTTGTTAATAAAATATAAACAAAATAGCTCATTTATGGCGGTCCCTAGGGGAATCGAACCCCTCTTTCGAGGAT
>CENU01054380.1_pt1 | contig 10112 bp, 9 predicted proteins | sample 361331 | NCBI WGS metagenome assembly CENU01 (sample SAMEA2619766, study PRJEB7988) | marine metagenome | isolation source: saline water (ENVO:00002010), including
ATGGTATTCAGGTTTAAAAACAACCTATTACCTAAGGTCAATAGCCGCAACATCAACAGAAAAATCAACAGTACAACAGGGAAAACTTAACGCTGTAAGCACTGAAACAAATGAAACTGCTACACAGGAACTAGGCGCACCAGCGCCAATTCCAGAAGCATGCTCTCTGGATGATCCAGATTGCGAAGCATGTCAATAAATTTTAAGGAGAAATCAATATGTTAAATTGGGATGAATACGGAAAAGAAGAAAACACAGCACCTCCAGCGGCGCCGGAAACAAAAACAGAAGCATCTGCTCAAAAGGCAGAAGTGCAACAACCAGAACCTCCTCAGCCAGCTGAAACTGCGGTATCAACTGAGTCATCTAATATTGGTGAAGGATCTAGGGCTGAAGCAGCAAGAAAAGCTGTTAATGAACTAGATGAAGCGGCTGGCATTGAGGAACTTGATGAGATGATGGCAAATGGCAGAGTGCAAGTTGATCAAAAAATGATGATTAATTGTAAAGCAGACTTAAATCAGCTAGTACCCTTCAAGTACGATTGGGCTTGGCAAAAATATCTGGATGGAAGTGCAAACCATTGGATGCCACAAGAGATAAATATGACTAATGATATTGTTTTATGGAAGTCAGAAGATGGATTAACTGAAGATGAGAGAACAATTGTAAAAAGAAACCTTGGTTTCTTTTCAACAGCAGATTCTCTCGTTGCAAATAATTTAGTCCTCGCTTTGTACAGATTGATTACCAATCCAGAATGTAGGCAATACATCCTAAGACAAAGTTTAGAGGAAGCTATTCATACTCATGCATATCAATACTGTATTGAATCATTAGGCATGGATGAAGGAGAAATCTTTAATATGTATAGAGAGATACCTTGCGTTGCTAGGAAAGCTTCATGGGGACTTAAATATACGCAAGAAATATCTAACCCTGATTTTAAGACAGGTACAGAAGAAACAGACAAGCAACTACTTAAGAATCTTATTGCTTTCTATTGCGTACTTGAAGGAATCTTCTTTTACTGTGGATTTACTCAAATTTTGTCAATGGGTAGAAGAAATAAAATGACTGGAACTGCTGAGCAATTTCAATATATTTTAAGAGATGAATCTATGCATGTTAATTTTGGTATTGATGTAATAAATCAGATCAAAATAGAGAATCCTCATTTATGGGATGAGCAAATGAAATCAGAAGCTGCACAAATGATTTTAGAAGGAACTGAACTAGAGATTCAGTATGCAAGAGATACTATGCCAAGGGGTGTTTTAGGAATGAATGCTGCAATGATGGAAGAATATTTAAAATTTATTGCTAATAGAAGATTAACTCAAATAGGCCTCGATGAAGAATTTACAGGTGTGAGCAATCCTTTCCCTTGGATGTCAGAAATAATTGACTTAAGAAAAGAGAAAAATTTCTTTGAAACAAGAGTGACTGAGTATCAGGTTGGTGGCGCTCTTAACTGGGAATAAATTAAACTGAAAAGCTAGGTCTGGCAAAAACTTGAGCGACATAGTCGTTTAAGTTTTTGTAGTCCTTTAGCTCAAGTCTATTTAGTCTAACTAAAAAATTTAAATTTACTGCTAGCTGAATATCTGCATAACTAAATCTATCTGCTGCAATGAATTCCTTCGTGGAAATAATTTCATTAAACGTCTCTAGAGCTTTTGTACCGAGCTTTCTTTGAGAAAGTCCAAACTCTTGATTTTGATCTTCCATTTTGCTCATATGTGGATGAGTATGTCTAAAGCCATGGGCTAACGGGGTTGCCAATTCATAGGTTACTCTTGAATACCACATTTCAATTGAAGCAATTTCCATAGGATTATTACCAAACATATTTGGTTCCGGATAGATAGATTCCAGATATCTGCAAATTGCAGTAGTTTCAAGAATAATGGTTCCATTATCAAGCTGAAGTGCAGGTACTCGTGAATTTGGTGCAATAGATTTATATTTAGAACTTTTATGTTCTAATTCCGCTAAATTGAGGTTTATGATCTCTACATCTTTGATATCTTTCTCAGATAAAAAAATGAGCACCTTTAAAGGACTAGGAGCAAGCTTACTTGAATAAAGTTTCAACTTTTATTCCTTACTAATTAATTCAAAAAATTTTAAAGTTTGCTCACCACCATTTTGAAGAGCTCTAGCATCTTCCATATCAGATATCTTGTCCCAGTTGGCTTGTATATTTTCAGGAGTCATGTCTTTATCCATTCCTAATGAAACTCCCATTGTTTCATGAATAAATATTCTCGAAAAAACTCCAGCTCCTGCAGCCATGATTGCTCCATTAGGAGCATCATCACTAGCTAAATATATAACTGCTGGTGTGACATATTCTGGTTGTAAGTTCTTACCGAAATCTTCAGGAATTAATCCTTCTGTCATTCTCGTGTATGCAACAGGAGTAATAGAATTGGTAAAAACATTTTTATTTTGACCTTCTATTTTTAAGGTATTCATTAATCCAATCATTGCCATCTTTGCAGAGCCATAATTGGTTTGTCCAAAATTACCAAATACACCACTAGATGAGCTAGTAAAAATAATACGCCCATATTCTTGATCTCTCATAATTGGAAATACTGTATGTGTGCAATTCAAACTTCCTTGGAAATGCACATCCATCACAAGATTAAAATCTTCTAAAGTTACCTTATGAAAGCTTTTATCCCTCAAAATACCAGCATTGTTAACCAATATATCCACTCTGCCCCACTCAGTCATAGTCTGGTCAACCATTGCCTTGACTGCATCTAAGTCTGTAACACTTGCTCCATTTGAAATAGCTTCTCCACCTTCAGACTTGATAAGCTCAACAACCTCATTTGCTGCATCACTTGCGCCACTTCCATCTACACTTCCTCCAAGATCATTAACAACCACCTTTGCGCCTCTTCTTGCTAATTCAAGAGCATGCTGTTTGCCAATACCTCCACCTGCACCAGTAACGATAGCAACTTTTTCATCAAATCTAATAGTCATTTTTTACATCTCCAAGAGTATTTAATATTTCTTTAGAATAGAGTGCTATTTTAATCAAAAAGAAAGTTATTTACTATCGTAGAAAATTAAGGATTAGATTTAGATTTAGGAATATAATTATCAATAATTTATTCAATAAGGAAAAATATGAGTTCATCAGTAAAAGTAGTTGTAACAGGTGCAGCAGGTCAAATAGCATACTCTTTAATACCAAGACTTGTTGATGGAAGAACATTTGGCAATAAAAAAGTAAATTTAACATTAGTAGAAATTCCTCAAGTGGTTGAAAAACTCAAGGGCCTAGTTATGGAATTAGAGGATTCTTATTTTCCAAATATGGGTGAAGTTAAATACACAGATAACTTCGAAGAAGCCTCAAAAGATGCTGATTGGTTTCTTCTCGTTGGAAGTATTCCACGAGGTATTGTTTATAACGGGAAAAAAATTGAAGAAAGATCAGATTTGTTAAGCATCAACGGAGGAATTTTTGTAGATCAAGGTAAGGCAATTGGCGAGCACGGTAAAGCTAGTGCAAAAATACTTGTTGTTGGTAACCCTGCTAATACAAATGCATTTATTGGAAAAAATGCTGCTAATAATGACTCTCAACTTTGGATGGCGATGACAATGTTGGATTCTAATAGAGCAAAATCTGTAATTTCTAAAAAAACCAATACTGATATATCTGATGTAACGAATATGATAATTTGGGGTAATCATAGTCCGACTATGTATCCTGACTCTGAAAATGTATGTATTAATGGAGTCCTTGGTAGCGAAGCAATTAATGATATGACTTGGGTAGAGTCTGAATTTATTCCCACAGTTCAACAAAGAGGAAAAGCAGTGATCGATGCTAGAGGAGCATCATCAGCAACATCTGCAGCAAAAGCTGCAATTGATACAGTCATAGCATGTGAAAATCCGACCCCATCTGGTGTCTGTTTTAGCGCTGCAATAGCTAGCGATGGCTCTTACGATGTGCCAGAGGGAATTATATGTGGATATCCTTTGATGACTCTTGAAGATGGTACTGTCGATATTAAAAGAGATATAGCGCTGTCTGACTTTGCAAAGTCAAAATTTCAGATATCTATTGATGAACTGCTTGAAGAAAAAGAAGCAGTAAAACATCTAATGAAATGACAAAAAAAGATAAGATTCTTCATAGTTATATATCTAACATACTTGATGATGAAAAACCTAAAGATATTGAAATACTTACAAAAAAGGATATCTCAAGACTTTTAAAGAGAATAGACAAATCTGATACAAAAACTTTAACAATTTCTCCTAAAATTAATCAAGTTAGTGTTCAAAATTGTGATCTATATATTGTCTTAGATGATATTCACACCACTGAAACTGATATTGGGATTATCAAAAATTTATTAAGTCAAAAGATTGTGATATTCACAGATTTTAAGGAGAGTAAAAAAATTGATGAAATAATGTTAAAACTAGGATTTCAAACAGAACTTAGAGACAAGACCAATAAGTTAAAGTGCTATTCATACAATCTTAAAACCTATAATAATAAGAGAACATGGAATAACTCTAAGGGTTGGGCTAACCCAGAGAATTTTGATAAGTTTCGTTGGTAAATCTAATTATTATTAAAATTTAAGATTTTAATTGGGGAAATAGTAATACATCTCTTATAGACGACTGATTTGTCAAAAGCATTACCAATCTATCAACCCCCATACCTACTCCAACCGCTGGAGGCATGCCGTGCTCTAAAGCAGTGATGTAATCTTGATCATAATCCATAGCTTCTTTATCACCAGAATCTTTTGCAGCAACTTGATCAACAAATCTTGAAGCTTGATCATCTGGATCATTTAATTCACAAAAACCATTTGCAAATTCTTTTCCTCCAATGAATAACTCAAACCTATCAGCAAATTCAGGTTTTTCTTCATTTCGTCTGGATAATGGTGATACCTCAACAGGATATTCTGTAACAAATGTAGGATCAATTAAATTTGATTCAACTGTTTCTTCAAATATTTCAAGAAGCATTCTTCCTGATCCCCAGCTCTTTTCAATTTTTATATTATGTTTCTTCAAAACTTCTTCAAGTTTTTTAGAATCATTTAAATCATCTACTGATAAATCTTTGTTATGGTCTAAAACCAAGTTGGTTAAAGTAGATTGTGTAAAATTATCTAGATTTATTTCAATATCATCCCATTTAATGTTTGATTCACAATTAATTGCTTTAGCAGCATTAAGAATAATGTCTCGAGTTAAGTCCATTTGATCTTGCATACTTGCATATGCCTGATACCATTCCATCATAGTAAACTCTGGATTATGTTTAGTTGAAAGTCCTTCATTTCTGAAACTTCTGTTTATTTCAAAGACTCTTTCAAAACCTCCAACTAACAATCTCTTTAAATAAAGCTCAGGTGCAATTCTTAAATACAAATCTTGGCCCAATGCATTGTGCTGAGTAACAAATGGTCTTGCAACAGCGCCACCAGCTAAAGGATGCATCATAGGAGTTTCTACTTCTAAATAGCCAACTTCGTTCATTATTTTTCTCATAGAATCTATAATTTTTGTTCTTTTTATAAATACTTCTTTTGTAGAAGTATTTGTCATTAGGTCCAAATATCTTTGTCTATATCGAGCTTCTATATCAGTCAATCCTTTAAATTTTTCAGGCATAGGTCTTAAAGATTTTGTAATCATTTCAAGATCCCATACATCAATAGTTAATTCATCTTTTTGAGTTCTGAATAAAGTTCCAGAAATGCCAACTATATCTCCGAGATCCCATGTCTTAAAGTCTTCATAAACATCTTCGTCTACATTATTTTTGGTTACATAAATTTGAATGTCTCCCGATGAATCTCTTAAGGTAGCGAAGCTAGCTTTCCCCATTACACGCTTTAGAATAATCCGTCCTGCAATAGAGATATTTTTAATATCTTTCTCTACTAATTCTTCTTTTGAAAATGATCCATATTCATCATGAAGTTTTTGTGCTTTATTTTGTGGTTTAAATGAATTCCCGTAAGCAGATCCCTTATCTCTAAGCTGATCTAATTTTTTTCTTCTTTCTTCAAGTATGGCTTTCTCACCACCTAAATTTTCATTATCCATCTATATACCTGCTTTTAATGATGATTTCATAAAATCATCTAAATCTCCATTTAGAACAGCTGTTGTGTTTCCAGTCTCATGATTTGTTCTTAAGTCCTTTATCCTTGATTGATCTAATACATAAGATCTAATCTGGCTACCCCATCCAATGTCAGACTTACTATCTTCAAGAAGCTGCTGTTCTTCATTTTGCTTTTGTAATTCTAACTCGTAAAGCTTGGATTTTAATTGTTTTAATGCATTTTCTTTATTTTTATGTTGTGATCTATCGCTTTGAGATTGTGCAACAACACCAGTTGGTATATGAGTTAATCTAACTGCTGAATCAGTTTTATTCACATGTTGGCCTCCTGCACCTGAAGCTCTATATGTATCGGTCCTAATGTCTGCTTTGTTTAAGTTTATTTCAATTGATTCGTCTATTTCTGGTGAAATGAAAACTGATGCAAAGGAAGTATGACGCCTGTTTCCAGAATCAAAAGGAGATTTTCTTACTAGTCTATGAATTCCTGTTTCTGTTCTGAGCCACCCATAAGCATAATCACCATCAACATATAGTGAAGCAGATTTAATTCCAGCAACATCACCATGAGATATTTCAATTAAGTTTGAAGTAAATTTTCTTGCCTCAGCCCATTTTGTATACATTCTTAAAAGCATTTCTGCCCAATCTTGGGCCTCTGTTCCGCCCGAACCAGATTGAATCTCAATATATGCAGATGATGAATCCATTTTCTTTGTGAACATTCTGCTAAATTCAAGTTCTTCTACCATAGAAGAAATATCAGTCATATCTTTTATGATTTCATCAATTGAGGAGTCATCATTTTCTTCGATTGACACATCAAGAAGTACTTGAGAATCTGAAATTTTGTCAGAAACCGTCTTGAATGAAGATAATGTTTTTTCTAATGAAGTTTTTTCTTTGCTTAGTTTTTGAGAAAGTTCTAAATCTGACCATACTTTCTCTTTAGATAGATCACTTTCAATTTCAGCTAAGCGCTTTTTTTTGGAATCAAGTTTAAGGACATTTGTTTTGATTTCGTCAACTCTACTTTGTAAATCTAATAAAGTTGATTTTAATTCTTGAATATCCATTATAAGTTTTTAATTATTATTTTTTATAAATTCAAAAATTGAATCATCTTTTGAACTTAATCTATGTGCTACTTCTTTCTTATCTAATATTCTACTTAATTTATTGGGTAAACTTGGTGGCAATCCAGCATTTTTAAGTGCTAATGGAAATTTTGCCGGATCAGCTGTAGACAATATTATTGTCTTTCCATCTAACTTATCATTTAATTTATATACAGCGTCTGCAGCAACAGCAGTATGAGGATCCATTACATAATTAAAGTTATTAAAATAATATTTCATACATTTATATGTGGCCTTATCATCAGAGCTATAACTAATAAATAATTGAGATGATTTCTTCCAAATATTTGAATCAATTTCAATCTTTGAATTTGGAAAATTTGAATAAAGCTGAGAACATACTTTTGTATCACCCTCAAAGTAAAAATCATATAACAACCTCTCGAAATTACTGGCAACACTTATATCCATGCTTGGAGATATAGTTTCATTAACTTTTTCTTTTGAATAATCATTATTTCTAAAAAATCTATCAAGGATATCATTTGAGTTAACAGCTACTATTATTTTTGATAATGGCATGCCCATTTTTGAAGCAGCATAACATGCAAAAACATTTCCAAAATTACCAGTTGGAACGGAAAAATTTAATGGACTCGAAAGGTTATTGATTTTTAATGAAACATAAAAGTAATAACAAATTTGTCCAATAATTCTTACCCAATTAATGGAATTAACTGCTAAAAGATACTGATCATCTTTTAAAAATGTTCTTTCATTGAAACCTCTTTTAACAATATCTTGGCAATCATCAAATGTTCCACTAGCTAATATTGGAAATACGTTATCCTTATGAACTGTCGTCATTTGCTTTCGTTGTATTTCAGACATATTTCCTTCAGGAATAAGAATGAAGGTTTTGATTAAATCAAACTCTTTGCAAGCATCTATTGCAGCAGATCCTGTATCTCCTGATGTAGCTCCAAACACAATCGCAGTTTTTTTCTGCTTTTGTAAAGTTTTGTTAAAAAAAGCAGCTGCAAGTTGAAGACCAAAGTCTTTAAAGGCAGCGGTCGGTCCATGAAATAGCTCTAGAATTGAGACTGACTCATTGATTTCAAAAATATCTATAAAGTCCTTTTTATCGAAATTATGCCAAGTGCGATCAAGTAGATGTTCAACCTCAATATTAGTAAAAGATGAATCAGTGAATAATGGAACAATTTTCTTTGCAACATCTATAAAGTTATCAAGATTTTTTAAATTATCTAGATCTACTTCTGGCCAATAGTCTGGCATAAAAAGACCACCATCTTTGGCAAGACCTTGCATTAAAATCTCTTCAAAAGTCTTATTATTGTCTTTGCCTCTAGTGCTATGAAAAAGCATTTCTAGTCTGTTTCTATTCTGATAGATCTAACTTCATTTACTGAATCAAGATTTAAAATATTTGTGACTAAATCTTTATGATCGCTCTCTATAAAAGGATCTGTTATCAGTACAATCGGCACCATATTTTCTTTTAAATCTTCTTTTTGAACTATAGATTCAATTCCAACTCCTTTTTCTGCAAACATTGAAGTTATTGAAGCCATTACACCTGGAATATCCTCTGCTTTTATATAGAAATAGTATTGAAAGCTTAAGCTTAAAAAATCTATCAGATCACATTTATTTTTTTTTGTTGATTCAGAAATATTGATATTAGAGTTTGCGAGATGCACTAAATCTGAAACCACTCCAGATGCTGTTGATTCCTGCCCAGCACCAGAACCTGCAATATGAAGAGTTCCAAGCAAGTCAGTTTCTACCTCGATGCCATTTCTCACACTTTTTAAGTTTGCTAAATATGAATTATCTTTAATAAGAACTGGATGTGCTCTTAGCTCAATTTTATCTTCATTGTTTTTACAAACAGCTAGATGTTTAACTGTATATCCCATTTCTTTTGCATATTTAAAATCAATTTTTTCTATTTTAGATATGCCCTCTACATAGAAATCACCTGGAGGTAAGAGTGTTCCGAAGGCAAGAGAAGATAAAATACCTATCTTGTGCGCAGCATCCATGCCTTCAATATCAAAAGTTGGATCAGGTTCAGCATAACCTTCTTTTTGAGCAAGTTCTAATGTTGGTTTGAAATCTGCGCCCTCTTCCATATTTGATAATATAAAATTAGATGTTCCGTTAAGCATTCCAGCAATTTTAGTAACATTATTTGCTGATAATTCTTCAGTTAAAAGCTTAATTATTGGAGTACCAGCACAAACAGAGGATTCAAAAAGAACTTTTACACCGTTTGCACTTGCTTCTTTGAATATTTCATCTCCATGATGAAATATTACTGCCTTGTTTGCAGTCACAACATGTTTTTTATTTTTAATAGCTTTTAAAATTAGATCTCTAGCTACTTCAACTCCTCCAATTAATTCCACCACAACGTCAATTTCATTATCTATTACATCAAAGATATCTCTTTCTATCTTAATGTCTCCAGGATTACATTTTGGATTATCTCTTCTTGCACCAATTACAACTATTTCAATCTCTAAATTACCATTTAATCTTATTTTATCGTTATTATTTTTAATTGTATTAAATAAGCCTGTAGCAACATTACCCCATCCACATATCCCAATTTTTAGTTTCTTCATATTAGCTCTTTAGTTTATCAAGTAAATCTTGAGGAGAATAATAACCTGGAAATAATTCACCTTCTGAGGATATTATTGCTGGAGTTCCAGTTATACCTATTTTTTTACCAATAGCATAATGTTTTGATACTGGCTGAGAATCACAAATATTCAAATCTAATTTTTTTCCATCTTTTAAGTATGTAATTGATTTTTTTGGATTAGTTGAACACCAAGCTCCAACCATTTTTGTAAAAGCTT
>CENU01043795.1_pt1 | contig 10091 bp, 7 predicted proteins | sample 361331 | NCBI WGS metagenome assembly CENU01 (sample SAMEA2619766, study PRJEB7988) | marine metagenome | isolation source: saline water (ENVO:00002010), including
TAACAAAAGTATCAAAAATCTCAAAAAATTCAGAGAAAAAAGGCTGAAAATAAGGGATAAATCCTTCAACAAAATACTTGAGAACGATTCTTAACAAGATATAAATATATGAGAATCATTCTTAACTAGAAGATTCAATAAATAATGATCTTAAGCTTTGCATAATACCCTTTTAAGTTGTGCAACAATTGAGATCCAAAAAAAACGCTAAAAAAAGGAAAACATATGAAAACAATACTATCTGTTTTTACATTTTTAGCTCTCACCTTTGGCAATACTTTTGCTAATGAAGTTAATGTATTCACATCTCGTCATTATAACTCTGATGTAAATTTGTACAAAAAATTTACAGAAAAAACAGGAATAAAAGTTAACGTAGTAACTGGTAAAGCCAAAGCTTTAGAAAAAAGAATTTTGTCAGAAGGATCCTCTTCAAAGGCTGATGTTTTTATTACAGTAGATGCCGGAAATTTAGGATCAGCACAAGCCAAAGGGATTTTTCAAAGTATTAATTCAAAAATTTTATTATCAAAAATTCCAAGTAACTTTAGAACACCGCATTGGTATGGTTTAGCCAAAAGAGCAAGAGTTTTTTATTATAATCCAAAATTAATATCTGTAGATGAAGCCAGGTCTCTTAATTATGAGGATTTATCAAACCCAAAATATAGTAATTCTGTTGTAATTAGAGCATCTAGCAATACATACAATAAGTCTTTAGTTGCTTCACTGATTGTTAATAATGGATTTTCCAAAACCCAAGAATGGGCTAAAGGTCTAGTTAAAAACATGGCTAGAGATCCAAAAGGTAACGATAGAGCACAAATAATGACGGTTGCTGCAGGAAAAGCAAAATTAGCTATAGCTAACTCATACTATATTGCTTTAATGTTGTCAGGAAAAAAAGGACCTGAGCAACTAGCTGCCGCAAAAAAAGTCAAACTTGTATTTCCAAATCAAAATAATAGAGGCACACATATGAACATAAGTGGTGGAGGAGTAACAAAGTATGCTCCCAACAAAATAAATGCAATTAAATTTTTAGAGTTTCTTGTAACTAAAGAAGCTCAACAACATATAGTTAATAATACTTTTGAGTATCCTATGATTGATGGGATTAAACCAAATCAATTAATTTCACAATTTGGAACTTCTTTTAAACAGGATACAATAACCAAAGTTTCAGAGTATTTTCAAAATCAAAAAAAAGCTCTGGCTCTCATGAAAAAAGCTGGTTGGAAATAGGAAACTAAATAATGAGACTATTAAATTTAAATTGCACTAGATTATTGTTAATTAATAGTCTCATTCAACTAAACCTAAAATTGATGAGATCTCTTTCGATTTTAATATTATTTCTGGTACGTGAGAGCATTGGGGTAATATTATTTTTAAGAGATCTCGTCTATTTTAAAGAATAATTTATTTACTATGCTCTCACAAAAAATATTAAAATTTCCAAAAATTAATTACTGGTTAATTAGTTCATTATTCATTTCATCAATAATTTGTGTTCCTATATTGGTTATTTCAACAAGTTTTTTTGGAGAGTTCTCGAGCTATTATAATTTGCTCAAAGATACTTATTTATATCTTTATATTTTTAATACCTTAGCTTTATTGATTGGAGTACTTTTTTTAACTTTTATTTTTGGTGTTGGAAGTGCCTGCTTAGTATCTTTTTATAACTTTCCAGGATCAAATTTTTTTACGTGGGCGCTGATATTATCTTTTGCTGTACCTGGTTATATCTATGCATATTCAATTACTGCTTTTTTTGAATACTTTGGAAATTTGTATTCTTTATTGAAATATGCATTTGGAGATGGAAATTATAACGAGTATATACCGAGAATAGATAGTTTATCAGGTAGCATTATATCTATATCATTCTCTCTATACGTATATGTTTATCTTATCACCAGGGCTTGTTTTATTTATCAATCACAAAGTCAAATTGATGCTGGAAAAAATATGGGTTTTAGTAGTTATCAAATATTTAAAAAAATTTTATTACCATCAGCTAGGCCAGGTATTGTTGCAGGGTTATCTTTAGTAGCTATGGAAACTGTTTCTGATTTTGGAACGGTTGCTTTTTTTAATGTTCAAAGTTTAACAACAGCAATTTACGATAGTTGGATAATATTTGATGATATTAATACTGCTTATCAATTATCTTTTTTTCTTATTTTTTTTGTTTTAATCTTTTTTGTTTTAGAAAGAAGATCTAGAGGTAGATCAAGATTTAATATACCATCTAGAGGCTACTCATCGATAGAAAAAATTACTTTGAAAGGAAAAATGAAATGGTTAGCATTTTCAATATTATTTATTCTATTTTTTTTATCCTTTGTTTTTCCAGTTTCTCAAATGTTATTTTGGATTATAAAATTTCCTACAAATTTTAATTTGTTACAAATAATCGATCTAACGGTAAACACTTTACAGCTTGTAATTTTAACAACTATTATACTAATATCTTTATCTTTTATTACAAACTATGGAATGAGGATTTCAGAAAGCAAAATCTTATCGATAATAACAAATTTTTCAGTTAGTGGATATGCTATTCCTGGAATAATTTTAGCAGTCACTTTGTTAAGTGCGATATCATTTATAAGTAGCTATTTTAATAATAATACTTTTAAATTAATTTTTATAGGAACAGTATTTGGATTGATTATTGCATATTGTGTGAGATTTTATTCTTTAGCAATTAATGGAATTAAAACAGGCTATGATAAATTAAATAAATCTTTAGATGATGTTAGTTATTTGATGGGAAATTCCAAGCTTGGTACTTTTTTACAGGTACATTTTCCATTTTTAAAACAAAATTTAATATTAATTTCTATGCTAGTATCAATTGATATTCTTAAAGAATTACCTATGACTTTAATTTTGCGACCTTATAATTTTGAAACTTTCGCTACTCAAGCATATATATTTGCCTCTCAAGATATGCTTGAATTTACCGCAGGTCCTAGTTTGTTTTTGATATTTTTTGCAACATTAATTATTTTAATTTCAAGAAAAAATATATTAAAGGGTTTTTGATGGAAAATTTTCTAGAGATAAGAGATCTTAGTTTTTCAGTTCGAAATGATCAAATATTAAATGGTATTTCGTTTAATATTAAAAATCAGGGCGACATTGTTTGCATACTTGGGCCATCTGGTATCGGCAAAACTACAATTCTAAGATCAATTGCTGGGTTAAGAAAAATTGATTCAGGATCTATCACTTTAAATGGAAAAATTCTTACAAATGAAGATAATTTTGTTGAGCCAGAAGATAGAAACATAGCTTTAAGTTTTCAAGATAATGCTCTTTTCCCGCATTACACTGTAGAAGAAAATATTCAATTTGGAATTAAAAGATCTTTATTTTGTTCTAAAAATAAAAACGGTCCTTTGAAGTATTCTATGGATGAACTGCTTGATTTATTTTTTATTAGTGAGCTAAAAGATAAATATCCTCATGAAATAAGTGCAGGACAATCACAAAGAGTATGCTTAGTTAGGTCAATTATTCATAATCCAGACCTTCTTTTATTAGATGAGCCTTTTGCAAATTTAGATCAAAATTTGAAAGAAAAAGTTCAAGAAAGTCTAAAAGAGATAATAAAAAAATCAAATATTACCGCAATTATCGTCACGCATGACAAATATGAAGCTTTTTATTTAGGTGATTATTGTGGAATATTACTTAATAAAAAAATAATTCAGTTTGATAGTCCATATAATATTCATCATATTCCTAATTCCAAGGAGGTAGTGGAATTTTTTAATAGAGGTGTGTTGGTTCCTGCTGAAGTTATATCCGAGGATACATTATACAACTCTGATCTTGGTGAAATTAAAGGAAAATTAATTAAAAATTTTAAACGAGGTGAAAAAGTTAGTCTTTTAATTCAACCAGAGGATTTAGAACACGATGACTCAAGTAATCTTAAGTTTAAAGTAATAGATAAAAAATTTAGAGGCACAAGTTTTATATATACACTCCAAACTTCATCAGATCTAAAAATTCCAGTATTTGTTCACTCTCATCACGAGCACTTGCATGCAGAGGAAGAAAAGTTTGGTCTAAAAACACCAATTTATATTGATCATTTAGTGTGTTTTTAATTGTGACAAATTAGTAAAAATAATATTTTCAACTACATATCTATTGAAAATTCTTATCTAACTTTGTAATAGAGTCATAACAAAGGATTATTATTTCATGAGCACTGAATACAAAAAAACAAATGGAAATGGCAAATGCCCGGTTATGCACGGAGCTTTGACAGAAAGTGGTAAAACACCAATTGATTGGTGGCCAAATAATTTAAATTTAGATATTCTTCATCAGCATGACACAAAAACAAACCCAATGGATGAAGGTTATAATTACAAAAAACAAGTTAAAAAATTAAATTTTAAAAAATTAGAAAAAGAATTACGTGATTTAATGACAGATAGTCAGGAGTGGTGGCCAGCAGATTTAGGTCATTACGGTGGTTTAATGATTAGAATGGCTTGGCACTCTGCAGGAACATATAGAATTTCAGACGGAAGAGGTGGAAGTGGAACTGGTAATCACAGATTTGCGCCACTTGATTCTTGGCCAGATAATACAAATTTAGACAAGGCTAGACGTTTGATGTGGCCGATTAAAAAGAAGTACGGAAACAAAATTAGTTGGGCAGATTTAATGATTTTAGCTGGAAACATTGCTTATGAGTCTATGGGGCTTAAAATGTATGGCTTTAGTTATGGCCGTGAAGATATTTGGCATCCAGAAAAAGATATTTATTGGGGCTCGGAAAAAGAATGGTTAGGTGAAGAAAGGTATGACAAAGATGGAATTAATAGATCATCTTTAGAAAATCCTCTAGCAGCAGTTCAGATGGGATTAATTTATGTTAATCCAGAAGGCGTAGGTGGGAATCCTGATCCATTAAGAACAGCAATGGATGTTAGAGAAACATTTGCAAGAATGGCAATGAACGATGAAGAAACTTGTGCCTTGACTGCTGGTGGACACTCAGTTGGTAGAGCTCATGGTAATGGCGATGCTGCCAAACTTGGAGCTGAACCAGAAGCTGCAGGTGTTGAACAGCAAGGGTTAGGTTGGAACAGAGCTGATGGTGGCGGACTCGGAGTTGAACAAGTAACTAGTGGTATTGAAGGTGCTTGGACTACACATCCTGACAAATGGGATAATTCATACTTTAAACTACTTTTAAATTATGAGTGGGAGTTAAAGAAAAGCCCAGCTGGTGCTAATCAGTGGGAGCCAATTAATATTAAAGAAGAAGATAAACCTGTTGATTTAGCTGATCCAACAAAACGTCATAATCCAATTATGACGGACGCAGACATGGCTATGAAAATGGATCCGGAATATAGAAAAATATCTGAAAAGTTTTATAAAGATCATAAATACTTTGAGAAAACCTTCGCAAAAGCTTGGTTTAAGCTAACTCATAGAGATATGGGTCGAAGAATTAATTATATAGGTCCAAATGCTCCAAAAGAAGAGTTAATTTGGCAAGATCCTGTAAAACCAGGTAAGAAAAAGTTTAATGTTAAAGCTGCTGAAAAACTAATTAGAAAAAGCGGTTTAACTTCTAGACAATTAATTTGTACAGCTTGGGACAGTGCTAGAACTTATAGAAGAACAGATCTTCGTGGTGGAGCTAATGGTGCAAGAATTAGACTTGAGCCCCAAGTAAGTTGGGAAGGAAATGAGCCCTCTAGATTAAATAAAGTTTTACCAGTCTTAGAAGGTATTGCTGCAAAAGTTAAAGCAAGCGTTGCTGATATTATCGTACTTGGTGGTAAAGTTGCATTAGAAGATGCTATTAAAAAAGGAAAGTCAAAAGTAAAAGTTCCTTTTACACCTGGTAGAGGTGATGCAACAGCAGAACAAACCGACATTCATTCATTTGAAGTATTAGAACCAATTCATGATGCATTTAGAAACTATGTAAAACAAGACTATGCAGTTTCTCCAGAAGAGTTAATGCTTGATAGAAGTTCTTTAATGAATCTAACAGCAAAAGAAATGACTGTTCTAATTGCTGGAATGAGAGTTCTTGGAACTAACTTTGGTAATAGTAAGCATGGAGAGTTTACAAGTAAAGTTGGCGCACTTACGAATGACTTTTTTGTTAATTTAACTGATATGAAGTTTAAGTGGATACCAACTGGTAAAAACTCTTATGACATTGTTGATAGGAAATCAAATGACAAGAAGTTTACTGCATCTCGAGTAGATTTAGTATTTGGTTCAAACTCAATTTTACGTTCATACGCAGAAGTTTATGCTCAAGACGATAACAAAGAAAAATTTGTTAAAGATTTTGTGAAAGCATGGACTAAAGTAATGAATGCTGATTTACCATCTATTAACTAATTAAAATAAATTTAAATTAACCCCGTGTTTTAAGTAATGCGGGGTTATTTTTTTGCCTGAAGATTTGATGAAATTAACTGTTCATGTTTTGGCATGAACTTAATCCAAGCTTGTGTCACTGCATCAACAAATTTTTTTATATCTTCTTTTGAGTGACTTGGAGTAGGTGTAATTCTTATTCTTTCAGTTCCTTTTGGTACTGTTGGAAAATTTATTGGCTGTACATAAACTTGGTGTTCTTCTAATAAATAATCACTTATTTTTCTGCAAAGCTTGCTATCACCGATAATAACTGGAATGATATGAGATCCAGAGTCCAAAAAAGGTATCCCGGCTTTTTCAAGTTCAGATTTTACTAATTTAATATTTTCAAAAAATCTTGATCTAATTTCAGGATTTTCCTGAACAGTTTCAACACTTTTTAATGTCCCTGCAGCTACCGCTGGACACATAGATGTAGTAAAAATGAATCCTTTTGAAAAACTTCTTACAAAATCAATAATAGAGTTTGATGAAGCAATATAACCACCTGCCAAACCAAATGCTTTTGCTAAAGTTCCGTTAATAATATCTATCTGGTCTGCTACACCTTCTTGTTCTGCAAGACCTGCTGCATTCTCACCGTATAATCCAACTGCATGTACTTCGTCTAAATAGATTAAAGCTCCATGCTCATGAGCTACTTCAACAATTTCTTTTAATGGAGCAAAGTCTGCTTCCATAGAATATACAGACTCAAGTACGATCATCTTGGGCCTGTTAAAAGGAATGCCTTTAAGAACAGCTTTTAAATGTTCTACATCATTATGCTTATAAATTACCTTTTCTCTTTTGCTTGCCCTAATACCTTCGATTAACGAGGCGTGATTTAATTCATCGCTTAGTACCAAACAGTTATCAATTGCTGATAATATGGAAGTTAGAGCAGAGTCATTTGCACTATAACCAGAGTTAAAAGCAAGGGCTCTTTCTTTACCGTGTAATTTTGCAATCTTTTCTTCTAATTCTACATGAAATCGAGTTGTGCCAGATATATTCCTTGTGCCACCTGACCCAGCACCTAATTGATCTACTGCATTTTTCATTGCAGACATCACCTCGGCGTTTTGACTCATGCTTAAATAATCATTTGAGCACCAAACATCAATTTCTTTAGTTTTTCCATCTTTATGGTGTAGGGCCTTCGGATATTGGCCTGCTTTTCTCTCAATCTCATTGAAGTATCTATAATGACCTTCGTTTTTTATTTCCTGTAATTTTTGATCAAATATTGAATTGTATGATGATTTCCAATTGTGAGCTTTATTGCCTGACATAAGTAGGTTTATAGCTATTAGATTATTTATTAAAATATCTAAATAGACGCACTTATCATATCATTTAAGAACAGTATAATTAAACAATGTCTTTATCTTTAACAATAGGATCCAGAGCTAGCTTTTTAGCCAAAATACAAACTTTTATCGTAAAACAAGAGTTAAAGAAAAAAATTAAAAACATTAAAATTACAACTAAATACCATTCAACTAAGGGCGATAAGAATCAGGGGCAAACACCTTGGAAAAATTTGGGATATGGAATTTTTACTACATCATTAACCAAGGAGCTTATAAACAAAAATTTTAATTGTGTTGTTCATTCTTACAAGGATTTACCAGTTTTAAAATCAAAGACAGATTATTTTACAATTAAGAGAGATGACCCAAGAGATGTGCTTCTAATTAAAAAAAAATCTTTTAATAAAAAAAAGTTAATTATTGGAACATCATCACCAAGAAGAAAATCATCTGTTAGAGACTTAAAAGATTTAATTGGAGTAAAAAATATCAAAACAAAAACTATACGAGGAAATGTTACTACTCGATTATTAAAAGTGACATCAAAAAATCAGTATGATGCAGTCTTAATGGCAAAAGCTGCAATTGATAGAATTTTTAAATATGGGAATAAAGTAGATAAAGTAGAGACAAAAAATTTTTTGAGTCTTTTTAAAAAATTTAAACCATTTATTCTACCTTTATCGATATTTCCTGCAGCTGCCAGTCAAGGTGCAATAGCAATAGAATATTTAAAAAATGATAAAAAAATTAAATCTATTTTAAATAAAATTAATTGTAAAAAAACCCTGTCTAATTGTAATCAAGAAAGAAACCTTTTAAAAAAATATGGCGGTGGATGTGGACTTGATATTGGAATTACCATAGAAGCAATAAAAAATAATGACTTCTTATTCAGCAAAGGCATTGATGCAAGGAGTAAGAAAGAGTTTCATATTAATAGAATTTTAAATCAAAAAAGCATAAAGAAAACAAAATCTATTTTCCCTGAAAGCATTAAAGATTATCAAATGTTTTCAAGAATTGAATTAAAGCTTCCTGAAATAAAAAATTCAACAGTTATTTTAACAAGACCAGATTTTTCAATCAGAGAATTAAATAATAATAATTTTTTTATTACAAGTGGAACCCAGACTTGGAGAAGAGTTGCTAGAGAAAAGAAAATAGCTCAGTGCACATTTGACGGCTTAGGAGAAGATTATCGTTTTCCAGAACTTTATTATCGAAATTATAAAAATATAAAAAAAATTACTTATAAAAAAAGCATGTCAATTTATAAAACCAGACAAATTAATGGCTATGAACTTATTCCTCAAATCAATTCTAAAACCATAAGTAATTTATTTAATGCAAAAGTATTTTATTGGATGAGCTATTCGGCATTTAAACTGGCTAAAGCTATTCGGCCAAACATAACAAAATATCAGCATTGTAGCGGTCCAGGCTCAACATTTGAACAATTAAAAAAAGAAATACCTAAAAAAAGGTTAAAATTATTTTTTAATTATAAAGATTTTAAAGAGAGTGTATATCAAGCTAGATGAAAAATTTTTCTAATTCTACTAAGCTCAAAGCAAGCAATTTAATTCAACCCTTATTTATTGAAGAGGGTTTAAAATCTAAAAAAATTATTAAAGGTTTAGGAAATAATTACAGTCATACAATTCAAAGCGCTAAACAAACAGTTGCTTCTGATATTAAAAGAGGTGTTAAAAATTTTATTTTTTTTATTGTTCCAAAAAATAAACAAAAAAAACCAGAGGATTTTAATTTCCATTATCAATCATTGTCTCAAATAAAAAAAACATTTGGAAAACGAATAGTTATGATTGTTGATACATGTTTATGTTCAGTTACAACTGATGGACATTGTGGCATTACTCATAAAAATAAAATAAACTTAAAAGAAACTCATAAATCGCTTGGGATTGCAGCTGATATATTTATTCAAGCAGGAGCAGACATCATAGCACCCAGTGATATGATGAAAGGTACAACAAGATATTTAAAATCATTGTTTAAAAAGAAAAAATTCAAAACTCCAATTATGAGTTATTCATCAAAATTTTTTAGTAGTTTTTATGGTCCTTTTAGAAATGCTGCAAAATCTTCTCCAAAAAAATTTGATCGATCTTCTTATCAATTACCAGTTCATGATCGCAAAAAAGCTATACAAAGTTCTTTAACCAATGCTAAGCAGGGCGCTTCCTACTTAATGGTAAAGCCAGGAATCACATCTATTGATTTAATTAGAGAAATAAAAAACAAAACTAAATTACCAACAGGAGCGTATCAAGTGAGCGGGGAGTATGCATCTTTGCAATATCTATCAAAAAATAATCTTGGTGA